>WBZQ01000539.1_pt1 | contig 29865 bp, 21 predicted proteins | sample 5204251 | NCBI WGS metagenome assembly WBZQ01 (sample SAMN12412402, study PRJNA552823) | activated sludge metagenome | isolation source: activated sludge from nitrification reactor of wastewater treatment plant... | place: USA: Virginia | collected 2017-09 | reverse complement strand
CTCAGGAAGCCGGTGCTTTTCAGCAAGGCCGAGGGACGGAACACCACCTGCTCGTTGGAAAGCGGGAAAGCGGCTCCCACGATGGTGTAGTAGTGCCGGTAGGTTTTGGCGTAAAAGGAGGTAGTGCCCTGGTTGTCGCGCAGGTCGTATTCGAGGATGCGCGGGCAGCCGGCCCCGGCAAAGAAACGGTCGCTGTGCAAAAACACCCCGGCGCCGAAATTCGGCAGCCAGCGGCTCAGGTTTTCGGCGAACACCGCGTCGGTGCCGTCTTCCACCTCCAGTTTCTGCCAGTCGCCGCGCCAGTTGGTGACCCCGGCCTGCAAGCCCACCGAAAGTTTCAGTTTTTTATTCAGCGGGAAATGGTACGCATATGAGGTGCTGGCATCGAAGGTTCCGCCGGCTCCGATCTTGTCGTTGACCAGGCTCAACCCGAGGCCGATGCGTTCATTCCGCAAGGGAGCATGCAGGCTCAGCGACTGGGTCGAAGGGGCGCCTTCCAGCCCGAGCCACTGCGACCGGTGGATCAGCGTGCCGGTCAGGTGCCCGTTGACGCCGGCCACGGCCGGATTGAAGATAAGGCTGTTGAAGAAATAATTGGTGAACATGGGGCCCTGCTGGCCCCGGACGCCGGTGGTCGTGAAAAGGACCAGAAACAGAACCGGTAGTACGGATTTTCTCATGGATGAATCGTATTTGAAATAAGACCGGACCGGGCAGGCTGCGGATTAAAAACAATTGCCATCAGCCAATCCCTTGCCAATTCTTGCAACAGACCCTCCGGGGGGCGGGCGGACAACCGATAGTCATGCAAAATTACGGCAAAACCCCGGGTATGCGCTCAATGGTTTCAGAAGTTGTTTGAGTTATTCCTGCCGGGTCAAAAAGGTGTCTTTTCAGCATTTGCTTCAGATCAAACAACTTCTTAGCCCCTACCTTTGTAAAAATTTCAAGGTTCGTGGAATTGTCCGACAAATTCAAGGGGTACCTTGCGGCCAGGGCGCTGCTTCCGGCTGACCGGCCGGTGCTGCTGGCCGTCAGCGGTGGCCTGGACTCGGTAGTGATGGCCCATTTGTTCCGCGAAGCGGGGCTGTCGTTCGGCCTGGCGCACTGCAATTTTCAGTTGCGCGGGGCCGCCTCCGACGGTGACGAAGATTTTGTCCGGCAACTGGCCGCGGCCTGGGAAGTTCCTTTTTTCAGCAAACGGTTCGACACGGAACGCTTCGCGGCGGAAAATGGCCTGTCGATCCAGATGGCCGCGCGGGCACTGCGTTATGCCTGGTTTGGCGAGGTGGCGGCGGAGAACGGCTTTGCCCGCATCGCCACGGCACACCACCTCAACGACTCCGTCGAAACCGCGCTGCTCAATTTTGTGCGGGGAACGGGCCTGGCCGGCCTGCGCGGGATCGGCCCCGGGCCCTCGCCGGCCGGAGTGATCCGGCCGCTTTTGTTCGCCACCCGCGCGGAACTGGAACAGTTTGCCCGGGAGCACGGTCTGGACTGGCGCGAAGACGCCAGCAATGCGACCGACGACTACGGGCGCAATTTCCTGCGCCGCCAGGTGCTCCCTTTACTGGAAAAATTAAATCCCGGCTTTTTGCCGACGGCCGGGCGCAATCTGGTCCGGTTGCGGGAAACGGACGACAACCTGCATTTTTTATTGCGGCAGTTTTTCTCGCTGCAGGAGCCGCCGACTCCGTTTTTCACCCTGGCCAAATCGAAACTGGCCCAACTGCCCGCGCCGCGGCGGGCGTTGCGGGAATTGTTGAAACATTACGGATTTACCGAAGAGCAGGCCCGGCAGGCCGCCGAAAATCTAGACCGCACCGGGTTTCAGGTCTTCTCGGAGTCGGGTTTCCGTCTGCTTATCGACCGGGCCGACGTGGTGATCAGCCCCTCCCGGACACCTTCCCACGGACAGGCACCGGATGGCCGGAACGGTCCGGAGCAGACGGAAACGGCAGCCACCCAGGTACAGGCCATTCACGCCGACGACGTTATGGTGACTCTGCACGACGGTTCGCGTTTTTTCCTGACCCCGGCCGAACCGACTCTGCCTTTCCCCGACGGTCGCGAATCCGTCGTGGTGGATGCGGAAAAACTCCGTTTTCCCTTACATTTGCGCCCCTGGAAACCGGGCGACACCTTTCGGCCCTTCGGTATGATGGGCAACAGCCAGAAATTGCAGGACTTTTTTACCAACCTGAAACTCTCCCGCCTGGAGAAAGAAAAAGTATCGGTACTGGAAAACGGCGACGGTTCGATCGTTTGGGTAGTCGGTTACCGGCTCGACGAACGGTTCCGGGCCGGCGCAGCGACAACCCGTTTTTTAAAAATTACCCGGCAATAACCGTGGCTGTTTTGTTATTTGTTCACCGCGTTTCTACCGGCTTCATTTGGCACAACAGTTGAGCCCGGCCAGATTACCCGGTCCAACCTGTAGCCCGAAATTCCAATAGTCTAACTTTAATCAGGCTTTTCGCCCCGGGCGAAAGGCTGCAATTATCTGACCGGCGGGCCGGAGGCTCGTGTGTCAACTATGAGATCTGTATTTGCCTTTCCTCTTCGGCTGCTGGCGTTCTGGCTGCTGTTTTTCGTCATATTCCGGGTATGGTTCATTGCCTGGTTTCACGGCGAGTGGCAGCCCGGCAACCCCTGGTCCGCCTGGCAGGCGTTGTGGTATGCCCTGCCGCTCGACCTGAGCATGGCTGCCTACCTGATGACCGTTCCGGTGTTGTTGTGGTTTGCGGGGCTGGCCATCGGAAAACGCAGTTGGGATACCCTGGAAAAATCCATTTCCCGGTTCAATATTGCCGTATTCGCTGTTTTGATCCTGGTCTTTGGCGCCAATGTATTCATTTACGAGGAATGGCATACGCCGCTGAACAGCCGTGCCCTGAAGTACATGAGTACCCCCTGGGCCTTGCTCGACTCCATGTCTTTGCCGTTCAAATCCGCCGCCGTCGGCCTGTACACTCTGTTTACCTGGCTGATGTGGCACCTCTACCGGCGTGTGGTCGGGCTGACGATTTACCCTTCCGATACGCCGCGCTGGGGCCTGCTGGTACTGCCGGTACACACCGGTTTGCTGCTGCTGGCGATCCGGGGCGGCCTGGGAGTTATCCCGATCAACGAAAGCGCGGTGTATTACTCCCCGCACCTGTTCAACAACCACGCCGCCACCAATGCTTCCTGGAGCCTGATCCACAGCCTGCTCGAAGTGCGGTCGCCCCTGAATCACTACAGTTTCATGGAAGAAAAAGAGGCTACCGAGCGGACCGAGTGCCTGCTTGGCGGCTGCTCGCCCTGGGACGTCGGGTCGGTCAAATTTTTCGATGGCCCCGACACTGTCCGGCAAAACCTCGTTTTTATCGTGATGGAAAGCCACACCGCCCAAGTGGTGGAAGAACTGGGCGGGCATCCCGGGGTTTGCCCTAACCTCAGCCGTCTGATCCGCGAGGGCGTTTTATTTGAAAATATCTACAGCAGCGGGTACCGCACCGATCAGGGCCTGGTCTCCATCCTGGCCGGTTATCCGGCCCAGCCCGACCAGTCCATCGTATTACAGACGGATAAAGCGGCAAAACTCAACTCTTTGCCCCGTATCCTCAAGGGGAAAGGTTATTCGAACGCTTTTTTTTACGGCGGAGAACTGACCTTCGCCAACATCGGAGCCTGGCTGACCAGCCAGCAATTTGAAAAGATATTTTCCCAAAAAGACTTTTCACGTTCAGACAAAACCCAGCGCTGGGGCGTGGACGACCAGCGCATGCTCCAGCGCGCGGCCGAAGAAATGGGTAAACTTCCGGAGCCGTTTTTTGCTACGGCGCTGACCCTGAGCCTGCACCCACCCTTCGATGTGCCGTACACGGGTGTCTGGACAGGTAATTCCGAATCCGATAAATTTCTGAACAGCGCCGCCTTTGCCGACCAGGCGATCGGCGAGTTTTTCCGGACGGCGGAAAAACAACCCTGGTACGACCATACCATTTTCGTACTCGTGGCCGACCACGGGTCGTCCAATCCGGACAGGGTCGGGCTGGACAACCCCCGTTCCCGGCACATCCCGCTGATCTTTTTTGGCAAACCCCTGTCGAAAGAGTGGCGCGGCAAACGGATGAGCATATATGGAAACCACCACGATATACCCGCTACGGTGTTAGGCCTGTGGAAATGGGAGGCCAAAGACCTGCACTGGAGCCGTAATCTGTGGGATTTCGACCTGCTGGTCGACGGGTTCCCGGTACCGGCGGAATTCGCCTTTTACACCAATGAAAGCGGCCTTGGCTGGGCGAACAGCCAAGGCCGGGGTTTCTACCAGTTCGGCAACCAAGAGTGGTATATCTGGGCCGGCCGGCTGGATTCTTCGGCGCAGAAAGACGCCAAGGCCTATCTGCAAACCCTGTACAGCGATTTTCTGGCGAGATAAGTTCCTGACGTTAGTTGGTGGAGTACAAGCCGACCACGTTCCCCTCCGAATCGCTGAAAAAGGCAAAGTGTCCCATGCCCGGTCCGATCTCCGTTTTGGGAAAAACCGGCTTTCCGCCGGCCGCCTCGACCCGTCCGAGCACGGTGTTCAGGTCGTTACCGCAGTTCAGGTACACTTTGGGTCCCTGGGAACCGGCAGGACTGTAACCTTCCCCGGAACAAATGGCGCCACCGATACCGCCGGCGTCGCGGTCGTGCGGGAGAATGCCCATCTGGATGCCGGCCATGTCCATTACGGGCATCTCGTACTCAAAAATGGCCTGATAAAAGGTTTTGGCCCGGTCAAAATCGGTGACGGGGATCTCGAACCAACTGACGGCGTCTTTGACTGATTCCATAGCATTAAGTTTTAAAATGTGAAAAAATGGCCACCCTGACTATAATTTGGACCTCCGGGTGACGAGGTGTGTCATGACGCGTCAAAGGTCTGTTTTTTGTGTTAAGTTTACAAAACAAAATGTTTATTTTTAAGTGAATTTTCTTTTTCTACATTTGCCGGGAACGCCTTGCAATAACGCCGCCCGTCAGGGGCATCACCAGATCAACAAATCCACGAATCAAATTCATCCATGCAACGAGAAATCCACAATTGGTTTAGCCCCCGCCTGAACAAAAACATGGAAATTGCCATGTACGGCCACTACGGTTTTGCCCTGCTGCTTCTGCCGACCGCTGCCGCCGATTACCTCGAATACGAGCGCTTTCACCTGATCGGCGCACTCGAGCCGTACATCGAGTCCGGCAAGGTCAAGGTATTTTCCATCAACAGCATCAACTCGGAAGCCTGGCTGAACAACCGGATGCACCCGCGCCACAAAGCCATCCGCCACCAGCAGTTCAACGCCTACGTAGAAAACGAAGTGGTGCCATTCATCAAAATGCACACCAGCCCGGACACTCCGATCTACACCAGCGGCGCTTCCCTGGGCGCCCTGCACGCCGCGAATATTTTCTTCCGCCGTCCCGACCTCATCAACGGCACCATCGCCATGTCCGGCGTATACGACCTGACCACCTATACCAAAGGCTATTACGACGAAGACGTCTATTTCAACTCGCCCTGCCACTACCTGCCCAACCTCAACGACGACCATACGCTGAACCTGCTGCGCAGCAGCGGCCACATCCACATTCTCACCGGCTCCGGCGATTATGAAGATCCCGATGCCTCGCGCAACCTGGCCGGCATTCTGGCCGGAAAAGGCATCGGCCACGACCTGGACGTCTGGGGGCCCGACATCCGGCACGACTGGCCAACCTGGCGCTCGATGCTGCCTTATGTGATCGACCGAAAGTTTTAACGTAATCTATGAAAATAACCCTTCTGTGCATCAGCATGATGGTTGCCGGCGCCGCTTTTGCAGGCCGTGTGGATTCGGTGGAGATTTTCAGCCCGTCCATGCGCAAAAACATCAAGTGCCTGGTCATCACGCCCGACGACTACAGCGTAACCGGCCGGCCTTACCCGGTACTGTACCTGCTGCACGGGTATAGCGGAAATTTTGCCGGCTGGCTGACCGACGCGCCGCAACTCCGCCGTCATGCCGATACCTACCGGATGCTGATCGTGTGCCCCGACGGCGGCTACGACAGTTGGTACCTCGACAGCCCGGTCGACTCTACCGTACGCTACGAAACCCATATTGCTACGGAAGTAGTGGGGTATGTCGATCACTACTACCACACCCGGCGCGACCGGGCCGGACGGGCGATTGCCGGGTTGAGCATGGGTGGCCACGGCGCTCTGTCGCTGGCCATCCGGCATCCGGATCTGTTCGGGGCCGCCGGCAGCATGGCCGGCGGCCTCGACCTGCGCTCCTGGAAAAAGAACAACTGGGATCTGAAGGGCGTATTGGGCGACCCCGATACCCACTGGAACAACTGGGAGGAATATTCGGTGGTCAACCTGGTGCCGCGCCTGAAAGACCTGAACCTGCCGCTCCTCATCGACTGCGGACTGGGCGATTTCTTTTTGCCGGCCAACCGCGACATGCACCGGCTCCTGACTGAAGCCGGCATCCCGCACGAATACACGGAGCGCCCGGGCGAACACAACGGCCAATACTGGGGCAATGCCGTCGATTACCAGGTGGTGTTTTTTCACAAGTTTTTCAGCCGGTAGGCCGCACCGAAACACTACGATTCCCAGCGCCGGATATCGACCTCCCGGTCCAGGGGCTTGCCGTCCAGCATGTGCTCCGCCAGATGTTCGGCCCAGAACGGCGCCAGCAGGGCGCCTTTGGAGCCGAGGCCATTGAACAGGAAAACACCGGGCTGGACCCGGCTCTCGCCAACGAACGGGCGGCGGTCTTTTACGGTGGGGCGGATACCGGCCACCTGGCCGGCGATATCGAACGGGACGGCCAGTACCTCTTTCAGTTGCTCCAGAATGGATTGTTTTTCGGAGTCGCCGGGCGTCAGTTCGGTGTAGTTCCACTGGTATGCCCCGCCTACCCAGAGCAGGCCGTCGCCCAGGGGCACCAGCGTGACTGTTTTTTTTAGGATTTGATCCCCGTCGGCTGGCCGCGGGTCGGCGAGGCGGATCAGCAGGGCTTCTCCTTTAGCCGTTTGCCAGGACAGGTCCGGGAAAAAGGGGTTTTCGCGGGCGCGCCAGCCTTCGCAGAAAATGATGCCGTCGTAGGCAGCCGACAACTGCGGGATTTCCCGGTAGTCGATTTGTTTTTCAAAAAAACAGCCTTCGGCCCGGGCCTTTTGGCGGAAAGCCGGGAGTAAAACGCTGAAATTCACCCGGGCTGCCGGCTGTATCCGGCCGTAATGGAAGCCGGGTTTGACGACGGGAGCCCAGTGGCCGGCGTCGGCGGGCACGGACAGGAAGTCCGCGTAGCCCGGCAAGGCACAGCGCGCCGACCAGTCGTTTGCTTCCTCCGGCGTGGCCAGGAGGCGCAGAATAGACAGATCGGTCCAGATCGAAATGCCCAATTCTGTTTCAAGAGCGCGGTAAGCCGATCTGGCCACGGGATAAAATTCGGCGAAGCGCCAGGAGCGGACGAAGCGACGGCCGGTCACGGGGTTGATCACCCCTGCCGCGGCTATGGAGGAACGGCCGGGCAAGGCACCGTCGGCCAGATGAACGGCGGCCCCTCTCCGCTGCAGCGACCAGGCCAGCATGGTGCCGGCAATGCCCTGACCGACAATAAGGAATTTTTTCATGGCCGGGTGGATACGGTTGACAGCCAATCGTCCATCATCTCAAGCCACCAGCCGTCAATCCAATTTCCAATTTCACTTATACCTCCGGCGCACCAGTTTGACGAACTTTTTCGCTTCTTCCACCCGCTTTTTGTCGAGCCAGGTGTAGCGGGTAACGCAGTGTTCGAGCAGGTAGGCCTTTGCTTCGTCGAAGTGGGAAAAACTGTTGAGCGACGCGATGGTGGATTCGAAGGCTTTGCCGTCGCCGGCGAACAGTTCGCGGGTCAGCAGGAGACGGTCGTTCAGCGCGATGGCTTTTTTCAGGTCGGCAATGGGTTGTTCCGCCAGTTTTTCCGAAATTTCCTTGGCCTGTTTTTCCTCGAACAGCACCTCGGCTTCCGGATGATGGTGGTGATGGGCAGTATGGCTCCGCGCAGGCGTGGGAGCGGGCGGCACATATTTTTCCTCCTCGACCGGCGGGGGGGGCGGTGGCGGAGGCGGTGCGGCAGCCGGCACCTCCATGACGGGTGGCGGGGGCGGAGCCGGAGCGGGCGGTGGAGGTGGTGGCGGCGTTTCCTGTTCGACGGGGCGCACCGGTGCCGGTTTGCGCGGAGCGGCCGGTGGTATGACCGGCTCGGGCCGGACCGCCACTTCGTTGGAAAGAATGGCGTCGTACAGTTCCCGTACGTAAGCCGCCATGATGTCCGCATCGATGCGGGCGATGTTCTCGGGATCCTTGCTCAGGCGGGCAAATTCGCGGTTCAATTTGTCGAGGTAGACTTTTGTTTTCAGTAAATCCATGTCAGTTCAAGGCAAATTTATAATGGGATAATGGGATAATGGGGTAATGGGATAATGGGATAATGGGGTAATGGGATAATGGGATAATGGGATAATGGGAAAACCAGGCGGGTTCCCGACCTGGGCTATGAGGGGTGCAACAATGAAGCAAGGAAACCATGAAGCAATGTAACTTCGCCGCGAAGTTCAAAATTTTACCGGAACCGCCCGTCGATTTCCGAAAATTTTACATGGATTGCTGGTTTTGCTGCCGGATGCCCCATTATCCCATTATCCCATTATCCCATTACCCCATTATCACATTACCCCATTATCCCATTATCACATTAACCTTATGTTTCTCGAACCACATTTCAAGGGCCAGCGCAGCGGCTGGATCGAAGTCATCTGCGGGTGTATGTTTTCCGGCAAAACCGAGGAGTTGATCCGGCGGCTCAAGCGGGCCAAAATTGCCGAGATGAAGGTGGAGATATTCAAGCCCCGGGTCGATACGCGTTATGACGAGGTATCCATCGTGTCGCACGACACTACTTCGGTGCTGGCCGAACCAGTGGAGCACTCCTCCAAGTTGTTAAAGATCAGCAGCGAAACCTCGGTCGTAGGCATCGATGAGGCGCAGTTTTTCGACGCGGACCTGCCCGACATTTGCGCCCAACTGGCGCTGCGGGGCGTACGCGTCATTGCAGCCGGCCTGGACATGGACTACCGCGGGGTGCCTTTCGGGCCCATGCCCAATCTGCTGGCCATTGCCGAATACGTCACGAAAGTCCACGCGATCTGTGTGCATTGCGGCAACCTGGCCACCCACTCCTACCGTCTGGCGGTCGGCGATGAAGTGGTACTGCTGGGAGAGAAGGAACAATACGAACCGCGATGCAGGGCGTGTTACGAGATGGGGAATATTTTGCATTTGAAATGAATCAGTCGTTCTGAAAAATACTGGTGACTTCAACCATATCTCAAATAATTCCGGCAGAAAACGAAAAGTTGTTTTTGTTTTAGTTATTAATGCATTATTAATACCTTTGGAAAACGCTTTATGAAAAACAAATATTCCTTAGACGAATTAACACAGGCCATTAATTGCAGTACTTCAATACGCCAAGTTTTGAAACACCTCGCACTCAAGGAGGCTGGCGGCAATTATTTCACAATCAAGAAAAAGATAACAGAATCAGGCTTAGACATTTCCCATTTTACCGGAAAAGGCTGGAATAAAAATTTAAAATTTCGTCCTAATCCTGAAAAGGCCCTGCATTCAATTTTGACAATCAATTCAACCTTTCAAACCCATAAGTTGCGCAAAAGGCTTCTCCGTGAAGGTTTGTTCGAACCAAAATGTTATCGATGTAATTTGAGAGAATGGCAAGGGCAGCCTATCACTTTAGAACTAGAACATATTGATGGAGACAGATCGAACAATAAAATAGAAAATCTTACCCTTCTTTGTCCAAACTGTCATGCCTTAACCAAAACCTGGCGGAGACGAAAAAGTTAAATTTAAAAGGAGCCGTTCCGAATGTTTCGGAATGGCTCCTGAAATTTTGTGCCCGGAATGGGACTCGAACCCATACGACCTCAACGGTCACAGGATTTTCTTACCAACTACGGCTTTCACCGCGCCCGATTTACTCGGGATTGTGGTCTGGACTTTCTCTTCACCATGTTCCGTATCGGAATTTAGGTGCCGCCTGTCAAGTCTCTACACCTTTCTTCCTGAAATCCGGAAGACTTGGCTCGGGATTGCCATTCTAAAGGTTTCCCCGAATTTAAGCGGTTCTACATCCCGAATTTCTTCGGAAGCACTCAATTTGTATTAAGTCCTGCGTGTCTACCATTCCACCACCCGGGCAGGTCGTTGCAAAGGTACGGTTTGAAAACAAAAAAGCCCGCGAATTTCGCAGGCTTCTTTTGAGCGGAAAACGAGACTCGAACTCGCGACCTCAACCTTGGCAAGGTTGCGCTCTACCAACTGAGCTACTTCCGCAGATGCTGTCAGAACCGTTGTCCTGTCGTTTAGCGGCGGCAAAGATAGCAGCACTATTTTCAAACAGACAAACTCTTTTTCAAAAAAATTTTTTCCGGCGGAAAATTTCCGGAAAACGGGGGTATTCAGCCAGCAGCGGCAGCCAGGCTGCGAAATGAACGGCGCTTGATGGCCAGCAGGATGGCGTCGTAATCGATCGGCACCAGTTCGCCCTCGATCAGCAGGGCATCGGCCCGGCCGGTGATCTTTTCGTACAGCCAGCGGGAGATGGTTTCCACGGAGTCGTCTTCCTCGAAACTGAGGTAGACGCGAATGGACTCCACAAAGCCGATGCTGCGGCCAAGGTGCTGCTCGTCGGCGATCAGGAAGGCTTTGCTGTCGGGTATCCTGAACCGTTCGCCCAGGGTAAGCCAGCGGTAAAAGGTGCCGAACAGGTGATACTTCAGGTCTTTGTCGCCGGTGCGGATTTCGATCTTCATTTCCCGGAAGGCAAAACGGGCCCGCGGGTCAAGCACGCGCGGATCGGCCGGGCTGCCGTACGGCGTGGCCGGGCCCGGCGCCGTTTTTTTGCCGGCAAACCAGTCTTCCATCTTTTCGGCCAGCCGTTCGATGCGCTGAAAGCGTTCGGTGGCCAGTTGACGCACGGTGTTGTCGCCGAACTTTTCGAAGTTATCGGGGTGGTATTTGGCGCGCAGGTCGCGCAAGGCCTTTTTGAATTCTTCCGGATTAAGTTGTTCCGGCAAAGCGCCGAACAGTTCGCGGATCTCTTCTCTTTCCTGATCAGTGAAGGGATGCATGGTTTACTCCAGTTTTCTTTTGAAATAAAAATACGTTTCCAATTGGGCGCGTACGGGAATGTCCGTGCTGATGCGGCGGTATTCGTTCTGGTCGTACTGGTCGATGATACGGGCTTTCACGTTGTCGTTCAGTTGCAGGTCGAGCAAGGCGCGGATATCGCGTTTCAGATCGGGGTCGTAGACCGGAAAGGTCGTTTCGATGCGAAAACTCAGGTTGCGTTCCATCCAGTCGGCACTGCTGAGATACATGCGCTCCTCGCCATTATGATAAAACAAAAAAACCCGCGCATGTTCCAAAAAACGGTCCACAATACTGATGATCTCGATGTTTTCGCTCAATCCCTTTATTCCCGGCACCAGGCAGCATACCCCCCGCACGATGAGCCGGATCTTCACCCCCGCTTTAGAGGCTTCGTACAGTTTGGCGATCATCTTCTTGTCTTCCAGGCTGTTGAGTTTGATGATCATACTGGCCGGCTTTTTTCGTTTGGCCGCAGCGATCTCGTTGTCGATCAGTCGGTACAGGGCCGGCCGCAGGTTGAATTTTCCGACCAGCAGATGCTCGAACTCCTGTTTGGGCGGCTTGATGTTTTCCAGGAAGGAAAACACGTTGCTCACTTCGCCGGTCAGGCGCGGATCGGCGGTAAACAGGCCGAAATCGGAGTATATCTTGGCAGTTTCCTCGTGAAAGTTGCCCGTGCCGAGATACGCGTACAGGCGGGGCACGCCTGCTTCAACGCGGCGCACGAGGGCCAGTTTGGAGTGTACTTTCACTCCCGGGAAGGAATAATGGACGCGAACCCCGGCCTTTTCCAGTTTCTCGCCCCATTCGAGGTTGGTCGCTTCGTCGAACCGGGCCTTGATCTCTACGAAGGCCGACACCTGTTTGCCGCGTTGTACGGCTTCCATGAGCGCCTCCAGAATGCGGCTTTGCCGGGCCACCCGGTACTGGATCACCTTGATGTGGGTCACGTTGGGATCCTCGGCGGCTTTTTCAAAAAAATTGACCACCGACTGGTAGGACTGATACGGGAAGTGCAGCAACTGGTCCTTGACCCCGATCACGGAAAACGGGTCTTCGGCCTGGTGCAGGGTCGGATGGTGCAGGGGCGGCAGGGGTTTGTTTTTCAGATGGGTCATCCCGAAGTCCGGGAATTTAAAAAAGTCGAAATTGTTGTGGTACCGGCCTTCCGGCAGCATGTCGTTTTTGCCGAGGTCGAAGGTATCCTGCAGGTATTCGAGCAGGTGGCTGGGCATTTCGCGGTCGTAGACGAAGCGGCTGGCCGGGCCGACCTGCCGCTTTTGCAGGCTGGTTTTGATCTTCTGGACCAGGTCGCCGGAATATTCGTCTTCGATGTACAGTTCGGCGTCGCGGGTCAGTTTGATGGAATAAGTGTCCTGGATCTCATAGCCGGGAAACAGCCAGGACACCGAATGGCGAACGATGTCGTCGAGCAGGATCAGGTCGTGCTGATCGGCCGGAGAAGGCAGCGGCACGAATCGCGGCACCTGGTCGGAGGGGATTTTTACCAGCGCGTATTCGCTTTCGATGAGGGGCCGTTTCTTTTGTCGCAGGTGTACGGCGAGGTACAGGTGGGCATTGGCCAGAAAGGGCCGGATGCGGCGTTTCACCAGCAGTACCGGCATGACGAAGGGCAGGAGATTGTCGCGGAAGTAGTTTTCCACGAAACGCTGCTGCTCGGTGTTCAGGTCGAGCCGGCGCAGAATGTTGATGTGATGCCGGCGCAATTCGGGTACGATCTGCCGCGCGAATATTTCCGAGATCTCGCCCTGGTGACGGTTGACGATGCGGTGGATCTCCCGGAGCATTTCACGGGGGTCGAAGTCCAGTTGGGCCTTGGTCTTTTTGCCCACTTTTTTCAGGTTTCGGATGCCGGCCACCCGGATGCGGAAGAATTCGTCGAGGTTGGAGGAATAGATGGCCAGGAACTTCAGCCGTTCCAACAGCGGCACCGCCGGGTCTTTGGCTTCCTGCAGGACACGGTAGTTGAACGATAACCAGGAAATGTCGCGATGAACGTAGGGCAGGTTCTCCACAAGTGGCGAATTGGAAATTGGAAATTGGAAATTGGAAAATTTCGGACCGTGGGCCGGGCAAATGTAAGAAGGTTAGCGGAATCATGGGTTTCAGGTTAAAGACTTAACAAATGCTCCGGGCCACACCAACCCGCTAACCCGAAACCCGCCAACCTTAAAACAAGGATCCTTGCTGGCCGGCCAACCGTTGCGGCCCGCGGAGGACGGCTTCGGGCATCCGGGCGGCAAAGGTGTCGGCACAGAATACCGCCAGGTCGGGTGCCAGCAGGTTGTCCGGTTCGTGGGTAAAGAAATACACTTCGTGCAGGCCCTGTTCCAGCCAGTGGTGCAGGCGACCCGACCATTCTTCAATACGCCGGTAGTCGCTGGGGTGCAGACCGTTGCCGACGAAACGGATCAGTACACGCCGGTCGGTCAGCCGCAGGTGGCACACGTCGCGGCGGCCCGCCACATCGGTGATGACCGTGGCGACCCGGCGCTGGCGCAAGAGGTCGAAAAACGCATCGGCCGGATCGCCGGGCCGGAAGAACGACTCGTGCCGCACTTCTACGGCCAGCGGAATGTCGCCGGAAAAACTGACCAGAAAACGATGCAGGAGGTTCAGATCGCGTGTGCTGAAATGTGGCGGGAGTTGCAGGAAACAACAGCCCAGTTTTTCCGCCAGGCCGGCAATCGCGCGGCAGAACTGGGCGATCTGGCCATTGCTCAGGCCCAGGTCGTAGGCATGGCTGATGGTCTGCGGTATTTTCGGGCAAAAGCGAAAATCGGCCGGGGTCTCTTCCCGCCAGCGGTCCACCGTGGCAGCGTCGGGGATGCGGTAGTGGGTCGTATTGTGTTCGATGGTATTGAACTGCCGGCCGTATTGCCGCAGAAAATCCCGGTCTTTGGTCCCGGCCGGGTACCAGTGGCCCACCCACGATTTCATGTTGTAGCCGGTGGCGCCCAGGTAGATATGCGACCGCCCGGCGGCCGGTAAAGCCTCCAGCAGGGATGCATTCTGCTGTGGCTCCGCCGGCAGGGAAAAATCGACGTTGTCCACTGAAGCAAGTTTTCCGAAATCCATTTTTTAAAACAAAGTTTTTTACCTTTGACCCCAAAAAATCAACAAATAATTTATTTCCACTATGAAAACACTGCTACTCCCGATCTTGTTCGCTGCGCTGGCCGTAGCCTGCAAACCGATGCCCGGGCATCAGCCGGTCCCCGCTCCCACCCTGAGTCTGTACGACCAGATCACCGCACCGTCCGCCGCTTACGACTCCGCTTTCGCCGCGCGTCTGGGTGCCGACCAGTACGGCATGAAAAAATACGTCATGGCTTTCCTGAAACGGGGGCCCAACCGCAGCCAGGACTCCCTAACGGCCGTCAATCTGCAAAAAGCCCACCTCGAAAACATCAACCGCCTGGCTGCAGCCGGTAAACTGGTACTTGCCGGGCCTTTCATGGACAACGGTGACATTCGCGGCATCTACATCTTCAATGTGAGCACGGTGGAAGAGGCCCGCGCCCTGACCGAAACCGACCCGGCCATTCAGGCCGGTCGCCTGGCGATGGAACTGCATCCGTGGTACGGGCCGGCGATATTACCGCTCATCACGCCGCTCTACAAACGCGTGGAAAAGAAAAATGTGGCGGATTAGGGGCAAAATTATCGCGGCTTCCCGGTCTGACCAGGGAAGCCGCGGTACACCAAAGCCGGTACATTTTTGCGGGTTGGCTGGTTGTTGCCCGCTAAAAGTTGTAGTGGACGCCCAATTGCAGGGCAGCAAAGGAATACCCTGCGTCCGGCAGCCTAAACCAGCTCCAGTCCAGCGTACTTTCCCACCGGGAGCTCAATTGTTTGGAGACCCCGGCGCGCAGGCCTATTCCCCAGGCAGTGTTTTCCTGTTTTGGTTTGAACAGGCCCGGCCCGGCCGCCAGATGGGCTCCCCAGCCTTCTCCGATCAATCCGGGTAAAGAATATTCCCCGAAAAGCGTCCCTCCGGCTATATTGAAGCCGGGTTGAAAGCCGTAGTAACCTCCAACCAGTTCCAGCGCAAGATTCCGGCTGAAGCGGTACCGGATATCGATTTCGGCCGCCACTCCCGAATTATACAGCGAATCAAGATGCGAAAACGGGAAGGAAGTCCCGGCATGGGCGCTCAGCGACCAGCGCTGGCAGCCCAGGCATTGTTCCAGCAGGATGTTGTTTGGGTCGAGTACGGCCACCCGCAGCGTAGTACCGCCTTTCGGCGGCAAAACCAGCGGAATGGAATAACTGCCGTCCAGGTTATCCGTAACCTTACCCACTGCGCCGGCGGTTAGATCCACATAAATGTAATCTTCCTGGGCCGGACCTATTTTATGCCCAAAACGATTGACAGGAGCCACCTTCAAAGTATAGGCCTGGCCGTCGGCGGTCTTGCTTCCTTCAATTAATTCCCCGTTCAGGTCGATGTCATCGGGGCGGGCAAAATCCAGAAAACCGCCTTCCAAATCCCAGCCCTCAAAGCGGTCCCCATTGGGGAGCAGGCCCTCCATGCGGGTAACGATCCGGTATCCGCCCGTAACGTTGGTGCTCGTAAAATTCCCGGTGTACAGGCCATTGCCCTGGTCGGTCAGTTCGATCTCCCGGTTTACCTCTTTGGCCAGGGCCTGTTTGTGCGGCGGGGTAGTTTGCGCATAACTGATCTTGTATTCGCCCGGGGTGAGGTCGGCAGAATATTGCCCGGAAGTATCGCCGGGCAAGTCGATTTTAGAAACATAATCCCCCAGGTCGATGGCCGGCTGGACGAGGGTGGCCGTTACCCTGGCATTTAACACGGCGGAATCGCGGTAATGCAAAGACAGGCGTACCGGGATCTCATCACCCGCAACGAAATGCTTATCCCCCTGAACATCAAGCGAGTATTTCAACGCCTTATCGTCCGCGAAAACAGTTGTCAGGCAAGGAACGGGCTCTGAATCCCCGTAGCGGATGACCCATTCACCCACCGGACTTACATCGGAGGTTTCGGGAAAATCGAAATCGTACAGTAACAGCCGCCGATTGGTCGTATCCGCGTTGCCATATAGGGCGACATCGTTTTTCAGTATATCCACCTGTAAGTCGGCAAGATTGAACTGTTGGTAATCATCGGCCAAAAACTGAATGGTCACGTTGCTCACCTGCCGATTGACGACAAACCGCCGCTCCTTTTTCCCCTGGGCCGGTACCGTGTCCTTCCAGGCGTTCAGAATACGTGGCGATGCACCCTTAAAAATATCCGGAATGGTTGCGTTAAAAAAAAGAGGGAGGTCGGTAGAATTTGCGGCATTCACAAATTCTTCGCTCATGCGCTCCAGATCGGTGCCCGGGGCACGGCCAAGGCCGAGGCCGACCGAGAACAGATGGATGTTGTTGGTTAAAAACAGCCTCTTTTGGATGGGCAGCTGGCCCAATCCGGTACCCAGGCCGTTGACGGGCGGGTTGGGGTCCCAGAACAGGTCTTCCTTGATCTCGAATTCAAAGTCCGGGCTATTGGTCGACGGCATCACTTTTACCCGGGGGTTGCGGTTTTGAGCGCCGTCGGACATCAGAAATACCGCCCGGCCCGTACCCGGAGTCGAGGTGGAAAAAAAATCCTGTAAAGCCTCCTGTAATCCACCGCCCATAGGCGAATTGCCCACGGGCGAAGGCCAGGTTGCGGCACTCAGTGCCGCGCCAAAGTCCCCGCGATGAATGAGTGGGTCGTGAACCACGTTATCGTTACCATAGAAGAATACCGCCCACCGGTCGTCCGCGCCGAGGCCGGCGGCAGCAGCCATGGTCTGGATATAATTGGCCCCGGAGGTGCTGAACATATCGAGTATCTTCTCCCAGCGGGTCGGCGGCCCCGTAGCGCCGGAAGGCAGCGCCATGGTGACGGAGTTGTCGAGCACGAAAGCGATGTCCCACTTGCAGGGGGCGGCTTGCACATCATAGGGGCAGTTTTTCACATTGATGGAAAAGGTCTGGGAAACCGGCACACCACTAAATTTTGCCTGCACACACAGGTCCAGCAAGCCGCTACTTCCGTTGCCGGCTGATATGGACTTCATCACGGGTACGTTCGATTGAGGGAACAGGAAGCCAAAATCCTGACATCCTTCCAAATTAATGACCTGCCAGTCGGTAGCAATGGGCCCATCCGTCTGGAATCTGACTTCATATCCGTGATGCATGCAGGCATCGGGAAGGCGGGTCGGGCCATTGCAGGGGAAGGGATTCACGATGACCTGACTCCAAAGCCCGGTCGGGCCGGCCAGCCATCCGGCGAGGGTAAAAAGCGCCCAAAAAAAGGGGAAACTTTTGCGGTTGCACATGTTCATTGATTTAATGGTATTGTTTGAAAGATGATGTTTTCACTTCAAAATGCCGCAGGCATCAGTCAACCCGGCCATTGCGGTCCGTTTTTACCAGAATGGTCTGGTAAAATTGCGCAGGCAGAGCGCCCTCCCCCGCCAGTACAAAACCGCCGTCGCGGGTTTCTGCCAGTGCATAAAACTGCCCGGCACTAATAAGATCGGAAGGAAAATCCCGGGTTGCCAGCGTATCCCCGGTGTGCGGGTCTATTTCGTACCAGGCCGGCAGGTTGCTGACCGTATTTTTGCCGACAAAAATCAGACGCCCGTCCGAACTGCGTAAGCCGGCATTGAACAGGCAGTTGCCGTAAGGGCGGGAAAAAGATACCTGGCTCTGCTCGATTTTGACCAGTTTGGCCTGCCCCGATTCTTTCCCGAATACGAAAACGGTGGATGCATCCCACACGACAATGTCCAGGACGGTAAAATTGGTAGTGCCGAGGTCTATCCGGCTGCCCGTCGGATTCAGGTTCGCATCCAGCAACTGGGCGAAAGCCCGGCCCGGCACATCGGAATCGGCAGTCAGGATATATTGTCCGCCGGGCAGCGCATCGATGGCCCGGCTGCGAATGCCGACATCATTGACAAAGAGTTGTTTGTGCTTGGTCGAGTCCGGATAGAGGGTCGGATCCACCGTCGAAAGGTAAAGCCCCTTGTTCCCGTTCCACTCGCCTTCGCCGTTCACCAGGTAATGCGAATTGTCGGAGTGGGATACAATACCGGTGGCGTTTTCATTGGCATTGGAGAGGGGTTTATAAAATACTTGTTCGCCATTGAAGGTAAAATTGGAAAGGGCCTTGAAAACGAAATAATCGGTGAACCCGTTGGACTTTACCGCGGTCCCTACCAGCAAATAATCTTTATTTGTTTTTTCGAAAGATGCCGGCCGAATCTGGCTGTAAAACCCGTCAAGGTTCCAGGGACCGCTCGTTTTGGAAACCGTGCCTTTTTTATCTGTCGTGACCAGGTAGTTGGCTTTAAGATTATTTACCAGCACGTAAAATCCCTGGCCGACCGCTTCATCGACGCCCCAGGCCGCTTCCGATTGGCCGGCGATACCAACAGTGAATTTTCTCAAGGGAAAGGTTTCCGGCCGCGCGATCACTTTATGGGAGACCGTCGTGGTCCCGCCCGCCCCCATCGCCTTGAGCGATACCACGATGGCGTCATCGCGGGTAAAAGACCAGCTGATCTGCGGCTGCGTTCCGGCCGGGTTCCCGCCGACAAACCATTGCAAAGAAGTGTCGCCGCTGGTTTTTGCCACGAATGACAGTGTGGTTGGGGCAATTACGGTCGTATCGCCCGGCATAAATTCCACGGTGGGCGGAGGGATTCCAACGAAAAATGTGCCTGTATCCACCTCTTCGCAACCGTATCCGCTAACCGTCAGCATGATGGAATAACTACCCGGATCGGTAATTATCTGCTCGGTCACGGGTGCATTCTCTGGCGTAAATGAAGCAATTCCGTTGCTGAAAATCCAATTGTACCGGAGATTCGCGTCGTCGGCATTTTCGTCGCTGATGAAGCGCACGTTGCAGGGCACCGGGCAGATCGAATTTTTTTCTATCCTGAACCGGGCGGAAAATTCGCAGGGATTCACCTCTTCCAGATTCCAAAGCCCTACGCCTTTGCAGGAGCACAATGCCCCGATGGCGATCGCAACAGTTATTTTCAAATTATTTTTCATTCGATCCAGTTTTTGAAGTGAATGCCGGCCAATAAGACAGAAGTTCCGGGCGGGTTCTCTAAAACCTGGCCCACAGACCGATACCCGGTCCGGCATCGGTTCCGAAAGTCAGGCGTTCCAGCCGGAGCGGCGCGTCGACGGAACTGTAAAAATCCGCCGCTTTGTACCGCTGGTTTAATTTGCTGCGCCGGTATAGCCAACAGGCGGACAGCCCCCCTGCCGCAGCGCCAACTACCATGCAACCCAAAGCCCATTTATTCCGGCAATCGGCTTGTTTAAAGGTTTCTTCCCTGCTCAATTCGCTTTTCAACCAAAAGTCGGCTTCGGGGTCGCGGTTATTCCGGTAATCTTTGTACTTGTTTACAACATCGATTTTCAGATAAATGCCCCAACCCAAAGTAAGCGCTCCCGCCGCGATACCGATGATCTGAACAGTGCGCAAGCCTCCGCTCAAATACCGTGGTACGCACCGGGGCTTATAGGCGGCTACTCCCAGCCACTCCGATTTGCCCTCCACCTGGGCGCGGGTATAGCCGTCGTCTCCGAAATTCCAGATCAGGGTCCGCCCCTCTCCCGGCTTGGTTGAATCCCCGACCCAATCCAGGCTTCTTGGGGTAAGCGGCGCAGTTGGGAAAATGGTAAAAAACACCCGGTAGGAAGGGATGCGTTCGTCTTTGGGCAGGTCATACGTGATGAACATTTTCTTGCCCCGGATAATTGCCCTGGGGTGCTGGCAAAGGTTTTCGGGCAGGCTTTTCGCCTGGTTAAGATCGAACGGTTTTTCCGCGCAGGGGTCGACTCCCAACTTTACAATAGCGGCATCCCGATCGATCCAGCCTTCCAAAAACGCGGCCTCCCGGACCTCGGAAGGCGGGTAATCGGCGGATCCGGGCGTGTCCTGCAACATGATCCGGAAACCCGCTACGGCGTCTTCTTTTTCAAAGCAGAGAACCCGTAGTATCCTGCCGGCAAAAAAATCGGCCTGCAGTTCATTGGTTTTGCGGCGGGTCCGGTCCGGTTCGGTCAGGTTGTGCCCCCGGACATGATGCCCCACCTCGTGGGCCAGCAAGGCGTAAGCGGAGTACTGAGCCTGAGGATTACCGGCGAAGCGGGCAATAAAATCCGGGTTGTATTTGATGTAAGACAGGGAGCCCTCCCGGACGGCCATGGCATTCATTACCTGAGGATCCTGGCGTAGCAGTATGTCCAGGGAGGTCCAGCCTTCCGCTTCCAGTATTTCCTCGACGATAAGCCGGATTCGCTCCTCGGGTTGTACGGTACTGTCTGCCGATGAGGGAATCTGGCCCGTGCCGGCTGCGGCAAACAACAACAAACAAAGGAAGAACAGGCAGGAACGATGGATCGGCATAGCGATTGGGGTTTGTAGTTAACGGCATTGGATGCCGGCCAGAATGCCGGACTGTTGCAAATGGGTAAGAATCGGCATTGGCTCGCATTCTTCCCGCATTTTCAAGTTGCTTACCGGCACTTTAAACTCATACACCAGGGCCCGGACCGGACTTTCTTGAACGTCGTAATTCTTTATCGCCAGGTAATCCGGCAGCCAGTCGCCGCCTGAGCGCACCCAGCCCGGTGCATCGGCCGGATTGAGACATCCCGGGGCATATTCCAGTACGGCCTGGTCACTTACGATAAAAACGAACAACCTGGATCTTGCCGGCTCCGGAAAAATCACCGAATACAGATAGTCCAGAATTCCGGTGAAGTTGTCGCGCCTGGGGTAGTCCTGCCAGCGCGCCTCTCCGCCCATCGAGGTGCCGCCGGGGTTGAACTGCTCGACTGCGGTCACTAATGCGAACCCGCCGCTGACACAGAAGTAACCACGTTGCACGTATCCCCTGGCGTTCAGTGCCCGGCACAGAGTAGCATTGACGTCGCCCAAAGTATGGCATTGCGAGAACTGATCCGGGCTCAGAGCAACCCGGTTGGGGCAACCGCTGATCTGAAAGCGTGGCAGCGGCACTTCTTCCAGATTAACTGCATTAATGCCAAAGCCAGGGCCCTGCATCAACGCGGCAGCGCGTTTCCACCCCCGTTCAAGGGCAATTTCACGTTCCGGCCAGGGTACCTGCGGGTAGGAAAACGGCACCGCGCGGATTATTCCCAGCACTTTTTCCAGGCCCGACAGGCTGTCGAGACGCATCAGGGTTTGACCGGCGAACTCATCCGCGCCGGTTTCCTCGCGAATCCGGAAGCGACCGTTCAACTGGTGATCCAGAAGCAGGTGGCCGATTTCGTGGGCCAATATGGTTATGAGCAGGGTCCGGTTGGAACGGTTCTCGTAAAAATAACGCCGGTTGTACAGCAGGTAGCCGGTGTTCCCGCTCCATACGGCCGCCACATTGGGTACATTCGCGTTAATCACCTGAAAATTCCGGGTCCGGTCGGCCGCACTGCAAATCGCTTCCACCATTTGTTCCACCGTTTCGTCGCGGGTAAAGCGGTACAGTTCCGTACCAAAATTTACCCCACTGTACAGGCTGCGTCTGGTCGTATCGATTTGTAACGGCTCCTGCGCAGCCAGAAAACTGCCGGGAAACCAGGTAAGCGCGAGAGCAAACAGAATTGCCCGGCTGGCTGGCCACCACCGGAAAGATGCCGGAAAATTGCCAAAAAAGCAGGGCCGGGAACGGAGAGAAAGGTCCGGCTGCCTGCGAGAATGCCGGCCCGGCGCAAGGAGAATGAAGCGGGGCTCAAGCCGGGGGGAATATATCTGGATCATGTTGGTTTAAGTGGAATTTAAAAATGCGGGTCAAAGGTAATTCGCAATCATATTATGCTCAAAATTATTCCGCAGCATTTTTTACCGGCAAATTTCACCACCGGCCAAATTACCGGAACAAGCGGTTCCGGTAACGGTGAACCCTCCTTACTCCTGTCGCCGCTTCAAATCCGGCAACCGTTTGCCAAGTACAAACAATTGCCAATAAGCCCACAGGATCAACAGGTTAAAGGGCTCCAGCCAGAAATAGGAACGCAACAGATGGTCTTCGTTGCTGACCCCGTCGGGCAAACGCGGTTCTATCAGTACGGTGGTCAGCACGAGCAGTAAATAAACAAAAGAGAACCACCAGACAACCGCATGAGTGGTACGGGGCATCCGGTCCGGCCTGCTCCGTTTGCTTAAAAGGCTCCAGACCAGGAGCAGCAGGCCGGGATAAAGATGAACCACCAGCCAGAACCAGGCAGTCAGAGCGATGTCGGAAAGACCATCGCCAAGCGAATGCTGGGCCAGGGTCAGCGCAGTCATTATCACTGCAAAACACCACCACAGCCACAAACATTTTTTTCGGGACTGATCCAGGCGGATTTCTGCCGGGCCTGCGTTCCGGCCGGGGGTAACCACTCGCCGGTCCGGCAACACTCCGGCTTCCCGCAGATACAGCCCCCAGGGGAACTCTTCGGACTCCGCACCCGGGTGTTTTCCGATACTCCGCCAGACCTGCACCTCGCCCAGCTGGCGGAACCGCACCTCCCGGCTGTTGCCTTTCACAAAATTCGCAGCACTCCGGTATGCCTCAACCAGGCTGTCGCCCCGGGCAATATTGCCGTAGAAACGCACGGCAAACTCCCGGGCCCGCCCGTCATTGACCGGTGCGGAAGTGGCGATCACCGCCGGAACGCCCAGTTTGAACAAAGTCTCCACATGCGCATACGTCGAGCAGCCGTTTAAAAATACCAGTTGCAGGCTGTCCGCATTGCGGGCGACCAGTTCTTCGGCCAGTGGCTGGAAAAAAGTGGCGGCATGTTGGAGGTCCAGCCCTTCGCTGTCGGCGTGGCCGCCGTAATGGAAAATAACGATCTGATCCTGCCAGCGCTGTAAAAAATCGAAGTATGCGGTCAGGTCGGTATCGGTGCGCAGCAGGTGTTTTATACTCCCTTCGGCCTCCAGCGCCCCGAGCACGTCCTGGATCCCGTTTTGTTCCTGGTTGAGATTGAAAAGATCGCCTCGGGGATTGGCAAAAGCTGTAAAAATTACCGGGATACCGGTCGGTGTTTCCATATGTGATTCGTTTAAAGAGGCTCGAAAATTTTCGGCAACACTACTGTTTTGTGCAAAAAAACGAAGGTTTCCCTAAAATACTCGCATATTTACGCACTATATGCGATCGATCGTAAAATTATTTACCCGGCCGGAGTCATTTTCCCGAAAACAACTTCTGGCGGCGGTTTTCCTGGCCGCCGTGCCGGTTGTTTTGCCGTCACTCCTGAAAACCGGCCGGGTCGATTTCAATACCCAGGTCAAGCCTATCTTCAACAAAAAGTGCATTGCCTGCCACGGCGGGGTGAAACAAAAAGCCGGCTTCAGCCTGATGACCCGCGAAGACGCCCTGGCGGCAACCGAGTCCGGCCGGCCGGCCATTGTTCCCGGCCAGCCGGAAGAAAGCGAATTTATCCGGCGCCTCAAAAGCCACGACCCGGAAGAACGCATGCCCTACCGGGAGGCTCCGCTTTCCGACGACGAAATTTCGGTGTTGGAACGCTGGATCGACCAGGGCGCGGAATGGGAACAACACTGGGCGTACCGGCCGGTAGAACAGCCGGAAGTCCCCAAACCCTGCGGCCGCTTTTTCGGACTGCTGCCGGCGGTGGGGGCCGATCGGGTCAAAAACGACCTCGACTGGTTTATCCTCGACCGGTTGCAACGGGAAGGGCTGCAACCGGCCCCGGAAGCCGACAAAAATACCCTGCTGCGGCGGGTCAGTCTCGACCTCACCGGCCTGCCCGCCCCGCCGGCCCTGGCGGAAAGTTTCCTGAACGACTCCACGCCGGGGGCTTACGAACGCCTGGTCGACTCCCTGCTGGCCTCGCCCCGCTTCGGCGAACGCTGGGCTTCGGTCTGGCTCGACCTGGCCCGCTACGCCGACACCAAAGGCTACGAGCGCGACGCCGCGCGTTTCATCTGGCACTACCGCGACTGGCTCATCCGGGCCTTCAACGCCGATATGCCCTACGACCGCTTCCTGACCGAGCAACTGGCCGGCGACCTCCTCCCCGACCCCACCGACGCGCAGTACATCGCCACCGGCTTCCACCGCAATACCATGACCAACGACGAGGGCGGCACCGACAACGAGGAGTTTCGCGTCGCCGCGGTAATGGACCGGGTGAATACCACCTGGGAGGCGGTCATGGGCACCACCTTCGCCTGCACGCAGTGCCACGGCCATCCGTACGAGCCGTTCCGGCACGAGGACTACTACCGATTCCTGGCCTTTTTCAACAACACCCGCGACGAAGACACCTGGGAGGATTATCCGGCCCTGCGCCACCTGTCCGCACCCGACAGCCTGAAACTGCTGGAGATGCAGGGCTGGCTTCGGCAGCACACGCCCCCGGAGAAAGCCGCGGAGATCGCCCTGTTCCTGAAAACCTGGCAGCCGGCCCACTATTCCATTGCCACAGATTCGTTCACCAACTGCGAATTGTACGACACCAAGTGGCTCACCCTGCGCAACCGCGCGGTCAGCCGGCTGAAAAACGTGGACCTTACGGGGAAAACCCGCCTGATCTGGCGCTACTGGAGCAACCTCGACGGCGGGCAATGGACGGTACACCTCGACCGGCGCGACGGGCCGGTCCTGTTCACCCACCGCATCAAGAATACCCGGGGCAAACGGGAGATACATTCGTTGGATTTCCCGCCGGTCGCGGGCGCCCACGACCTGTGGTTCCACTACGAAAACCCCAACCTGAAAAAACCGGAAGACGCCGGCCTGTCCTTCGACTGGTTCCACTTCACCGAACCTTTCCCGGGCAACGACAAGGTTGCCGAAGCCGAATTCTGGCGCCTGCTGCGGGCGGAAAGCCAGTTCACCCCGGTCATGGTGGAAAATCCGGCGGCCATGGCCCGCGAAACCCGCGTTTTCGAGCGCGGCAACTGGCTGGTTCCCGGCAAAAAAGTGGAGCCCGGCGTACCGGCCATCTTCCCTGCCCTGCCGGCGGGCGCCCCGCCCAACCGCCTGGGTCTGGCCCGTTGGCTGACCGATCCGCAACACCCGCTTACCGCCCGGGTGATCTCCAACCGACTCTGGGAGCAGATGTTCGGCGCCGGGCTGGTGGAGACCCTGGAAGACTTCGGTTCGCAGGGCATCGCTCCCACCCACCCCGAACTGCTGGACTGGCTGGCCTGGCGGCTCGTCCACGAGCACCGCTGGAGCCTGAAAGCGCTGCTGCGGGATATGGCCCTTTCGGCCACCTACCGGCAGTCGGCGGGTGCGCCACCGGAAATACTGGAAAAAGACCCGGACAACCGCCTCTATGCCCGCAGCAGCCGCGTGCGCCTCAGCGCCGAGCAACTGCGCGACCAGGCCCTGCAGGTCAGCGGTCTGCTCAGTGAAAAGATGTACGGCAAAGGCGTCTACCCCTTCCAGCCCGACGGTGTGTGGCAATCGCCCTGGAACGGCGACCAATGGAAGCAAAGCGAAGGCGAAGACCTTCACCGCCGGGCCATTTATACCTTCTGGAAACGCAGCAGCCCCTACCCTTCCGCCATGACCTTCGACGCTACGGCCCGCGAGGTGTGCGTGGCCCGGCGCATCCGGACCAACACGCCCCTGCAGGCCCTGGTGATGCTCAATGATTCCGCATACGTGGAAGCGGCGCGCCATCTGGCGCTGACTGTGGCCGAACAATGTTCGGGGCATGTGCCGGAATACAAAATTGCCCGGATCTATGAGCGGGCCATCGGGCGGTCCGTTACCGCAGAAAAACTGGAAATCCTCCACCGGTTGTATCTCACTGCACTGCCACGCTACCAAACCAACCCCGTCCGGCGCAGTGAAATGACCGGCTGCGATCCGCGGCGGGACGCGCCGGAAGAAGCGGCGCTCGTGGTGGTGGCGAACGCGGTGTTTAATCTCGATGAGTTTGTGACCCGGTAGCACGCGCCTTCAGGCCGTCCCGGTCCAGGGCATTCATGCCCGTTTATATTTTTACATGGTCGGGACCGGGACGGCCTGAAGGCGCGTACTACCAAAAAACGTATCTTCGCCGTATGAACACAGAGAACAGCGCCCTTCGCGCCACGCGCCGCCTCTTCCTCCGGCAGTGCGCGTTCGGCCTCGGCTCCCTGGCCCTGGGTCAGTTGCTGGGCTGCGGGTCCGGCGGCAGCACGCCGGCCGCTACGTTCAACGCGGCCAATCCCCTGGCGCCGCGGCCGCCGCACTTTCCCGGCCGCGCCAAAGCGGTCATTTACCTGCACATGGCCGGCGCGCCCTCGCAACTCGAACTGTTCGACTACAAACCCGCCCTGGCCAAACTCGACGGCCAGGACTGCCCGCAGTCCTTCCTCGAAGGCAAACGCTTCGCCTTTATCCGCGGCGTACCGAAAATGCTGGGGCCCCAGGCCGCCTTCCGCCAGCGCGGCCAGTCGGGCGCCTGGATCTCCGACCACCTGCCTCACCTGTCCACCGTAGCCGACGAACTGGCCTTCCTCAAGGCCGTGCAGACCGACCAGTTCAACCACGCCCCGGCCCAACTGCTGATGCACACCGGCAGCGCGCGCCTGGGCCGGCCGAGCATGGGCTCCTGGGTCACCTACGGCCTGGGCTCCGAAAACGCCAACCTGCCCGGCTTCGTGGTGCTTACCTCCGGCGGCAAAGACCCCGACGCCGGCAAAAGCGCCTGGGGCAGCGGCTTCCTGCCCTCGGTATATCAGGGCGTGCAGTGCCGGTCGCACGGCGAACCGGTCCTGTTTCTCGACGACCCGGAAGGCCTGGACCGCGACCTGCGCCAGGCCTCCATCGAGGCCATCAACGCCGTGAACCGCGAAACCTACCGGGAAACCGGCGACCCGGAGATCCTGTCGCGCATTGCCCAGTACGAAATGGCTTACCGGATGCAGATCGCCGCGCCGGAAGTGATGAACATCGCGAACGAACCGGCCTATATCCACGAGATGTACGGCACCAAACCCGGCCAGGCCTGCTTCGCCAACAACGTGCTGCTGGCCCGCAAACTGGTGGAAAAGGGCGTGCGCTTCGTGCAACTGTTCGACTGGGGCTGGGACACCCACGGCACCGGCGCCGATCTCTCCATCGACTTCGGCCTCGTCAACAAGTGCCGGCAGACCGACAAGGCGGTGACCGCCCTGATCCTCGACCTGAAACAGCGCGGCCTGCTCGACGAAACGCTGGTGGTGTGGGGTGGCGAGTTCGGCCGCACGCCCATGATGGAAAACCGCAACGGCGTGCAAATGCCCTTCCTGGGCCGCGACCACCACACCGACGCCTTCACCATCTGGATGGCCGGCGGCGGCATCCGCGGCGGGGTCAGCCACGGCGAAACCGACGAGGTGGGCTACAACGCGGTGAACGGCAAGGTCTCCGTTTACGACATCCAGGCCACTATCCTGAACCAACTCGGCTTCGACCACGAAAAATTTACCTACCCCTTCCAGGGCCGCCCTTTCCGCCTCACCGACGTGCACGGGCAGGTGATTCGGGAGGTGGTGGCGTAATGCTTTCGGTAATTGCGGCGATTATGGTAATTACCGTAATTACCGTAATTACCATGTCTGTGCTCAAGCCTGCCCCGTACACCGCCGACGAGCAGGGCCATTTCAAATACACCCTGACCAGCGAAAAGGAAGGCCGCATGGACTGGGAAGGCCAGGTGAGCGGTACTGCCATCAGCGGAAAAATGGTTTGGAAAAAGGACGGGCAGGACGATATTCACTACACGTTCCAGGGGCAGGAGGTCCGGTAGCCAGCCGGTAGCATGGCCTTTCAGGCTGTCGGTATAAGGCCATTATTGAGGTTTCAAAATAAAACGCGGTTATTAAAATGGCCTGCGTAGAGCGGGCCCCTCCCGGCCTCCCCAGAGGGGAGGAGCAGGACGTAAGCCGGGCTTTATCGCGTTGAGACCCGGCGAAGATGCCCGGGGCTACTTTGGTAGTACGGCGTTTACGCCGTTGGTACGGCGCCATCCAGGGCGCTGCTACTCTCCAAAAAGGCCCGTCGGTCAGAAAAAGCCGGATTTATGATCGGGTTTGATGCTGCTTCCGGCAAGTTGCGCCTAAAGGATATCTGCATTTTTTTGCGAAACCTCAATCAAGGTCTTGATAATATTTTGGCAGAGCCGTAAACGGCTCCTTACCGACCGCCTGAAGGCCATGCCATCGGGCGCCCTAAACCCGCCGCTCCTTTTCCTGTTATGCTTGGCGCTTCCCGCATCATTCATAGTTTATCATTCATAATTAACTTAAGCCTTGCTGAAAATCGCCTGGTCGCCCGTCTACAAGTACGAACTCCCCGAGGGCCATCGCTTTCCGATGCTCAAATACGAACTCATCCCCGAGCAACTGCTGTACGAGGGCACGGTGACCGAGGCCAATTTTTTCCACCCCGACCCGCTGCCCGAAGCGGTAGCCCTGCGCACGCATACGCAGGAGTACTGGGACAAATTGACCCGGGTCACCCTGTCGGACCGCGAGGTGCGCGCCATCGGGTTTCCGATCAACGAAAAATTCGTGGAGCGCGGCCGCCACATTGCCAACGGGACCATCCAGTGCGCCCGCTTCGCCCTGGAGCACGGCTGCGCGCTGAACGTAGCCGGCGGCACCCACCACGCCTTTGCCGACCGCGGCGAGGGGTTCTGCTGCTTCAACGACCAGGCCGTCGCCGCCAACTACCTGCTCGACCACGGCCTGGCCCACCGGATCCTGATCGTCGACCTCGACGTGCACCAGGGCAACGGCACCGCGGCCATTTTCCGCAACGAGCCCCGGGTCTTCACTTTTTCCATGCACGGCGAACGCAACTACCCGCTGCGCAAGGAGCAGTCCGACCTCGACCTGGGCCTGCCCGACGGTACCGGCGACACAGCCTACCTGCGCCTCCTCCGCGACACGCTGCCCCGCCTGGCCGACGATTTCCAACCCGATTTCATCTTCTACCAAAGCGGCGTGGACGTGCTGGCCTCCGACAAACTCGGCCGGCTCGACCTCAGCCGCGAAGGCTGCCGGGAGCGCGACCGCATCGTGTTGTCGTACGCCCGGCAACACCGCATCCCCGTGGCAGTGAGTATGGGCGGCGGCTACTCGCCCCGCATCGCCGACATCGTGGAGGCCCACGCCAATACCTTCCGGGTGGCGATGGAGGTGTTCGGGTGACCCGCACCGCGTACCGCCGAACCCCGTTCGGCGCCGGCCTGCGAAGGAACGCTGGTTTGTCGCGCCGAACGGGGTTCGGCGGTACACGGTACGAAGTCCTCAATTTAGTTAAACCCAAATGTATAACTTGAAAAAAAGGGCCTTTTGCAAGTACCGTTTCAGTAAAGCACCGCTAAAAACCTGTCTAACGGTTTGAATCACAATACGATATGACGCGGGGAAAGTGGCATTTCGCGGGCAAAACGGACAAATTTTTGCGCTTTTTGAAAAAATATTTCAACTTTTTTGAAATTTTGCTTGCAACGACGCGGGGAAAAATCTAACCTTGCAGTCTGAAATACAAGTGATTAAGCGGAATTCCGCTCTTCCAGCCATGCTCCAGACAGAAGAGGATTGAAAC
>WBZQ01000537.1_pt1 | contig 29956 bp, 30 predicted proteins | sample 5204251 | NCBI WGS metagenome assembly WBZQ01 (sample SAMN12412402, study PRJNA552823) | activated sludge metagenome | isolation source: activated sludge from nitrification reactor of wastewater treatment plant... | place: USA: Virginia | collected 2017-09 | reverse complement strand
GCGCAGCGCCCGGTCGTCGAGCGGGGAGGCCAGTTGATCGTGGTCGACGACGAGCGCCTGCCGCTCGCCGCCGGCGAGCGCCCGCGGATGCGGCGCGTGCGCTTTCGCACGCTCGGCTGCTACCCGCTCACGGCCGCGATCGAAAGCGGGGCGGGCAGCGTCGCCGACATCGTGCGCGAAATGCGCACGACGAGCCAGTCGGAGCGGCGCGGGCGCCTGATCGACCAGGACGGCGCAGCCTCCATGGAACGCAGGAAGCGCGAGGGCTATTTCTGATGCTGCGCTTCATCACCTGCGGCAGCGTCGATGACGGCAAGAGCACGCTGATCGGGCGCCTGCTGTACGACACCCGGAGCCTGCACGCCGACCAGCTCGCCACGCTCGAGGCCGACTCGCAGCGAATCGGCACCCAGGCATGCGGCCTCGATTTCGCGCTGCTGGTGGACGGCCTCGCCGCGGAGCGCGAGCAGGCGATCACGATCGATGTGGCGTATCGCCATTTTTCCACGCCACGGCGGCGGTTCATCGTCGCCGACACGCCGGGCCACGAGCAGTACACGCGCAACATGGTGACGGGCGCGACGACCGCGGACGCCGCCGTGCTGCTCGTCGATGCGCGCCTTGGGATGACGGTCCAGACGCACCGCCATGCCTGCCTGATGGCTCTCGTCGGCATCCGCCACGTCCTGCTGGCCGTAAACAAGATGGACACGATGGGCTGGTCGCAGGAGGCCTTTGCGCGCATCGAGCGCGAGGGCCGTGCCGCCCTGCAGGCGCTCGGCATCGCGGAGCCTGCCTGCGTGCCCCTGTCGGCGCTGCACGGGGACAATGTCGTTTCGCCCAGCGGCGCCGCGCCCTGGTACGCGGGGCCGTCGCTGCTCGAGTGGCTCGAAACGGTCCAGGTGGACGGCGACCGCGAGCGGCTGCCCTTTCGCCTGCCCGTGCAGGCGGTCAGCCGGCCGCATGCGGGGTTTCGCGGCTATGCCGGAACGATCGCGAGCGGCAGTGTTCGTCCAGGCGATCCCGTTTGCGTGCTGCCCTCGGGGGTGCAATCGAAGGTGGCGCGCATCGTCACCCACGCGGGCGACCTGCCGGCCGCGGTGGCGGGTCAGGCCGTGACCCTGACCCTCGAAAGCGAAATCGACGTCGGTCGCGGCGACCTGCTCTGCGATCCGGGTCGTCGCCCGGCGGTGGCGGACCAGGCCGAGGCGACCCTCGTCTGGATGCACGAGGCGCCCTTGCTGCCGGGACGCGCCTATCTCGCGCGGATCGGGACCCGCACCGTGAGCTGCACCATCACGGGCCTGAAGCACCGCATCGACGTGGCGACCGGTGGACAGCTGGCCGCGCGCACGCTCGAGCTGAACGACATCGGCGTCGCGACGCTCGCCTTCGGCGAGCCGGTGGCATTCGATCCGTATGCGGAGAACCGCGCCACCGGCAGCCTCGTGCTCATCGACCGGTTCAGCAACGATACGGTCGGCGCCGGCACGCTGCATTTCGCCCTGCGCCGTTCGCAGAACGTGCATTGGCAGTTCCTCGATGTCGACAAGGGCCAGCGCGCGGCGCAGAAGGCGCAGCGGCCGCGGGTCCTGTGGTTCACCGGGCTTTCCGGCGCGGGCAAGTCGACCATCGCCAACCTGGTCGAGCGCAAGCTGCATGCCATGGGGCGGCACACCTACCTGCTCGACGGCGACAACGTGCGGCACGGCCTGAACCGCGACCTCGGGTTCCGCGATGCCGATCGCGTCGAGAACATCCGCCGCGTGGCGGAAGTCGCGAAACTGATGACCGACGCGGGCCTGATCGTGCTCGTGTCCTTCATCTCGCCGTTCCGCTCCGAGCGGCGCATGGCGCGCGAGCTGTTCCCCGAGGGCGAGTTCATCGAAGTGTTCGTCGACACCGCGCTCGCGGAGGCGGAGCGGCGCGACACAAAGGGCCTCTATGCAAAGGCGCGTCGCGGCGAGCTCGCCAACTTCACCGGCATCGATTCGCCCTATGAAGTGCCGGAGCGCCCCGAGTTGCGCATCGATACCGCCACCACGAGCGCGGAAGCGGCCGCCGACCTCGTGATCGAGCGGCTGGGCGCATGACGCGGGGTCAGAGCAGCCGGATGTCCTTCAACCGCTGCTGCAGGCAGGCGTCCGCCGTAATCGCCTCGGGGTAGCGATCGGGCGACTCCGCCGACACGCAGGAGGGCAGCGTGCGCAGCTCGAAATCGGGATTGAAATGCAGGAAGAAGGGCATCGCATGGCGCGAGCGCGCCGCCTGCCCCGGCCCGGGATTGGCGACCCGGTGCGTGGTCGAGCGCAGCACGCCGTTCGTCACTCGCTGCAACATGTCGCCGACATTGCAGACCACCGAACCCGGCAGGGGATCGATCGGCAGCCAGGCGCCCTCGCGCGTCCTGAGCTCGAGGCCCGGTTCCTCGGCGCCGAGGAGCAGCGTGATCACGTTGATGTCTTCGTGCTCGCCAGCCCGCAGGGCGCCGGGCTCTCCCTCGACCGGCGGATAGTGCAGCAGCCGCAAAATGCTGTTGCCCTCGTTGACCTTGTTCTCGAAGAACTCGCGCGGCAGGGCGAGCGCGCAGGCGATCGCGCCGAGGAGTTGCCGGCCGAGCGTGTCGAAGGCTGCCCACAATGCGAGGGCGCGCTCGCGCAACTGCGGCACCTCCACCGGCCAGAAATTCGGCGGCATCGAGGCTTCCAGGCGGTGGCCTGGCGGCAATTCGCGGCCCACGTGCCAGAATTCCTTCAGGTCGGGGTGGGTTGCGCCCAGCGCGGTCTCGATGCCAGGCGGCGTATAGCCGCGGGCGCCGCCACCGCCCGGCCGGTGGTAGCGACGCTTGACGGCCTCAGGCAGGGCGAAGAATTCGCGGCTCGCCGCTGCGCAGCCGTCGATCACCTCCGGCGCGATCCCGTGGTCGGCGATGACGACGAAGCCGTGGCGCTCGAACGCGGTGGCGATGGCGCGTGCAAAAGCATCCGTCCCGATCGCCGAGGCGGAAAGCGTGGAAACATGCTCGCTCATGGGCGCGGCCATTGTGCGCCCGGCGCGACGCACGCGCCATGTCGCGCCATAATCGCCCTGCCGTTCACAACAAGAAGGGGGTTCATCATGCCATTGCAGAAACGCGTGGCCGCCGAGTTCCTCGGCACGCTGTGGCTGGTCCTGGGGGGTTGCGGAAGTGCGGTGATCGCCGCGAAGTTTCCCGAGGTCGGCATAGGATTCGTGGGCGTGGCGCTGGCCTTCGGCCTCACGCTGCTCACCATGTGCTACGCCATCGGCCGGATTTCAGGCTGCCACCTCAATCCCGCCGTCACGCTCGGCCTCTTCGCCGGTGGGCGCTGCGCGGCGGCCGACGTCGTGCCCTACATTGTCGCGCAAGTGGCGGGCGCCGTCGTCGCGGCGTGGCTGCTGCTCACGATCGCGAGCGGCAACGGGAGCGACGTGCTCGCCGGTGGCCTCGCGGCGAACGGTTACGGCGGGCACTCGCCTGGCGGCTACACGCCCGGCGCGGCCTTCCTCTGCGAGGTCGTGATGACGTTCTTCTTCGTGCTGATCATCATGGGAGCGACCGACAAGCTGTCCGCACCGGGATTCGCGGGGCTCGCGATCGGGCTCGCGCTGACGCTGATCCACCTCGTCAGCATTCCGGTGACCAACACATCGGTGAATCCGGCGCGCAGCACGGGTCCTGCGCTGATGGTCGGGGACTGGGCAATCGGGCAGCTCTGGATGTTCTGGGTCGCACCGATCCTGGGCGGAGTGCTCGGCGGCGTTGCGTACCGGTGGATGGGCAAGGGCGGCTGACCGCAAGTCCACGCAAAGAAAAAGGCCCGCGACGCTTGTCGCGGGCCCCTTTCCTCGGCGCGATCTGGATGACGCGCTCGACCCCCCGTGCGGACGCTCTCGCTGCAGAGCCCCCGTCCAGAATGCAGCAATGCTTGTGCCAGACGTGATAAGCCACTGAAAATGCTATATCTTCCGGGGCGCTCCCCTTGCGCCGCAGCCCGGAAGTGTAAATCCTGCCGACAGCCCCGATGACCCAGCAGTGCGCCGATACGGTCTTCCTCGTTCGTCCTGCGGCCTTCGGCTTCAACGCCGAGACCGCCGCGACCAATCGCATGCAGCGACGCGACGCGACGGCGCCCGCCGATGCGCTCGCCCGGGCGCTCGGGGAGTTCGATGCGATGGTCGCCGCGCTGCGCAGCGAGGGCGTGAACGTGTGCGTGGTGCGTGACACGCCTGAACCGGTGAAACCCGACGCGGTGTTTCCCAACAACTGGGTGAGCTGGCATGCCGACGGCACGGTTGTCCTCTATCCGATGCAGGCCGGGAACCGGCGCGCGGAGCGCCGCCGGGAAATCGTGGCCGAGGTCGCCGCCGCGACCGGCTATCGCATCGCGCGCACGCTCGACCTCACCGCCCACGAGCGCGAGGGCCGTTTCCTCGAGGGCACGGGCAGCCTTGTCCTCGACCATGCAGCCCGCGTCGCCTATGCCTGCCGCTCGCCGCGCACGGACGAGCGCGTGCTCGCGCAATGGTGCGGGGAGATGGGATATGCCGCCGAGACGTTCGCCGCGACCGATCGCGACGGCGTGCCGATCTACCACACGAATGTCGTGATGGGCATCGGGCGGGGCTTCGCCGCCATCGGCGCGCAGTGCCTGGCGGACGGGGATCGTGCGCGGGTACTCGCCCGTCTCGCTGCGAGCGGCCGCGAAGTGATCGAGCTGACGCGGGAGGAAATCGAAGGGTTTGCCGGCAACCTGATCGAGCTCGCTTCCTGGGACGAAGCCATGGGCGAATGCGGAGTGCTCGTCCTGTCGGCAACGGCCCGGGCGCGGCTCGCGCCCGCGCGCTACGCGCGCCTCGCGGCCTGCGCCGACAGCGTGCTGGCGGTGCCGGTGCCCACCATCGAGCGATTGGGCGGCGGCAGCGTGCGCTGCATGATCGCGGAGGTGTTCCGGTGAGTGCCGGCACCCTCGCGGCGATCGCCGCCACGCTGGCCGCCTACGGCCTCGGCTCGGTGAGCGGCGCGCTGCTGGTCGGGCGGCTGCGCGGCGGCGTCGATATCCGCATGCTCGGCAGCGGCAACGCGGGCGGGACCAACGCGCTGCGCACGCAGGGGCCATGGTTCGCGCTCGGGGTCATCGTCATCGACCTCGGCAAGGGCTGGCTTGCCGCGGCCTGGCTGCCGCTCGCGGCGGCGAGGTTCGGCGCATCGGCTCTCGGCCTGCCCGAGGCCTGCGCGTTCGCCGCGATGCTGGGGCATGTCTGGCCACTGTGGCACGGCTTTCGCGGCGGCAAGGGCGCCGCGACGCTCGTCGGCGCGCTGCTTGCGCTCGCCCCCGTGGCCCTCGCGGTCGTGCTCGGCGTCTGGTTCGTCGCGGTGATCGCCTTCGGTTTCGTCGGGCTCGCTTCGATGGTTGCCGCCACTGCGCTGCCGCTGTATGTCATGGCCGCGGGAGTCGAACCCATCGTGCCGCTGGGCCTGTTCGGCGTCGCGGCCGCGCTGCTCGTGATCCATACCCATCGCGCCAACATCGTCCGCATGCGCGCCGGCACCGAGCCGCGCGCACGGCGCCTGTGGCTCCTGGGCCGGGGCCGCTGAAGTGCCCGCGGCCCCGCAGGATCAGCTCGCGGCGACCCTCGCGGAGCGGGTCTTTCGCCGCCTGGGAGACGGGGGTTTCGCGTCGGGGCAGGCGCTCGCGCGGGAGTTCGGCGTGACACGGAGTGCCGTGTGGAAAGCCGTGCGCGTGCTCGTGAACGCGGGCGCGCGCATTGAAGCCGTGCCGAACCGCGGCTATCGGCTGAGCGAGGGCATCGCGGCGCTCGATGCGGCCCGCCTCGTCGCGCAGTTGCCCGAGGGCGTGCAGGCGCGCGTTGCGCGTTGCGAGGTGGCATGGGCCCTGCCGTCGACCAATGCCGCGTTGCTGGCGGCTGGGGAGGATCCGCCGCAGGGCCGTGCAGCCATACTGCTTGCCGAGCACCAGACGGCGGGACGCGGCCGACGCGGACGCCAGTGGGTCGCCCCGCTGGGCGGGGCCGTATGCCTGTCGATCGCCTGGACGTTTGCCGAGTTGCCGCGGGACCTTGCGGCGTTGTCGCTCGTGATCGGAGTCTGCGCCTTGCGCGCATTGTCCGCCCATGGCGTGCGGGGGCTCGCGCTCAAGTGGCCGAACGACGTCGTCGCGGGCGGGCGCAAGCTCGGCGGCGTCCTGATCGAGATGCGCGCGGAATCGGCCGGCCCGGTGGTCGTGGTCATCGGGATCGGGGTGAACGTGGCGCTCGAGGCGCCGGCCAGGGCGCAAGTCACAGCGGCCGGCAATGCGCCGGTCGACCTCGTCGAGCTCAGCGGCAGCACCGATCGCAATGCGCTTGCCGCCGGCCTCGTCCGCGAGATCGTCGCGGCATTGCCCAAGTTCGCGGTGGATGGCTTCACGCCCTTCGCGGCCGAATGGCGCGAGGCAGACGCCCTGCGCGGACGCGCGGTGTCGGTGATGCTCGGGGACGAGCCCCAGGCTGGCATCGCCCGCGGCATCGATGCGGGCGGGGCGCTGCTCGTCGAAACGCCTGCGGGGCTGCAGCGATTCGTCACGGGCGAAGTCAGCGTGCGGGCGCAGGCATGAGCGAGAAGTCGCGGCAGCGCCGGCTGTTGCTCGATGTCGGCAACAGTCGCGTGAAATGGGCATTTGCGAGCGAAGGCGGCGTCGGTCGGCAGAGGTCGTTGCCCGTCAGCGCGGCCGGGGAACTGCCCATCGCGGCCTTGCTGGCGGCGCTGCCCAAGGGGATCGGCGCGGTGCGCCTGGTTTCGGTCGGCCGGCCAGCCCGCACGCGCGCGCTCGAGCGTGCGCTGGCGCAAGTGCTCGATGTCGAGGTGCGGCGGTTGCGCACGACGGTCGAGGCCGCAGGGGTGCGCTGCGGATATCGCGAACCCTGGCGGCTGGGCGCGGACCGCTGGGCCGCGGTCATCGGCGCGCGGCACCTGCATGCGTCGCCGCGCGCAGCATGCATCGTCGACATCGGCACGGCGATGACGATCGATTTCCTGTCACGCGACGGGCGTCACGGCGGTGGCGTGATCGTGCCTGCGCCGGCGCTGATGGTGGAGGCGCTGCTGCGCGATACGCAGGGAATCCGGCGGCGCGCGGCACCCGGCCGGCGCGGCCCGGGCCGCGGCTCTCTGTTCGCCCGCAGCACGCGCGAGGCCATCGAACAGGGATCGCAGCACGCAGCCGCGGCGCTGATCGAACGGGCCTGGCGCGCAGCACGCGCGCGCTACGGAGGGCGTCCGCGCCTGCTGCTCACGGGCGGCGGTGCCGCCCGGCTCCTTCCCCTGCTCGACGCCCCGGGCGAGATCGTGCCGGACCTCGTGCTGCGCGGCCTCGCGGCACTCGATTAGACTCATCGCCGTGCGCACGCTGTTCTTTGCCCTGCTCGCCGCCAACCTGGGCTTCCTCGGTTGGGCCATGCTCACGCCCGCTCCGCCGCCGATGGCCGACTCGCCGCCGCCGGATGTGCCGCGGCTCAAGCTCGCGAGCGAGTCGAACACCGTGCCGCCCGTCGCAGGCGCACTCGCCGCCACGGCGGCGCCCGCGTCCGGCGCACCGCTTGCGGCGCAAGCCTCCTGCCGGTCGATCGGGCCGTTCGCGAGCGAAGCGGAATCGGGGCGCGCGGCGGGCGCATTCAGGGACGGCGGCTACGACGCCCACACCCGCACCGAGGAATCGCGGGTCGCCGAGGGCTTCTGGGTTTCGCTCCCGCAGCAGCGCAATGCCGCTGCCGAGACGCGCCTGCTGGCGCGTCTCGCCCGCGCTGGCATCACCGACGCCAGCGTGATGACCGAGACGGATGCGCGCCGCATATCCGTTGGCATCTTTTCCGAACGCGAGCGGGCCGACCGGCGCGCCGCCGAATTGCGCCGGCTCGGGCTCACGGCCGACGTGACGGAGCGCCTGCACATAGGGACGAGCTGGTGGGTCGACCTGCAGCTGCGCACGCCGCAGGAACTCGCCGAGGCGGAGGCTTTCAATCGCGATGGCTCGAGCCAGCTCGCCCTCAAGCCCTGTCCCCCGGCCGCGGCAGCGGCGTCCACCACCGAGCCGGGCACAGGGTCCGGCGGGGCGGGGTAGAATCGCCCCGGCAAGGCCGGCTTAGCTCAGTTGGTAGAGCACCTGATTTGTAATCAGGGGGTCGCGGGTTCGATCCCTGCAGCCGGCACCAAATCGCCCACAGCCGCTTATGTCGAATCACCGGCGGGCTGCGCGACAGGCGGTCGGTGTGACACGGTGCAGCGTGCCGGGTGGTCGGGCCGGGTAGCCTGTCCGCTTGTCCCCGACAACAAGCAAGAATAAGGCGACTCCGGCGAGCGGCGCCTATCGTCCCGACATCGACGGGCTGCGCGCGATCGCCGTGCTCTCGGTCATCGTCTTCCACATCGACAAGGCGTGGGTCCCCGGCGGGTTCGTCGGTGTCGACATGTTCTTCGTCATTTCCGGCTACCTGATCTCCCTGAACCTTTTCAACGAGCAGCAGGCCGGGCGATTTTCGCTGCTGGACTTCTATCGGCGACGTGTCAAGCGGATCGCGCCCGCGATGCTCGTCGTCGTCGCCGCGACGCTCCTCGCGGCGCATGTCCTGCTGCTGCCCGAAGACACCGAGCGTGCGGCGGAATCGGCGCTGTGGTCGGTGCTCTCGCTCGCCAATGCCTATTTCTGGACTCACCAGGACACCAGCTATTTTGCGGCCGCCAGCAGCGAACTGCCGCTGCTGCACCTGTGGTCGCTCGGGGTCGAGGAGCAGTTCTACGTCCTCTGGCCGCTGTTGCTGCTCGCGGTACGCGGCGCAGCCCGGGGCTGGGGCTTTGCACTGGCGATCGGCATGATCGCGCTCGGTTCGTTCTGGCTGGCGCAGGACCTGTACGAGCCCGCGCCGCTTTTCGCCTACTACATGCTGCCCACGCGGGCCGGGGAGCTGCTGCTCGGCGCGCTGCTGGCCTTCGCGACGTTCAGGAAGGTTCCCGATCGACTGCCCGCCCGTTGGGACTTGCGACTGGCGGTTGCCGGTCTCGGCCTGCTGGCCTTCTCGCTGGCGTTCGTGACCGAAGCCAGCGTATTTCCAGGCTGGCTGAGCCTGCCGCCGACGATGGGCACGGCCCTGCTGATCCTGGCGGGGCGAAGCGCGGACAACCCGATTTCCGGTGGCCTCGCCTGCCGGCCGCTCGTATGGGTCGGCCTGGTGTCCTATTCGGCCTATCTCTGGCACTGGCCGCTGCTCGCGTTTTACCGGTACGGGCACACGCAAATCGGGCCGGCTGCCGCCCTCAGCCTGTTCCTGCTGACATTCGCCTGCGCGTACCTGACCTACCGCTACGTCGAAACGCCCGCGCGGCGCTCGAAGGCAACCGCGCCTCGCGTCATCTGGAACCAGTACGCGCTTCCCGCGGGTGCGCTGGCCATTGCGGCGCTCGCAGGCATGTACCTCGATGGCTACGGCCTGCGCTGGATGACGGACTACCGCGCGGAAGTCACGGCCCTTCGCAGGCAGGCCCGTCCCGCCAACACCTACGACTATGTCTGCCAGGTCCAGTCCCTGAGCGCGAGCGATGCCCGGCGCGCGCCCTGCGTGATCGGCGACCCGGCCCGGGCGAGCGATACGCTCCTGTGGGGCGACTCAAACGCCGCGCACTATGTCGGCATGGTGGGGGCGTTCGCGCAGGTCGGCGGCTTCAGGTTCCGAAACCTCGAGATCGGCGCCTGCCCACCCCTCGATCGCGACCCGACGCCTTTCGTCCAGCCCCGGCGCCTCGCCGACTGCCGCAGGGCGAGCGCGCTCGCGTCGCAGCTTGTCGGGCCCTACCACACGCTGATCATTTCCGCCGACTGGCCGAGTTATCAGGCGCGTTCGGGCCGCTTCCTCGAGGAATTCTTCGATTCCGTGCGGGCGCTCACGCAACAGGGCAAGCGGGTCATCATCATCGGCAAGATCCCGGCCATCCCGGGGTATGACCGGCGCTGCCGCGAGAAGGCGCTCGGATATCCCGGGCTCGATTGTCCGCGTGTGACTGCAGTCCCGAGCGAAGGCGTGGTCGCGGTGAATGCGCGACTCAAGCAGTTTGCGGAACACACCCCGCAGGTTTCCTACTTCGACCCCACGCGGTTCCTGTGCCCCGATGGTGTCTGCGAGGCCCTGAACGAGCAGGGCGAGCCACGCTACTACGACACGAACCACCTGACGATACCCATGTCGTGGAAGCTCGGGTGGTCGATCCTGCGGCGCGAAGGACTCCCCGCCGTATTCCGGCCGCTCGCTGCGAATCCACGCAGCTAGCGGTGCGCCGGATCGAACTGCCTGCGAAGCTCCTGCCAGCATTGCGGGTAGTCGACCTGCCGCAGCGGTGACTCCAGCGCGTAGCGCGTCGGCCGGATCACGCAGCGTGTCTCGATCATGAAGGCCATGGTGTCGACGATGTGCTCGGGCCGCGAGGTGTCGGCGCGCGATGCCTTCTCGAAGGTTGCCGCGTCCGGGCCGTGTCCCGTCATGCAGTTGTGCAGCGAGGCACCGCCCGGCAGGAAGCCCTCCGCCTTCGCGTCGTAGGCACCGTGGATGAGGCCCATGTATTCGCTCGCGATGTTGCGATGGAACCAGGGCGGCCGGAAGCTGTCCTGCATCGCGAGCCAGCGCGGCGGGAAGATCACGAAGTCGATGTCGTCGACCCCCGGCGTGTCGGAGATCGACTGCAGCACGAGGAAGATCGAGGGATCCGGGTGGTCGTAGCTGATCGACCCGATCGTGTTGAAGCGGCGCAGGTCGTACTTGCAGGGCGCACAGTTGCCGCGCCAGGCGACGACATCGAACGGCGAGTGGTCGAGCGGCGCCGACCACAGCCCGCCCATGAACTTCGCGACGAGTTCGTGTCGCTCCTCGCGGTCCTCGTACCAGGCCTCGGGCGTGAGGAAGTCGCGCTCGCAGGCGAGGCCGTTCGAGCCGATCGGGCCGAGGTCCGGCAAGCGGAACGCGGCGCCGAAGTTCTCGCAGGCATAGCCGCGCGCCGGGCCATCGGGCAGTTCGACACGAAAACGCACGCCCCGCGGCACGAGCGCGATCTCCTGCGGCTCGACGAGGAGCCGGCCGAGCTCGGTCACGAGCAGCAGCCGGCCGGACTGCGGCACGATCAGCAGTTCGCCGTCCGCGTCGTAGAACACGCGATCGGTCATCGAGCGGGTCGCGGCGTAATGGTGAATGGCGCAGCCGCGCTGCGCCTGCGGATCGCCGTTGCCCGCAAAGGTCACGAGGCCATCGACGAAGTCGACTTCGCCCAAGGGCAGCGGCAGCGGATTCCAGCGCAGTGCATCCGGTGGCGTCTCGAGGTCGGCGAAGCGGCCCACGATGCGCTCGTTCGCGAGCCTGCGAAACGGGCTGTGCACCGCGGCCGGGCGGATCCGGTAGAGCCACGAGCGGCGGTTGCCGGCGCGCGGCGCCGTGAAGGCGGTGCCCGAGAGCTGTTCGGCGTAGAGGCCGTAGGGACAGCGCTGCGGCGAGTTGTGCGCCGGCAGCGCGCCCGCGAGCGCTTCGCTCGCGAAATGGTTGGCGAAGCCGCCCTGGTAGCGAAGCTCCGCGCCGGCGACCGCTGTCCTGTCCTTCATCCCGCCTCCCGCCTGGCTAATTAGTTTCAAATGAAACCATCGGGAAGTAAAGCCGGCTGCGGGCGGCGGGCGGCGGGCGCGGCCGCAGCCCGCGCTCAGGCGCGCGCGGGCTGCACGTTGGCGTTCAGGTGGAACAGGTTCGACGGGTCGTATTGCGACTTGACCTTCGCGAGGCGCGCCAGGTTGCCGCCGTAGTTGCCGTCGACCTGCGCCTGGCTCTGCTCGCCGAGGTTCATGTCGTTGACGTAGAAACCCTTCACATGGGGCTCGACGATCGCGTAGGCGCGCCGGCCGGCGGCCATGTTGGCCTCGGTGTCCGCCGGGTTGTCCCACGCCGTCGCCACGACGACGTTCCAGCGCGCGGGCCGGTGCCAGAAGGCGGTGGCCGTCGGCGCGACGCGGCTGATCGCGCCGCCCGCGTCGGCAAAGATCACCATGACCGCGGGCGGCAGGCCCGCGAACTCCTCGACCAGCGCATCGACGAGGGAAGGGTCGATTGTCCGCAGGAAGCCCGCCTTGAGGTAATAGCGCCGGCCCCGCGCCAGTTGCACGTCGGCGGACTGCTGCAGCTTGACGTAGGGAGTCGGCGCGATCGCGTCCACGATCGGCTTGCCGAACTTGCGGATGGATGCGAGCGCCTTCTCGCCCGCCTCGATGCTGCCGGCGTAGCAGGTGTCGATGACCAGCACGGGCTGACCGTCGGGCAGCCGGGTGAGCGCCGCGTCGGCATAGACGTCGTCGGGGGCGTTGCCCGCGAAATCGGCGTAGGCGCGCAGCGCATCGCGTGCCTGGGCGAGCGGGAAGATGGCCGGTCCGCCAAGAAGGACCGGCGGGGAAGGGTGCAGCCGGAACTCGAACGAGGTGACCACGCCGAAGTTGCCGCCACCGCCGCGCAGCGCCCAGAAAAGGTCGGGATTCTCGCTGGCGCTCGCCTGCACGAGGCGACCGTCCGCGGCGACGAGGTCGGCGGCCAGCAGGTTGTCGCAGGCGAGGCCGAACTTGCGGGCGAGGCGGCCGAAGCCGCCGCCGAGCGTGAGGCCGGCGACGCCGGTGTGCGAAACCGTGCCCGCCGGCGTGACGAGCCCGAAGGACTGGGCTTCGCGGTCGAGCTCCCCGAGCAGCACGCCCGGTTCGACGCGTGCGACGCGCGCCTCGGGGTCGATGCGGATGCCGCGCATGCCCTCGAGGCTGATCATCAGGCCGCCCTCGCAGACCGATTGGCCCGAGATGCTGTGCCCGCCGCCGCGCACGGCGACGAGCAGGTCGTGGGCGCGCGCGAACTCGACGGTGCGCATCACGTCGGCCGCCCCCGCACAGCTCGCGATCAGGGCCGGCTTGCGGTCGAAGGCGCCGTTCCAGATGCGCCGCGCGGCGTCGTATCCGGCGTCGCTCGCGAGCAGCAGGCCGCCGCGCAATTGGGCGCGCAGGTCGGCCAGGGCCGAGGCGGGCAGGGAAATCCCCCGGCCCGTGCGCGATACCGCAGGCAGGTCCTCGCCGGCGTACAGGCGCCGCAGCGGGAACGACGAAAGGGAAAGGGCGGCGACGCCGCTACCGAGGAAAGTCCTTCTTCGCATGGCAGACCCCTTCTTGCGCCGCCGTGCCTGGCGGGTGCGCCATGCTACGCCTACCAGGCGACGAAGAGCACTAGCAGGCCGAAGACGATCCGGTACCAGGCGAAGGCGGCGAAACTGTGGGTGCTGATGAAGCGGATGAAGCCGCGTACCGCGAGCAGCGCCGTGACGAAGGCGACGGCCGCGCCGATCGCGAACGGCAGGGCGTCGGCGGCGACGAACAGGTCGCGGCCCTCATGGAGCTTGTAGAGCGTGGCGCCGATGAGGGTCGGGATCGCGAGGAAGAACGAGTACTCGGTGGCGAGGCGCCGGGACATGCCGAGCGAAACGCCACCGACGATGGTGGCGCCCGCGCGCGACGTGCCCGGGATCAGCGCGAGTGCCTGCCACAGGCCGAGCCACACGGCCGTGCGCACGGGAACGGCTTCGACGGCGTCGAAGGTCGCCCGGGGGGCGCGCCGGTCGACGATGAGGATCGCGATGCCGCCGATCACGAGCGCGATGGCTACCGGCACCGGACGGAAGAGCCGCTCCTCGATCGCGTCCTGGAAGGCGAGCCCGAGCAGGGCGAGCGGCAGGAAGCCGAGCAAGACGTTCAGCGCAAAGCGCCGCGCGCCCGCATCGCTGCGGAGAGAAACCGTGGTGCGCCACAGGCGTTGGCGGTATTCCCAGCAGACGGCGAGGATGGCCGCGCCCTGGATGATGATCTCGAAGGCGAGCACCTTCGGTCCGGCGAGGCCAAGCGCGCTCGAGGCAAGGATCAGGTGGCCGGTGCTCGAGACCGGCAGGAACTCGGTCAGGCCCTCGACGATGCCGAGCACGAGCGCGGCGAATGCGCTGATTTCCATCTGCTGCGTGGGGACCGGATCGCCGCGCTCAGCGCGCGGCGTAGGCGTCCATCATGAGGCCGGTGCCGCCCCGCGACACGTGGGCCACCGTGGCCGTGCGCCGATGCAGCTTCGTGATGCTGCCGAGGTTGATCGCGAAGGCGAGATGGACCTGCTGGCCCTTCCTCAGGCCGAGGTTGGTCGTCTCGATGAACACGCCGGTCGCGGACAGGTTGATCGCCCTGCAGAGCCGCTTGCGGCCGCCGGGAACCGTGATGTAGACGGTCGTGCGCGCCCGGTGACGCGTGTGCAGGCGGCGTTCCAACTCGATGCGCTCTTCTTCGCTGATGTTCTTCATGGCCCCTGCACCGATTATGCCCTCCAGCCGCAGTTTGCCAAATCGAAGTGAACTTAATCGAGCTACTTTGCCGGTGCAGGCGCCCGGATGCGGACGGACACCGGGCAGTGGTCGGAGAGCTTGCGCCGGACCGCGTCCTTCGTGTCGTACACGACACGCCCGAAGGAGCCCGGCACGAGGCGGGCGGCGAGCGTCCGCGACAGCACGATGTAGTCGATGTAGCCGCGGTAGGCCTGCTTCATCGAGCAGTTGACGAACCGTTCGCCAGCCGCGGTGTTCGAGAGATCGGCCTCGGGCGGCTCGCCGTCATCGATCTCCGGCCAGAACCGCAGGCGCGCGCCCGAGGCATCGCGCGCCGCACCCTCGTCACGCAGCAGGTTGCGATTGAAATCGCCCATGACCGCAAACGGCCGGCCCGCGGCGGCCTCCGCGTCGATCCAGGCCTCGAGCAGGCCCGCCTGGCGGCTGAGCGCCGCGCACTCCTTGCGGCGGTCGTCCAGCAATCGCGACCCGCAGCCCGACTTGAGGTGCACGGACAGCAGGCGCAGCTCGCGCGAGTCGCCCGGGTAGAGCACGAGCTCGGCGCCGCGGCGTACCGAGCCGCCGAGCGACAGGGAAGTGAGGTCGCGGCCGCAGCGGAAGGGGATGCCGGGGCGGATCGCGAAGCCGGTGTTCTGTACGTGGCGGCGACCGGTGAAGCAGAAGCGATAACCTGGAAAAACGAGCCGGGCGGCATCGTCGCCGTCGACCTCCTGCAACGCGATGACGTCGGCGTCAAGCAGGTGGGCGTAGCGCGCAAGCGCATCGAAATCGGCACGGCCGCGGTTGAGCTTCGCGGCGACGTCGCAGGGGATCGCGCGCGCGTTCGGCGGCGGGCGCACGCCCTCGGGCGTGCAACTGGCGCGCAGGCCCTGCAGCGCCTCGGGCGCGATGAGCCATTCGAGGTTCCAGGTGGCGAGTTTCAGCTCGCCGGCCGCGAGTGCCGCGGTCGGCAGGCAAAGCAACAACAAGGCGAGACGCATCGCCCCATTCTAGCTTCCGCCCGCCGCCCCGGCTCTTCGGGCGTTCGGCGTCACCGCCAGCAGTAGTCCTTGCCGCCAGGCCCGGTCGAATCGCGCGCACCGGTATCGGTCACGGAAAAGCCCGTGCAGCGGGTGTCGTCGGACTGGCCGGCGCCGGCGACCGGGGTTGCGCTTGCCGTGTAGGACTGGTTGTCCGCCCCGAGCACCACGGCGATGTCGTAGAAGCCCCGCTCGGTGGTCGCCGCGAGGCCGAGGCCCGCCGGCGGGTCGCCGGCGACATCGTCGGTGTAGGCGTTGTTCTGCAGGTAGAACTTTTCCTGCGCCGCCTGCAGGTTGAGGAGCGCCGTGGTGGCCTCCGTCCGTTGCGACCGCAGCAGGTAGTTGCGGTAGCTCGGGACGGCGATGGACGCGAGGATCGCGATCACCACGATCACCGTCATCAACTCGATCAGCGTGACACCGCGTTGTGTGGCTCGCATGGCGCAGGGGCTCCCGTGGCGATCAGTTGGCATCGTCGCGCTGCCAGAAGGTGCGGATGGTACCCCCGGCGCTGACGCATTTCTTCAGCACTTCCACGCCGGCGATGCACACCGTCGGCGGCGAGGAGGGCGGCGTGGCGGGGTCCTGGTTGCCCTGGCGGATCAGCGCGACGCTGATCTCTCCCACGATGCCGCTCTGGCTCAGGTCGACGGACAGGTCCTTGTTGTCGGTCACGCCGTCGTCGTTGAAGTCGAGCGCCGGCTTGCCCGAGTCGACCGTCATCGCATAGGCGCGGTTGATGTTGGCCGGGTAGCAGGGATCCGCACCGGCCGCCTGCAGCGGCTGGAAGGTGGTGAAGAGGATCACGTTGTTCACGGTGGTCGATTCCGCAAGGACTTTCTCGCCGTCGCGGCCCGCCTGGTCAGGCAGCACGAACTTCCAGCCCGCGCTCGCGGCCGTGACGGTCGAGCCCGCGGGGTTCGCGGTGATGTCGACCAGGTCGCCGTCGACGACCGGGGTGATCGCATCGTACTGCCCCTGCGAGAGGCTCGCATACGGAGATTTGTCCCTGATCGCATAGAAACGGTCCTGCGTGACCGTGTCGAGCGGGTGGCCGCGATAGCCCGAGCCGATCGCGATGTTGTAGTACGGATCCTCGGCGCGGCGCTGGATCAGCGAGACGTCGGGTGCATTGTAGAAGCGGCGGGCCTCCGAGTTGGGCTGCGCGCCGTTGTCGCCCGAGCCGAGCTGCGCCAGCACGCCGCCGGCCACGAGGGTGGCCGCGGGCTGGCCGTTCGTGATGTCGAAGCGCCAGATGCGCCCGCCCATGTCCGCCGCGTACATGCGGTCGGCGAACAGGTCGCCATCGGTGTCGATCACCGTGATGCGGCCCGGGATGGCGTTCGTCATCTTGCCGAAGGTGACGCCGGGGGACGCGGTGCCGGGGCCGCCGCCGTACCACAGGCGGGCGCCCGTGACGGCATCGACGATGAAGATGCGATTGCCCACGCTGTCGGTGCTGTAGGGCTGCACTTCCTGGCCGGTGTCGTAGCCGCCGCCGAACACCAGCACGAACTTCTCGTCATTGCCGTTGGCCGAGCCGCCCGTGCCGACCATGATCCGGGTGATCACCGGCGGCGACCAGGACTGGCCGATGCCCGGCAGTTCCGACGGGCCGATGTCCCACATCAGCTGCGGATCGTCGCGGTTCGTCACGTCGAGCGCGAAGTAGCGGTCGCCGCCCCCGCGCATGCCGAAGAAGAGGTAGACCTTGTCGTCCTTGGTCGCATCGATGATGCCGTCCTGGTTCTTGTCGAACTTGAGCACCTGGACGTCACCGTCGAGGCCGTAGCTGCGCTGCGCGACGGCGTTGTTCTTGTACAGCGTGTTGAGGCGCGACAGCAGTTCCTGCGGGATGAACGCCCAGCGCTCCGCGCCGTCCTTGCCGTTGATGGCGTGCAGGAAACCGTCGTTGGTCGGGAAGAAGAGCACGGTGTCCTTGTCGTCCGGCGCGCCCGGCACGCCGCCGTAGGTCACCACGGCCGGCCGGCCGTGGAGCGGATCGCCCATGAACTGCACGGCATCCGTCGTGCTGTTGTCGCCGTTTGCGTCGCGCACGTCGAATCCGCGGGCCCAGTTGATCGTGTCCTGGCACTCCGTGCCGCAGCTCGTGGTCGAGCTGCCCGCGCCGACGACGGCGTCGGTGAGCGCGCTGTTCGCCGTGCTGAACAGGTTGGAGGAGTCCACCAGCCTGCTCTTCGAGCCCGCGTAGGTGTAGAGCGAGCGCGAGGCCGGGTCGGGCAACATGCTCGCCGCGCCGCCCTTCGTGATGTCGTTGCCGTCGGCGCCGCCCGACCAGAGGCTCTGCGTGCCCTTGGCGAAGAAGCCGCTCGCATCGACAGCCGGGTCCTTGTTGGCGTCGAGGATCGAGGTGCCCTGCAACTGGTACTTCTTGAGGTTGCCGGGCCAGTGCTCGCCCGCCGCCACCTTGAACAGCGAGAAGTAGAGGTCGCTGCTCGTCTGCGCGCGGTTGAACGTGTTGACCGAGATCGACGGCGTGATGAACGTCGAGCTGCTGTCCTGAATGCCGCTGAAGATCGTCTGCAGCGCCGCCGTGAGCGTCGGTACGTCGCCCGCCGTGTAGGCGCGCTCCGTGCCGCCGGCCTTGGCGATCTCGTTCAGGTAGCCCGGCGTATCGCCGGTGGGCTGGCCCGCGAGGTCGTCGCCGAAGCCGACCATGTAAGTGGACGCGGTCTGCGTGCCTGGCAGCGTGCTCGAGAGGTCCGTGTTGTTGAGCCAGCCGGCGAGGTCATCCATGCACACGCCGCTGCCCGCGACCCAGCCGCCGTCATGGTAGGGCTCGATCGGATCGGCCTTGCAGGAGCCGCCAATCATGGTGCCGATGTCATCGACGGCGTCGTCGTCGACCGTCGGCGCACCGTCGGTGAGGTAGACGATGTAGTTCTTCTGGCACTGGTACTCGATCGGCGTCTTGTAGGTGCGGCCGCCCGGCGCAGTCCGGGAGGCGTCGACACTGACGCCGGGCCGGCCCTGGTCGCCGTAGACGACGCTGCGGCCCGTGATGTAGTTAGCCGCTTCGTAGAGGGTCTCGGAGAGCGGGGTGCCGCCGTTGCCGCTGTCAGGGTCGAATCCCTGCAGCGTCGAGATGATGCTGTTGCGGCTCGCCGCGATGTCTTCCACCGCGTGCAGCACGTAGCCGCCCTGGGCGTCCGTGTTGTAGCGCATCAGCCCGAGGTTCACTTTCTGCAGCGAAGAGGCGAGATTGATCGCCACGTCGCGCACGATCTCGAGGCGGGTCATCGTGGTCGGCGTGCCCGCGCCATTGCGATAGTTGAGGTAGTTGCCGGTGTAGAAGCGATAGCGGTTGCCGATGCTGTTCCAGCTCAGGGTCGACGAAGCGCCCCAGGGCGGGCTGGCGTTGTTCTTCGGGTAGGGTTTTGTGGTCGTGCCGTTCTGTCCATGGACGCCGTTGTCGTCGGCGCATTCGACCTGGCCCGAGTTGCCGCCGGAAATGCCCTGCCACTGGTTGCTGCGGTACTGCGCTGCGCGCTCGCGCGAGTTGCCGAAGGCGGGCCAGATGCCCGAGCCACCGATGTTGACCAGGGCCGCCGCCGACGCATCGCAATGATTGGAAGCGCGCGGGAACCAGCGGCTCGTGCCGCAGGTGGGCGGATTGTCGTCCGTGCTGTAGTAGATTCGGTCCGCGTCGCAGCTGCCCGTATACGTGGTGCTCGGATCGTAGAGCGGCGTGGTGTCGACCTTGCCGTCCATGCTGCCCGAGGTGTCGATGATGAACAGCACGTTCGGCTGGGCGCCGGCCGACGCCTTGCTCATGTAGATCTCGGTGTCGTCAGCCGCGGCGGGCAGTGCGACGAGTATCGTCGCGAGGGCGAATCCGAGCGTCTTGCTGATCGGGTGCTTGAGGGTCGACATGGAGGGATCCTCGGTTGCGGTTGCGGCGCGCTTACTGCGCGGCGGAGACCTGGGTCACGACGCCGGTTTCGACGACGTAGGACACCGTCACGATGTTCTTCGGGTGCTTCAGCAGGGCGGCACGCAGGCTCGCGATGCTGGCCGGCTGGTCATCCAGCAGGAACTGCGTCGCCTCGGTGGTCTGGAACGTGCGCGGCGCACAGGCGGCGCACACGGGCATGGCGAGCGTGCCGCCGACGCTCGAGGGCAGCGTGACCGAGGAGGCGAGCGCCTCGACGGCGATCGTGATGTTGCGCAGCTTCGGTGCCGCGGCGCCGGCCGGCTGCGGGGCGGCGAGCAGGCCGAGGGCCAGGATCGCCGGCAGGGCAAGCAGGGGGATGCGCTTCATGGTGCGTTCCTCGGGGAAGCTTTCAGGGGTTGATGGAACCGAACGAGCCGGAGCCGCCGGCGCTCTGGATCACGAAGGCGCCCTGCACCTGGCGGGAATTCGCGTTGCGCGCCGAAGTGCCCGTGCTCGCGACCTCGTAGTGGAAGCCGACGAACTTGCCGGCGCTGAAGCCCGGCAGGTTGAGGTCGTCACCCATGTAGCGGCTCGCGGTGGTGTAGGTGTCGCCCGAGGTCGACCCGGGTACCGAGACGTTCGGGACGAGGACCGCGGCGCCGGACTGCGGGATCGAAGGCAGCACGCTGATCGCGCGCTCGATGCCGGCCTCGGCGGCGTGGAAGGCGTTCTGCCGGTACTGCTCGTTGCCGGCCATGATCAGCTCGGACGAGGCCGTATTCATGCCGGTGATGGCGAGCAGCGTGAGGACGACGAGCAGCAGCAGGCCGATCACGAGCGCCGCGCCCCGCTGTCCCCGCCGATTGGCAATGGATGTCTGCATGGATGGCTCAGAGCTGGCGCGCGTTGCGCAGCTGGATGGTGCGTGAAACGAGCATGCGGCGGTTGCCGTCGTTCGGCGTGACGCTCTTGCCCGCGTAATCGTAGGTGCGGCCGTCGACGAAGCCCGCCTCGAACTGCGCGCTGCGCATCATCAGCCAGATGCGCACCGAGACGACCTGGAAGCCCACCGGGAGTGCATCCGGGTCGACATAGCGGGTCGCGATGCCGCGCGGGGCGTCCGGGATGCCATTGCTGTCGGCGTCGAGGCCCGGGTCGATCACGCCGTCGTTGTCATAGTCGCCCGTGTCGATGCCGAACTGCACCTGCAGGTCCTCGACGCCGGGCATCACCTGCTCGTCGTCGAAGCCATCGTCGAGGAGCGTCTTCACGCGCAGCGCGGGCAGGCCCGCGCGGGCGGGACCCTCGGAATCGGCCGAGATGTAGTAGCTGCGCACCACGAGGTCGCGCACCTGGACGGTATCGGCCGCGAGCGCCGGGCTCGCGGGCAGGCTGCCGTCCGAGAGCATGTACTGGTTGGTCGGGCTCAGGCGGCTCACCAGCAGCTGCAGGCGATTGGCGGTGGCGGCCGCCTGTGCGACGCGCGAGGCGCGCCGGATCGTCAGGGTATCCGTGTTGGCCTCGGCGCCGCCGGCCTGCGCGCCGCAGCCGAGGGCGTAGGTGTCGTTGCTGCCCTCGACCGTCGCGACGAGGTTCACGGCGAAATTGTTGCCGCAGTCCTGGAAGCCGGAGGCGAGGCCGGCGAGCGCCGCGCTCGCGGCCTGCATCCGCGAGGCCGGCACCACACCCGCGGTCGAGCCGCCGGTGATGTACTTGAAGTCGTCCGGCGAGTTCGAGAAGCCGTAGTAGCCCGCGAGCTGCACGTCGGGCTCGATGATCGACAGTGCGTAGCGCGCGTCTTCCTGCAGGCGCGAGGTGGCGTCGCTCACCCGGTAGGAGCTGCGGCTTTGGGAGTAGACGTACACGGCGCCGACGATCAGCACCGAGCCGATCGCGAGCGCGACCAGCAGTTCGATGAGGCCGATGCCGCGCTGGCGCAGGTTCATGGCGTCACCGGGATCAGGAAGGTGCTCGTCTGGTAACTGAAGGCCTCGCTGGCCTCCTGCCAGGTGAGCGAGATCTGGAACTGGTCGGGCAGGCCGGTGGCGGCCGCGGCCGTGTACGCCACGGTGGCGACCGGGCTCGGCAGCGTGGCGTCGACACTCGTGATCCAGCGCGCGAGATCGTCCTCCGCGAGCTCCGCGGCCGTGCAGTTGGCGTTCACGACGCAGTCATGCTCGACGGGGCCGCCCGAGTAGACGGCGGTTGCGTAGGCGCCGCGCGCGCGGCCGTTGGCGCGGATGCGATCGCCCATGTCGCTGACGAGGTTGACCGCCTGGGTGCGGATCATCGCGGTGCGCCCCGTGCGCAGGCTCGTCACGTAGAGACCCGCGATGCCGAGCAGGCCGACGGACAGGACGACGAGGGCGACCAGCGACTCCACCATGGTGAAGCCGCGCTGCCGGGTTCGATGCGGGGTGGTCATGGCGGGCACCTCAGGAACACGCCGGCCACGGGGCCGCCGTCACTTCGTCCATGACCCGCGTGACACGCGAGCGTCCGGTGGCGCTCACTTCGACGCCGCGCGCGGCCGACTGGTCGGTACCGGCCTGCACCGCAGTGCCGCGGTCGTCACAGAAGAGGGTGTTGCCGGCCGTGGTCTTGCCAGCGATGTTCTGCAGGAAGCCGTTTGCGCCAAAGGACGCGCAATCGCCGGTCGATGCCGCGGTCAGCGACGCGTCGATCGTGTTCCCGGCGCGCACGACATCCTCCGCGGCATCGCGCTCGCAGTCGTTGTCGTTGTCGACGAACACGATCCAGCCATTGAAGGCGCCCGACGTGCAGGTCGCGCCGGCGTCAGTCGGGTCGGCCGACGGGCACACGGCTACCGGCGTCTGGCGCTTGATGGCTTCGGTGCGCGCGGTCTGCACCGCGCCCAGGAATTCGTTGCCGACGCTCGTCAGCCGGTTGTTGCGCCGGAACTCGCCGAAACTCGGCGCACCGATCGAAAGGATGACCGCGGCGAGGGCCAGCGTGACCATCAGTTCCATCAGGGTAAAACCCGCACTGCGCGTTTTCATGGGTCGGCAGTCTGGCGTGACTGCAAGCGGCGCGCGGGGCGCCCCGACCAAAGGCGCGGCCAGCGGGACGAATGGCGCCGGCCCGTGAACTGCGTCACGCGCCGGCGCGACATAATTCACCTCACGCGAAAGGGCCGGTAGCTGCGATCGAGGAACTGGAAGCTGAAGACCGTGCGCGGGCGGCGCCGGGCGACGGGCGCCGGCCGGCTCGCCACGAGCAGCAGCGCGGGGCGCTGCGACCCGGCGGCGGGCACCGGGGTGATCGAGGGAAAATCGCAGAGGGGACGCGCGACATTCTGTTGCATGACTGGCTCCTTGTGTTCGCGCGCATCCTGGCGCGGGCGCGTGACACGCGCGTGAAGGAGCGGTTCAGGCCTGGTGAAGGAAGCCGCCGATCGCCGCGGAGAAGCGCGGGATGTCGACGAGGAACGCGTCGTGGCCTTCGATCGAGGGCATCGCGACGAAACCCGTTGCGACGCCCGCTCCAGAGAGCGCGGCCGCGATGGCGCGCTGCCCGTCGATCGGGAAGAGGATATCCGACTCGACGCCGATCACGAGCGCGCGCTCGACGCAGCCGCTCGCGAGCGGCGCGAGCTCGAAGCGGTCCATCGCGCGCGACAGGTACAGGTAGCAGTTGGCATCGAAGGCTTCGACGAACTTCGAGGCCTGGGCCTCGAGGTAACCCTCGATCCCGAATTCCGGCGCGAAACTGTTCGGCGCACGTTCGCCAGCGATGCGCTGCCGCCCGAAACGCTGCGCCCACTCGCCGGCCGAGCGGTAGGTGATGGTGCCGAGCTTGCGTGCGAGGCGCAGGCCCGTGGCCGGCGGCGCCTCGGGTGCATAGGCGCCGTTGCGCCAGTCGGGGTCGCGCAGGATCGCCTCGCGCTGCAGGCTGCGCAGCGCGATGGCGAAGGGCGTGGCGCCCGCGCTGCCGCTGATGCTCACGAGCCGTCGCGCGGCGCCCGGAAACGCCGCGGCGAAGGCGAGTACCACCATGCCGCCGAGCGAGGGGCCGAGGATCGCATCGGCGCGGGCGATGCCGAGGGAGCGGAGCAGCTCATGGCCGCCGCGCGCGATGTCCTCGACGGCGAGTTCCGGGAAGTCGAGGCGATAGCGCTCGCCCGTCGCGGGGTCGGCCGACGCGGGGCCCGTCGAGCCGAAGCAGCTGCCGAGCGAGTTCGCGACGATCACGAACCAGCGGTCGGTGTCGAGCGCAAGGCCCGGCCCGATCATCGTGTCCCACCAGCCGGGCGTGGGATCTGCCGGCGAGCGTGCCGCGTGCGCGGAGGGCGACAACCCCGTGAAGACGAGGATCGCGTTGTCCTTCGCGGGCGCGAGGCGGCCCCAGGTCTCGTAGGCGATGCGCGCACCGTGGAGCGCGCCTCCCCGGTGCATCACGAACGGATCGGGCAGCGCCGCGTACTGGCGCGCGCTCATGGCTCCGGGTCGCTGCCCTCGGGTATTCCCTCGAACAGCGGCGTCGACAGGTAGCGCTCGCCCGTATCGGGCAGCATGGCGAGGATCGCGCTGCCTTGCGGCGCCTCGGCCGCGACCTTGAGCGCCGCGGCGAAGGTCGCGCCGCTCGAGATGCCGCAGAAGATGCCTTCGCTGCGCGCGAGCGCGCGCGCGGCGTCGATCGCTTCCTGGTCCGCGACGGTCACGATGCGGTCGGGGACCTTGCGGTTGAGCACACCCGGCACGAAGTCCGGCGTCCAGCCCTGGATCTTGTGCGAAGCGAAGGCGGCGCCCGACAGCAAGGCCGCTGCGGCGGGCTCGGCCGCGATCACCTTCGTTTCGGGGCGCGCGAGCTTCACGACTTCGCCCGCGCCGGTGAGGGTGCCGCCGGTGCCCCACCCCGTCACGAAGAAGTCGAGCCGCCGGCCCGCGAAGTCGCTGACGATTTCAGCGCCGGTGGTCTGGCGGTGATAGGAGGGATTCGCGGGATTCTCGAACTGGCTCGCGAGGAACCAGCCATGCTTCTGCGCAAGTTCGGCGGCCTTCTTCACCATGCCGGTGCCACGCTCGGCGGCGGGCGTGAGGATCACGCGTGCGCCGAGCATGCGCATGATCTTGCGCCGCTCGATCGAAAAGCTGTCGGCCATGGTCGCGACGAACGGGTAGCCCTTGGCCGCGCAGACCATCGCGAGGGCGATGCCGGTGTTGCCGGAGGTTGCCTCGACCACGGTTTGGCCCGGCTTCAGGGCGCCGCGGCGCTCGGCGTCCTCGATGATCGCGATGGCGAGGCGATCCTTGACCGAGGAACCGGGGTTGAAGGACTCGCACTTGACGTAGATAGCCGCATGCGCGGGTGCGAGGCGGTTGATGCGCACGACCGGCGTGCGGCCGATGGTGCCGAGGATGCTGTCGTAGATCATGGGGTCACTTTAGCTCCTGCTGGTGGACTCGACCCATTCCGATTGGGTTCGTCGCGATAGCCAGCGATTATGATGGAAGCATGCCCGCTCCGGAACGCCTGCAGAAGCTTCTCGCCGCCGCCGGCCTCGGTTCGCGCCGGACCGTCGAGGACTGGATACGCGCCGGGCGTATTGCCGTGAACGGAGCGGTTGCGACCCTCGGCGGCCGTGCGACAGCCGCTGATTCGATCACGCTCGACGGCCGGCCGGTGCGGCTCGCCCCGCGCGCCGCCGTGCACGAGGTGCTCATCTATCACAAGCCGCTCGGCGAGGTGACGACTCGCCACGACCCCCAGGGGCGGCCCACCGTGTTCGAACGCCTGCCAGCGCCGGGCACGGGGCGCTGGATCGTCGTCGGCCGCCTCGACGTCAACACGACCGGATTGCTGCTGTTCACGACCGACGGCGAACTGGCGCACCGCCTGATGCATCCCTCGAGTGAAATCGAGCGCGAGTATCTCGTGCGCGTGCGCGGTGAACCCGATGCCGCGACGCTGCAGCGCCTCATCGAGGGCGTGCGCCTCGACGACGGCTATGGGCGCTTCGACCGCATCGAGCGCCACGCGGAGGGCGGCAGCCACGACTGGTTCCGCGTGGTCCTGCGCGAGGGGCGCAATCGCGAAGTGCGCCGGCTCTGGATGGCGGTGGGCTGCGATGTCAGCCGCCTGATGCGCCTGCGCTACGGTCCTGTAAGCTTGCCAGGCGATTTGCGGCCCGGCGCCACCCGCCGCCTGGCGCCCGAAGCCGTGGACGCATTGATGGCCGCCACCGTTTCCGGGAGGGGACGATGAAAAGGATGCACCTGCCCGCTTCGCTGCTTGCCGCGCTGGCCCTGTCCTTCGGCGCCACGGCGCAGGCCGCCGTCGTGGCCTCCTCGGTCGACGGTTTCACGCTCAGCATCGAAGTGGACGTCAAGGCGCCACCTGCGCTCGCGTACCGCGAGCTCACGGTGGGACCGGCGGCGTGGTGGGACCCCGAACACACCTACAGCGGCAAGGCGGAGCGGCTCACGCTCGATGCGCGCGCCGGGGGCTGTTTCTGCGAGCAGATGGACGGTGGCGCCTCCGTGAGCCACGGGACGGTCGTGTACGCCGATCCAGGGCAGATGCTGCGGCTGTCCGCCGCGCTCGGGCCGCTGCAGGACATGGCGGTGATCGGCACGCTGAGCTTCGCGTTCGCGCCACGGCCCGCCGGCACGCATGTCACGCTCACCTACAGGGTGTTCGGCGCGTTCACGACGGATGCGGTCGCGCTGTCGAAGCTCGTCGATTCGGTGCTGACGCTGCAGCTCGGCCGCTATGCCGCCCACGTGAACGGCAAGGAGTGATGCGCATGGTTCCGCGCCGCCGCCTGTTGCCGCTCGTCGCGTGTGCGATTGCGGCGCTCGCCAGCCTGCCTGCGCGCCTGGCCGCGCAGGTGCCCGCCGCCAGCGAGCGCGTCACCGTCGACATCGAGCTCGAGGATTGCGCGAGAGTCCTGCGGCGGGTGGCGCGACTCTTCTCGGCGGGGCTCACGCGCGCCGAAGCCGACCGGCTGGCCGCCGAGATCGACGCGCTGCCGACGGACAAAGCGGGGCAATGGACGTTCCAGGTGAGCTTCGAGGGTGGCGCGGCGAGCCTCACGGTGCATGCGCTCGTCGACGAGCTGTCGATGGTCGACCTCGATTTCGTGGCGACGCCGGCGATCGCCGGCCGCATCCGCAAGGCGCTCGCGGATATCGAGCGATGAGCGTGCTGCCCGCGACGCTGTGGCGCCGCGCGCGCATCGTCCCGTGCACGTCGCTGCAAGCAGCCGCCGCGGCGCAGGCCGATGCGATCGTCACCGAAGGGGAGCGCATTGCCTGGGTCGGGCATGAAGCGGCCTTGCCGCCGGCGCTGCGCGAACGTTGCGCCACCGTGCGCGACTGCGGCGACCGGCTCGTGACGCCGGGCCTCATCGACTGCCATACCCACCTCGTTTTTGCGGGTGATCGGGCCGCGGAGTTCGCCGAGCGCCAGCGCGGCGTTTCCTACGAGGAATTGGCGCGCCGCGGCGGCGGCATCCTCTCGACGGTGCGCGCAACGCGCGCCGCGGATGCGGCGGCGCTGCTCGCCGCCGCCACGCCCCGCCTCGAGTCGCTGCTGCGCGAGGGTGTCACGGCGATCGAGATCAAGTCCGGCTACGGGCTCACGCTCGAGTCCGAGGCGCGCATGCTCGAGGCCGCGCGCGAACTCGGACGCCGCCATGGCATCGCGGTGCGCACGACCTACCTTGCGGCCCATGCGGTGCCGCCCGAGTTTGCCGGCCGCAGTGCCGACTACGTGCGGGTGCTCGCGCGCGAATGGTTGCCCGAAATTGCGCGGCGGGACCTCGCGGACGCCGTCGATATCTATTGCGATCGCGGGGCCTTCAGCGCGGAGGATGCCGTGACGCTGTTCGAGGCCGCTCGCTCGCTCGCGCTGCCCGTGAAGATGCACGCGGGGCAGTTCGCCGACGTCGGCGGCGTGGCAGTGGCCGCGCGTTTCGCGGCGCTGTCCTGCGATCACCTCGAGGAGCTGTCGCCGGCGGATGCCGCGCGCATGGCACAGGCAGGCATGGTGGCCGTGCTGCTGCCCGTTGCGTACTACACCCTCGGCCAGGCCAGCCGGCCCCCGGTTGCGCTGCTGCGGGAGTCGGGCGTGTCCATGGCCGTGGCGACCGATTGCAACCCGGGCACCTCCCCCTGCGCGTCGCTGCTGCTCGCGATGAACATGGCGTGCCGCCTGTTCGAGCTCACCGCGGAAGAGGCGCTTGCGGGGGTGACCCGCGAGGCCGCGCGCGCGCTCGGCTATGCCGACGGCCGGGGCACGCTCGCGCCGGGGGCGCCCGCGGATTTCGTCATGTGGGACCTCGCGGCGCCCTACGAACTCAGTTACTGGGCCGGCATGAATCGCTGCCGCACCGTCGTGCGCGGGGGGATCGTTCGATGATGCGCGAGGACTGGCGGGGACGGATCGACGCGGCCGACGGCGACAGCGGCCGTCGCTGGCACCAGGTCGTCGAGCCGCTCGACGCCGCCGCGCGCGCTGGCGTGGCGCTGCTCGGCTTCATGTCGGATGAGGGCGTGGCACGCAACCAGGGCCGCACGGGCGCACGCGAAGGCCCGCGTGCGCTGCGCCGCGCGCTGGCGCCACTCGCCTACCACGCCGGGCGCGGCACGCCGCTGTACGACGCCGGCGACGTCGCGTGCGAGGACCACGACCTCGAGGGCGCGCAGGCCACGCTCGGCGCGCAGGTCGCGGGGCACCTCGGCCGGGGGCATTTCCCGATGCTGCTTGGCGGAGGACACGAGATCGCCTGGGGATCGTTCCAGGGCGTCGCCGAGGCGCTGGCGCGCGACGGGCGGCTGCCGCGCTTCGGGGTCGTGAATTTCGATGCGCATTTCGACCTGCGGAGCGGGCCGCCGACTTCGGGCACGCCATTCCGGCAGATCCGCGACGAACTCGCGGCGCGCGGCCTGCCTTTCCGCTACCTGTGCCTCGGCATTTCGCGTGCCTCGAACACCCCGGCCCTGTTCCAGGCGGCGCGGGACAGCGGTGCGCGCTGGATCCTCGACGAGGATCTCGTGTGGCCGCGCTGGGACGCAGCCTGCCAGGTGATCGACGGGTTCGTGGATTCGATCGATGCACTGCAACTCTCGTTCTGCCTCGATGCCTTTCCGGCCGACAGTGCCCCCGGGGTCAGCGCCCCCGCCGCCCGGGGGCTCGCCCCCGACATGGCTTTCACGCTGCTGCGCCACCTGCTCGACCGGGCGGGGCACGGCGGGGCGCACACGAAGGTGGTGCTCGCCGAAATCGCGGAACTGGCACCGTGCCACGATCCGGACGGTCGCACCGCGCGCCTCGCCGCGCGCCTCGTGCACGACATCGTTACACCGCTTCTCTAGCGCCCTCGCAACCAATCCGAATTCCGGCGGGCCCATGGCCCCGGCGGACGCAAGGCGCCGGGCCGCGCGCGAAACTTCGGCCAACCGCCGGCAGCTCGCTCACAGGCAGGGCGATATGGCAGCCTAGTGGGTGGTGTCGACCGGAACCTCAATCGCAGCCATCGGCAGCAATACATGAAACGAAAGCTCATCAGCTCCGGTTCAACCTTCGAGCAGGAAATCGGCTATTCCCGCGCGGTCGCGCAAGGCGACTGGATCTTCGTCTCCGGGACGACCGGGTTCGACTACTCGACCATGACGATCCCGGAAGGGATCGAGCAGCAGACCGAACAGTGCCTGAAGAACATCGAGGCGGCGCTCGGGGAAGCCGGAGCCAGCTTGCGCGACGTGGTGCGGGTGACCTACGTCCTGCCCGACGGCAGTGAGTTCGAGCGGTGCTGGCCGGTGCTGCGCCGGTACTTCGGCGAGGTTCGGCCCGCGGCGATGATGATTTCGGCGAAGTTGCTCGATCCGCGCATGCGCATCGAAATCGAAGTCACGGCGCTGAAGCAATCGATGCCGGCCTGACGACGAGAGCCGGCCGTTCGCCGGCTCCACGGGGGATTCTGGCGCATGCCACACGGCCGCCCGGAACGGGCGGGGCTTGCGCGGGATCGGGCGGCGCGGGGCTGAAGGTACCTGAGGGGAAACCCTTAGGCCGACCGGGACGGGCGTGGCCAGGCGCGCCCATATCTATAAGGTGTGCGCTGCGGCAGGCCGCTCCAGCAAAACCCGCGCCAACCGCATTGACACCCCGCGGCGCGGAAACGAGAATACGCGGCTCGTTTTTCGCGGAGGGGTACCCAAGCGGCCAACGGGAGCAGACTGTAAATCTGCCGGCTTACGCCTTCGTAGGTTCGAATCCTACCCCCTCCACCAGCCGAGCGGGACCGGCGGAAAGCGGGCGGTGCGGATCATCAGCGCGGGTGTAGTTCAATGGTAGAACCTCAGCCTTCCAAGCTGATGACGTGGGTTCGATTCCCACTACCCGCTCCATGTCAGTCGAGTTGCTCACGTAGCTCAGTTGGTAGAGCACGTCCTTGGTAAGGACGAGGTCACCGGTTCAATCCCGGTCGTGAGCTCCATGAACAGAAAAGAGGAAGACCGTCGTGTCGAAAGAGAAATTTGAACGCAGCAAGCCGCACGTGAACGTGGGGACGATTGGGCACGTGGACCACGGCAAGACGACGCTGACGGCGGCGCTGACGAAGGTGAT
>WBZQ01000536.1_pt1 | contig 29957 bp, 25 predicted proteins | sample 5204251 | NCBI WGS metagenome assembly WBZQ01 (sample SAMN12412402, study PRJNA552823) | activated sludge metagenome | isolation source: activated sludge from nitrification reactor of wastewater treatment plant... | place: USA: Virginia | collected 2017-09 | reverse complement strand
CGCAGCTCGAAGCCGTGCCGGCTCCGCGTCCGGTGGCCTCGGCCGCCGCCCCGCCGCCCAAACCCGCCGTACGCGAGGGCGATCTGGTGCCGCTCGGTCCCGACGTGACGCCGCCGCGCAAGCTCTCCGGTCCCAGCCCCAACATCCCCGACAAGGTACGACGCAATCTCAACGGGTCGGTGGTCGTGGTCTTCGTGGTCGACGTCGACGGGTCGACGTCGTCGGCGCGCGTGGCCGAGCCGCTCAACCTCGTGGTCGACAAGGCGGCGCTGGACGCGGTGGCCCGGTTCCGCTATGAGCCCGCGCGCATGAACGGCGTGCGCGTGCGCGTCGAGCAGCGCGCCAAGTTCACCTTCGTGAGCCAATGACGGGCCGGCCGGCGCGGCGCGCGACTTGACGCGCCCCGCGGCGAGCCGTTAACGTCGTGACGTCCATGCGGAGCGCGCGCGCCAGATCGACGTACGTCGTGCTCGCCGCGCTGGCGCTCGTCGCCAGCCTGGGCTTGGCCTCTGCCGAGCAGGCCTTCCTGCACACCGACGACGGCTGCGCCGTCGAAATCCACTGCGTTGCCTGCCGCCTCGTCCTGGGCAGCGTCGTGGTCACGCCAGCCCGGCTCACCCTCGAACCGCGCTTCACGCAGGTCGGGGAGGTCGCCTGTCCCGACGTGCGCGCGCTTCCGGTCCCCACGCGCCGTGCCTCGCTCTCGCGCGGACCGCCGTACTCGCTCTTCCTGGCTTCCTGAAGGCACGCTCCGGCCGTGGCCGCGTCGCGCAACCGCGCGAGGCCCGCGTCGGGCGTGTGTCCAGCAAGGACGCGCCGGCCGCGGCGCGGGGCGCGCAAGCCGCGCTCGAGGAACGAGGTCGAAGACCATGTCGAGGTTCAGGACGTCGAAGGGCCGTGTGTGCGCGCTGTCCGCGCTGTGTCTCGCTCTGGCGGGCGGCGCGAGCGCCGCGGGCTCCGTGCAGGTGACTGTGAGCGACGCCGAGGGCGCGCCTCTGCCGGGCGCGACGGTGGCGCTGATCGAGGCGGGACGCGAGGGCGTGACGGGGGCCAAGGGCGAGTACACGTTCGACGACGTGGCCGAGGGCACCTACCACGTCGGCGCACGACTGGGCGGCTTTGCGGGCGCGCGCGGCGAGGTGAAGGTCGCGGGTGCCGGCGCGGAGCTGGCCCTGACGCTCGGCACGCAGGTGCACTTCACGGAGTCGCTGACGGTCAGCCCGTTGGGGCGGGACACGTTCGAGGCCTACCAGCCGACGACCGTGGTCGGCGCGGAAGAGCTGCAGCAGCGTCTGGCCGGCTCGTTGGGCGACACGCTCGGCGCCCAGGTAGGCGTCAACGTGCGCGCCTTCGGCCCCGGGCCGGCGCGTCCGGTCATTCGTGGTCTGGACGGCGACCGCGTACTGGTCCTCGAAAACGGGGCGCGCACGGGCGACCTGTCGAGCCAGTCGGCCGACCACGGCGTGACGCTCGATCCGGCCGCGGCGTCGCAGATCGAAGTGGTGCGTGGCCCCGCGACGCTGCTGTACGGCAGCAATGCGTTGGGCGGCGTCGTGAACCTGATCTCGGACGAGATCCCGCGTCGGCCGGTGCAGGGCGCGCACGGCTCGCTGACCGCGCAGGGCGGCACCGCGGACGACAGCGCGGGCGCGGCGGGCGACGTGTCGTTCGGCGATGGACGTTGGGCAGGGCGGGTTTCGGGCAGCGCGCGGCGCGCGGGCGATGCGCGCACGCCGACAGGCCTCGTGCCGAACAGCCAGAGCCGTGCCTGGAGCGCGGGCGCGTCGCTCGCGCGCACCGGCGCCCTGGGTTATCTCGGGCTTTCCTACCAATACGCCGACACCGAATACGGCGTGCCCTTCATCGAGGAGGGCGGCACGACACTGACGCCGCGCCGCCATCGCATCGACCTGCGCGCGGAGCGTCGCGATCTGCCCGGCTTCTTCACCGGGTTCAAGCTGCAGGGCGGCTGGCGCGACTACCGCCACGAGGAAGTGGAAGCCGACGGCGCCGTGGCGACCGCCTTCCGCAACCGCTTCTTCGAGGGCGAACTGCTCGCGAGCCACCGCGCCGTCGGGCGCCTGTCCGGCACCTTCGGCCTCTGGGGCACGACGCGCGACTACGAGTCCGCCGGCGCGGAAGCGCTGGCCCCGCCGACGAAGCAGCGCACGCTGGCCGGGTTCGCGTACGAAGAGCTGAAGTTCAAGCACGTCGAGGTGCAGTTCGGCGCGCGCGTCGAGCGTGGCGACTACGAGCCCGACGCCGCGGCGTCGTCCGAGCGCGCGGTGCGTGAGCGCAGTTTCACCAGCGTCTCGGGCTCGGTGGGCCTGCTCGGCTACCTGCGCGAAGACCTGACCGTGGCCGTCAGTCTGGCGCGCGCCGCGCGCAACCCCTCTTTGGAGGAGCTCTACAACTTCGGCCCGCACGCCGGCAACTTCGCCTTCGAGATCGGCAACCCCGAGCTGTCGGAGGAGGTCGGGCTGGGTTTCGACGCCTCGCTGCGCTACCGCAGTCCGCACTTCACGGGCGAGGCCACGTTCTTCCGCAACGCCATCGACGACTTCATCTTCGCGTTCCCGACGGGCGAGGTCGAGGACGACCTGCCCGTGGTCGACTTCCGCGCGGCCGACAGCCTGCTCACGGGCTTCGAGCTGCACGCCGACGTGCGCCTGCGCGACAGCCTGTGGCTCGAGCTGGGTGCCGACGGCGTGCGGGGCGAACTGCGTCGCACGGGCGAGGCCCTGCCGCGCATTCCGCCCTACCGCGCCTGGGCCGGCCTGCGCTACACGCGCGGCGGCTTCCATCTGGAGGGCGAGGTGCGCGCGGCGGCACGCCAGGAGCGCGTGTACGGAGCCGAGACCGAGACCGCGGGCTACGCCCTCGTCAACCTGCACGGCGCCTACACCTTCACCACCGGCGCCTCGGCGCACACCTTCACCTTGCGGCTCGACAACGCCAGCGACCGCCTGTATCGCAATCACCTGTCGTACGTCAAAGACCTGGCGCCGGAATTGGGCCGCGCGCTGCGGCTCGTGTACCGCGTGCGCTTCTGAGGGCGCCACGCGCTCCCGCTCCCACGGCGCGAGCCGCGGGAGCGGGGCGGCCGGCCTGCTACTTCACGACCGAGAGCCGCACGCCGGCGATCTTCAGGCCCGCGCGCTTGTTGAAGAGCGCACGTGCCGTCTCGGGCTTGGCGTCGGCTTCGCCCGTGGTGGCTTCGAACAGCACGTCGACCGCGTCCGTGTCGAGCCGCCCGCCGAGCGCCGCGCGCACCTGCTCGGTCACGTCGAAGACGCGCCGCAGGGTCGAGCCGTGCTTGTGGCGCGTGCGCGTGCCGAGGCCGAAGAAGCTCAGCGTGCCGACGTACTGGCGCTCGCCGCTGGCAGCGCCCTTGCGCGCCACGTACACGTCGAAGAGCACGCCGGGCGGCGCGTCGACCGTGATGCCGTCGAGCGTCAGTTCGACGCCGCCGACGGGGGCCTTGGACGCGCTGAAGACCTTCTTCAGGGCCTCGGCCGGCGCTCCGCTTCGAGGCAGCTTGAGCCGCACGGACTTGGCGGGCGCGTCGAGCGTCACGCCGGCGGCCTGATCGACGTCGGTCTTCTCCGGCTCAGTGGTCATCGGCGCCGCCTTGCCCGGTCCGCTCGCGCCGCCGCCGTCCTGCGCGGCCGCGCGGCTGCAGCGCGTGGCGTTCTCGTAACTGTAGTCGATGGGCGAGTCGGGCCCCAGCAGCGTGGCCACGCTCAGCGAACGCAAGCTGCCGGTCTCGTCGACGAAGTCGAACGACTGCGTGCGGAACGAACCGCCCGGCACCTGGCCGCCGGCCTGCAGCCAGCACTCCCAGATGCGGTCGACGTTGGCGTGGTGCATCCAGAACACGGGATCGGTGGCCGCCACCGGCACGTCGCCCATGAGCGGGATCGGGCAACCCTGGCCGCCCACGGCGCAGTGCACGTAACCGTGCGGCTGCTGTTCGAGGCTGCCCATGAAGGTGAAGAAATTGGACTGGCGCAGCAGGGCGTCGATGTCGGTGCGCCGCGCATCCAGGCGCACCGACTGCGAGCGCCGCCGCGCGTCGAAGAGCGCGTTGGGCTGGCCCTGGAACTGCTCCTGGCCGAGCACGGACGGAAAGTCGAGCTGGGCCGGGTCGGTGTAGTCCCAGTACGGCAGGCGCAGCTTCGCGTCGCCGGCGGCGGCGCGCAGCACGCGCTCGAAGAAGTAGAGGTACATGCGGTGCCAGGTCAGGAAGTGCTGCGTGCCGTGCTGGCACATGTCCCAGACCTTGTCGGCCACGCCCGGCGGCGCCGCGGGCGGCGTCAGATCGCTGATGCCGTCGTAGAAGCGGCGCGCGCTGGCGGGCGCGGCATCGCGCGCGTCCGCCACCAGCCCCGCGCCGGCCTGTGGCCCGTAGTAGCCGTGCATGGCCGACCAGTATTGCCAACTCGTGCGGTAGTCCTGCGAGTCGCGCGCCGCGCCGTCGCGGCTCTTCATCACCCGTACGGCTCGTTCGAGACTCGCCACGCGCGCCGGGTCCTTGGCGAACTCCTGATAGCTCAGGCGCACCTGACGCGCCGTGGCGGGTGGGGTGGCCACCAACGTCTCGGGCGTGCCGGGCGTGGCCGAAGCCTGTCCGCCGGGCGTCGACGAGCCGCCGCACGCGCAGGTCAGCCCTGCGACGACGAGAGCAGCGAATGCTGAGCGCACGGTCCTGATCTGCGTCATGGCTTTGGCCTCCCCCAGGTACGCAATTTCAGCCCTCAGCGTACACCCTTGTGAGACGGACACGCAGCATTTTTTCGCCGCTGCCGGTGGAGACGGGCCGGGCGCGCTCAGGCTGGAGCGGGCCAGACCAGCAGCGCGCTGACTGCGCGCCGGACGTCGCCCGTGTCGATACGCAGCGGCAGGCGCCAGGTGACGTCGCTCGGGACGGCACCGGAGGCAGCGGAGCGGCGCAACAGGGCTTCGGCGCTCAACTCGAGCCACGTGTCGCCCGCCGTCTCGTCGGCGTGCAGCAGGAGGGGCAGGCCGCGTGCCACGCTCTGCGCCTCGCAGGTGACGTCCGGCACGGGTGCCTCGACGCCCGGACCGGGACGCACGCGCAGCCGCAGGCGCGAGCCCTCCGCCAGCTCGCAACCGGCGGGCAGCTCGACGCGCACGCGCAACGTCAGGGCGCCCGGCGCGGCCTGAGCGCGCGGCAGCAGGTGGGCCGCGTGGCCGTCGCCGTGCGCGCCGCTCGCGGGCCTGTCGGCGTCGACCGCGTCGAGGTCGAGCGCGCGCGCCGAGCGCGCGTCAGGGGCGATCAGCACCAGGCGTCCGTGGTTCGTGTCGGCCACCACGACGCGCCCGTCGTCGAGCTGGCACAGCCCTTCCGGCTCGCCGAGCGTCAGCCCGTCGGCCTCCACGAACCAGGTGTGAGTGCTGCCGTCGCGCGTATCGACGCGCCTGATCGCGTCGTTGAGCGTGTCGGCCACCAGCAGCCCGTGCGGCCCGTGGCTGACCCCCATCGGGTGTTGCAGTCGCGCGGCGTCGGCCGGACCGTCCACGTTGCCGAACTCGAACAGGCCCGTGCCGACCAGCGTGCGTGCCTGGCCCGCGGCCAGGTCGAGATAGCGCAGCGCGGAGTTCTCGCTGTCGGCCAGGTACAGGCGCGTGTCGAGAAGCGCAAGCCCCGAGGGCTGGGCCAACGCCGCGGCGTGGAACGGTCCGTCCGCGAGGCCCTCACGGCCAGTGCCCGCCAGCACGCGCAGCGTCTCGGCCTCGAGGTCGAGGGCCGCGATCTGGTGCGATCCGGCCAGAGCCACGAGCAGGTAGTCGCCGGCCAGCGCCAGGTCCCAGGGCGAGCGCAGATCCGCGTCGCGCGCCGGCTGCGTTCCGTGCAGCGCTTCGCGCCCCAGCCGGCCACTGCCCGCGACGGTGCCCATCACTCCACGTGTCAGGTCGAGCGCGCGCACCGCGTGGTTGCCCGTGTCCGCCACGAACAGGCGTCGTCCGTCGCAGGCCAGCCCACGTGGCTCGCGCAGTCGCGCGCGCGCGGCGGGACCGTCGACGTGTCCCGCCTGGTCGCCGCCGATCGTCTGCCGCAGCCGGCCGTCGGGATCGAGCAGCAGCACGCGATGTCGGCCGACGTCGGAGACGGCCAGGCCGCCATCGGGCAGCGCGATCACCTTGGCGGGCCAACAGGGCGCGCCGGACATCGGCTGCGCCGGCACGTCCGGCGCGTAGGGTGCGCGCGCCAGGCTGCCGTCGGCGCGGGCCTCGTCGAGCACCTGGCCGACGAACGCGTCGAGCGCTTCGAGCTCGGCTTCCCCGGAGGCGACCGCGGCCAGCGTGCCGTCGGGGCGCACCACGACGAGGGTGGGCCAGGCCCGCACCGCGTACGCGCGACGGATGCGCTCGCGCTCGTCGAGCACCACCGGGTGCGTCACGCCGTGCCGCGCCATGGCTCGCGCCACGCGCTCGGGTTCGTGCTCGGCGCTGAACTTGGCCGTGTGCACGCCCAGCACGACCAGCGGTTGACCGTGTCGCCGCCTGGTGAGTGCTCCCAGCACGGGGAGCAGATGTTGGCAGTTGATTCAGCAGTAGGTCCAGAAGTCGAGCAGCACGACCTGGCCGCGCAGCTCGCGCAGGGTCAGCGGTCGCGGCGTGCCGAGCCAGGTGCACGAGAGCGGGAACTCCGGCGCGTGGATGCGCGTCACGCGCTCGATTCTATTCGGACTGGTCGTTGCCATCTGCCGCGACGCGCGCGCACCGGGGCGCGCGTGCGGCGACGTCACCCTTGCGGCGGCTGCCCGTCCGCGGCACTCTCGTCCGGGCCGTGCCCCCCGCCGGCCGCCGCGCGCAGCACGGGTGCCAGCCGCTGCAGAGCCTCGTCGCGCACGAGGCGCATCTCGCGCAGGCGCCGTGGCCGGGCCGCGCGCACGTCGACCGCGGCCAGGGCGTCGGCGATCACGAGGTCGGCGGCGCCGATCAGGCGCTTCCAGGCCGTGCGCTGCTCGAGGCGGTGGGTCTCGACCAGGAGCTCGTCGCCGCGCAGGCTGGAGATCAGTTGCGCCGCATAGGGCAGGACCGTCGGCGAATGCGAGACCACCAGCACGATCGAGCCCGCGGGCAACGACAGCAGGGCCGCGCGCTGATCGCCCGCCATCTCGAGCGTCACGATCTCGACGGGTGCGGTGGGCGCCAGGCGCTGCACCTCCGCGACGTGCCAGGCGAGCGTCACGGCGACGGCGCCCATCAGCCGGCGCGGATCGGCCGCGGCTTCGGCGATCGAGCAGCAATCGACTTCGAGGCCGAGCCCCGCGCGCAGCTCGTGGGCCACGAGTTCGGCCATGGCGCGGTGGCGATCGACCACCAGCACGTGATCGGGCGGCGCGACCGCCAGCCAGCGCTCCACCGCCGCGCGCACCTCGCCGGCGCTGAAGCCGCGGCGGAAGGCGACTCCCAACGCCACCCGGATCATCTCGTCGAGCGTGGGCGCGTCCTCGACGCGTTGCGCGCCGCGCCTGCGCGCGTAGACGCCCGAACCACGTTGCAACTCGACGTGGCCGGCGGCCTGCAGGTCGCGATAGGCCGCCGACACCGTGTTGGCATGCAGGCGCAGTCGCCGTGCCATGGCGCGCACGCTGGGCAGCCGTTCACCGGGCGCGATCGTGCCTTCGAGGATTTTCAGCTCGAGCTGCGTCATGAGCTGCCGTCGCACCGGCACGCCGCTCTTGCGGTTGAACGTGAAGTCCATGCCGACTCCACCTGCTGGCAGGCTATGTGCGGCGATTATGCCATGATGCATCGGCGCCCGCGTCCGGGCGCCTCTCCCAGGGAGGCTGCCACGCATGACGCCAGCCTGGCCGCGCAGCCGCGCCGCGCGCTTCACGTCGCGCGTCGCGCTCTACGGCGGCGCGTTGTGCCTGGGCGTGCCCTTCGCCTTCAGCCTGGTGCTGACGCGCGGCGCGCGTCAGCCCACCGAGGACGCGCGTGCGCCCTACCGCGAACTGCGTTTCCCGAGCGCCGCGCCCGAGCGCGGGCGTCCGGTCGAGCTGCGCGCCTGGCTGCGCGCGCCCGACGCGGGCCAGCCCGCGCGCCCGGCGGCCGTCCTGGTGCACGGCCTGGGCGACAGCTTGGAGAGCTTCAGCGCCGCTGCCGCGAGCTTCGCGCGCCGCGGTCACGCCGTGCTGCTGCTCGACCTGCGCGGCCACGGCCGCAGCGACGACGCGCTGGTCACGCTCGGCGCGCACGAGAGCGATGACGTGCGTGCGGCTCTCGCGCACTTGCGCGCTCTGCGCCTGCACGAGCGCGGCTTCGTGCTGCTCGGCAACTCGATGGGCGCGGTCTCCGTGCTGCTGGCGGCCGCCGGTCGCGACGACGTGCGCGCCGTGGTGGCCGAGGCGCCCTTCGACACCTACCGCGAGACCGTGGCCCATCACGCGCGGCTCTACTACGGCCTGCCGCGCTGGCTGCCGCTCAACGGCTGGACGATCGCGCTGGCCGAATGGCGGGCCGGCTTCGACGCCGACGCCGTCGATGGCCTGGAGGCCGCGCGCCGTATCGCCGCGCCGCTGCTGCTGATCGCCGACGGCGCCGACGTGCGCATGCCCGAGCGCGTGGTGCGCCGTGTCCACGACGCGCACGAGGCCGCCCATCCCGGCCGCACGTCGCTGTGGGTCGTGCCGGGCGCTCTGCACACCGGTGCCGGCGCGCACCCCGACTACTGGTCGCGCGTGTTCGCGTTTCTCGACGCGGCCGGGGCCTGAGCCGGCTCAGGCCGAGCGGCCGCGCAACGGCCCAAGCTCCACCTCGACCTCGGTGGCGAAGCTCGCCAGGCCGGTCGCGCGTCGCTGCGCGCAGCGTGCCAGAACGAGTCGGGCCGCAATCGCGGCGCAAACCGCGGACGGGCTCGCGCCGCTCCCGCTCGCGTCGTGCAGCGCCTGGAGCGCCCGTTTAGGGTCGCTCTCGCGCGCCACGCTCGGGATGGCGTGCGAGCCGGGCAGACCCAACGCTTCGCGCACGGCCACGGGATCGTCGAGCAGCCAGGCCTCGGCGTGTGGATCGGCACAGCCCAGGGCGGTCGGCAGGGGCGCCTGTCGAAAGCGGTCGCGCTCCAGGCCCCTCTTGAGCGACCTGAGACGCTCGCTGCCGCGTGAAGAGTCGCGGTCGATGGTGGCCACGACGCCGGCGTAGCCGTCATCGCGCGCCTGGCGCAGCGCGAACAGCAGCTTGCGGTCGTACCCCTTGCCTGCCGCGTTGACGCGCGCCCAGGCGCGAAAGCCGCCCTGAACCTCGGCGCGCAGCAGATTGCCCACGAGCGCCGGCCCCAGCGCCGCGTCGCGCTGGCCGTCCCCGACGAACAGCAGGCGGATCACGGAACCTTCGCGAGCAGGCCGTCTTCGCCCTGGTTGAACCAGACTTCGCCGAGCAGGAACTCGTCGAGAAAGACCTTGATGCGCTCGGCGTCGGCTTCCGTCGCACTGCGTGCTCCGTCTGGCGCGCGCCGGAAGACCAGCACTTGGTCCTCGGGCAGGCGCACGTGATCGAGGAGGTAGGGCGAGTGCGTCGTGAGCAGCACTTGGACAGGCGCTGCGCCGAGTGCCCCCATCGTCAGCCCTCGCAGCAAGTCCATGACGTCGCGGAGCCGCGCGGGATGGACGCCGCATTCAGGCTCCTCCAGCAGCAGCAATTCCGGTGGTGCCGGGTGATGGGCCAACGCCACGAAGAAGATGCACAGGCGCACGCCGGTCGAGAGCCGCGCGCCCTCGAGCTCGAAGCCGCCGTCGATGACCGCCTGGACGCGTCGAACTTCTGGTCTGGGGGTCTCGATCCTGAGATCTTCGAAGCCCGGCAGCAGGCGCGCCAGGCTGGCGACGACCGCATCGAAGCGGCGGCGGTCGCGACGCAGGTAGTAGTCGAGCACCGCCGCCAGTTGCGATCCGTCCATGCCGAACGAGGGCGGGTGCGCCGAATCCGCGAGGCCGACCGACTCCGTCGCGACGCCGCCCGCGGGCAGCCGAAACAAAGCCACGCCGCCGCTGTGCCGATTGCCTGCCGGCGCCGGCTGCAATTGCACGCGCGGTCGCGCCCGCGCCCGCCACCAATCGCTGCGCTCGAAGCCCATGTCGTCGTCGTCGAAGCGGTGCACGGCGTCGAGAAAGCTTGACTTGCCCGTGTCGTTCGGGCCAATCAGAACGGTCAACGGCCTCAGGCGCACGTCGATCTCTCGAAGCGCCCTGAAGTTGCGGATCTGCACGTGCTCGATCATGTGCCCATCCCGATCTTCCATTATTCACCAAGCGCCAGCTTGCGTTTTCAGGCGCCCGGTTGACACAGGCAGGGCGACGTCAGCTCGACGTCGGCCTGTGACCAGACCTGTTCGAACTGGCGCTCGACCAGGGCCGCCTCGCCGTCGCGCCGCTGTGCGCGCAGCGCGCGCAACAGGCCGAAGAGACCCCAGCCGTTGTCCGGCAGCCGGCGCAGGTCTTCGCGGAAGACGGCCTCGGCTTCGCTCGCCCGGCCCGACGTCAGCAGCGCGGCGCCCAGCGCGTGGCGCACCGGGTGCATCCAGTCGGGCGGCTCGTCGTAGCGCAGCTCGTCCTCGAGCGCCACGGCCTCGCGCAGCGCCGTCAGGCCGGCTTCGACCTGGCCGGCCTTGTAATCCAACTCGCCGCGCAGCAGGGCAGCGGCCACGGCGAGCACGTTGCCGGCGGCGTTGTTGCCCACGATGGCTTCGGCCGGCACGCGCGCGCGTGCGGCCTCGAAAGCCGTCTGTTCGAGACGCGCGCGCTCGAGTTCGCCCTTGGCGGCCAAGGCCACGCCGCGCATCGCGTGGCGCAACGCCAGCGTGATCGGCAGCGACAGTCCGGCCGGTGGTTCGGGCTCGGCCAGGATCTCGTCCCAGCGTCCGAAACGCATCAGCAGCTCGAGGGGCAGGGCCAGCAGCCCGTCGGCGAAGGCGGCGTTCTCGGCCAACCAGTCGGCGGGTATCTCGGCCACCAACGCGCGCGCCTGGGCCAGCGCCTCGGCGCTGCGACCGGTCATGGCCGCCGCGTAGGCCAGCATGTGGCGGTTGTGGGCCATGTAGATGCGGTAGAAGCCCTGGCGTGGCACGCGTCGCCGGTAGCTCTCGTCGGCCGCGATGGCCTTGGCGTTGGCCAGCCGCGCCGCCTGCCAGCGCCCGCGCCGCACGTCGACGTGCGAGGGCATGTGCACCATGTGGCCCAGGCCAGGCTGCAGGTCGCGCAGCACGTCGGCCGCGCGGTCGGCCTTCTCGGGCCAAGGCGACGCTTCGACGGCGTGGATGTAGAGATGGTTGGCGAGAGGATGGCGCGCATCGAGCGCGAGCACCGCATCGAGCGTGCCGAGCAACTCGTCGGTGCCAGGCTGCGGCCGGCCCTCGGGCGTCCACAGGTCCCAGGGGCGCAGGTCGGCCAGCGCCTCCGCGAACAGCGCGCCGACGTCCGCATCGCGCGGGTGCGCGCGCCAGACCGCGCGCATGGCGTCGGCGTAGGCCTGGTCGAGCGGCCTGCGGTCGGCCGGGGCCGGGTGCGCGTGGCGCTTGGCGAGCGCGCCGATCAGCTCGCGTTCGAGCGCGCTCGCCTGGCGTGCGGCGCCCGCGCGTTGCAGGGCCTCGACCGCCGCGCGCTCGCGTTCCGCGGGCACGCTGGCGTTGTTGATGTGCGGCCCGAGGGCCAACGCCATGCCCCAGTGCATGGCCGCGCAGGCCGGGTCGAGCTCGCTCGCCCGGCGAAAGGCGCGCAGCGCCTCGTCGTGATTGAAGGCGTACAGGAAGGCCAGGCCCTGGTCGAAATAGCGCTGGGCCTGGCTGGAGCGCGTGCTGACGCGGCGTGTGTGGGTGCCGAGACCATCGAACAGAGGCGGCTCGTCCACGGGCTGGCCAGCCGCGCTCGCGGCCAGCAGGGCACAGGTCAGCGTGACGACGGGCGCTCGGCGCATGCTCATTCCTCCGCCTGGTGAGCGACGCCGCCAGCGTACACCGCGCCGCGCGGCGCTTGACTCGCAGATAAACTCATGATTAGCATAAGTGCCGCGGCGCGCTTCCGGATGCGCCGCTTCAGTTGGGGGTTGATATGCTCGACATGAGTATAATAGTTTCTGACGCACTGCCCGAGCCGACCTGGAACCCGGAGGTCGAGGCCCGCACGCGTCCCGTGTACGAGCGCCTGCGTCGCCACGTGCCGGAGATCGAATGGCCCGTGCATGCCCCCTACGTCGACGCCATCGCCGAGCTCAAGCGCCGGCGCAACGCGGTGGTGCTGGCGCACGCCTACCAGACGCCCGAGATCTTCCACGGCGTGGCCGATCTGCGCGGTGACTCGCTGCAACTGGCGCGCCTGGCCAAGGCCAGCCAGGCCGACGTGATCGTCATGGCGGGCGTGCACTTCATGGCCGAGACGGCCAAGCTGCTGAACCCCACCAAGACGGTGCTGATCCCCGACGCGCAGGCCGGCTGCTCGCTGGCCGCCTCGATCACCGCGGCCGACGTGCGCCTGCTGCGCCAGCGCTGGCCGGACGCGCCTGTGGTGGCCTACGTCAACACCTCGGCCGAGGTCAAGGCCGAGGCCGACGTGTGCTGCACGTCGGCCAACGCCGTGGAGGTGGTCGAGGCGCTGGGCGCGCCGCGCGTGATCTTCCTGCCCGACGAGTACCTCGGGCGCTACGTGCAGAGCCGCACGCGCGTGGAGCTGCTCCTGTGGCGCGGTCACTGCGAGGTGCACGAGCGCTTCAGCGCCGGCGACGTGCGCGCGTTCCGCGCGGCCTACCCGGGCGTGCACGTGCTGGCGCACCCCGAGTGTCCGCCCGACGTGCTGCGCGAGGCCGACTTCGTGGGCTCGACGGCGGCCATGGTGGGACACGTGCGCAGCGCGCGGCCCGCGCGCGTGGCGCTCGTGACCGAGTGCTCGATGAGCGACAACGTCGCGCTCGAGTTTCCCGAACTGGAGTTCGTGCGGCCCTGCAACCTCTGTCCGCACATGCGGCGCATCACCCTGCCGGGCATCTATCGCGCGTTGGCCCGGCTCGAGACGCGCGTCGAGATCGAGCCCGAGACCGCGCGTCGCGCGCGGGCCGCGGTCGAGCGCATGCTGGCGCTGGGGCCCGCGCGTTGAGGGCCCGCTTCGACGTGGTGGTGGTGGGCGCTGGCGCGGCCGGCCTGAGCGTGGCGCTGGGCCTGCGCGCGCGCCGCGTGCTGCTCGTGAGCAAGGGTCGCCTGGGCGTCTCCGGCTCCAGCCCGCACGCCCAGGGCGGCATCGCGGCGGCGCTGGGCGCCGACGACTCGCCCGCGCGCCACGCCCGCGACACGCTGGCCGTGGCCGGCGGCCTGGCCGACGCCGCGATGGTGCGCGTGCTGACCGAAGAGGGACCGGCGGCGGTGCGCCGGCTGATGGCCCTGGGCGGGCGCTTCGACCGCGACCCGCGCGGCGCTCTGGCGCTCGCCCGCGAAGCCGCGCACAGCCGCGACCGCATCCTGCACGCGCGCGACGCGACCGGCGCGGAGCTGGTGCGTGCGCTGACGGCCGCCCTGCGCGCAGCCGCGCACGTGCAGGTCGAGGAGCGCACGTTGGCTCTCGACCTGCACGTCGAGGCCGGACGCGTGGCCGGCCTGAGCCTGCGACGCCCCGACGGACGGGCGAGCGTGGTGCCCGCCGCCGCCGTCGTCCTGGCGACTGGCGGCCTGGGCCAGCTCTACGCCCACACCACCAACCCGATCGAGGCCACCGGCGACGGCTTGGCGCTGGCCGCGCGCGCGGGCGTGCGCCTGGTCGACCTCGAGTTCGTGCAATTCCATCCGACCGCGTTGCGGGCCGGGGCGGACCCGTTGCCGCTGCTCAGCGAGGCCTTGCGCGGACGCGGCGCGTGGATCGTCGACGAACGCGGCCGACGCTTCCTGCGCGACGTCCATCCCGACGCCGAGTTGGCGCCGCGCGACGTCGTGGCGCGCGCCATCGCGCTCCACGGTCTCGGCGGCGGACGCGCTTTCCTGGACGCGCGTCAGGCCATCGGCGAGGACTTCCCGCGGGCCTTCCCGACGGCCTTCGAAGCATGCCGCGCGCAAGGGCTCGACCCGCGCCGCGAAGGCATCCCCGTGACGCCCGCCGCGCACTACCACATGGGCGGCATCGACGTGGATGCACGCGGGCGCACGTCGCTGCCGGGGCTCTGGGCCTGCGGCGAGGTGGCCTGCAGCGGCGTGCACGGCGCGAACCGCCTGGCCAGCAACTCGCTGCTCGAAGCGCTGGTCTTCGGCGCGCGCGTGGCCGAGGACGTCCTGACGGCGCCGCGTCAGCGGGCGAGCGCGAGTGCCACCGCCAGCGCGGTGCGGCCGGCGACGCCCGCCGAGCCGCCGCCCGGCCTGCTCTCCGAACTGCGACGGGTGGCCTGGGCGCACGTCGGCCTGCTGCGCGACGAAGAGGGATTGCGCCACGCTCTGCGCGAGATCGCGCGGCTCGCGGCGTGCCTGCCTGCGGGCGCCGTGGAAGCGCGCAACCTGTGCTGTGTCGGGCGGCTCGTCGCGCGCGCCGCGCTCGAGCGGCGCGAGAGCCGCGGCAGCCATTTCCGGAGCGATCATCCGCGCTCCGAGCAGGCTTTCGCACGACGTTTGCGCTATGCCGGCGAGGGTGAACTGCTCGCCGACGCCCTGGAGGTGGCCTCGTGATCGCTCCGCTGCCCACGCTGCTCTACGACGACCTCGTGCGCCGCGCCCTGCTCGAAGATCTGGGCGGCGCGGGCGACGTCACGACCGACGCGCTCATCGCGCCCACGCTGTCGGCCGAAGCGGCGCTCGTGGCGCGCGCGCCCGGCCGCGTGGCCGGGCTCGACGTGGCCCTGCACGTCTTCGCCCTGCTCGACGCGCGCGTGACGAGCGAGCGCTTGTGCGCCGACGGCGACGACGTCCCGGCGGGCGCCAGGCTGGCGCTGTTGCGTGGCCCCGCGCGCGCGCTGCTGAGCGGCGAGCGCGTGGCGCTCAACCTGCTCGGGCGCCTGTGCGGCGTGGCCACCGCGACGCGCGACGTGGTGGCCCGTCTCGAAGGCTGCCGCGCGCGCGTGGTGTGCACGCGCAAGACCACGCCCGGCCTGCGCGTGCTCGAAAAGCAGGCCGTGCGTCTGGGGGGTGGGTCGAACCACCGCTTCGGCCTCGACGACGCGGTGCTGATCAAGGACAACCATCGGCGCCTGACCGGCGGCGTGGGCGAAGCCGTGCGGCGCGCGCGCGCGGCGGTCTCGCACATGATCAAGATCGAAGCCGAGGTGGAGACCTTCGAGGAGCTCGACGAGGCGCTGCAGGCCGGCGCCGACGCGCTGCTGCTCGACAACTTCGCCCTGCCGGACCTGCGCGAGGCCGTGCGCCGCGTGGGCGGCCGCGTGCTCACCGAAGCCTCCGGCGGGATCACGCCGGACAACGCGCGGGAGGTGGCCGAGAGCGGCGTCGACCTGCTCTCGCTGGGCTTCCTGACGCACGGCGCGCGCTGGCTCGACGTGGCGCTCGACCTGCCGCCGCGCCCGTAGCGCGGTCCCCAAGGCCGCGGACGCTATCATTGAGCGCATGCCCGAAGCGCGCTCGGTCAAGTGTCCCAACTGCTCGGCGCCGCTCAGCGTGCCGCTGGGCGAGGTCGAGATGGACTGCGCGTTCTGCGCCTCGCGCGTGCGTTTCATCCCGGGCAGCGAGGAGCTCGAGGTCGTGCGCGCGCGTGAGGAGCTGAAGCACCGCGAGCGCCTGAGCCTGGAGCAGCAGCGGCTGCGCCAGCAGCTCGAAGCGGCCGAGGCGGAGCGCTGGCGCCAGACCGCGGCGCGCGTGGCCGTGGCCGCGCTGCCCGTGCTGGGACGCAGCGCCGGCCGTGCCCTCTTCGACGTGGCGCTGCGTCGACGTCCGGGCTGTCTCGGATGCGGCTGCGTGGTCGTGCTCGTGCTGTTGGCCGGCGCCGGCAGCGCTCTGGCGGCCCTGCTCCTCCAGCCCTGAACCTGCTCGCCGAGCGTCCTGCTGCCGGGCCCGTGCGCTTCCTCGTAGCCCATCACACCGCACGGGCGGGTGCGCCAAGCGCCCGCAGACACACGAGTTGCGTCAACTTGCCCTTTACCGCACAATCACCGATGTCTCACCTGCAGTACCCGCTCCAGCATGCATCAGGCAGCTCCAGTTTCGGACGGGGAGACGTTCTTCGTCGAGACACTTCCGCTCATCGACGCTGTCATCCGTTTCGTCTGCCGGCGGCAGCACTGTAGTCCCGACGAAGCCGAGGAGTTTGCGTCCATCGCGCGCCTGCGGCTGATCGAGGACGACTACGCCGTCCTGCGCAAGTTCGGCGGGCGCTGCAAGCTCAGCACTTATCTCGCGGTCGTCCTCGGTCGCATGTTCCTGGACTTCCGGCGCCAGAACTGGGGCGTCTGGCGCCCATCGGCCGAGGCGCGCCGTCTGGGTCCGCTGGCCGTGCGCCTCGACATCCTGCTGCACCGCGACGGTCTGAGCCTGGACGAGGCCATCGAGGTGCTGCACACGAACGAGGGCGTGGCCGCGGCGCGAGGGGAACTCGAGACGCTGGCCGCGCGACTGCCGGCGCGCGTGGACTGGCGTCTGGCGCGCGACACCGCGCAGCCTCCGCCGGTGCTCGCGGCCGAGACCGTCGAGCGCGCCGCGCTGCGCGACCAGCGTGAAGTCCGCGCGCGCCGACTGCGGGCCGCCTTGCAGGCCGCTCTGGCGCGCCTGTCGGCCGAAGACGCGCTGATCCTGCGTCTGCGCTTCCAGGACGACCTCACCGTCGCGCGCATCGCCGTAGCCCTAGGATTGGAAGCCAAGCCGCTCTATCGGCGCATCGGCAACGTGCTCGGCGAGATGCGCGCGGCACTGGCCGAGGCCGGCTTCCAGGGCGCCGACCTCTATGACGCCCTGGGGCTGTCGGCCTGGGACGACGAGGACGGCGCGTGATGCGAAGACGGCTCCCGAGTCCGTCACTACGGGTGAGGCTGGGCGCTCCGGGCGAGCGGCGTCCGAGGACCACGTCATGAGTGCTTCGAAATCCGCCTGTCCGGACGCCGAGCTGTTGGCGGCCTGCGCCGGCGGACAGTTGCCGGCGGACGAACGCCAGACCATCCTGCGCCATCTGACTGCTTGCGGCGCGTGCCACGAGGTCTTCGTCGAGGCCCTGCGCTTCGACGACGAGCAACAGCGCGTCCTGGCGCCCGAGGTCCTGGCCAGTGCGCCGCAACGCGAAGCCGCTCCGCCCGTGGGCACCCTCTCCGGGTGGGCCGTCCGTGGTCGCTGGCGGTTGGCCACTGTCGTGCCCATCGCGGCTGCCGTGGCGTGGACAGTGGGGCTGTTCGTGGCGCGGCCTGGCACGCCGCTGTCACCGTCGCTGCTCACGGCCCGCGCGCCACGCCCGTCACCGTCCGCGTCGCCAGTGGCCGGCCAAACGGCGGCGGAGCTGGTCGACCTCAGTCGCCCACTCCCGGCCGGCGCGCTGCCCGAGCTGGCCAAGCCGTACATGGGCTTCGGCAGGCCCATCCGTTCCGAAGCTGAGCGCTGCCTTTTCATCGGCCTGGCCAGCGCGGTGCTCGAAGTGCGGGCGCGTCTCGATCCGCGGCAGGCCGCGGCCGAGCGACACAAGCTCGCACTGCTCGAACTGGACGTCGACGTTCACACGTGCGTCGAGAACCACGGCGCGACCTATCAGGCCGCCCGCGCGGTGGCCTGGGCACGCTTCGCGGCCCTCACGCGCTCGCCGAAGTTGCTCGCGCATGACGAGGTGCGGCGCGGACTGGCAGGCGGCCGGAACGTGAGCGGCATCCCGCCCGGCGCTCTGGACGACGTCGCGCGCCTGGTCGACGCGTGCATGCAGCAGCCGACGAACCAGAACTGGGAAAGCCTGCGCGAACTCTCGCAGGACCTCGTGGAGAGCTGGTTCCTGTGACGCCGGCCCTGCTGTTGGCGGCCGCGCTGCTGACGCCGGCACCGCCCGCGCGCGCGCGAGCCGCCGCTCCCGCGCCGTGCAATCTCCCCGCGCATCGCGACGACGTGGCCTGGATCGAGGACAACTGCGACGTGTTGTCCCCCGCACGAGACGAGCGCGTGCGCGTGCTCGAAGACCTGCTCCGGCGCCTGGAACGTTTGAAGGACCTGGAAGGCACGCGGCTCTTGGTGCTCGGCCGGGCTCCGGCCGTGGATGCGTTCATCACCAAGAGACGCGTCATCGTGATCACACGCCAGGCGCTGGAGCTCTGTTACCCGGGCGGCGCGCTCCCCGACGACACGCGCGCGCAGGCCAACCTGGCCTTCGTACTGGGGCACGAGTTGGCGCACTGGGACTACGACGACCGGTTCGTCGTCGACCTGAGCGACCGTGACGAGCGTTACTTCGAGTTCGCCGTCGCCGCCGAGGCCAGCCAGGAACTCAAGGCCGACCGCAGCGCGCTGATGGACCTGGCGCGCGCCGGTCTGGACGTGCGCCATGTGCTCGACGGGAGCCTGCTGCGCGCCTGGGCTGGCGCGCAGGGCAGCGCGAAGGTGCGCCTCGAGGCACTCAGGGGTGGTGCGAAAGAGGTGGGCAAGGCGCTGCGGCTGTTCGACGCCGGGAGCGACTTCCTCGCGGCCGGCTGGTACGCGACCGCCGCCGCGGCGCTGGGCGAGTTCGGTGACGCGGCCGCCTACGAAGGCCGCGAGGTGCTGAACGACCAGGCCTTCGCCCTGCTCCAGCAGGCACTCGCCGCGCTGAATCAGTGCGAGCGCGCGTCGGCGCTGCGCTTCGTGTGGCCGGGGATGTTCGATCCGCGCACGCTGGCCAGCGTGGTGACGCGCGGCGAGGGCGACCGGACGCAGGCCTGCCGGCTCGAGAAGCCGTTTCGCGATCCGCTCGACCGAGCTCTTTGGCTGCTCAAGAAGGCCGCGGAGGCCGACCCCGACTACCTGCCCGCGCGGCTCAACCTGGTGGCCGCGCACCTGCTCAACGACAAGCCCAACGCCGCTCAGGCAGTGCTGGACGACGTGGCCCCGCCGGCACCGGCTGCGACGCGCCTGTCCGACGAAGAAATCGCGCTCGAGGCCGCACGCGCCCTGGCGCAGTACCTGCAGGGCGAGCTGCACGGCGCGCTCGACTTGCGCCGCAAAGCGCTCGATGCGCTGCACGCGTTGGCGCGCGCGCGGCCGACCGACGCCAACCTGCTCTTCAACCTGGCGCGCCTGCAGACCGAACTGCAGGATCTCGCGGCGGTCGAGACCTGGCAGCGTGTCCTGAAGCTCGGCCCGCCGCGCCCGCTGGCCGACGAAGCTCGCCGGCAGCTCCGCAAGTTGAACGTCCCCGTGCCGGCCGAGGCCGCGCCAGAGCTCGAACCGCCGCCCTGTCCCCCGCAGAGTGTGTCCGCGTCCGGAGTGCCCACGCCCGGCAAGCTGTTCAGCGCGAAGTCGGCTGGTATGAAATTCGACCTGAGCGACGGATCGCGCTGGCGTCTCCTCACGCCGCCTGCCGTGCAGGGCAAGCCCCGCGCGGCTCCGCCCGGCCCGCCGACGGCGTGGCGCGCCTATGCGCCCGTGGCCGGCGCCAAGTCCAAGCGTGGCGACCCGCCTGTAGCGCTCGTCGTCGAGCCGCTCGCGCCGGCCGTGCTCGACCTGCACCGCTGGCACGGCACGTCGGAAGCGGAGCTGCGCCTGGTCGGCGGGCGTCGCGTGCTGCGTTTCGGCACCTGCGCGCGCGACGGGAGGAATCTGGGCTACGCCTACGTGCTCGACGGCGACCAGGCCATTGAACGGTTGACGTTTCTGGCCGCGCAACCCTGACGCCGCCCGCGCCCGGCGGGTGTCAAGGCGCGCAAAAAGAAGTTGCGCTCGCCCCGGCTGCGCGCCTATCCTCATGAAATTGTCGGTTCTCAGGCTCGGGGGAGGGGGTATGCGACGCACCTCCAAGAACGTCTTGCTGCTCGTTGCGGTGCTGCTGTGCGCGGCCGTGGTGAGCGCCGTGCCGACGACCGGGCAGATCAGCGGCCGCGTCACCGACCAGGACGGCAAGGCCATCGAGAACGTCGTGGTCACGCTCGTGGGCGCCAACACCAGCGGCCGGCCGACCACGACCGACGAGCGCGGCGAGTTCCGCTTCTATCACCTCGACCCCGGCCACTACACGGTGTGGGCCGACGAACATGGCCCGCGCGTGGCGTGGCGTGGCGTCGGTGTGCGCGCTGGCGGGGCCTCGCGCGTGACGATCACGCTGCGCCTGCGCACCGACAAAGACGAGAGCGACCTCTTCGCACCCGATCTGGAAGAGCACCAGTGCGACGAGCAGCCGTCGCCGCGCGCGTCGCGGGTCGCGCCAGCTTCGTGCCTGGCCTCAGCGCGCTCCTGAGGCGCCCAGCTCTTCGCTCCAGGCCGTGACCGCATCGCTGGCCTCGAGGTCCACGCCCGGCTTGCCCACCGGCGGCATGGCGATGTCGCCCACGCTGTGCAGGCGCAGCAACAGGATCGAGGCGCCGGGATCGCCGGGCTTGATCACGCGCGCTCCGGGCATGGCGAGCGTGTCGAGCAGCTCGCCGTCGACGAGGCCCGCGTGTTCGAGCGGCGTGCTGAGGCGCGCGTCGAACAACGCGCGCGCACCGTCCGGGCGATGGCAGGGCGCGCAGTTCACGTCCAGGTACGAGCGCACGCGCTCGTGCAGCGGTCGAGCGCGTGCGTGCAGGGGCACCAGCGGCGGCACCGCGGCGGGCGCGCGTGGCGCCTGCGCCAGCAGGCCGAGGCGCACCCAGTCCGCGATCTGACGTCCAGCGGGAGCGCCGCTCCCGCCCGCGCCCGCGAGCTGACGCGTATTCAGGCCCAGGGCCCCACCCGCGGCCGCGTTGTGGCACGCGCGGCACTGCGCGCGGCTGGGATAGGGCCAGGTCAGGGTCGTGACGCGGCCGTGCGCGTCGCGCAGCTCGAACTCCTCGTGCGCCTCGGCGTCGCGCGGCACGAGCTCGGCGTCGCGCCCGTCGGCGCTCCAGCGGTACGACAGCGGATAGAACTCGCCGCGCCGCGAGCGTACCAGCACGCGCGTCTCGAGGCGCCGCACGCGTTCGGGCTGGCGCGCGTCGAGCGCCAGGTCGAAGTGCTGCGCGAGCACGGCGCCTTCCGGCAGGCCCCACGTCTCCCCGGGGTGGTAGAGGGCCTGTTCGCGCGCGGGGTCGAGCGTGGCGTCGCCGTCGTTCGGCAGCGCGACGAAGCGCCTGGCCCGCGCTCCGCCGGCCCAGTGGCCGAGCGCCACGTCGTACGGCACGACGCCCGGCGCCGGCGTCAGGTCCGACAGCTCGGCGAACAGCCCCGTCTGCGAAAGGCGCGCTGGAACCGGCGCGCGGTCGCGCTTGCCCGGCACGAGCCGCAGCAAGTTCATGCCGGCGCCGACGCGCACCAGGAGCGGTTCGCCCTCGGCGTCCACCGCGAACGACGACAGGCCGCCGAGATAGCCCGTCGGTCCCGGGATGCGTCCGATCGGGCGCAGCGTCCCGGCGCGTGGCCCGTCGACCTCGAGCGTGAACAGGCGGTTCGAGCCGTTGTCTCCCACGAGCAGCCGGCCGGTCAGTTCGGGATGCGCCTGACCACGGTAGACGAAGCCGGCGATCACGCAGTTGTTGCCGTCGGCGTGCGGGTAGTCGACGAGCGGGCCGCGACGCGCGCCGATCAGCGGCCGCTCGGGAGCGCTCGCGAGCGAGCCCTCGCGCAGCGGCCACTCGTAGTTGGCGCCCTTGGCGAGCAGGTTCACCTCCTCGCGCGACTCGTGGCCGACGTCGCCGATGAACACGCGCCCGCTGCGCGCGTCGAGGCTCATCGTGTGCGGCGAGCGCAGGCCCAGCGCCCAGAACTCCTCGAGCGTCGCGCCGCCCGGGTCGACGAACGGGTTGTCGTTGGGGATGGCGTAGTGCGCGGTGCGCGCGTTGCGCGGCGTGCGGCGTGGCGCGTGGCTGCGGCGCGGGTCGGCGTCGACGTCGATGCGGATCACGCCCGAGAACAGGCCGCGGTCGAGGCGCTGGGTGTTGTCGGGCACGAAGTCGTCGCCCAGGCTCAGGTACAGGAAGCCGTCCTGGGGATGGAAGAACATGGCCCCGCCCTCGTGGAACGTGGTCTCGTCGTACTGATCGATCAGCACGACTTCGGAGGCTGGGTCGATGCGTGTGGCGCCCGGAGGCAACTCGAAGCGCGCCAGGCGGTTGAAGCTGGGCGTGCGGTAGCGCGGGCGCGCGGCGCGCGAGCCCTGGGGACGCTCGGAGAAGTTGTACCAGAGGAAGACGTGCGAGCCGCGCGGTGAGCTGCGCCGGCCGTACTCCGGATGGAAGGCCAGCCCCAGCAGGCCGCAGTCGTAGAAGCCCTGCGTGCGCGGCGACAGGTCCAGCAGCAGCGTCTTTCTCGTCACGCCCGCGTCGTTGGCGAAGGCCCACACGCGCCCTTCGCGCTCGATGACGACGTAGCGGTTGCTGACGCGCTCGTAGAGCGCGCGCACGGCCCAGTCGAAGGTCACGCCGGGGAAGGCGGGCACGGCCTTCCACTGGCCCTCGCTCAGCTCCGCCGGGAAGTTCAGGTAGGCCTTGACGGCGGGGCGCGTGGCGGCGGGCGTCGGCGACGCCGGGCGGCATCCTCCGAGCGCCAGGCACGCGAGAACGAGCCCGGCTGGCGCGCGCGTCACGCCTCAGCGTCCGCCCGCTCGCACGCGCCCCGCCGGACCGACGGACCAGAGCCGGCCGCGCGACGTGGCCGCGAGCGCCGAGAGCGGCGCGCCCGCCTCGGGCAGTGGACGCCACGTGCGCCCGCCATCTTCCGACACGTCGGCGCCGCTGGTGCCGACGGCCACGAGCCGCGCGCCCGACAGAGCCACGACCGCGGAGCGAAAGCCCCCCGGCAGCGTCTCGGCCGCGGTCCATGTGCGTCCGCCGTCGCGCGTGTAGGCGGCGCTGCCGGCCGAATCGCCGGGCTGCTTGTAGTCGCCTCCGACGGCGACACCGTCGAGCGCGCTCCAGAACGCCAGCGAGAAGATGCCCGCGGACGGCGTGCCCTGGCGCAGCGGCGTGTCGGCGGCCTGCCACGTCCGGCCGCGGTCGCTGCTGCGCAGGACCCGCGCGCGGGCGCCGCCCGTGCCGATCCAGGCGTGACGGTCGCCCAGGACGGTCACGCTCGTGCCGCTGGCGGCGAACGCGGCCTCGTCGGTCGCCATCTCGGGCGCGCCCGACGCGGCGCGCCAGGTGCGTCCGCCGTCGTCCGTGAGCAGGAGCATCAGGCGGCCGTCGAGCGGGTCGCCGAAGGCCAGCCCCCGTCGCGCGTCCCAGAAAGCCACGCCGTCGAGGAAGGCGCGTGGGTCGCGTGCCTCCCAGGCCGTGGTCCACGTGCGGCCACCGTCGTGCGTCACGAACAGGCGCGAGGCGCTGCCCGGTCCCACGCTCAGCGCCAGCGCGCGACGCGCGTCGCGCGCCTCGACGTCGCGGAAGTCGAGCGCTTGCGTGTCGGGCGGCGCGACGCTCGCCCAAGTCAGGCCGGCATCGGTGCTGCGCCGCAACGTGCCCTCGCTGCCGCCGATCCAGATCACGCGCTCGCCGGCCAGGCTCAGGCCGCGCAATCCCGCGCGCGTTCCGGCGTCCACGTCGTGCCAGGCGGGTTCGACGGCCCAGAGCGGCGGGCTGACGAGCAACCCGAAGAGCACGGCGCGCCAGTGTGTCATGGCGAGAGTGTAACGGACGCCGACGCGCACGCTGGGCGCCTCCTGAAGTACATTGGGCGGCATCATGGAACTGCCACGTCCCGACGTCGCGGCTCTCGCGGTCAAGCTGTTCGCGGATGGCGCCGACCTGGCCGGCATCGTCGAGATGGCACGCCTGCCGCACGTGCGAGGCTTCACCACGAACCCGACGCTGATGCGCAAGGCCGGCGTCGCGGACTACCGCGGGTTCGCCCTCGAGGCGCTGCGCGCCGTGCCCGACCGCCCGATCTCGTTCGAGGTCTTCTCCGACGAGCTCACGCACATGGAGCGCCAGGCGCGTGAGATCGCCACCTGGGGCGGCAACGTCTACGTCAAGATCCCGGTCACGAACACGCGCGCCGAGCCCACCTACGAGCTCGTGCGCCGCCTGTCGCGCGACGGGTTGAAGCTGAACGTCACGGCGCTGCTGACGCTCGACCAGGTGCGCGCGGTGTCCGAGGCCCTGTCCGGCGGCGCGCCGAGCTGCATCTCCGTGTTCGCGGGCCGCATCGCCGACACCGGGCGCGACCCGATGCCCATGATGGCCGAGGCGGTGCGCATCCTGTCGAGCGAACCGCAACAGGAGCTGATCTGGGCCAGCCCGCGCGAGCTGCTGAACGTCTTCCAGGCCGACGCCGTGGGCTGCCACATCATCACCGCCACCAACGACGTCCTCAAGAAGCTGGCCTTGGTGGGGCGCGACCTGAGCGCCTACTCGCTCGACACGGTCAGGATGTTCTACGAAGACGGCCGCGCGGCGGGCTACACGCTCTGACCGGCGCGCGCAGCGTGCCGCGGCGGGCTACAATCGAAGGCTGATGCGGGCGTCGCCCCCGGCGCTCGCCGACGTCCGGCCGTCGTTCGCCGATAACCACGGAGCCCCGTCCCAGCCGACGCCGTATGCCCTCTCGCGACGGGAGGGTGCGCGGCTTGCGACCGCGGAGTCTCCCGTCCGATGAGGAGGCGTCTTGAGCGATCTCAAGCAGGAGCTGGCCTCGTTGCGCATCGACCGCGACGCGCCCGCGCGCGGCGGCCGGCGCTGGCCGTGGATGCTGGGCCTGCTGGCCCTGCTGCTGGCGGGCGCCGCGTACGCCTACCTGAGCCGCGGCGGGGCCGGGCTCGAGGTCGAGACCAGCGCTGCGACCGCCACCGTCGCCGGCCCGGAGGGCGCCCCAGGCAGCGCGATCCTGACGGCTTCCGGCTACGTCGTCGCGCGCCGCAAGGCAGTGGTCTCGGCCAAGATCCAGGGCCGCCTGTCCGAACTGCGCGTCGAAGAGGGCAGTCAGGTGCGGCAGGGCGACGTGCTCGCGCGCCTGGAGAGCAGCGATTACGACGCCGCGGTGCAGGTGGCGCGCGCGCAGGTGCAGCGCGCCGAGGCCGACCTGGCCGAGTACCGACGTCAGGCGCGTCTCGCGCGGCAGTTGACCGAGGAGCGCATCGCGGCGCAGGACACGCTCGACGCCGCCGACAGCCGCGTGCAAGTGGCGGCCGCCTCGCTGGCGCAGGCCGAGGCCGCCTGGCGCCAGTCACAGGCCTTCCTCGAGAACACCGTCATCCGCGCGCCGTTCAGCGGCGTCGTCGTGAAGAAGATGGCCGAAGTGGGCGAGAGCGTGGCGCCCATCCCGCCGGGCGTGAACCTGTCCACGTCGTCGGGAGCCATCGTGGCCCTGGCCGACCTGGCCACGCTCGAAGTCGAAGCCGACGTGGCCGAGGCCAACGTCGCGCGCCTGGGTGACGGGCAACCGGCCGAGGTCACCGTCGAGGCTTTTCCGGAGCGACGTTACCGCGCGGCGCTGCGCCAGGTGATCCCGACGGCCGACCGCACCAAGGCGACCGTGATGGTCAAGGTCACAATCCTCGACAAGGACAAAGATCTGAAGCCGGAGATGAGCGCCAAGGTGAATTTCCTGGAGGCGCAGCAGCCGGCGGCTGCGGCGGCCGCGCGCCCGGCCGCACCCGTGGTCAGCGTCGCGAAGGAGGCGCTCGCCACGCGTGACGGCCAGAGCGTGGTGTTCGAGCTGCGCGACGGACACGCCCGCCAGCGCGCCGTCAAGACCGGCGGCGAGCGTGACGGGCGGGTCGTGATCCGCGAGGGCCTCGCGGGCGGCGAGACGCTGGTCGCGCGTCCGCCCGACACGCTGCGCGACGGCGACCCCGTGAAGCCCAAGAAGTCGTGAGCCGCACCGCCATGGGCCGTGCGGGCGGCGCCCGAAAGGAAGAGCGATGAACGCTGTGGAAGTGCGTCAGGTGCGCAAGGTCTATCAACGCGACACGCAGAAGATCACGGTGCTCGACGGCATCGACCTCGACGTGCCCGCGGGCGAGTTCATGGCCCTCATGGGCCCCTCGGGCTCCGGCAAGACCACGCTGCTCAATCTGATCGCCGGCATCGACCAGCCCACCTCGGGCAGCGTGACCGTGGCCGGGACCGACGTCGCGCGCCTGTCCGAGAGTGCCCTGGCCCAGTGGCGCAGCCGCAGCGTGGGCTTCATCTTCCAGTTCTACAACCTGATCCCCGTGCTGAACGCCGTGGAGAACGTGGAGCTGCCGTTGCTGCTCACCAAGCTCGGCAAGCGCGAACGCCGCGAGCGCGCGCTGACCGCGCTCAAGGTCGTGGGGCTGGCCGAGCGCGCGGGCCATTACCCGCGGCAGTTGTCGGGTGGTCAGGAACAGCGCGTGGCCATCGCGCGCGCCATCGTGGCCGACCCGCAGGTGCTCGTGGCCGACGAGCCCACGGGCGACCTGGACGCGAAGAGCGCCGAGGAGATCCTGGCCTTGATGGAGGCGCTCAATCGGGACTTCAAGAAGACCATCGTGATGGTCACCCACGACCCGCGCGCCGCCGCGCGCGCCCACACCCAGCGGCACCTCGAAAAAGGCGTCCTGACCCAGTGACGGCCCGTCCAGGGAGAGGCCCAAGGCCATGCTGAAGTACCTGCCCTACGTGCTCAAGCACCTGCGCCGCAACTGGATTCGCACGGCCAGCACCGTCGCGGCCATGTCGGTGTGCATCTTCCTGTTCTGCACGCTGCAGACGGTCATCGCCGCGGTCAACTGGGGGCTGAAGAGCGCCAGCGCTTCGCTGCTCGTGACGCGCAACGCCGTCAGCCTGGTCTACAACCTGCCCGTGGCGTACAAGGAACGCATTCGCCAGATCCCCGGCGTCAGGAGCGTCGCCACCTCCAACTGGTTCTTCGGCTTCCTGGGCTCCACGCCCGACTACAAGAACTTCTTCGCCAACTTCGCGGTCGACGCCGAAGAGTACCTGGCGATGCATCCCGAGTACGCGCTTTCGTCGCAGGAGCGCGCCGACTTCCTGGCCGACCGGCGCGGCTGCATCGTGGGCGCCGAGACCGCGGCCAAGTTCGGCTGGAAAGTGGGTGACGCGTTCCAGCTCGAGAGCGTCATCCCGGCCTACCGCGTGGGCAAGCCCTTCGAGTTCGTGATCCGCGGCATCTATCGTCCGGACGCCGTGCGCCATCCCGGCACGGACGGCCGCATCATGTTCTTCCACTGGAAATACCTGGACGAGGCCACGCGCGGGCGTTCCGGGGCCGGCACGTTCAACGTCGAGATCGCGGACCCGCAACAGGCCGGCGCCATCTCCAAGACCATCGACGCGCTGTTCGAGAACTCCGACCGCCAGACGAAGACCGAGACCGAGGCCGCCTTCCGCGCCGGATTCGTGTCGCTCTCGGGCAACCTGGCGCTGCTGCTCAACGGCATCGGTCTGGCAGTGACCTTCACCATCCTGCTGGTCACCGGCAACACGATGAGCATGGCGGTGCGCGAGCGGCGGCGCGAGGTCGCCGTGCTCAAGACGCTGGGCTTCGGCAGCCGGCTCGTCATGGCGCTCATCCTGGTCGAATCGCTGGTGCTCGGCCTGCTCGGCGGCACGGTCGGCCTGACGCTGGGCGCGCTCATGATCCGCATCCTCCCCAAGCTGCCGATGGTCGGCGACGCCGTGGCGCAGTTCCCGAGCCTGGGCCTGTCGGCTCCGATCGCCGCGCTGGGCTTCGTCATCGCGCTCATGATCGGCCTGCTGGCCGGGCTGCTGCCCGCGCTGGCGGCCTACCGCGCCCGCATCACCGAGGCGCTGAGGACCGTCTGATGAACCTGTCTCTGTCGCCCGGTCTCGTGGTGCAGGCGCTGCTGGCCGCGTGCGTCGTGGCGCTCGTCGTGACGCAGCGACACAGGCTCGGTCTGCTGGCGGCCTACAACGTGCGCAACCTGCGCGTGCGCTGGCAGGTGACGCTGCTGGCGGTCTGCGGCGTGGCGCTGGTGGTGGCGGTGTTCGTGTTCCTCTCCTCGATGTCGAACGGCTTCCGCCTGGCGCTGCGCGCCACGGGCAGCGACGAGAACGCGCTGGTCGTGCAGAAGGGCTCGCAGTCGGAGCTGACCTCGGGCATCCCGCGCGACAAGGCGACGCTGATGGCCGTCGACGCACGCGTCGCGCGCGGCGCCGACGGCCAGCCGTTGGCCTCGCCCGAGATCCTGGTGGTGGCGAGCTTCAAGCGTGTGGCCGACGGCGCCGACGTCAACGTCAGCGTGCGCGGCGTGACGGCGCGCGCCTTCGAAGTGCGCGGCGGGCTGCGTTTCGTGGCCGGACGCCCGTTCAAGTCCGGTCTCGACGAGATCGTGGTGGGCGAACGCGTGCGCGAGCGCTTCGGTTTCGACGTCGGCTCGCGGGCCGTGATCCAACGCCGCGCGTGGCAGGTGGTGGGCGTGTTCGCTTCGCAGGGCAGCGGCTTCGAGAGCGAGATCTGGGGCGACCTGGACGTCATGGCCGAGCCCTTGCGGCGCGTCGGCGGCTACCAGGTGCTGGTGTTGCGTCTTTCCGACAAGGGCCAGCTCGCGGCGCTGCAGTCGACCTTCGCCGACGACCCGCAACTCCAGGTCGAGGTGCACGAGGAGCGCGCCTACTACGAGAAGCAGGCCGGACCGACGGCCGGCGCGCTGCGGGGCCTGGCCGCCTTCGTCTCGATCGTCATGGGCATCGGGGCCATCTTCGGCGCCATGAACACGATGTACGCCATCGTCGCCGCGCGCACGCGCGAGATCGGGACGCTGCGTGCGCTGGGCTTCTCGCGCCGGCTGATCCTGACGTCGTTCGTGGTCGAATCGGTCACGCTGGCCCTGGTCGGCGGCGCGCTGGGCTGTCTGCTGGCGTTGCCCGCCGGCAGCCTGAGCGCGGCCACCGGCGGCGCCAACTTCAGCGAGCTGTCGTTCGCCTTTCGCGTGACGCCTGCCGATCTCCTGCAGGGTCTGGTCTTCGCGGCGCTCATGGGTCTGCTGGGCGGCCTGCTGCCGGCCGTGCGCGCGGCACGTCTGCCCATCACCGCCGCTCTGCGCGAGAGCTGAGCGAGCCGGCGCGCGGCCCTCCGGCGCGCGCCGCGTATACTGCGCGCATCTGCTGCCCGGAGGGTCGCGCATGACGACGAGAGCGCCGGCCGAGGAGTCGGTCGTCGAGTTCACTCTGCGTGCGGTGCTGGCCGGCATCGTGTTCGGCGTCGTCTTCGGTGCCGCCAACGCCTATCTCGGCCTGCGCGTGGGCCTCACGGTCTCGACCTCGATCCCGATCGCGGTGCTCACGGTGGCGTTGTTCCGCGCGCTGCGCGCCGTCGGTTCGCCTTCGGGCAATGCGCTGCTCGAAGCCAATCTCTCGCAGACCATCGGCTCGGCCAGCTCGTCGCTGGCCTCGGGCACGATCTTCACGGTCCCGGCGCTCTTCATGTGGGGGCTGGCGCCGCCGCTGTGGCAGGTGGCCATGCTCGCGCTCCTGGGGGGCATCCTCGGCATCGCGGCCATGGTGCCACTGCGGCGTCTCCTGATCGTGCGCGCGGCCGACGAGCTGCCCTATCCCGAAGGTCAGGCCTGCGCCGAGGTGCTGCGCACGACGGTGGGCGGCGCGTCGGGCGGAGCGTGGATCTTCTGGGGCCTGGCGGCCGGCGCGCTGATCAAGCTGGCACTGGGCGCGGCGATGCTGGCCTCGTCGGAGCTGGTCGGGCACCTGCCGGTGATCCCCAAGGCCGAGCTGACGCTCGAGATCGCGCCGGCTCTGTTGGGCGTGGGCTACATCCTGGGCTATCGGCAGTCGGCCATCATGGTCTCGGGCAGCCTGCTCTCCGCGCTGGTGCTGATACCGCTCATCGCTCTGGTCGGCGACGGTCTGGCGCTGCCGCTCTTCCCCGAAGCCGCCAAGACGGTGCGCGAGATGAGCGCGGGAGCGCTCTGGTCGCGCTACGTGCGGTACGTCGGGGCGGGGGCCGTGGCCGTGGCGGG
>WBZQ01000459.1_pt1 | contig 29963 bp, 23 predicted proteins | sample 5204251 | NCBI WGS metagenome assembly WBZQ01 (sample SAMN12412402, study PRJNA552823) | activated sludge metagenome | isolation source: activated sludge from nitrification reactor of wastewater treatment plant... | place: USA: Virginia | collected 2017-09 | reverse complement strand
CGGTGTAGGCCTCGGAGGCGGTGGCACCCATCAGGCCGCCCTGCGACCACAGGCCCTGGAGGAAGTTCGAGACCGTGGACGTGACCGTGACCCAGGTGTTGCCGTCGTTGGGCGCGAACACGAACTGGTCGAGCGCGCTCTTGACCGACTGCTCGATGTAGATCAGCGTGCGACGCACCTGCACGTAGCGCCAGTCGTTGCTGTTGCCGTCCAGCGTGCGCGCGCCCCAGACCACCGTGCCGCGGCCCACGAACTCGCGCAGCACGTCGATGGCCTTGCCGTCGAGCGGCACGTTCAGGTCGCCCTGCTGGGCGTCGCTCAGCTTGACGCTGGGCGAGATCACGGAGGACAGCGTCATGTTGGCGGGCGCGTTCCACACGCCGCGCGTCTGGTCGTTGAGCGTGAACGCACCAGCCATGGCGCCCGAGGACGGCAGCAGGTTGAGCATGTTCACGATCACGCCCTCGATCTGCGGCAGCAGCGGCAGGGCGTTGTTCAGGTCGTTGTTGAGCTTCGTGACCGCCGGAATGTCCGTCGGGGGCGTGATGGCCGGATCGATGTTGGTGATGTAGGTGTTGACGGTCGCGAGCTGCGGCTCGACGTACATGCGCTGCGCCTCGTTGCGCAGGATGCTCTGCAGCAGAGCCAACTGGGTCGGGTCTTCGATGTTGAAGTTCGTGTAGTCGATCTCGCTGGCCTGCACCACCGAGGCGTTGACGAACGGGAAGTAGGCCATGCCGTAGTTCAGGAAGTTGCTGCCCACCTTGGCCCGGAAGGCCGCGATCGTCGCGTCCATGTCGCGCTGGAAGTTGGCCGAGGTCTGCGAGAGCTTCTCGGTCCCGTAGACGTCCAGGATGGCGACGCGGTCCTGCTTCTCGCCGCACTGCTTCAGCATGTCGGTGGCCAGCGTGCCGAAGTTGGCCTCGGTGTCGATCAGCACGGCGTCGGGCACCACCAGCATGGTCGGCCCGACCTGTTCGGCGATCGCGCGCAGGCCGTCCTGCAGCGGCCCGAGTTCGACCTTGGAGCCGGCCGAGTACGCGCCGACCGACACGACGTAGGCCGCGCCGCCGCCGTTGGCGTAGAACAGGCGCAGGCTGTTGTAGAGGTTGTAGCGTGACGAGTCGGTCTGGACCAGCTTGTAGTAGACCCAGGCCGTGCCCGGGGGCGTCTCGAGCACGCGGAAGTCGTAGGCGTCCGGCGAGGTCGGACTGGTGACCTGCACGATGTTGTACTTGGGCTCGTAGCCGCCGCCGAAGACCGCCTCGAAGTCGGCCAGCGAGGCGATCTTGACGGGCTTGAAGTAGACGGGTTTGCCGCTGATCTCGGCTGTGCGCGTGTAGCCGATGAAAGCGGGCACTGCCGTCTGTACGCCCACGACGGAGGGCGGGAAGGCGTCCAACTCGGTGACGTAGACGCCCGGCGTCTTGCGCTGTCGGTACGTGGTCGCGGACATGGGCCTCCTCCTGATCTTCAGTGGGGGGCGAGGACCGGACCACGGAGGACCGGCGCCTCGGGGCTTGTGCATGGAAGCCGGACGCGCGCGCATCCGCAGCGCGTCGAGCTTTACACACACTGTCCTGACCGAGTGATCCATCCCACCACGCACCGGAAAATCGCCGGGCTGGCATGGATGGTTGGCACGGGGCGTGACGCGCGCGGGACGCGCGGCGTGGCGGGCCTCGGGGGCGAGTCGTCTAACGGCTGAAGCTGAGCTGCAAGGCCGCCAGGTCTTCGACGCGCGCTGGCGTGACTGCGATGCGCGTGCGTTGCACGACGCCCTTGAGCGCCAGCCGGTCGCCGGCGAAGCGGTACGCGAGGCCACTCTCGAGGCGCCAGGCGTCGGCGTCCCAGGTCACGAGCGCCCCGCGCGCGTCGCGCACGCGGTCGTGTGACAGTCCGGACAGGCGCAGCGCCGCTTTGAGCCCCGGCGCCAGCTCGTAGGCGAGCTCACCCGTGTAGCCGCGCGTGCGCAGGCGCGGCGCGACGAACGGCGAGTCGTAGCTGTTCCACAGCCACTCGGCCTGGGCTTCGAACGCCCCGGCCTTGAAGCGCGCATCGCCGCCGGCGAACCGCTGGCGATAGTCGCGCACCCGCGCGCCGGGCGGCAGGAAGGGCGCGACGTCGTCGAGCAGGTACGGACCGCGCGCGTACGAGCCCCCCAGGCGCAGCCCGGACGTCGCCTGCCAGGTCACGCGCCCCTGAAGACTGGCCCCGCTCTTGCGTCCGCGCACCTTGGCCGCCGGCGCGCCGGGCGTGCCTTCGGCCACGGCCACCCGGTAGCGCACGCGGCCCAGGCGACCGAAGGCTTCGATGCCGGTGTCCCAGCAGTGCTCGTAGGCCAGCGTGACGGCGTTGTTGAGACGTGTCGACGAGCGCGGGTAGCGCGTGTCGCGGCCGCGGCCGCGCTGTCCCAACAGCTCGTCGAGCGAACCCGGCAGCGAGTCGTTGCGCAGCGCGCTCAGGTACTGCGACGACAGCGGCTGGTTGACGAGCGTCTGCCGGCCGGGCGTGGCGCGCTCCTGCCAGGCGCCGACGGTCAGCGGGATCAGCCCCACGCGCAGGCCGAAGGCCTGGAAGGGCTGCGCGCGCAGGTAGGCGCCGAACAGCGTGGGCCGTCGTCGGTCGTCGGCGAACACGTCGAGCACGAGTTCGAGCTTGTCGCCGTGACGCACGCGTCCATAGAGCCGCAGCCAGAGCGTCTCGAAGTTGGTCGAGCCGCTGTTGGTCTGATTGCTGGAGGGGCGCTCGAGGTTGGAGAGCGTGAGGGCCGCGTCCGTGCCAAAGCTCAGGCCGAGCCGAGCGGGCTCCTCGAAGTAGGCCGCGTCCGTCGACGCAGTGGCGTTGCCCTGCGCCTGCGACGCGGGCGCGAACAGGGATGCCAGGACCACGAACGCGAACAGGGCAGGCCGAGCCGACATGCGGCCCTCCGGGAAAGCGCGGCGCGGGGCACGCGCCAGCGCGGGAAGTGTAGACCGGGCAGACGCGCGCTCCCGTCCGGCTCGGCGGGCGCGCTAGCGCGCGTACGACAGGCCGACGTTGACCTGCGGTCCCCGGGCGAGGTTACGGGCCCGGGCGATGCCCGTCACGTCGAGCTGCGCCCCGAAGCCACGCCCGAGCTTGACGATCAGGCTCGGCCCATACGTCAGGTACGTGACACGATCGCCCACGCCCACCGGCGAGCCCAGCGCGATCTCACGCGGCGCCTTGTCGTAGGGTTCCAGGCCACGCACGTTGAACGCCAGGACGACACGTGGGCCGAGGTTGACGCCCGCTTGCGCGTCATAGACGAACCCGTCGCGTAGCGTCTCACGCGTCTGGTGGCCCAGCTCGACGAAGGCGTAGCCGCGCCCGGCCGCCAACGAGCGCCCAGCGCCCAAGCGCAGCTCGCCCTCCCACACGCCGCTGCCGGTGGGCAGGATGCCCTCGGCGCGCGTGACGTCGCCCGTGGGGGCCTGGACCAGAGCGCGCACGGCGAAAGTCCACGGCCCGCGTTGGCCGAGCTGCGCCTGCAGGCCGAACTGCACGTCTCCCAGGCCGCTCTCGCGCCGGAAGTCCTGCAGGTCGGAGGAACGCCGAAGCGGCGCGTTGACGATCGCGGTCAACTGCGACGTCAGGCCCACGGCCCCGTAGAGGTACAGCTCGCGCTTGGTGAAGCGCGGGATGTCGACGGTGGAACCGTCCGGATTGGCGAGCACGGTGGAGCGCAGGTGACCGTAGCCGACCTTCACGTAGGCGTGACCGCGGCCCACCGCCCACGGTCCAGCGGAGGCCACCGTCGGCGCGCACAGCGCGGCCCCGACGGCCCACAGCAGAACGCGCCGGGCGCTCACTGCAAGCCTCCGCGTCCGATCGGGATGCGGAACGGCCGGCACCACAGGACGACGTGGCCGTAGGCGGCGCCGTCGTTCGGCAGGGCGTAGCGTTGGCGCCCGGTGAGGGCTTGCATGTTGCCCAGGTTGAGGTCGTTGCCGTCCACGCCGTCGTCGCGACGCGCGAGGTAGACGTCGTTGTTGCCGCTGTCGATGCGGAAGTCGGCGCCCAACTCCAGAACGTAGGCGCCGTTCTCGCGCAGGATGCGGGCCGAGCCCGAGGCCGAGTGCCCGTTCGCTCCGCGGATCGTGGCGCTGCGCAGCACCGCGTCTGGTGCGCTGGGCGCTGGCGTGGGCGTGGGCGCTGGCGTGGCCATCGGCGTGGGCGCCGGCGTCGGGGCGGGCGTGGGCGCGCCGGCGACCGGCGGCGGCGTGCTCGGCGCGGTCGGAGACGAACCACCGCCGCCACAGGCGCTCAGCAGGCTCAGGCAGACCCCGATCAGGCCCGCGCGCATTCGTTGCATGGCAATTCCTCCCGCGCACAAGAACGCGGACCGCGGCGGCGATATTCCAGGCATGAGGCCTCGTGTCAGAATCGCTGCGTCCCGCGGTGCTGTTTTCAGCGCTGGCACGGGAATGGGAGGCCGGGGCGGCGCGTTCCTTCTGACGAAGGACGGCTCCGGACAGCAGGTGGACCGTCGCCAGCGATTCGAAGCCGAGGCGCTGCCGTTCGCACGAGCGCTGTTCGGGACGGCGTATCGGTTGACGCGCAACGTGGACGATGCGCAGGACTTGGTCCAGGAGACCCTCCTGCGCGCCTATGCGGGCTTCGATCGTTTCCAGCCGGGCACGAACCTGCGCGCCTGGCTCTTCACGATCCTGACCCGCGCGCGCGCCGACACGCTGCGCCGCAGGCAGCGCCGTCCGGTCGAGGTGGAGCTGACGGGCGATGGGCCGACGGTGGCCGCCGCGCAAGAGCGCCTGGCGTCGGGCGTGGAGGATCTGGAGCGCGCGCTGGCCGGGCTGCCGGAGACGTATCGCACCGTCGTGTTGCTGCGCGACGTGCACGACTTGAGCTACAAGGAAATCGCGCAGGCGTTGGACGTGGCGCTCGGAACCGTGATGTCGCGCATCCATCGGGGACGGGCGCTGCTCCGGGAAGCACTGTCGGGGAGGATGCCGTGAACTGCCGGCCGGAACACGTCAGCGCCTGGGTCGACGGCGAGTTGGAGCCCGAGGTTCGGGCCGAGATCGAGGAACACCTGGCCGCGTGCGACGCCTGCCGTGCCCAGGCCGAGGACGAACGCGCCCTCCGTGCGCGCCTGCGTGAGCTGCCCGAACCCGAGGCGCCCCCGGGGTTGGAGTTCGCGCTGCGCCGTGGCCTGCGCCGCGAGCGGCGGGCGCGCATCGCGCGCATCGTCCTGCCGCTGGCCGCCTGCCTCGTGCTCGCCGTCGTTTGGGGCCGCGCCAGCGCGCCCGTGCTGGCGCTTCAGCTCGCGCGCGATCATGGCCACTGTTACAGCCTGGCGCACCTGCCGGCCGAGGTCTTCGCCGAAGACATCGAACCCGTGCAAACCTGGTTCCGCGCACGCGGACGTGCCCTGCCGCCGTTGCCATCGAGCGCCGCGGGCCTCGACCTCGTCGGGGGCCGGTTCTGCCCGCTGCTCGACCGGCGCGTCGCCCATCTTTATTACAGGGACGAGCAGCGCCGCCTGTCGCTCTTCGTGGTGCCCGAGCCCGTGCGTTTCGACCGCCGCTACGCCACGGCGGCGCTGGGCCATACGGTGCACCTGCGCCGCCTGGCCGGCGCGACGCTCGCGATCGTGGCCGACCGGGAGATCGACGCCGTGGCCTTCGAGAGGGCCTTCGACAGCCTGGTAGCCGAGGCGCGATTCGACACGCGCTGAGTGTTGACGGTCGCCGACACTCTTGCTAGCATCGGGTTTCCCAAGTGGGGCTGTAGCGCAGTTGGGAGCGCGCGTGAATGGCATTCACGAGGTCGCCGGTTCGATCCCGGCCAGCTCCACCAATCCCCCCCCAAGGCGCGCCCCTCAGACGCCGCAGCATGGGCGCGCAGGCGGAGCGTGCGGCGCCAGCCTTCAGTTCAGCGTGAACTCGGCCGTGGTCGTGGCCCAGCCGTCCGAGCACGCCAACCTGTAGGTGCAGCGCGTGAAGAGCGGCTGCCCGTACTCCACGCGCGCCTGACAGGGCGTGACGCCTGCGCTCGCGCCGCCCGCCTCCGTGCAGTGGCCGGCAAAGCCGCACTGCGCGAACTCGACGACGGTGAACACGCACGTCAGTGGGTCACCGTCCGCGTCGGACCAGTTCCAGGTGAAGGGGGAGGCGAACCCCGAGCCCGTCGGCGGCCAGGCGCCCACGACGGGCGCCGTGTTCGCGTTCTGCGTCGTCACCGTGATGGGCTCGGACAGCGTCTCCTCGCCGGTCGAGTCGCGCGCCAGCACCGTCAGCACGTGGGGACCGTTGGCCACGTCCTTCGAGCGCCAGGTCAGCCGCCGCCACACGTCCGTCACCTCCGGGCCGATCGGCGCGCCGTCGAGGTAGAACTGCACCGACGTGATGGCGCTGTCGTCGTAACCCTCGGCGCGCAACGTCACCGTGCCCTGCAACGTCGCGTCCGCGGCCGGCTGCGCGATCCACACGACCGGCTTGCTCTGCGCTCGCAGCAAGTCCTTGTACGCTTCGTAGTCCCGCATCGCTTTGATGTGGAACTTGCTGTAGACACGATAGACGTGGGTCAGATCGGTGTCGGGCAGGTCGATCGGGTCGAGTGACGCCGGGCGCGGGCTCCGCGAAATGCGCTTGGTGCCCTTCAGCTTGGCTTCGTCCGACGTTCCCCAGACAAACTGCAAGGCCACGAGCACGCGCTCGCCGTCCTGGGCCCAGAACAGTTCGTCCAACGCCATGTCCGTCGGCACCAGAGCATCACTGCCGACCGCCAGCAGGCCGTTGCTCTTGACAACGTCGGTCACGCGCAGGACGTACGCGTAGCCGGCGAGATACTCGTGTGGGTTGGGTGGCTTCATGAACCCATCGACGTCCAGCCATCTGCCCATGCGCTCCGGTCTGGCCAGCAGGTCGATGCGCAGCACTGTCGCTTCCACGATAGCTGTGCTCTGGTTGTAGATATGCCACTCGCGTGACGGAGACGCTTGCGTGTGCAGTGCGAAGCAGGAGCATATCGTCGTCAGCGTGGCCAATACGGCCGCTCGAATTGGGCGATTCATGCCCACCCTTTTCATGGCGTGCACTGAAGATCGGTTCTGACGACACAACGCTGCAGTAGGTAGCGCGGCGTATGCAGATCCGAGATGGCGTAGGCCGCGCACTCCATGACATCGCCGAGTCGTCGGTACTCTGCTTCCTGCGCGTCGTTGAATGCATTCTGGGCGGCAATCACCAGCGCGTTGAGTTGCGAGACGGACCCGGCCGTGAAATCGCTGACGACAGCGTAGAGCGCCTGTGGCTGCCACAGCGCGCCGGCCAAGCCATCCAGAAACTGCTGCCGATGCGCGGCTTCGTGCGCTTCGATCTTGGCCCTGAACGAGCTGGACGTGGCTATCTCGATCGTTGTGTAAGGAAGGGACCGACTCCAGCGGTTGGCCACGACCCGGCACGAGTTGGGCACGACTTGCTCCGTACACTCGGGGTTGTATCTCGGCAGAGGGCCGACGACTTGCGGCGGATGCGTGGCTGCCGCGGGTTGGCCGGTGCCGCCGACGTTGGCGGGCATGCCCCAGGGCATCGTCACCGTGAGGTCGGCCAGGCCGTTGCCGATGCTCGTGCTCGTGTGCGCGTCCACACGCACGGTGTACTTCGGCTTCATCTCCGCCCGCAACTCGGGCGCGCTGGGACAGTGCAGTCCCGGCGTTCTCGGGAACCACGTCGCGCGCGCCGTGACGTTGGGCGCGCCGTTGCCGGCGAAGGTGACGCCACCTTCGGGACCAGCACCGGCCGGCTTCTCCGCGCGCCACTGCCATGAGCCGACGGTCGAGTGGCCGGGCCAGCCGGCACCGAACGCGGCCGTGTCGCCGTCCAGGATCATCGCGGAGGCCGGCGTCACCTGCACACAGCCGTTGCACGTCCGCGAGGGAACCACGATCGACACGAACCAGTTGTACGGCTGCGGCGGCGTCCCGCCGATCGCGTCGACCACGAGCACCACCACATACGCCTTCCACAGTCCCGCCTGCGGCTGGCCCAGCGCCGGCACGTGCTGGCTGCCGACGACCTGCTCGCCCACCGCCGTGAACGGGAGCTGGTGAACCGGGTTGCCGGCCGGGTCCTCGATCGACAACGCCAAGAACGCCTTGAACCCCGGCGCTGGCGGCGCGTACGACACGCGCACGTGCAGCGTGAGCGCGTCGACGATCGAATCGTACGAGAAGCCACCCGACACGCACGGGTTGCAGGCTCCGCTGGGAGTCGTCACGCCGATCGCGGCCGTCGTGTCGGCCGTCAGCACCTGGCCCGTGCCCAGCGTCGCACGCGCACGCACGTCGTACGTGCCGGGTTGGGAGTAGGCATGCGTGACCGCGCGTCCGCTGGCGCTACTGCCGTCGCCGAAGGTCCAGTCGTACGACGTCACGCTCGTCCCGGGCGTGACGGCCGCCGCGTGAAACGTGAGCGCCTCGCCCGCCGAACCCGCGTACGGGCCGCCAGCCGTGAGCAGCGCTTGGTCGGGCGCCGCGCAGTCGGCCGGGCAACGCACCCGCTCGATCATGTAGTCGCACTGGCCGTTGCCGCACAGGTCGTCGCACTCGTTCGGGCAGGTCAGCGGGTTCTCGCCCAGGCCCGGCTCGCACACGCCGTTGGGCTGCGCGCACAGCGCCGAGCACGGGCCGCAGTTCAGGGCTTGCCCGCAGTTGTCGATCCACTGGCCGCAGCGCTGGCCGCAGCCCTGCGACTGGCAGCTCGGGGGCGCGCAATCGGAAGGGCAGCTCTGGTGCGTCTCCCCGCGCCAGCCCTCGCAGACGTTGTTGCCGCACACGCCCGTGCACGGCCCGCAGTCGAGATAGCTGCCGCAGCCGTCGTCGATCACGCCACAGCGCGTTCCACAGTGACGCAAGGGATGGCAGCCGGAAGGGCAGTCTTGGGGACAGCTCATGCGCTCGCCCGACTCGCACTGCCCGTTGCCGCACTGCGATGGGCACGCGCCGCACTGCTGTTGCTGCCCGCAGTTGTCCGTGACGAGGCCGCACGCCGTGCCACAGCCCTGCGACGTGCAGCCTGGCGGCGGACAGTCGAAGGCGCAGTTGACGTGCGTCTCGCCGAGACCGGGCTGACATACGCCGTTGCCGCACAGCACGCTGCACGGCCCGCAGTCGTAGAGCCCGCCGCAGATCAGCCCGCACTGGATGCCGCAGTCGGGAATCGGGCAACTCGCCTCGGCTGGCCTGCCGAGCGGCGAGACGAGCGCGCATGCCACGAGGAAGGCGCGCCAAGCTCGCATCTCGCGCCGCTCTGAACCAATCAGCACCACTCGAAGCATTCTACGCACGCGCGGTGCGCACGGCGGCAGCGCGACGCTCGCCCGCTGCGCGCCGCGTTCACCTCACATCCAGCCCACTCCCTGGAAACCAGGGAACCTCGCGCGCCGATCAAGCGTTATGGTTGAGTAGAACACTAGAGCGGCCGTCGGGCGGACGAGCCGAACCCACACGAGGCCAAGAGGATGCCCAGTCAGCGCGATCGAAGCGGAGCGAGGCCCGTGCCGTTCGCCTGAGTGCCATGGAGCGCGAGTGGAACGACAGTCAGCCGATCTACAGGCAGCTTCGCGACCGCGTGGTGGCGATGATGCTCGACGGGCTCCTGAACGAAGGCGAGCCGCTGCCGTCGGTGCGCGCGGTCGCCGCCGAGTATCGGGTCAATCCCCTCACGGTGCTGAAGAGCTACCAGCAACTGGTCGACGAACAGCTCGTCGAGAAGCGCCGTGGGGTGGGCATGTTCGTGAAGGCCGGCGCACTCAGCCTGCTGCTGCGGGCCGAGCGCCAGCGCTTCCTGGTCGAAGAGTGGCCGCGCGTGCTGGCCACCATCCGGCGCCTGGGCCTCGCGCCGCGCGAGCTGCTCGACGCGACGCCGGACGCCCCGGCCGACCCGCGCACGGAGCGCTGAGGCCATGAGCTGCATCGAAGCGCGCGGCTTGCGCAAGGCCTACGGCGGCACGCTGGCCCTGGACGGCTTCGACCTGCGCGTCGAGCAGGGGCGCATCCTGGGGCTCATCGGGCGCAACGGCGCCGGCAAGAGCACCTTGTTCGGCGCGCTGCTCGGACTGATCCGCTGCGAGGGCGAGTTGCGCGTGCTGGGGCGCGATCCGTGGACCGAGCGCGACCAACTGATGCAAGAGGTCTGCGCCGTGGCGGACGTCGCCGTGCTGCCGCGCTGGCTGCGCGTGCGCCAGGCGCTCGACTACCTGGACGGCGTGCACCCGCGCTTCGACCGCGCCAAGGCCGAGTCGCTGCTGGCGCGGACCTCCCTCAGGCGCGAGAGCCGCGTCGGCGAGCTGTCGAAGGGCATGGTGGCGCAGTTGCACCTGGCGCTCGTGATGGCCGTCGACGCGCGGCTGCTGCTGCTCGACGAGCCCACGCTGGGCCTCGACATCCTCTACCGCAAGCAGTTCTACGACGTGCTGCTCGACGACTACTTCGACCACGACCGCACCATCGTGGTGGCGACGCATCAGGTCGAGGAACTCGAGCACGTGCTCACCGACGTCGTGTTCGCCGACCAGGGACGAGATCTGCTGGCCTGCGACATGGAGGCCTTCGCGGCGCGTTTCTCCGAACTGGCGCCGCGACCCGAGCAGTTGGCGGCGGCACGCGCGCTGCGGCCCCTGCACGAGCGTCAGGTGCTGGGACGCAGTCTGCTGTTGTTCGAGCACGCCGACCGACAGCTCTTGGGGACGCTCGGCGACCTACGCACGCCGGGCCTGGCCGACGTGTTCGTGGCCCTGACCGCTGCGCGCGCGGGCGCCCAAGGAGCCGCCGCGTGAGCACGCAGGCGCCGGCGCAGCCGCGGCACACGCGGCCGTTCTACTGGTCCGTGCGGCGCGAGCTGTGGGAGAACCGCTCGCTCTACCTGGGTCCCTTGGCCGCAGCGGCCGTGATCCTGCTCGGCTTCGCGCTCGGCAGCCTGCGGCTGCCCCGTCGTCTGCGGGCGCTGGAGACGCTCGAGCCCGCGCGCCAGGCCGAAGCGCTGATGGTGCCCTACTCGCTGGCCGCGGTGCTGCTGATCCTGACCGGGTGCCTGGTGGGCGCCTTCTACTGCCTCGACGCGCTGCACTCCGAGCGCCGCGACCGCAGCATCTTGTTCTGGAAGTCGCTGCCGGTCTCCGATCGCACGACGGTGCTGGCCAAGGCCGCGGTGCCGCTGCTGTTCCTGCCGGCGTTCAGCTTCGCGTTGATCCTCGCCACGCAGCTCGTCATGTTGCTGCTGAGCGCCTGCGTGGCGGCGGTTCACGGGCTCGACCCCGGGTTGCTGTTCAGGCGCGTGCCGCTCGTGCAGTCGTCACTGGTGCTGCTCTACGGGCTGAGCGTGTTGGCGCTGTGGCATGCGCCGCTCTATGCCTGGCTGCTGCTGGCCTCGGCCTTCGCGCGGCGGGCGACGCTGCTGTGGGCCGTGCTGCCCTGGCTCACGGCCTGCGCCGCCGAAGCGCTCGCCTGGCGCACGACGCACTGCGCGCGCTTCGTGCGCCAGCGCCTGACAGGCAGCTTCGCGCGCGCGTTCGACATCCCCGATGGATCGAGCGGCGTGCTGATCGGCCTGGCGCAGTTGGCTCCCGGGAAGTTCCTCGCCAGCCCCGGATTGTGGCTCGGGCTGGGCGCAGCCGCCGTGTTCCTGGCCGCCGCGGTGCGCCTGCGGCGACAACGCCTGCCGCACTGATCCGCCGTCCCACCCGCGTCCCACGAGTCGCCTGAGGAGAGCGTCATGAGCACTGCTGTCTTGACGGAGCGGTCTGCCCTGTCTGCGTTCGCCGACCGGGCTCTGGGAGCGGCGACCCAACTCTGGTTCGTGGTGGCGGTCGCCGGCCAGTGGCTGTTCGCCGCGTACGTGGCGGCCTTCTACGCCGGGACGGCGCTGCGCGGGCAACACCAGCTCTGGAATCGCGTGCTGGCGCCCGGCCACGTCGCGGGTGACACGCTGGGCAACGGCACGCTCGTCGCGCATCTGGCTTTGGCCGTTGTGATCCTGATCGGTGGCCCGCTGCAGCTCGTACCGCGTCTGCGCGCGCGCTTCCCCGTCTGGCATCGCTGGAGCGGGCGCCTGTACATGCTCACCGCGCTCGTGCTGGCCTCGTCCGGGCTGTACCTCGTCTGGGTGCGCGGCGGCTCGGCTCGCGGAGATCTCGCGCAGCATCTGGGCATCAGCCTCAACGCGGCACTGATCGTGCTGTGCGCGCTGCTGGCCTGGCGCAGCGCGCGCGCGGGCGCGCTCGCCGCACACCGGCGCTGGGCGCTGCGGTTGTTCCTGGCGGTCAACGGCGTCTGGTTCTTCCGTATCGGGCTGATGCTGTGGATCGCGCTGCACGGCCGGCCCGTGGGCTTCGATCCCGAGGCCTTCAGCGGGCCGTTCCTGTCGTTCCTGGCCTTCGCGCAGAGCCTGGTGCCGTTGGCCGTGCTGGAGCTGCTCTTGTGGGCACGCGAGCGCGGAAGCTCTGGCGGCCGACTCGCGATGGCTGGCGCGCTCGTGCTGCTGACGCTCGCCATGGGCGCGGGCATCGTCGTGGCAAGCCTGGGACTGTGGCTGCCGCGCATGGCCTCGGGCGACGAGCGCTCGGACCGCCCGCACACGGGCACGCACGCCGAAGCGACTCCCAGGACGGTCGTCGTCGCGCCACACGAGCGGGGCCGGCCCACGGCGACGTCGTGGGGCACGTTCGTCGGCGTCGCCTACGCCGCCGACGCTCCAGTCGCGACCGCGACGCCGCACGCGCCACGACAAGGCGTCGCGCGCGCGGCCTGGGAGCCGCTCGTGGCGTTCCACGTCGCGGCCGGGACGCTGGCGCTGCTGGCCGGCGCGGCAGCCCTGCTGCTGCGCAAGGGCTCGCCCCGACATCGGCGCGTGGGCCACGTGTTCGCGTTGGCCATGCTGAGCATGACCGCCAGCGCGCTGTACGTCGCGCTCGCCAAGGGGCAGACGCTCAACGCGCTCATGGCCATCCTGACGTCGTATCTGGTCGCGACGGGCTGGCTGGCCGGTCGGCGGCGCGAGGCACGCGTAGGCCGTTTCGACTGGGCCGCGCTGCTGATCGTGCTGGCCACGGCGGCGGCGCTGTTGGCGCAGGGCCTCGGCGCCGCGCGCAGCCAGACGGGGGCCGCGGGCGGCTTCCCAGCCGGCGTGTGGCTGTTCTTCGGCTCGCTGGCCTGCTTGACGGCCGCGTCCGACGTGCGCTTGCTGGTGCGTGGCGGCGCACAGGGTGCGCAACGTGTCGCGCGCCACCTGTGGCGCATGAGCCTGGCGCTGCTGATCGCGGTGTCGTCGCTGTTCCTCGGCCAACCGCAGGTGTTCCCGGTGGCCCTGCGTCGCTCCGGCCTGCTCGCGCTGCCAAGCCTCGTGACTTTCGTGCTGATGGTCGTCTGGCTGCTGCGCGTCAAGCGCCCGGGCGCCTCGAGACAGCCTGCGTGAGCGCGCGCTGGGCGGCCGGGCGCGCGCTCATGGCCGACTGCGACAGCGTTACTGCCCGGGCGGCGCAGCGAGCTCGCGCTGCTCCGCCTGGGCGTCGTAGACGCGCCTGAGCTCGAACGCGCCCATCGGGCCGGAGAGCTTCGTGGTCACCAGCAGGCGGCGCCCTCCGGGAGCCAGTTCGTAAGTCTCGCGGGTCTGGCCCCGCGCCGTCCGGCGCTCGATCAGCACCCGGTTCTTCTTCCAACTGGCCTTCACTTCCGCGAATCCGCGCTCGTCCTCGCGCTTGACCTTGCGGCCGTCGGTGTAGAACGTGTCGTCGCGCTGGTCCCCGTAGAGCACGTGGAGCACCGGCTCCGTGTGCTCGATGGTCAGGCTGCGCAGGCGCTCGTGCAGGCGCTCGAAGCCGCCCTCCTGGCCGCCGAAGCGACCGTTGGATGAGGGTCCGTCGCCAGGGAAACCGCCGCCCCGCCCGCCACCCGGGCGGCCGAAACCGCCGCCGCCCTGCCGGCCGAAACCACCGCCGCCGCGCGCCCCGCCGCGTCGACCGTCGCGCATCCGCGGGCGCGGCATCTCGCTCTCCTTCTCGTTCAACGTCCAGGCGCCGCTCAGGTTGGGCCGCGGCTCTTCGGAGACTGTGGTGGCGCGCGCCGGGCGGGCCACGAGGGCCGCGCCCAGCACGCCGGGCAGGAGCAGGCCGAACTTCAGCGTGGTCGTCATGCGCGCTGCCGTCACACGCCGCTCAGAAGCCCGGACCCTGAGCGCGCGGCCCACGACCACGTCGGCCGGCCGGGTCGGACATGCCGCGCGGGCCCTCGGGACGTCCGAACATGCCGAAACCGGGGCCGAAGCCCATGCCTCCGGGACCTCCGGGGCCGTGCTGCGGACGAAGTGCTTGGGCTGCGTCGAACTTGACCTGCTGGTCGGGCGTGAGCGTGCCGCGCAGGCGTTGCTGCAGCGCCTCGTGAAGCGCTTCGGTCTGCTTGCGCTGCTGGTGCATAGACACGACCAGCTTGCCCACCGCCAGCGCGTCGGGCTGCGCGACTTCCAAGGCCTGGCGCAGTTTCTCCGCCGAGGCGCGCTGTTGTTCGAAGAGCGGCTCGACGCTGGCGTGGAACTCGTCGCGCATCTGCTCCCACGACGCCTTCTGTTCGTCGCTCAGGTCCAGGAACTCGGCGACCCGGTCCGGGCCCATCCCGTGCGGACCACGCGGGCCGCCGGGTCCGCGCCGCTCCGCGCCGTCCGCCGCGCGTGCGGGGAGGGCCAGGAGGCCCACGCCCAACGCCACGATCGCCACGCTCTTCATGCTCTGCATCGCTTGCTTCTCCTTGCGCCGGCCGCGACTGGCGCCAGCGTCAGTCTCCAAGCTAGGCGCATTGCGCGGGCCAGTCTTCAGCCCGGCGCAAGGCTTGTGTAAGGAATGCAAATTCGTTCGCGCGGGGCGTCGCCCGGGCACGCCGCGGGCTACACTCCAGGCGATGAAGGCTCTGTCCCGAGCACTGCCACGCGGGCTCGCGCCGCTCGCGTTGGCGGGCCTGCTGCTCGTGCTCGTGGCGCTGCTGGCGCTGGTGCAGTACGACCTGATCGGCGCAGTCAGCCAGGCCGAGCGCCAGCGTCTGCGCGCGTCCGTCGACGCTTCGGCGCAGCGCTTCGCCGACGATCTCGACCGCGAGTTGGCGCGCGTCTTCGCGGCCTTCGCGGCCGAGCCTGACGGCGCAGCGCTCGAGGAACGGCTGCTGGCGCGGCGCGCGCGCTGGCTGGAGCAGGCCGCCGATCCCGGCCTGGTCGGCGACGTGCTGCTGGCCGAGCGCGACGCGACCGGCGTGCTCACGCTGCGCCGACTGAACGCCGCCGCCGGGCGCTTCGATCCCACCCCCTGGCCGGACGAGCTGGCCTCGCTGCGCGCCCGATTCGAGGGCGCAGCGCCTCCACGCCATGCCGGCGCAGGCCGACCCGGGCCGGGCCTGCCGGCGCTCGGCCGCGCTCTGGCCGTCGTCGTCCCGGCGCGCTTCGACGGCGTGGCGCTGGCGCTGGCGATCGTGCAGCTCGATCGCGCCTACCTGACCCATACGCTGCTGCCCGAACTGGCCGAGCGTCACTTCGCCGGCGCGAACGGCCTCGACTACGATCTCGCGGTCATGGCGCGCGACGCGCCCGAGCAGGTGCTCTGGCGCTCCGACGCGCGCCTTGCGGCCACGGCGCTCCAACCGGCCGACGCGACCGTCGCGCTCTTCACGCCGCGTCCGTTCGCCGAGTTCCGTCCGGGGCCACGGCGTGGCTTCGAGCCCGCCTTCCATGGCTTCGGACGTGAGGGCCCCGCAGCGCTCGGTCCGGGCCCGCGACGCGGGCCGCCCGGCGGTCCCGGTGGGCGCGGGCTCGGCGCCTGGACGCTGCTCGTGCGTCACCGTCACGGTTCCCTGGAAGCGGTCGTGGCCCGCGCCCGCCGGCAGAACCTGACGGTCAGCGCCGGGGTGCTGTCGCTGCTCGGTGCGAGCATCGTCTTCCTGGCGGCCTCCACACGCCGCGCGCAAGCCCTGGCGCGACAGCAGCTCGAGTTCGTGGCCGGGGTGACGCACGAGCTGCACACGCCGCTGGCCGGCGTGCGTTCCGCCGCCCAGAATCTACGCGACGGCGTGGTGGCCGAGCCCGAGCACGTGCGTCGCTACGGCGCGCTGATCGAGAAGGAGAGCCGACGCCTGTCCGCGATGCTCGAACAGGTTCTGCGCTTCGCCGGCATCCAGAGCGGGCGCTTCGCGCCGCGCCGCGAGCGGCTCGATCTGCGCGCGTTGATCGACGAGGCGACGGCGAGCTGCCGCTTCACCTTCGAAGAGCAGGCCGCGACGCTCGAGAGCGTCCTGCCCAGCGAGCTGCCGGCGGTCGACGGCGACCCGGACGCGCTCGGCGCGGCCCTGCGCAACGTGCTCACCAACGCCGCCAAGTACGGCGGCGGCCAGGTGCGTCTGAGCGCCACGAGCGACGGTCGCGCGGTCGAAGTGCGCGTCGAGGATCGCGGTCCCGGCATCGACCCGGACGAGCGCGCGCGTGTGTTCGAGCCCTTCTACCGCGGCCGCAACGCCGCGGCCGGCCAGGCGCCGGGCAGCGGACTCGGGCTCGGCATCACGCGCGCCGTGCTCGCAGCGCACGGCGGCTCGATCGAGCTGCGCCCGCGCCCCGGCGGCGGCGCGTGCTTCGTGCTGCGCCTGCCGCGGGCCACGTCGGCGGCGCAGGCGGCTCCGGCGTGAGCGCGTCGACGCCGGACACGGCACCCGCGCGGCGCATCCTCGTGGTCGAGGACGAGGAGACGCTGGTGCTGACCCTCGGCGACCGCCTGCGCAGCGAAGGCTATGCGGTGGAGACGGCCCGCGACGGCGACACGGGCCTCGAACGCGCGCTGCGCGAGAGCTTCGACCTGCTGCTGCTCGACGTGTCCCTGCCGCGCCGCGACGGCTTCGACGTCTGCCGCCAACTGCGCCAGCGCGGCGTGCCGGTGCCGATCCTGATGCTCACCGCGCGCGCACAGGTGGTCGACCGCGTGGTCGGCCTGCGGCTGGGCGCCGACGACTACCTGACCAAGCCCTTCGAGATGATCGAGCTGCTGGCGCGCGTCGAGGCCCTGCTGCGGCGTGGGCGCGGCGCGGCGCCCTCGTCGGCTTCGGGGTATGCCTTCGGCGACGTGCGCGTCGATTTCAGGAGCGCCGAAGCGCTCCGCGGGGGCGTGCCGCTCGAGCTGTCGGCGCTCGAGTACAAGCTGCTGCGCTACCTGATCGAGCACCGCGGCGAGCTCGTCACGCGCAGCGAACTCCTGGAGAAGGTCTGGGGCTACGGCGCGCTGCCCCAGACGCGCACCGTGGACGTGCACGTGGCCTCGCTGCGCCAGAAGATCGAGCCCAACCCGTCGCACCCGCAGTACGTCGTAACCGTGCACCGGCTGGGCTATCGCTTCGCGGGCTGAGCCGCGTGCCGGAGCGAGCGGCAGCGCCCGCGCTTGGTCGGCTCGCGCGGCGCGTGCTACAAGTCCCTTTTCGGCCCGTGCGGGCCAAGGGGACGACGTGACCGCTTGCGTGACGCGCGGCTTCCGCGCCGACCGGGCTCTCGGCGCGTGCGCCGCGGCGCTGCTGTGCGCAGCCTGCCACACGCCCGCGCCGCCCGTCGACCTGCTGCGCCTGGGAGCGCCGGCCGAGGTGCTCGTCAACGGACGCGGCGCCGACTGGCTGGCCAAGCAGCAGGGCAAGGCCGTGCGTCTCGAAGACGACGTGCGCGTGAGCCTGCCGGCCTCGCCGCCCAGCCGCCTGCGCTACGTCGTCGACGTGCCGGAGGGGGCGCGCCTGACGTTCGCCTGCGGCATCCCCGCCGATCGCCACGCGCGGCCCGGCGTCGAGTTCCTGGTGCACGCGCGACGCAAGGGCGCTGCCTGGCGCACGGTCTTCGCGCAGTTGGTCGACCCGCTGCGACGACGCGAGCATCGCCGCTGGCTGCCATTCGAAGTCGACCTCGCGGAGTTCGCGGGCCAGGACAGCGAGCTGGCCTTCGAGACGCGCGGTTTCGAACGCGACGACGACGCCCGGCGCGCGTTCTGGGGCGCCCCCGCGCTGGTCACGACGCGCGGCCGCGCGCCGCTGGTCGTGCTCTACCTGGTCGATACGCTGCGCGCCGACCACACCGGCGTCTACGGCTACGGCCGCGACACGACGCCGCAACTCGACGCGTTCGCCCGCGACGCCGTGGTCTTCGATCAGGCCGTGGCCCACGCCTCGTGGACCAAGCCCTCGGTGGCGTCGCTGATGACGTCGCTGTTGCCGGCCCAGCACGAGGCCGTGCAACTGCGCGACCCGCTCGACGAGCGCCACGTGACGCTGGCCGAGATGCTGCGCGCCAAGGGCTTCGCCACCGGAGCGGCGGTGGCCAACGCGGTCGTCTTCCTGCCGGGCTCGCGCTTCGAACAGGGCTTCGACGTGTTCGTGGGACTGCACGGGCCACGCGGTCATGCCTCCAAGGACGTCGAGGCTTCGGTCGTGGTCGACGCCGCGCTGCGCATCCTCGACGCGCGCCGCGGCCTGCCCCTGTTCCTGTACGTGCACACGATGGACCCGCACGTGCCCTACACTCCCCCGCCGCCCTTCGACCGCAAGTACGAGCCGCACCCGATCGAAGGCCATCCGGGCATCGACCCGCGCACCGACTACAAGGAGCCGCTCGACCGCGAACGGCTGGTGGCGCAGTACGACGGCGACGTGGCCTACGGCGACCAGGAGTTCGGGCGCTTCGTGCGCGAGCTGCGCGCGCGCGGCCTGTACGACGACGCGTTGCTGATCTTCATGGCCGATCACGGCGAGGAATTCCAGGACCACGGCCAGTGGCTGCACGGACGCAGCGTGTTCGACGAGCTGATCCGCATCCCGTTGCTGGTCAAGTTCCCGGGCCAGCGCTTCGCCGGGCGACGCGTCGCGCGCCAGGTCCAGGAAGTCGACGTGCTGCCCACCGTGCTCCACAGCCAGGGCCTGCCGGTGCCCGCGCCGCCGGCCATCGTGGGCCGGCCGCTGCAACTGGCGCTCGACGAGCGCGGCGCCGACCAGCGCCCGGCCGTCTCCGAGATCAGCCACCGCGGCTTCGTGGCCCACGGGCTGCGCACGTCGCGCGACAAGTACGTGCAGCGCTTCAGCCCCCAGTCGGACGAGCTGTACTTCGACCTGACCCGCGACCCGCGCGAGCAGCGCGACCGCGCGGGCGAAGCGCGCGAACGCGTGCGCGCGCTTCGCGCCCAGCTCGAAGGCGGGCTGACGCCGAACCTGTTCCATCACGTGCTGCGCTTCGCGGGCGACGAACCCTACGACGTCGAGCTGCGCACGCGCGGCTTCATCGACGACGTCGCGCAGCGCGGGCTGGGCGCCGGCGAATCGCAGCAGCTCCTGGATGCCGGGCGACGGCTCGCGCTGCGCGTGCGGCCGCGGCCCGGACAGCCGCGCGAGATCGTGGTGCGCGTGCGGCCGCGCGGCGCACCGGTCACGCTCGCAGGCACGCGCGCGGGCCGGCCGCTCGTGCCGGCGGACGTCTTCGTGGCCGCCTCCGCCCAGCATCCCGAGCAGCTCTTGTTGCCCGACCTCGAAGGGCTCGAAGGCGACACGCCCGACGACGTGTTCCGAGCGCCCAAGCCCAACGCCGGTCCCGGCCTGTGGATCTGGCTGCGGCCGCTGGCCGGTCGCCAGCGCATGGTGCTCGGCCACGAAGCACGCGAGCACCTGAAGGGCCTGGGCTACATCGGCAACTGAGCGTCAGCCGCCGTCGTCAGCGGTGCCCGCGCAGCGCGCGCGGGGTGCTCACCTGGTCGCGAACAGCTCCGCGACTTGGCAATGGAAGCCGGGCAGCAGCATGCCGCCGTCGAGTGCCGCGTCGACTGCCAGCAGGCCCGGCTCCGCGCCGCGTGGATAGATCCGCACCGTGCAGGTGTGCGGGTCGGCCACCCACACGCAGTCGACGCCGAACGCGTGGTACTCCGCGATCTTGGTCTCGATGCGGCTCCAGCTCTCGTCGTGGCCCAGGACTTCCACGACCAGCAACGGTGAGGTAGCCGCGTTGGCCGGTGCCTTCAGGCAGGCGTTCATGGGAGATGAAGAGCGCGTCGGCGCCACGCGCCGTGTCGGGGTCGTGCGCGACGACCATGCCGACCTCGTTCGTGAGCACGCGCCCGCGTTGCAGCGAGCGATTCCAGCGTTCGAGCGCGAAAGCCACGCGCAGGCTCACGTTGCTGTGATCGAGTCCGCCGGGCGCCATCGCAACGACGCCTCCGCGGACCAACTCGCACGGGCCGAGTTCGGCCGACAGACGCTCGAACTCCAAGGCGGTAACAGGCGTCGTCGCCACGGTCGCCATGCATCGCTCTCTGCAAATGAGTAAGCCTGCGCTCCTCGCACCGCATCCACGGCGCCGCGCGCCCGCGTCGAGTCATGGGGCGCGAAGCACGTTAGAGTAGCGGCGCGATGCCGATCCACCCGCCGCGACTGATCGCGTTCGACCTCGACGGCACGCTCGTCGACTCGTCGGGCGATCTGGCCACGGCCGTCAACCGGACGCTGCCGCGCGTGCTCCCCGGTACCACGACGCTGCCGGTCGAGGTCGTGCGCGGTTACATCGGCGAGGGCGCGACGGTGCTGCTGCGGCGCTGCCTCGACCATCTCGGACGCGCCGACGTGGCCGCCGACGACGTGCTGCCCGCGTTCCTCGAGGCCTACCGCGGCTGCCTGCTCGACACGACGCGGCCCTACCCAGGCGTCGTCGAGGCGCTCCGCGACCTGGCGCTCGTCGACGACGCGCCCGCGTTGTGCGTGCTGACCAACAAGCCCGGCGACCTGAGCCGCGCGCTGCTCGACGGGCTCGGCCTGGGCGCGACCTTCGCGCGCGTGCTGGGCAGCGGCGACGGCCTGCCGCGCAAGCCCGACCCGGCCGGGTTGCGCGCGCTGATGCTCTCGGCAGGCGCCGACGCGAGCACGACGGTACTGGTCGGCGACTCGCGCGTCGACGTGCAGACCGGGCGCGCCGCGGGCGTCTTCACGGTCGGCGTCGACTACGGTCTGGACCTCGATGGGCTGCGCGCCGCGCGACCCGATCTGCTGCTCCACGACCTGCGCGCGCTTCCGCGAGTCTGGCGCGAGACTGTGCTAGGCTGATCGAACCTCGCGCGGCGTACCCTCCGCGCCGGGAGCGATGGCAATGAAGATCCTCGTTTGGGGCCGCGCGCGCGACCTGCTCGCGAGCGACATGCCTGTCGGTTTGACGATCCGCGAAGTGGCTTCGCTCGCCGAGGCACGCGCGCAAACCGACGAGCGCGGCACCTTGATCCTGGGCGATCCCGAGGCCTTCCTGCCCGAGGCTCAAGCCCTGCGCGAGTGGCTCACCGGCGGCGAAACGCCGGCCGCGGCCATGGTGGCCGTGGTGCGTGACGACGCCGGCACGACGTCGCTGTTGGCGAACCACGCCTATCTGCACGACGTGGTCTTCGCCCCCGTCACGCCCGCGCGCCTGCGCCTGCGCCTGGAACGCGCGCTCGAAGCGCTGCACGGCCGGCGCTTGCTGCGCCAGCTCGACAGCGCGCTCCAACGCAAGAGCCGCGACCTGCACGAGGTCAACAAGATCGGCGCCGCGCTCTCGGCCGAACGCGACATCGACGCGCTGCTGGCGCTGATCCTGGGCAAGTGCCGCGAGATCACGGCGGCCGACGCGGGCAGCCTGTACCTCGTGGAGCACGGCAAGGACGACGGCACGTCCCAGGACGACCGTCTGTGCTTCACCCTGGCGCAGAACGACTCGGTGGTGGTGCCCTTCGAGGCTTTCAAGATCCCGCTCGACCAGACCTCGATCGCGGGCTACGTCGCGCTGACCGGCGACATCGTCAACGTGGCCGACGCCTACCATCTGCTGCCCGGCACGCCCTACACCATCTCGCGTTCCTTCGACCAGCAGTCGGGCTATCGCACCAAGTCGATGCTGGTCGTGCCCATGCTCGATCACCGCGGACAGATCCTGGGCGTGGTGCAGCTCATCAACAAGAAGATCGACCCGCGCGCCGTGCTGCAGCCGCCGACGGTGGCCGAGACGCAGGTGGTGCCCTTCACCAGCGTCGACGAGGAGCTCGTGTCCTCGCTGTCCAGCCAGGCCGCCGTGGCGCTCGAGAACACGCGCCTGATCCAGGGCATCAAGGGCCTGTTCGACGCCTTCGTGCGCGCCAGCGTGACCGCCATCGAAGCGCGCGACCCGACCACGTCGGGGCACTCCGAGCGCGTGGCGGTGCTCACGGTGGGTCTGGCCGAAGCGGTCGACCGCAGCGACCAGGGCTCGCTGCGCGCCGTGCGCTTCGACCGCGATCAGCTCCAGGAGATCCGCTACGCCAGCCTGCTCCACGATTTCGGCAAGGTGGGCGTGCGCGAGAAGGTGCTCATCAAGGGCAAGAAGCTGTACTTCGGCGAGGTGCTCGTCATCCGACAGCGCTTCGCCTACGTCAAGCGCTCGCTGGAAGCCGAGCATCTGCGCGCCAAGCTGGCCCAGATCGAGTCGGGCCAGGCCGACGCCCGCCTGCTGCTCGAGATGGACCGCGCGCACGCCGAGCGTCAGGCCGAGATCGACGGCTTCCTGCAGACTGTGCTGCAGGCCAACGAGCCGGCGCTGCTGGAGAGCGAGGGGCTGCGCGCGCTGAGCGAGCTGCCGGCGCGCCACTTCGTGGACATCGACGGCAACCTGCAACCCTACCTGAGCGCCGAGGAGCTGGACGCGCTGCGCATCACGCGCGGCAGCTTGTCGGTCACCGAGCGGCGCGAGATCGAACGTCACGTCACGCACACCTACCGCTTCCTCTCGCAGATCCCCTGGACGGGCGAGTACCGCCGCATCCCGGAGATCGCCTATGCGCACCACGAGAAGCTCGACGGCAGCGGCTACCCGCGCCAACTGCGCGCCGACGCCATCCCGGTGCAGTCGCGCATGATGAGCATCGCCGACATCTACGACGCGCTGGTGGCCTGGGACCGGCCCTACAAGAAGGCCGTGCCGCCCGAGCGCGCGCTCGACATCCTGCGCGAGGAGGCCGAAGCCGGCAAGCTCGACCGCGAACTGCTGCACGTGTTCGTGACGGCGCGCGTGTGGGAGAAGACGGCGCGCGCGGGCGCGGCGGTACGCTGAGCATGCGTCTCGGCACCGCTCGCGCGGGTGTGCGCCGCAGGTAGGCCGCATGGCGACGCCGCGCGTCATCGCCCACCGCGGCGAGTCGAGCCTGTGCCCCGAGAACACGCTGGCGGCCTTCGCCGCGGCGCTCGAAGCCGGCGCCGAGGTGATCGAGATCGACGTGCAGCTCACCGCCGACCGCCGCGTGGTGGTGCTGCACGACGCCACGCTCGAGCGCACCACCAACGGACGCGGCCTGGTCGGTGACCTGACGCTCGCCGAGCTGCGCACGCTGTCGGCCGGACACGCGCGCGTCTTCGGCGAGGCCTTCGCTGGCGAGCGCGTGCCGACGCTTTCCGAGACGCTGCATTTCCTGGCCGGTCGCGCCCGGCTCGTGATCGAGATCAAGGCCGAATCGGCCGGCGGCCCGCTCGAAGATGGCATCGAGGCGCTGACGCTGGGCGACGTGCATCGCGCGGGCTGGCAGCGCGACGTCGCGTTGCTCTCTTTCGACAGCGCCGTGCTCGAGCGTTGCCGCGCGCTCGACCCCAACGTGCCGCGTGGCCACCTGTTCCATCGCGCCGGCGTGGACGAGATCCTGACGCGCGCGGCCGCGGTCGCGGCCGACTTCGTGCTGCCCGAGAAGAGCCTGCTCTCGCCCGATCTGATGCGACGCCTGCGCGAGGCGCGCCTGCACGTGGCCACCTGGCTGGTCGACGACCCGGCCGAACTGCCGGGTCTGCTGCGCTACGACCTGTTCGGCATCGGCACCAACCGTCCCGGAGCACTGCTCGAGGCCCTGGCCGAGACGTAGGCAGCGCTGCCACAATGAGCGCTCATGGCTCGGATGTGGACTCTCTGGAGTCGGCACCTGAGCGCTTGATGAACAGGTTTGCGTCGAGGCGGCGCCTCGTGGGCGCGGGCTCTCGTCTGCGCCCAAGGAGCATCTGGCATGTCACATCGAGGCGCGCACCGCCGACCGTCGATCGCACGCGACCTGGAGTCGGGTCACGCGGGAACGGGGCCACGATGGGCGACGCGTGGAGCCACGAGGTGGGCCGCGCTGTTGCTCTGCGCGACCCTCCCGGCGCGCGCCCACGAGGTCTTCGACGCCTCCGGCTTCAAGGCCAACAGGCCGTACGAGAGCATGCTGCCGTTCGAGCACGTGGACCCGCTCACGGGCAACCTGCTCCTGACCTTCACGGACCTGACCTTGCCCGGCAACGCGGGCTTCGATCTGCGCATCCAACGCACGTACAACAGCAAGATCTTCAAGAGCTGGGAAACCCAGGGCGATGCGCTGACCGAAGCCAACTGGATCGGCATCGGCTGGACGATGCACCTGGGCCGTGTGCTCCATCCCTTCGGCTCGACGCCGCTGGCGATCGAGATGCCCGACGGCAGTGCCCACAAGCTCTTCCCGCATGCCGACAACTCCGGCGACTACGTGACGCGTGAGTTCTGGCGCTACCGCATGAGCGGCCCCGCGCCGCAGGTGCTGATGCCGAACGGCGTCGTCTACACCTTCGGCGTCAGCATCGACCTGCCCTCCGGCCAGTCCTACCGCTACGCGACGCGGATCGAAGACACCTTCGGCAACGCGCTCGTCATCAGCTACATGACCGGCGCGAACGAGCCTCGGGACGGCATCAAGTCGATCGTGCAGACGCTCGGCCCGAGCACCAGCCGCACGCTGACGTTCGCCTGGGATGCGAGCCTCCCGGGCGTGACCATGACGTACGGGACGCGCAAGTGGATCTTTGCGGAGGCCGCCTCCGACAACGTCGGGTACCGCCACCTCGTGGCGGTCACGCCGCCCCTGGGTCCGGACTGGCGGTTCACCTACGCGACCGCACCCGGAGACAACCCGACCAACGAGCTGCGGCGCGTGCAGACGCCGAACGGTGGGATCATCGACTACACCTGGCAGGAGGTCTCGTACACCCTGGGGAGCACCGTTGCGATCCGCTCGCGGGCCTTGAAGACGCGTGCGACCAGCGGTCGCGACGTGGCGCCCGGCCTCTGGACCTATGCCTTCAGTCAGGGCGCGGGCCGCAACGAATCGATCTTCGCCGCCCCGTGTGGCACGACCGTGTTCCGCTTCCTGGGCGTCGGCTCGAGCGTGAGCGTGCCGGTCTGGCAGATCGGCCTGCTTGCAGGGCGCGACGTGCAGAGCGCAGCCGGCGCCGTCTTCGAGCGCCAGAGCCTGACCTGGACGCCTTCGCAGCCGATCTCCTTCGCGATCGAGATCGTCGGGCCCAACGTCGACCCCAACATCCGCGTGCCGCTCATGGACGTGCAGACCACGACGCGCTCGGGCAGCACGTCGGGCGCGGGCCAGTCCATCCACGTCGTCGACCACGACTACGCCGCCACGAACTACAACGACTACGGCCGGGCCTGGCGCACGACCGAGAGCGGGCCGGCGGGCACGCGCGTGGTGACGCGCACCTTCCAGTACGGCTTCGTGCCCTACATCGTCGACCGCGTGGCCACGTGGAGCGTCTCGGGCGGCGGACAGTCGTTCGCGAGCAGCTACTCCTTCGCGCTGGCGACGGGCTTCCGTACCGGCCAGGACGTCTACGGCATCGCCTTGGACTATCAGCCGAGCACGGACGGGCGCGGCAACCTGGCGAGCGTCACCGACGGCGAAGGCCACGTCACGGCCTACACCTACGAGTACGGCGTCGCGCGCACGACGCAGACCGGCGAGTACCTGATCACCCGCGACGTGAACACGGATGGCACCATCGCGCGCGAAACGCGCAGGGGTCGCGACGTCGTTCACCTACGACGAGCTGATGCGACCACGCAGCACGACGCCCCCGCTCGGCAACTCGACCCTCACGAGCTACGACAACGCCGGCGGCGCCTGGTTCGAGGTCTCACGCGGCCCGAACGCCTCAGGGGGCACGTCTCGGGTCAGGACGCTGCTGGACGGCTTCGGCCGCGTCACGGGAACAAGCGATGCCGTCGGCGTCCAGCACAGGACGAGCTACGACGCGTGCGGCCGCAAGACCTTCGACAGCCTGCCGTTCGGCACGCCGGCGCCGGCCACGCTGCCCGGCGCGCAGCTCACCTACGACGCGCTGGGACGCTTGACGCTGCGCCGCAACGCCGACGCCTCGACGGTCGCCTACAGCTACCGCAACGGCATCGACGTGGACGTGACCAACGAGCGCGGCCTGACGACGCGCCAGACCTGGGCGGCCTTCGGAGATCCGGACGAGCTGCGGCTGACGAGCGTGCGTGACGCCGCCGGCCAGACGTGGACGTACGCCTACAACGTACTGGGCAGCCTGACCGAGGCGACGTCGCCCGGCACGGCCCCGCCGCGGCGTTTCACCTACTTCCCCACCAACCTCGTGGCGAGCGAGTCGCACCCGGAGCTGGGGCTGGACGGTGGTGGCACGACCTCCTTCACGTACTACGCCAACGGCCTGCTCGAGAGCCGGCGTGACGCGGGTGACGGCCCCACGGTCTTGACGACCTACAGCTACGATCGCAACGACCGCCTGACTCGCGTCGATCGACCCGGCAGCGCCTACGACCAGACGATCGCCTACGACGTCTGGGACCGTCGCACGCAGGCCAAGGACGGCTTCGTCACGACCGACTTCGTCTTCGACGCGGCTGGGCGCCTCAGCGCGCGGCGCGACAGCGTCGACCCCGACGGCGCCGGCGGCCTCGCGGCCAGTCTGCTGGAGGCGAGCTTTACGCCGGACGGCAACGACAACGTCGCGCGCATCGTCTACCCTTCGGGCACCGTCGTGGCGTACGACTACGATGCGGAGAATCGGCCCACCAGCGTCTTCGATCCAGCGCCCGCAGGCGCTGTCTACGCCAACGGCATCGCCTACCACCCATCAGGCGCGATCAGCGCCTACACCGCCGGCAACCAGCGCGTCCACACCACGACGCTCGACGCGCAGACCTACCGCGTCAGCGCCATCGACGCGGGTGGCCTGTTGAAACTGAACTACGACCTGTACGACCCGGCCGGCAACGTCATCGACGTCAAGGAGACCAGCCGGCCGGGCATGAACCAGCACTTCGCGTATGACGCGCTCGATCGCCTGACCCAGGCCGACGGGCCGTGGGGCACCGGGGCCCAGGCGCTGAGTCTCACCTACAGCGCCGGTGGCGATCGCCAGACCATGACGCTGCGTCAGGCCCAGACGACCTACGCCTACGGCAGCGCATCGCGCCGCTTGACCGCGCTGACAGGCGCCGCGACGGACGTGTTCAGCTACGATGCGCGCGGACGGCTGAAGACGACCAGCAGTGCCGCCTTCGCGTACACGCCGAACGACACGCTCGAGACGGCCACGGTGGGCGGCGTCACGACGACCTATCGCTACGATCAGGATCTCCTGCGCAAGGTCAAGTCGTCCGCGGCCGACGCACGCTACTACGCCCACGACGGCCGGCAGGCGCTGCTCGCGGAAATGTGCCGCGTGGGCGGCAGCGGGGCGCTCGAGCCGGTGCGCGACTACGTGATGGTCGGCGGGCAGGTCGTCGCGGCCGTCAAGCCGGCGCCCACGTTCAGCGTGACCTTCGTGAGCGCGAGCGTCGCGATCGGCGAAGGCGCGGGGAGCGTCGGCGTGACGGTGCAGCTCGTGGGCCCGCCCGGTCGCACGCTGTCCGCGCCACTCAGCGTGCGCTATCGCACTCTGGACGGCACGGCCGAGGCGGGCCTGGATTACGCCGCGGTCGCCGACGGGCTGATCGTCTTTCCGGCCGGCGCCGCTTCCGGTAGCGTGCTCTCGACGCCCGTCGCGATCCTCGGCGATCTGCTGACGGAACCCAGCGAGACCTTCGACGTGAGTCTGACCAGTTCGTCGTGCGGCGCCGAGCTGGGCGCACTCGTCAGCCAGACGGTGACGATCCTCGACGATGAGGCCAGCGTGCACCTGAGCGCTCCCGCTGCGAGCGTCGCGGAAGCCAGCCCCATTGCCACGCTGACCGTCCTGGTCGAGACAGCCAACAACCTGCCGCTGTCCAACCCCGTGGGCGTCACGATCGCAACCGTCGACGGGGCTGCTCTGGCTGGCAGCGACTACCAGCCCGTGTCTCTCGCGCTCACGTTCCTGCCCGGCCAGTCGACGAGCCGCAGCGTGCCGATCACGATCCTCAACGACGCGCTGCGCGAGGGAGACCAGAGCTTCAGCGTCAGCCTGTCAGGCGTCAGCGGCGCGACACTGGTCACCCCCGCCAGCCAAACCGTGACGATCGTGGACGACGAGCCGCTGCCGCTCGTGAACGTGAGCAACGCCAGCGCGGTCGAGGGAGCGACGGGCGCCAGCGACGCGGTCTTCGGCGTGAGCTGGAGCGTGCCGAGCGAGGGCGAAGTCAGCGTGTCCTACACGACCGCCGACGGCAGCGCCCAGGCAGGCTCGGATTACCTGGGCAAGGCCGGCGTGCTGCGCGTCGCACCGCCGGGACAGTCGGCCGTCGTGCGCGTGGGCGTGCTCGGCGACAAGCTGGCCGAAGGCGCGGAGACTTTCACGCTGGGGCTGTCGAGTCCGGTCGGAGGCGTGCTCGGCAGCTCAGTGGGCACGGCCACGATCGCGGACGACGACGCGCCCGGACTCTCGGTCACCGACGTCGCGGTGCGCGAGGGCGACGTGGCGCGCGTCGAGCTGCGGCTCTGGCCCGCTGCGCCGACGCCGGTCGACGTGACCTACGCGACGGTCGCCGGCAGCGCCCAACCGACGTCGGACTACGTGGCGACCTCGGGCGTGGCGCACTTCGACGTCGGACAGACGGCCAGCAGCGTCGACGTGCCGACGCTCGGCGACGGCGAAGCGGAGGGCAGGGAGACGTTCACGCTGGAGCTGTCGGCGGCGAGCGGCGCGCCGATCGGCTCTGGGGTGGGCAGCGTCAACCTGACCGACGCGGCCCTGGGCGTCGACTTCAACTTCGACGGGCACACCGACGTGTTGTGGCAACACGACAACGGCACGGCGCTCACGTGGTTCATGAACGTGGCGCAGCAGACCGGCAGCGCGGCGCTGCTCCCGAGCGAGCCGCCCGATGCGAGCTGGCGCATCGTGGGCACTGGCGCGTTCCATACGGCGTCTGCGGGCCAAGCCGACGTCTTGTGGCGCAACGTCGCCACGGGCGAGCTGCGCGCGGCGTTGATGGACGGCATCACGCGCATCGGCGAGCCGCAGGCGCTCGTGCCCAACCAGACCGTGGACTGGAACTGGCTGCCGGTGGCGACGGGCGACTTCGACCTGGACGGGAAGAGCGACGTGCTGTGGCGTCACCAGGTGACCGGAACCCTGCTCGTGTGGCTCTTGGACGGCGTGCTGCGGACGGCCGAGCTGCCGACAGTGCCGGCGGGCCCGGTGGGATCGAGCTGGCAGGTGGCCGGCGCGGGCGACTTCAACCGCGACGGGACCACCGACGTGCTGTTCCGCCACAACACGAGCGGGAACTTCGTGGTGTGGCTGATGGACGTGGCCAGCGCGACGGGAGTGGTCCGTCTGAGCGGCGGCTTCCTGAATCCCGAAGCGATGCCGCAGCTTGGCTGGCAGGTGGTCTCGGCGCGCGACTTCGACCGCGACGGCGGAGCGGACGTGCTGTGGCAGCACAGCGTGTCGCGCAAGCTGGTGCTGTGGCGCATGGACGGTCTCTGGCGACGCGGCGGCGTGTTCACGCAGCCGGCGGACGCGCCGAGTTGCGTCCCGCCCGCGTCGGCCGGCTGCTGGCAAGTGGTAGGGCCAAGGTAGGCTCGCTGGAAGGAGGGTCGTGAGCATGCTGACGCACATGCGGCGCTGGGCGGCGATCGCGGCCTTGGGCGCAACGCTGGCGCCCGCCTCGCTGGCCGTGAACTCAGGCCGGGTCGAGTACTACCAC
>WBZQ01000534.1_pt1 | contig 29975 bp, 30 predicted proteins | sample 5204251 | NCBI WGS metagenome assembly WBZQ01 (sample SAMN12412402, study PRJNA552823) | activated sludge metagenome | isolation source: activated sludge from nitrification reactor of wastewater treatment plant... | place: USA: Virginia | collected 2017-09 | reverse complement strand
GGGGCCAATGTTTTTGTACGTTGAGGTGCCCTGGGTTAGGGCACCCCTCTCCTTGGGAGAGGGGCCGGGGGAGAGGTCACTCACGCATACGTCTGCTGCTTCAACTGCGCCAGGCGCTGGTACAGGTCGCGTTCCTCGGGGCTCAGGTGGGTTGGGATGGCCACGTAGATGTCGAGGTAGAGGTCGCCGTGCGTGCCGGGGTGGTCGTAGTCGGGCAGGCCGAGGCCGCGCATGCGGAGGGAGGCGCCGTTCTGGGTGCCGGCGGGGATGGTCATGGCTTTGGGGCCGTGCAGGGTGTTGACGGTGGTTTTGCCGCCGAGGACGGCGGTGACCACGTCGATGGACTGGCGGCAGCGCAGGTCGTTGCCGGTGCGGGTGTAGCGCGGGTGCGGTTCGAGGCGGATGCTGACGAGCAGGTCGCCCGACTTGCCGCCGTTCTGGCCGGGCTGGCCCTTGCCGCGCAGGCGGAATTGCTGGCCTTCGCGCACCCCTTTTTTCAGGGTGAGCCGGTGCTGCTCGCCGCCGAGGTCGATCAGGCGGGTGGTGCCGTGGAAGGCGTCTTCCAGGCTGATGGCGACCTCGGCGTGCAGGTCGCGGCCGTCGACGCCGAAACTGCGCCGCCCGCCCCGGGTTTGGCCGCCGCCGCCGAAGAACTGCCGGAGGATGTCCTCCATGCTTTCGTCGCCGTCGAAACCTGAGGCGTCGAAGGTGAATCCGCCGCCGGAGGGATCGAAAGTGTAGGTACGGCCGCCGCCCGGCTCCCGGGTGCCGCTCTGCGGGCCTTGCCGGGCGTACTCCCAGTTTTCCCCGAACTCGTCGTAGCGCTTGCGTTTGTCGGGGTCGCTGAGTACGTCATGCGCCTCATTGGCCTCCTTGAATTTCTCCTCGGCGGCCTTGTCCCCCTTGTTTTTGTCCGGGTGGTACTGCCGGGCGAGTTTGCGGTAGGCTTTCTTGATCTCCTCGGGCGTGGCGTTCCGGGCTACGCCGAGGGTTTTATAAAAGTCTTTGGCCATGGTTGCGTGTGTTTGGAACACAAAATTAAACAAAAAAAGCGGTAAAACGGATGATTCGGGTCAATGCGGGCCATGACCCGGATAAGCGGAGCGGCATACAAAAACGGCAGCCGGTGCGGGCACTGTGGAGTGGTCGGCACCGGCTGCTGTTTTGCGCCCGCATGGTGTTGATACGGTGGGAAGCGGGGGAAGTAACGGGGTAGCGGGAGGGGATTTTGCGTTTGTGGCGGGTTGGGCGGGCAGGCGATAATTCCGGTTCTTTTGCAGAGATGGGTGAAGAAGTATCTCACACAACATGAGCCGGCCAGGGTTCGGAGCCGGTGCATTCGGATCGGGCTGTCCAAGGGTTTCCAGTTTAGTAAATTACGGGAAGGTCAAAGGGAGGATTAGGTCATTTGCGCCGGTCCGGGGCAAAATAAAAGGCCGGCCAACAAAGACCCTGTAAGTATAACTACCTTTTTTGGGTAAGTGCAAGCGGGAAGGCGGGATACCGCAAAAAATGTAAGCAAAGCGGCAAAAAGAAATCCGTGCCCATCCGCCAAATCCGTGAGGCTATCCTGCACGCCGGGAAAAACCGCACGGAGGAGGATAGGAACACGGATGACGCAGATGCAACGGATCGATACGGATTGGAGTGGTCTCAGCGGGAATCGAACCCACATCAAAAGTTTAGGAAACTTCTATTCTATCCATTGAACTATGAGACCGGAGATATAGGTAATTGAAGTAATTGAAGTAATTACCGTAATTACCTCAATTCCTCCCGCGCCGCAAATTTACCCCATTTTTTCATTTCCCCGCCGGATTCCTCGGCTGCCGAGTTCGATTACCTGCACGTCGCCGATCCGGCCGTCCTCCAGGGTGAAACGCACGAGGGTTTTGACCTGGTGCCAGCCTTCGTTGCCGCAGGCGCCGGGATTGATGTGCAGAAAGCCCAGGCGCGGATCGGGCATCACTTTCAGGATATGCGAATGGCCGCTGATAAACAGGCCGTTGCGTGGCGGATCGGCCTGCAGCAACTGCCCTACCCGCGGCTCGTAGCGGCCCGGGTAACCGCCGATATGGGTCATGAACACCGGCACCCCCGCACATTCGAAACGCAGGTCCAGGGGCATTTCGACCCGGATCGGGGCCCCGTCGATGTTGCCGTACACCCCGCGCAGGGGCTTGAAGGCCCGCAGCGCATCCAGCACCGCCACACTGCCGAAATCGCCGGCGTGCCACACCTCGTCGCACTCGTCGAAGTACTGGAACACCTTTTCGTCCAGAAAGGAGTGGGTGTCGGACATTAAGCCTATGCGCATAAAGGTTAACGGGTTTCGGGTTAACGGGTTGGAAGGGCTCGAAGATACTGGGTTTGAAGGGTTTTAAAATTTGTAAATTGAATAACAGGCCACGGGGTGAACGGCTTTCGGATTTTTCAAATGGCACGGTCAAAGACCCGGTTGCCGTCCCCGACCACCAATCCTTTAACCCCATACCCTGTCACAACCCGCTAACCCGAAACCCGCTCATTCCACCATTAAATTGCACCCCCGCATTTCCGCTGCGTCGAGCCGGCCCAGCACCTCGAAGCGGCCGTCGGGGTAGACTTTGCCGATGTCTTCGGTCTGGATGAAAGCGCAGGTATCGAGGTTGGCCAGGTCGATGATGTTGAGGACGCCGGTACGGCCCGGGTCGACGAAGCAGAAAGGGTCGTAGATCTCGGTGGCCAGTACCCGCATGGTGGGGGCGGGCGTAAATAGCGAGCCGCCGGAGGCATAGGCCTGCGACAGCAGTTCGGTCATCCCGTATTCCGAGTGGATCCGGTCGACCTGGAAGGCCTGGCTCAGGGTATCGTGCAGTTCGGCGCGGGTCACTTCGCGGCGGCGTCCCTTCATGCCGCCGGTTTCCATGACCGTGACGGCGCGCAGGTCCACAGGATATTGTTCGGCGAAGTCCAGCAGGGCGAAACTGACGCCGAGCAGCAGGGTTTTGCGACCCTGGTCTTGGCTTAGGGACAGCGTATCGCGCAGGCGGTCCAGTTCGTGCAGGAAAAAGCCGCTTTCGGGGTAACGCGAGAGCCGGATGAAGAAGTCGGCCATGGCCACCAGCGACGAGCCCCCGCGTTCCAGGTACGAAGGCAGCAGAGCCAGAACGCACCAGTCCGCCGGGTCGCCGTACCGGGCTGAGAAGCCGCGCCGGGCATTTTCCAGGTAAAAATCCAGGTCGCGCACCAGATGCCGCGACGGGGTCTGCCCGGTGGTGGCGCTGCTGGTGAAAGCGGTTTCCGGCGTCCACGAACCGGTTTTAACCTCGTGCGTTTTAAAGAAGCGGATGGGGAGAAAGGGTAGCGACCTTCGACCGACGACCTGCGACCGACGATCTGCGACCTGCGACCGACGACCGACGACCTGCGACTGCCGACTGCCGGCTGCCGGCTGGCCGGGGTGGGGCAGTTGGAGGTCGGCGAAGGAATCGGGTGTATAGTGCAGCAGCGAAAGAAAACGCCGGTAGAGGGGATTGTGGACGGCCTGGTAGTGAAATACCGCCCGGGCGGCCTCGTCGAAGCGCTCGCCGCTCAAATCCGCCAGCAGTGGCAATAATTCCGCCCGTCCCGGTGTTTGCATAGCCGTAAAATCTGCAAATTTGAGCGCAAAATACAACTGAAGATACGCTATGAAGAAAACAGTTTTTGTCGCCGTACTTTTACCGGCCGTGATTGCGGGGCTGTTCCAGTTCTGCGTGAAGCCGCCCAATTACCCGAACGAACCGATCATCGAATTCACGAGCCTGTCCAAAAACGTGATGCGCCAGTCCCAACTGGGCCCCGACTCGCTGGTGGTAACCATCTCCTTTACCGACGGTGACGGAGACCTGGGATCCCAGAACAACGAGCCGAACATCTATATTCTGGACGGCCGCGACAGTTTTCCCAAAGACCCCTATGCGATCCCATACATCGAGTTGCAGGGCGCGGGCAACGGCATTTCCGGTACCATATCGTTCGTGCTGCCCACCACCTGCTGTATTTACCCCGACCTGAACGGTATAAAATTTCCGCCCTGCGATACGTCCAAAAATGCGCCGCAAAATCTCGACACGGTTTTCTACAGCATTTACATCAAGGACCGCGCCGGGCACGTGAGCAATACGATCGAAACCGGCCCCATCACCCTGATCTGCCGGCAGTAAACGCCCCGTACCGCCGATCCCCTGTACCGCTGATCCCCGATCGGCGGGATCAACTTCAACCTTCACCATGATCCGCCACCTGCACCCAACCCTGTTCTTTCTGCTCATCGGTCTTTTTCTCCAGTATTGCGCGGCCCGACCCGACTACCCCGACGAGCCGGTCATTGAATTCGTCAGCCTGTCCAAAACTGCCATGAAGCAGAGCGCTCTGGGGCCCGACAGTGTTCAGGTTTCCTTCAATTTCACCGACGGCGACGGCGACCTTGGCGACGACACAGGCGAACCGGATATTTTCATTGTGGACAGCCGCGACGGTTTCAGCAAGCCGTCCTACCGCATCCCCCGCATCGAGCAACAAGGCGCCGGCAACGGCATCTCCGGCGTCATTACCCTGGTGCTGCCCACTACCTGTTGTATCTACGTCAATGCCAACAACGACACCACGGCCTGCCAGTACGTGCCGGTACCGCTGGATACCCTCACTTACCTGATCTCCATCCGGGACCGGGCCGGGCACGAGAGCAACCGGATCGAAACGCCGCCCATTGGCCTGATCTGCAAGTAAGCGTTTCCGCCGATCCCGTACCGCCGATCCCCGATCGGCGGAAACGAATAAAACGCCGATCGGGGATCGGCGGTACGGGGCAGCGGACTTACTTGAAAAAACTAAGGATCGTTTTTCCGTATTTCCGCACGTCCGTCAGGTGCGGGTGGTCGCTGAAATCGTGGTACGGATTGTGCTCCAGCACAAAAAGCCCGTCGGGCAGCAGCAGGTTTTTTTCAAAGATCAGGTCGGGGATGGTATCGATGGTCGGCAGGGCGTAGGGTGGGCCGGCGAAAATGTAGTCCCACTGCTGCGTGGCGTGTTGAATAAACCGGAACACATCCATCTGGTAAATTTTCAACCAGGGCTCGATGCCGAGCGTGGCGGCCGTTTTGCGCACAAAACGCACGGCATCGGGGAACTTGTCCACGTACGTCACGTCCTCGCAGCCCCGGGAGATAAACTCGTAACTGTGGCTGCCCGTGCCGCCGAACAGGTCGAGTACCCGGGAGGCCTCGAAGTCCAACTGGTTGTTCAGGATGTTGAACAGCGCCTCTTTGGCGTAGTCCGTCGTTGGCCGCGTCGGCCAGTGATCGGCGGGCGGATTGAAGCGGCGGCCCCTGAATTTTCCTCCGATGATGCGCATGGGCGGTGGGTGTTAGAAATTGGAAATTGGAAATTGGAAATTGGGAAATTGGAAACAGGGAATCAGAAATGGGGTAGTTGGGACTGGGCGACGGCAAACAGATCGTGCCAGTAGTGGGCCGGCAGGTGATCGGTTTCCTCCGGCAGCACTACGCTATCGGGCAGGGCGGCAAACCGGATGGTGTCGATGTAGCGATGGAGGAGCCGGAATGCTTCGGTGTCTTCCGCCAGGTTGCCGCCGATCGTCAAGGGTACCTCGGCGGGGCTGAGCCGGAACTGGTCGTAGGCCAGCAGCACGAAGTACAGGAGGTCGTTGGGTTTGACGAAGCCAAAGGCATTGTAGAACAACAGGTTTTTCCGGTCGAACACCGCTACCTGGCCGGCCTGGTTCCGGACGTTCACAAATACTGCGTAGTCGCCGGCCGGCGCGGCGTGGTGCCAGGCTTTCAACAGAGGGGTGGCCTGGTGCATGTTGGCCGCCCCGGGGAAGTACTGCCCGCACATGCGGGTCACCACTGGCTCCACGGCGTAGACCACCGAGCAATCGAGAGCCGGCAGTTCGTCGTAGGCGTATTCGTATTCCGACGGTTGCAGCAGCAGTTTGAAATAAGCCTGGAGATCCTGGGCGTCGAAGAGCCGGCGCGGCACCAGGGTGGCGTTCAGGTTGAAAAAAGCGCAGTGTACCGCTCCGAAATGAAAGGTAAGCAGGGCTTCCGAGCCGACGGCCGTACGCAGATAGGTTTCGATGTCGCGGAAATCCCGTCCTGTGCGGGGAAAATGCTGCGTTTGCAGGGCGCGTATTTCGCCGGTCTTTTCCGTGGCCAGCAGCGAAAAACTTTCCGTTCCGATCACTACGTTCAGCACGCAGCGCGCCGCCGAGCCGGCGTCGAGCCGGGAGTCCCTGAAGTCGAAGGCGTATTTATCCATGCTGGCAAATAAAAAGGCCGGAAATCCGAAACCCGCAGCAAATATGCGGAGTTTCCGGTTTCCAGCCTGAATAATTCGCTGTTTGCCAGCCCCTTAGTTTTTAACGGTAGCCGGTGCTGCCGCCGAAGCCTCCCCGATCCGGCAGGAACCGCTGTACCGGGCCCCCTCGTCCACTACCATGGTGCGGGCGGAAATATTGCCTTCAATAATGGCGGTGTCCATCAGGTGCAGGGCTTCTTTCACCGATACGTCGCCTTTGATCTTGCCTTTGATGGCGGCATCGCGGGCGTGAATGTTGCCCTGTACGAAGCTCGTATCGCCCATGACGAAACGCTTGTCCACCTTTACTTCGCCGTTGATCGTGCCGTCGAGGCGCACGTTCTCGGCGCACACGAATTTGCCTTCGATCACGGTGCCTTTGGCGATCACCGTGGTAATGGCGCTGTCGCCGCCGCCGGCGCCGGAGTTGGTCAGCGCCGGAGAAGCCGGCTTTTTGTCTTTTGTACTTGATCCGAACATACTGGAAAACGCAGTTGATGATAGAAAATCGGTCTTTGAATTGCAAAAATGCGGCCGCCCGGGGGGACCATCAAAGCGGCATAAACCAACGAAGAATCATGCCAAGTTGATGCGGGTTGATGAAAGTTGATAATAAGACGGGAACGGCTGGATACCGTATTTTTGTACCCGGAAACTTCGCTTTAATCAACCTTTTTTCATTGCCCCTGTTCCACCACCAAAATCTGTAAATGGATTTGCGGCAGCCCCCGCCGCAAATCCATTCCCGCAAAACAAAACATGAGCGTCCACATTCTGGCCATCGAATCTTCCTGCGACGACACTTCGGCTGCCGTGATACGCGACGGCGCGGTGTTGTCCAACTGTATTGCCAACCAGGACGCCCACCGGCAATACGGCGGCGTGGTGCCCGAAGTCGCTTCGCGGGCCCACCAGGCCAACATCATTCCGGTGGTGGACCTGGCCCTGAAAAAGGCCGGTGTGGACAAGGTGACAATCCAGGCCGTGGCTTTTACGCGTGGCCCCGGGCTGCTGGGCTCTTTGCTGGTCGGAACTTCTTTTGCCAAAGCTTTCGCTCTTAGCCGGGGTCTGCCACTCATCGAGGTGAACCACATGCAGGCGCACGTACTGGCGCATTTTGCCGAAGACCCCAAGCCGAATTTTCCCTTTCTCTGCCTGACCGTCAGCGGCGGCCACACCCAGATTGTGCTGGTGCGCGATTTCCTGGATATGGAAGTGATCGGCGAGACCATCGACGACGCGGCCGGGGAAGCTTTCGATAAGGCGGGCAAATTGCTCGGACTCGGCTACCCCGCCGGACCGCTGATCGACAAACACGCCCGCGAAGGGCAGCCGCGCTTTCCTTTTCCCGAACCGGCCGTCCCGGGCCTGAACTTTAGTTTCAGCGGCCTGAAAACCTCGATCCTTTATTTCCTGAAAAAAGAAGTGGCGAATAACCCGCAGTTCGTGGAACAAAACCTCGCCGACATCTGCGCGTCCATCCAGGATACCATCATCACCATTCTGCTGAAAAAACTCCGCAAGGCGGCCCGTCAAACGGGCATCCGGCAGGTCGCCATCGCCGGCGGTGTAAGCGCCAACTCCGGCCTGCGCCGCGAACTTGAAGCCTGGGGCGCCCGGGAAGGCTGGGCGACCTACATCCCGGCCTTTCAATACTGTACCGACAACGCCGGTATGATCGGCGTGACCGGCTACTACAAATACCTGGCCGGCCAGTTCTGCGGTCAGGACGCGGCGCCTTACGCGCGGTGAGGGCAGTGTTGCATTGTTATATTGTTGCATTGTTGGGGGGTGTTTTATCTTAATAGAAGTTTTTTCCTGATGGCATTTCTACTTTTCCACGTCACCCACCCCGACGAAGCAACCGCCCGGCGCATTGCCGGACACGTTGTAGAACAACGCCTGGCCGCTTGTGCCAACCTTTTCCCGATCACCAGCACCTACTGGTGGGAAGGGGCGGTACAGAACGATAATGAATGGGTTTCTATCCTGAAAACAAGCCTGGAGCGGGAAGCGGCGCTGGAAGCGGAAATCCGGAAAATTCACCCGTACGAAGTACCCTGCATCCTGCGCTACCCGGTTCGGGCCAATGAAGAATACGAACGCTGGATCGGTGAAGAAACAAAAACAGGGTAATGCGCCAGCGGTCTGTGAACCCGCCCAACCCTAAACCCAAACTCCGCAACCCTGTAACCCTGTAACCCTGTAACCCTCATCCGGAATACTGAGTGGCGTTTTTGTTTCGTTTGACTGACGATTTCGGGACTTTGACGAAACGTTAAGCCTTTTGAATTGTATTACCCGGTACTTTTGTAGCGGATTTCACCGATCATTAATTTTTACCGACATGAAAAAACTTGCTTTTGCCGCTGCCGGGCTGCTGCTTGCCGCCGGAATGGCCGCTTTCACCGTACGTCAAAAAACGGTTGTTCCCGTCGCCGATACCCTAAAGTGGTACACCTGGGAAGAAGCCGCAGAACTGAATAAAACCAAGCCCAAAAAGATCTTTGTCGACGTGTACACCGACTGGTGCGGCTGGTGCAAACGCATGGACAAAACGACTTTTGTCGACTCTACGGTATCCGCTTACCTGGCCGCCAATTTCTACCCGGTAAAACTCAACGCCGAACAAAAAGCCGATATCGAGTTCAACGGCCAGACCTTTAAATACGTGGAAACCGGCGGCGGCCGCGGCGTCCATACCCTGGCTTATTCCCTGCTCGAAGGCAATATGGGCTATCCCTGTTTTGTGTTTCTCAACGAAAAATACGAGCGCATCATGATCTCGCCGGGCTATAAAGAGCCAAAAGACATCATGAAAGAACTGAAGTTCGCCAAAGAGGAACAGTACAACAAAACCACCTGGGAGAAGTACCGGGATGAGAATTAATGTGATAATGGGGTAATGTGATAATTTGATAATGGGGTAATGTGATAATGGGGTAATGTGATTATGTGATAGTGAGGTAATGGGTTGTGTAGCGCGTTCCGTCAGGGGTGCTTGCGGGGAATGAACAGGCACGGCAGAATGCCGTTTTGATACCTGAAAACAGGAGCCATGCCGAATTTTCGGGGTGGCTCCTGTTGTTTTTTGAGGCGGGGGCGGCGCCCCGTCATATTTATAGACTTTCTTTCGACAAAAAAGAACCTCTTGCAAATAAATGGCGCTAAATCGACCAAAAATTGGTATTATAGAACTGGAAAGAGGCTGTCTTACAAGTCGGTGAATTGTTTAAATGTTGATTTGTTTATCTGTAAATAGCGCTGAAAACAAGGACGCTACCCATAACCAAATCCGCAATTAAACGATTAAACAGACTTATAAGACAACCTCTCAACAGACTTGCAATCGCGCTCGAATTACCCTCGATGACTGCGTCGCTTAAAATTCGGGATGACTCATCATTATTCTCTCCTATCCCCCATTACCCCATTACCCCATTATCCCATTATCCCATTACCCCATTATCAAATTATCCCATTACCCCATTATCCCATTACCCCATTACCCCATTATCCCATTATCAAATTATTTTTTCCACGGCAACTCCAGCACCCGCTGGGCGGCCAGTTCCCCGAGGCGGAGACCTTCGTCGCAGTCCATACGGAAGTGTACGCCCAACGAGACGCGGGAATAGGCATCTTCGTTGGCCAGATCCTTAAAGGAAGAATAGGTGCGCGGCGTATTGGTGTGGTCGGGGAAATCGTTCCGGCTTTCATGGCAGACATCCGTAAAGGAATAGGTGCCGGGGTGTTTGCTGTTGAATTCGAAGATGGAGGACAGAATCTTGCCGCCGGCGCCACCGAAGGCGGAGTGGCCGGAAGGGTAACCCGGGAAAGCCGGCGTCATACCAATGGCCCCCGTGTAGGGGTTGTCCAGCAGTGTCTTCCAGCCGGTAGCCGAAGGGTACCTTTTGCTGACGATCCGGTGGATGTAAGATACCGGGCGTTCCAGGTTGTACACGTATTTGGAGTACCAGGTGGCCACGCCGGCATCGCTGAGAGCCATGCCGAGTTTGGCGTATATTTCGGCAGCCTCGGCCAGATTCACGTTTTCTTTGGTTACGACCTGGTTGGCTACGGCGATCAGGCGGGGAGGCGGCGCAAAGGTGAAGTTCAGGATGTCGTCGCTCCAAAAAAGAGCGATCCACTTGAATTCATAAGCCAGGGCTACCTGGTTCTGGTCATTCTGGTCGTGCTTGTTGACGAAGTTGATGGTGTTGTATACTTCCATCGCCTGGCTGTAGAACAGCGACAAAGAGTCTTCGCTGTAGGGGATGGGCGGGCGGGCCAGTTTGTCCGACTGCTTCATGGCAAAGGTGCGCACCTGCCCCCAATAGGGGAACATGGCTTTGCCGTAATCCGGGTAAGTCGGCTGCCAGAGGCCGGGACCCTGCGGCGGCGTGTAACTGTCCGGTTGCGGGGTCAGGAAAGCATTGTGGCCGGCGGCATCGGTTTTTTCCCATTCATAAACGGCTGTGGCCACGGACTGTCCGTAGGCCTCAGAGCGTTCGAGTATCTCTGCCGTGGTTTCGGCAACGAACTGATCGTGGAGAGCCTGGCGCGTGCTTTCAATCTTGTTGAACAGGTCCGGATATTCGCTTTCCATGTGGAAAAAGAAACGCGTCATCAGGTAGGCATAGGACTCGTTCACACAGGCCGGCCAGTGGTAGTCCGCTTCCGGATCGGCGTCGGGAATGGACAGGCCCGGCATATACAATTCCAGTGAATTGTTCTCCGGCATACCCGCCACTACGGATTCATAAGCGGAAAGCCCCAGGTAGCCGAGGGCCCGCGGAGCCGGTCCCGGACGGTAGCCCTTGGCGTAGCGGTCGAGTTCGAGATACAATTCGTTCCACTTCAGGTACACGTCATTGCTGAATTCAAACGTTCTGGCACGCGACGGTTCCACCCGGTAGTCTTTACAGGACTGCACGAACGAGGCCGCCAGTACGGCGAACAGCAGTAACAGTTTAGTTTGTTTAAATATTTTCATGAAAAAAAAGACCAATTTTTGGTGACTAAAATGATAAAAGCAAGTCGGGGGCAAATATCGTGCTAATCCGTTATCTCTGCACGCCATTTGGCGGGTGAAATCGAGGAAAAGGATCGTAAAGAAACGGAGCGGCAGAAAAGGTGAGAAAGCGGCAAATGCGGTTTGCCGGAAACGGGCAGGGATTTGACACGAGCGCCCGGACCGGGGTTAAAAATGACGCTCCGGTTTTCGGGGACTTTTTATGGAAAGGAGTTGCTGCAACAACAGGATGGTTCAGGCGACAAGGCCGCCTGAACCATCGCATATTTCGCAGAAACCGGCCGTCTCTGGCCGATGCGGGGTAACTTTTATGCCGGCACCCGGGCCGTGATCTCTACACTTTGCGCATTTTCCCACTCGTACAGCCCTTCGATGGACAAATAGCGTTCTCCCGTGTCATAATTGAAGCCCAGAACCCGCGAACCGGCCGGTATCTCCGGCAGTTTTTGGGCGATGGCGGCCAGGGTGGCGCCCGAAGAGATGCCGCCGAAAATACCCTCTTCCAGCGCCGCTCTTTTGGCGTACTCGAAAGCATCGTCTTTGGACACCTGGATCGTGCCGTCCAGCACGCCGGTATGCAAGTTTTTGGGGATAAATCCGGCACCAATGCCCTGGATCGGGTGGGGGCCCGGAGCGCCGCCGGAAATGACCGGGCTGAGCGCCGGCTCCACGGCAAATACCTTCAGGTTGGGGAAGTGTTGTTTCAGCAGGGCGCCCACCGCCGTGATGTGGCCGCCGGTGCCGACGCCGGTGATCAGATAGTCCAGGCCATCCGGAAAGTCGGCCAGAACTTCTTTGGCAGTCGTCTCGCGGTGGATGGCGATATTGGCTTCGTTCTCAAACTGCTGCGGCATCCAGGAGTTGGGAATAGAGCGCAGCAGTTCGTTGGCCCGTTCGATCGCGCCTTTCATGCCTTTTTCCCGGGGCGTCAGGTCGAACTGGGCGCCGTAGGCGGCCATCAGGCGGCGGCGCTCCACGCTCATGCTCTCCGGCATGACCAGAATGAGCGGGTACCCTTTCACCGCAGCGACCATAGCCAGGCCGATGCCGGTGTTGCCGCTGGTGGGCTCGACGATCACGCTGCCGGCGCGCAGTTCGCCCCGGCGTTCGGCGTCTTCGATCATGGACAGCGCGATGCGGTCCTTGATGCTGCCTCCCGGATTGGCGCGTTCCAGTTTGATCCAGATCTCGTGGGTGTCGCCGAACAGGCGGTTGATGCGGACGTGCGGCGTGTTGCCGATCGTTTCAAGAATATTATTTGCCTTCATGTGTTAAGTGTGAAAGGTAAAAATTTTATGTAGATCATTGATTGTGAGCAGTGTAAGATCATGCCAGCCCCTGCCTCGCTTATATCACAAAATTCACCGGCTCGTCGAACGGTCTGGTACGCACCTTTACCTGGCTTTGGTGCATGACCACCGAATAAGGAGGAACGCTCTCCGTGAGCCAACTATTGCCGCCGATCACCGAGTCGTGTCCCACTACCGTGCGGCCGCCCAGGATGGTACAGTTGGCATACAGCACGCAGTTGTCTTCGATGCTGGGGTGGCGCTTCACGTTGGCCAGCGATTTGTCCACCTGCAGCGCGCCGAGCGTAACACCCTGGTAGATCTTCACGTTGTCGCCGATGACGGCCGTGGCGCCGATGACCACGCCGGTGCCGTGGTCGATAAAAAACGAATGGCCGATGGTGGCGGCGGGGTGGATGTCGACCCCCGTTTTGCTGTGGGCATATTCGGAAAAGACCCGCGGGAGCAGCGGCGCGCCCAGCCGGTGCAGAAGGTTGGCAATCCGGTAGACGGCAATGGCATGAAAACCGGGATAGGTGGCGATCACCTCCTCCAGGCAGGTGGCGGCAGGGTCGAAGCGCAGGATGGCCTGGGCATCTTCCTGGAGGGTCTCATAGATGCCGGGCAGTTGTTCGAAAAAGACATCGGCAATGCTGGCCGAAGTGCCGCTTTTGTCCTGTATCAGCGGGTATAACAACTTGATCAGGTCGTGCCGCAGCGTGGTGTACTGTACCCGGGCCGGCCTGGCGTCGTCGTTCAGAATGGGAAAAAGGAATTGCAGCAGCGCATCGGCCAGGCGATGCGAATCGGCTTTGGAAGGCACCGTGCCGGCCGCGCTGGCCTGCGAGGCGTCGAGTTGCTGAAAAAATTGCTCCAGGGCAGGTTTCATATAATGGGATAATGGGATAATGGGATAATGTGATAATGGGGTAATGTGATAATGTGATAATGGGGTAATGTGATAATGGGATAATGGGGTAATGGGATAATGGGATAATGGGGTAATGTGATAATGGGGTAATGGGATAATGAGGTAATGGGATAATGAGGTAATGCAGCAATGTAACAATGCAGCAATGAAGCAATGCAGCAATGAAGCAATGCAGCAATGCAGCAATGAAGCAATGCAGCAATAAAAAACACCTCCCCCCAGGCTCATCCGGGAAAAGGTGTTTTGGACACGGGCGGTTCTGAAACCGGTCAACTTTTATCAAAATGACCGAAAATTGCCGCTGCCCTTTCCCGGGGGAACGAGACAACAGCAACAACAACAGTTCTTTCTGGTGGAGGTATGTGCGTTTGTTTTTGACATTCGTAGAGCAAACATAACGGTTTTTATCGGAAGACATGGGTAGGGACGGGGAAAATATTTGAGCCGGTTACCGTATGCTGCCAGCCTCATTTCCGGGAAGGGGCGGGTTGCCCGACCAGCGCCAGCGCCATGCCGTCCCACTCCTTGGCCCCGACGGTCTGCAAAATAGTGGCGGTTACGCCTTTTTCAGCCGCCAGCATCGCGTTGAAGCGCTGCACCCCGGCCACCTTTTCGTCCGGGTGATGGGGGTCAAGCACCTGCCCTTCGCGGATCACGTTGTCGGCCACGATGAGCGTACCGGGACGCGACAGGCGCAGGGCATGCTGAAAATACCCGGTATACGGCGGCTTGTCCGCGTCGATGAAGATCAGGTCGAACGGCCCGGCGCCTTCGGCCTCCAGTTGCGGCAGCACCTCCAGACCCCGGCCGATACGGATGTCCACCTTGTCAGACAAACCGGCGCGTTCCAGGTTTTTCCGGGCCACTTCGGCGTAGGCCGGCTCCAGTTCCACGGTGGTCAGCCGCCCGCCGTCCGGCAATGCCCGGGCCAGCCAGATGGTGCTGTAGCCGCCGAGGGTGCCGAGTTCCAGGATCCTTTCGGCCCGGCACAACAGGGCCAGCAGGTACAGGAACTTTCCCTGGTTGGCGCTCACGCTGATCACCGGCATACCCGCCTCCACAATGGATTGCTCCGTGGCATCGAGCACCGGGTCGGGCGGGTTGAAGAGGGCGGCGATGTAGTGGTCGATTTGGGCGAAGGAGGGGTGGGACATGGCAGCGTTTTGTTTTGGTGTGGGTTGAGTGACGGGGTGACTCGAAGTGGCCCGGTCACCAAGCCTCCAGCCAGTGCAACAACGCGGCGTCGATTTTGGTTTTTTCGCGCAGGAATTCTTCTCCGGCAAGGGTGGGGTACTGCTTGTTGAGTTCGGTAAGTTTGCCCAATAATACCGTGGCTTTGTTGAGATCGATTGCTTTATAGGTTTCCAGTGCCTGGCGTGTTTCTCCTTGTTCGACCAGTTGACGCACCGTGGCAGCAATTGTGTGACTTGAAGTAGCCCACTCATTTTTTGTCTCCTTCATAAACACTCCGTCCAGCAGGCCCTGGACGTTCACATAGTCGAAACTTACCCGGCATTCTACGGTCGTTTTGCCTTTTGCCAGGCGATTGTCGAGGTCTTTCTTGTCATAGAAATGCGGTGTGGGGCTAACCTTACATATATCGCAGTTACAGGGAATCCTGACTTCTACTTTCAGCCGTTCCCCGTAGGTGTCGTGCAATTTTTCCACCTCTTCATTAACGATGGTTACCAATTCTTTGGCCCGGGCGCCGGTTGCGCGTATGGAAATCTGCCGGCGATCCAGTGACTCGATAATTTCGGCCTGGGCACCATTGCCACGCTCCAGCACCACGCCGCTGTTCCAGACTGCCGATTGCCCTTGAGCGATATGGCGATGCAGGCGTACAATAAGGCGATACAGCAAGCCTTTCGGCATGAAACCGTACTCGTATTTCAGTTGTAGAGGAATGCTGGGGCCTAAATCGTATTTGGGTATATCGCCGGGAAGCAATTGGGGCGCGACGTATATTTCCGAATCCTGGACCTGGTAGCAGAGTTCAAATTGTAGCATGAGCGCCAGCAATTCGTCGCGGCGTTTGGCATAGTATCCATCATTCCAGAGCCGGGCCAGATCCTCTTTGTCAAATCGTCCGCGTTTTCCCTCGGCAATTTCGCGGTCGTCGAGTATTTTATATACCGCATTGGTGACCCATTCGTTTTGGAGAAAAACATCCCGGCGCAGCAGTGGATTTTCCTGAAAATGTAGAAAAACGCCCAGATCGTGAAAATACCGGCTTAAGTCAGATTGTTTGGCTTCATCGGTAATGCCGTGCGAGGCGCAAATCTCCCGGTACCGTTCGTCTGAAATATATGGTCGTTGCTTTAAACGTTCCTTTTCTATCTTCTCGCGTACCCATACCCAAGTTTTAGGAACTACATCTCCAATATGAGGTAATTTCTGGGCCCAGCGTTCTATCTGTCTTTTCAAATCAAGGAGGCCGCTCATATCGTCGCCACCCAAATTAATGCGAAATAACTCTTTGACAAAAGGATAATCTATTTGAAAAACACCAAGATTAAAGCCAATTCTTGAACGATCAGCCTTTTGATTGTGTAATACCAATAGCGGACTATCTCCGCCGAATAATTCTGCTGTTTGTAGCCAGTAATTATAAAAAGCCTTGTAGCCTTCATTTTCATCAAGTGTCCGTGTATCGTCGACCAATATATAAAGGGAACGATGGGTATAAAAAAAACTATGAGCAGCCTGGTATTTTCCTTGTCCGGCAAAGTCCCAAATATTCAACCGAAATTGCCTTCCGTCTTCTCTCGGGAAATATAATGGTCGAATATCAATGCCTTGGGTACTATCTTTTTCTTTTGGCAAGTTAGCCTCTGGGTCAATGAGTTTGTGACAAAGACTTGTTTTGCCTGCACCTCCTTCCCCGATTAATAAAAGTTTGGCTTCAAAGATTTGGTCGGTGCCCTCTTTGCTTAATTGCTCAAAATAACGGAGAATAGCCTTGTTGCCTTGTCGTACAATTTTAGGAGGCGGGACTGCCAAAGGGCAGTCTTTAACATTGATTTCATTTAGGTCGTTACCTTCTTTTTCATTCCAGGTTATTTTCCAGCCTTTTTTTATAAGTTGTAAGATAGGAGAAAGATCAAAAATTTCTGAATGGGATACATCAATCTTTTGTAATTTTCTTAAATTATTAAGCGGAGATAAGTCTTTGGTTTTCGAGTGAGAGGCATTCAGTTCTTGTAAACCTTTTAGGTTTTTAAGTGGAGATAAATCTTTTACATCTGTATAAGAAATATTGAGGACCTGCAAATTTAGTAACGCCTTAAGCGGAGAAATATCGACAACTTTGGTCCATGATACGTTTAAGGTTTGCAGATGCACTAAATTCTTTAATGGGGATAAGTCTTTTACATTTCCCTTTTCGAATAAACTTCTGTACGTATTAAGGTGCTTTAAATTATGCAGATTGGTTATTGGAGATAAATCTGAAACCAATGTATTAGAAATGTCAAGATACTGAAGGTCAGTTAACTCTTGCAGCGGCGCTAAATCAACCACTTTTGTGCCGGATACATCCAGTTTTTGTAAATTTTTTAGTTTTTTTACAAAAGACAAATCATAAAGATCCCGATTCCCCAAAAGGTTTAACTCTTTTAACCAAACACACTTCGTGATTTCGGAAGGAGGATTAAACAAACCACAATTTTTAAGATCGAGAACCGAATGTTTGTTTCTTATGTTTTCAGAAATGCGGTGCATTGCAAGGTCTGACATAATGAATCGAATAAAAAAACAAATAAGTTGGCCAAATGTCGTTAAAATTAGGCAGGCAGAGTTTTTAAAATATGCCTAGGAGTCCGCAAGTGTGTTTACTCCTCCAGCAAAAACTTCATGTAGGTACCGTTTGTTGCCAAAGAATATATTGTTCATCCATACCCAGAGCAGTAAATGCGAAGGCCTGTGAAATATCTTCCTTTTCCAAAAAGGAAAACTCCGACAACAATTGATCAATGGGCATGCCTCCGGCCAGGTAGGCCAATAGCGTAGTCACCGGAAAGCGCATACCACGAATGCAGGGCTTGCCCGTGCACACTTCCGGATTGATCGTAATACGCGGGTATTTAGGATGGGTAAATTCCATCGGCAGAATTTTTTACAAAAATAATCCATTTTACCCATTCCTTCCAATTCCGAATTTTTCCACCCCCAAACGCCCAACCCTAACCCGCTTACCCCCACCTTTGCACCGGTTAAAAGGCACGGAGTGATAGTCTCACTCCAAGTGAGACTATCACTACAGTGCGCCCATCACCAATCATCAACCAACCCAACCACCACACGCATGGCCTATATCATCGACGGCGTCCGCACCCCCATCGGCAACTTCGGCGGCAGCCTGGCGCCCGTCCGCACCGACGACCTGGCGGCTTTCGTCATTCAGAAACTCATCGAGCGCCACCCCTTCCTGCTCGAAATGCCCGGCGAGCGTGCCACTCCCCCCCTTGGGGGGGGCGGGGGGGGCACTACTCTCCTCCCTGGGGGGGCTGAAGGGGGCACCGCTCCCTCCCACCGGATGGCAGGGGGAGGCATCTCCGACGTCATCCTCGGCTGCGCCAACCAGGCCGGCGAAGACAACCGCAACGTGGCGCGCATGGCCCTGCTCCTGGCCGGGCTGCCCTACACCGTGCCCGGCGAAACCGTCAACCGCCTGTGCGCCAGCGGCATGTCGGCGGTGATCCAGGCCGCGCGGGCGGTGGCGGCCGGCGACGGCGACCTGTTCATTGCCGGCGGCGTGGAAGGCATGACCCGCGGCCCCTGGGTCATCAGCAAGACCTCCAAACCCTTCGGCACCGACGCCCAGATGTTCGATTCCAGTTTCGGCTGGCGCTTCATCAACCCCCGCATGCAGGCCCTGTACGGCACCGACGCCATGGGCATGACCGCCGAAAATCTGGTGGAGCAGCACGGCATCAGCCGGGAAGACCAGGACAGGTTTGCCCTCTGGAGCCAGCAAAAGGCCGCCAAAGCCCGTGCCGCCGGTATCCTGGCCGAAGAGATCGTCCCGATCCCGGTGTCCAAAGGCAAGGGTGACCCGGTGCCGGTGGAGCACGACGAATTCATCAAGCCCGACACCACGCTGGAGGTACTGGCCAAATTGAAACCGGCCTTCAAAAAAGACGGCAGCGTCACGGCGGGCAATGCTTCGGGCCTGAACGACGGCGCCGCCGCCCTGCTGATCGCCTCGGAAAATGCTGTCAAAAACCATAACCTGAAACCGCTGGCCCGCATCGTCAGTTCGGCGGTGGTCGGAGTGGAGCCGCGCATCATGGGCATCGGCCCCGTGGGGGCCAGCCGCCTGGCCCTGGAAAAAGCCGGCCTGACCCTCGACCGGATGGACGTGATCGAACTCAACGAAGCCTTTGCCGCCCAGGTGCTGGCCTGCACCCGCCTGCTGGGCCTCGACGACCGGGACCCGCGCCTCAACCCCAACGGCGGCGCCATCGCGCTCGGGCACCCGCTGGGCATGTCCGGCGCCCGCATCATTCTGGCGGCTGCCCGGGAATTGCAGCGCCGCGGCGGACGTTATGCCCTGTGTGCCATGTGCATCGGGGTGGGGCAGGGCTACGCGGTGGTATTGGAAAAAGTTTAGAACAATGCAATACATCGACCACTCCCACACCATCACCATCGAGCATGGCATGCCCACCTGCCGGGGGCTGCCGGGACCGGTCGTCTGCGACTACCTGAGCCGGGAATTGTATACCCCCGGCACCGAATTCCAGATCGCCAGAATCGAAATGGTGGCGAACACCGTCTGAAACCCGCTAACGCTCATGCCACTCACCCTGCACCACGGCGACATCACCCAAATCGCTTTCGACGCCATCGTCAATGCGGCCAACTCCTCGCTGCTGGGCGGTGGCGGGGTCGACGGCGCCATTCACCGGGCCGGCGGCCCGCAGATCCTGGCCGAATGCCGGATGATCCGGGCCCGCCAGGGCGGTTGCGCGACGGGCGAGGCGGTCATTACTTCCGGGGGCAACCTGGCGGCGCGTTTCGTGATCCACACCGTGGGGCCGGTATACCGGGAAAACGACGACCGGATGCCCCTGTTGCTGGGCAACTGTTACCGCAATTCCCTGCTGCTGGCCGTACAAAACGGGTTAAAAACGGTAGCATTTCCCAACATCAGCACCGGCATCTACGGCTATCCCAAGGCGGAGGCCTGTACGGTCGCCCTGCGTTCGGTGAAAGAATTTTTACTGGAATATGCAGGCGCGCTGGAAGAAGTGCGCTTCGTCTGCTTCGATGCGGAAAATTTCAATCTTTACCGGCAATCCCTACCCAATTTCCAACCCCCCAATCTCTAATTTCCAATTTCTAATCTCCAATTTCCAATTTCCAATTTCCCCCTCACCGCGAAAGCGTATCATCCGGCGCCGCCAGGCTGTCCGGCTGAAAGTCTCCTTCGGACAAGGTATCCGACTTGACCAGGTGCATTTCGAACTGCATGCCCCGCATTTCCATGGTCAGCACCAGGGTGGAATCCGTAGCGCTCTGAATGCGGTAGGTAACCGGCTGGGGGCTTTTCTGCAGGATCTCGTTCTTGTTCAACTCGAATTCGGTCGGAGCGTCTGCACCGACAGGCAGGCTGGTCGTCATTTTTCCGTCGGTGCCGAAGTGGAAAAAAACGCCCTGCAGCGTTTCGGTTTCTTTCTGGTTGCGAAAACCTTTGGCCAGTTCCCACCGGCCATAGACCAGAGTCTGGGTTTTTTTAATGGTATCGTCCTCGCAGGCAGCAAAAAGCCACAGGAGAAAGATCAGGGATATATGAATACGTGCTGACATTTTACTTCACTTCAATAAAACCGAACCCCAGGTGCGGGTACTCGCCGAACCCGGCGTAGTAGCAAAACTCCAGAATGGGTTGCGGCATACTCACCTCGAATTCATAGGCAAAACCCCGCAACTGCGAGATGCCTTCCGGATTGGGTTTGAGGTGGATCAGGCGCGATTTGGCTTGCCCCAGCAGCCGGTAGTGCATGGGGAAAGCCGGGTCGAGCATCTTTAACGCTGCCAGCGATTTATATTGCATGGCGGCCTTCATGCGCCGGACGGCATGGGTGAAAAAACTGACGTCGTAGTTCTCGCTGTCGGGCAACAGGTACGGATTGGCGGTCTTTACCTCGTCCACGGTGGTGATCGAGATCGGCGACACGGCTTTGAACTGCATCGTTTCCTTGTAGGCCAGCGGCGGCATTACCTGCCAGTGTTTCACTTCGAATTGCGCGGGACGGCCGTCCAGGGTGCCCAGGGCCAGCGGAACCTGCCGGAAAATATGCACCAGTTGTTGTTCGAAAGAGGGGTCGATGTAAATGGAAACGCTCAATTTTACCTGATTGCCCAGGAGTTTGAATTCCTGTTTTACCTGGTCCATCTCATACGGATAGATGGCCAGCGGGCTGAACGTAAAAAGTTTGAAGTTGCGGGAACTTAAATCGAAACCGCGTTGCTGCACCCATGTGGCGAGCTCGGAACCTGCTTTCGAAAGGACTTCGAAAACCCACTGCGAGATTTCCGATTGGTAATTGATTGGAATAATGGTGCCCTTCTGGCAAGAAAGGCTAAACTGTATGCGCATAACACCTGGTTGTGATTAAAAGACAGATTAAAACTTCCCCATAGTGTAGTCGGTGGAGTTTTCGGCGCGAAAAGTACACATAACTTGTTTGCGGCAAAGGATTTTTTTAACATTGGCCACATTTTCGGCGTGAAATGGTGTAAAAAGCCCCAAAAAGTAGCAAAAATTTTGATATATTGTCACCGGACAATGGTCACCGACCCCTCGAACAACTCCCGGCTGCCATCCGTGTATTCTATTTCCGCAAACCACCCGTATACTCCCGGCGGGGCCGGTTTGTTGCGGTAAACGCCGTCCCAGCCGTCCGTTTCAAAGCCGGGAAAGAAGTCGTCGCGGCGGAACATCAGCGTTCCCCAACGGTCGGCAACCTGAAAAGTAACCACCCGGCGGACGCTTTCGTCCGTAAAAATACAGGCGTAGTCGTTGTAGCCGTTGAAATCCGGAGAAAAGACATTGGGCACCCACAACTTGCCCCGGTACACCACCTTCACCCGGATCTGACCGGTGCCTGTACAACCGGCAGCATCGGTAAAAGTAACGGAGTACAGTCCGGCTTGCGTTACCCGGATCAGGCCGGTGGTATCGCCGGTGCTCCAGAGGTAACGGAACGCCGGGTCTGCGCTGCCGATTACCGGCGCCTGGCCTTGCACCACCAGCGTATCGCCGGAGCCGAGATCGATCTGAGGCGGCAGGGCCGGTTCGATCAGGATCGTGTCGGCCGCTATGCAGCCCCGCTCGTCGTAGGCCAGTACGGAATAGGCGGCGTTTTCGTCGTTCGGCACTTCGATGCCGCTATCGTGGCTCCCGGTATTCCAGGTATACTGGCAGTTGGAACAGCCGGGTACTGTGGCGTTCAGAAAAACGGGGTCGGAGGAACAGGAAGACGGCGGGCCGGAAGGAATGATGTTCGCCGTCAGGTCGCATTCGAAGTAGACTACCCAGAAGTCGTTGACCCCCAGGTTGTTTTCCGTTTTTTCAAAGCCGGTGTTGCTTCTGGAGTGCCCGCCGATGACCAGTGAGCCGTCCGAGAAAAGCGCGGTGCGGGTCAGGGCGTCGTTGTCGGCGCCGCCGACGGTGCGTTCCCAGAGCTGGCCACTGTCAGGGTCCAGGCCGATGAGCCAGTAATCGTAGTTCCCGTGCGACGGCGCGGTTTTGCTGCCCGAAATACCGGAGTCCGTAACGCCGCCGAGGATCAGCTGGCCCAGCACGTTTTCATGAATGCTGTACAGGTCGTCGAGGCCGGTACCGCCGAAGCTCCATTCGCGCAGTTTCTGGCCGTTGCCGTCCAGTTCGAGCAGCCAGTAGTCGCTGTCGCCGCCGTAGAAAGGGGCGTCTTTGCCGTTGTTGAACGGGCCGGGCGCCGCCGGAGCGGAACCCGAGCGGCCGCCCCAGTACAGTTTTCCGGAAGCAACAAGCAGCGCGTAGGGATAGTCTTCGCCTGTACCGCCGTAGCGGTGGTCCCAGAGCAGTTGCCGGGTGCCGGGGTCGAACTTGCCGAGCCAGAAATCCATGCCGCCGCGTTCGGGTTCCGCGCCGAGGTCGCCGCTGCCGCCGGCCGATACCGTGCCGCCGGCCAGGTAAACGCCGCCGTCGGAGGCCCATTCCAGGTCGTTGATCTGGTCGTATCCGTCGCCGCCGATGGTTTTGTCCCACAACTTGTTGCCCTGGGCGTCGATGCCGATCAGCCAGAAATCCTGCTGGCCGCGGCAGGCTTCGGTTTTGTCCGGACCGGCCTCCGACCAGGAATTACAGCCCAGCAGGTAGCCGCCCCCGGGCCTTTCGAGCAGGGCGAAAAGTTCGTCGCGGTACAGCCCGCCCCAGGCTTTTTCCCATTGCAACTGCCCCTGGCCGTCCAGTTTGATGACCCAAACATCCATGTCGCCGCGGGAGGGCTGGCTTTTGTTGCCGCTAACCCCGGAAAAGGAATAGCCGCCGGCCAGAAAACCGCCGTCGGAAGTAGGGATGATCTCCCACAGGCGGTCGTCCTGGTCGCCGCCATAGGTGCGTTTCCAGACGACGTTGCCGTCGAGGTCGAGTTTCAGGATCAGAAAATTCCAGGAATAGTCGTTGGGATTGCCGAAGGCTGTACCGGAGCGGGAAGAGCCGGCTACGATCATACCGTCCGTAGTGGTCAGCAGGCCGGTGAGTTCGTCCCAACTGTCGCCTCCGATGGTCTTGTCCCAGGCCAGACCCGGCAATTGTGCCCGCAGCCCGGCGGCGGCGCACAGCAGGCATAGAAGTATGGTGAGTGTCCGGCAAAGGACAATGTTCATGGATGATAGAATCTGTGTCGAATGCGGGGAACCGGCGGGCCCATTGAAAATATAACTTCAACAACCTCAATCTGTTCGCCTGCTTCAACCGGTTTCATGCCTAAAAATAGCGGATTTTTGGAACATTGCGTTGCACTACGAAGGTTAAAACAACGCATTCGCGCGGGCGGCTTGTATGTCTTTAAAAATGAGCCGCTAAAACTTTGCCGGAAATGGCAGAGGGCCCTGTTTTTAACATTTGGCCGGTGCCGGCCGGAGTTCCCACCTCCACCCGGGGCACGCTATTTTTTTGCCAAACGAGGTATATTTGTGAAATCAAGCGGACCCGCCCGTTGCCATGCAGCAAGCCCCGCAGTTTTACCGGATCCTGGGGTGCATACCCAACGAATTCCCGCCTTCGGCTGAAAATTTCCTGGCTTCCGTTCACCCCGACGACCTGCAGGACATTACCAAAATAAAAGTAGCCGAGCAGCAACTTCAGGATCAGTATGCCGAACGTATTTTCGATATTTTCCAGCGGTTGCACAACCGGCAGACCTACGCCGGCACCGGTATCGGCCTGGCGTTGTGCCGGAAGATCGTGGAAAGCCACGGTGGAGAAATTTCAGCACGGGGGTAACCCGGGAAGGGCGCGGTGTTTCATATTTACCTGCCGGCCGCCTGAGATGGGAGAGGGAACACTTGTGCAAGCATGTATTGCCTGTCGTAGAGGGGGTGATTGACGATTTAAAATTACATGATTACATGATTGTTGATGGAAGGGATCACTCCGGGCCCATCTACAATCATGTAATCGACATTCGTCAATAAAAAATCCCTTTATTCCTCGACCAGTTCAAAATCGGTACGCCGGTTTTTCCGCCGCCCGTCTTCGCTGCCGTTGTCGGCTACGGGTTTGTCCGGGCCATTGCCGATGGCCACGAAGCGGTTGCGCGGCATGCCGTATTCCTTCACGAGGTAGTCGATAACCGCCTGGGCGCGTTTTTTCGACAGGGCGACGTTGGAAGCGGCATTGCCCACGTTGTCGGTATTGCCTTCCACGCGGATGCGGCTGTTGGCAAATGCCTTGGCCACGGGGACCATTTCATTGTCCACGATGTATTTGGCGTTGTCGTCCAGCAGGTATTCGCCGCTGCGGAAGGAGATGCTCACGCGTTTGGTGGCCACGGCCTCCTTGCCTTTGGCTTCGCTTTCGGAAATGCTGGCAAAAACGCGCTGGCCTTCGGCGGCGTGTTCGTTGCCGGCCAGGGCGGAGCGCTCCACGGCGCCGAAGAAGGCCGCTTTCGACCAGCCGGGAACGGCGTCGCTGCCTTTGAGTACGCCGATGTTGCGGTATTCCTTGGTCATGCGGGTGTAGAGTTCCTCGCCGGTCACCCCTTTGTAGTTGTTGCGGTTGAGACCGAAAAAGTTGAGGTTGTCGCCGTGGGTACACAGGCGCACGTTGTCGATGGCTTTCAGTGCGTCGTCTTTGGTAAACCCGTCGAAAGCTTCGGCCAGGATGCCGGCGGCTTCCTGTTTGGCGGCGGGTTTGCTGTTGATCTCCGCTGCGCCTTTCATCCAGCCGTCGTAGAGTTGCTGCACGCGTTCGCGGTTGTTTTCCACCCACTTGCGTTTGGCGATAAACACGTCGGCGATGATGTTGGAGGCGTTGCGGGTGCTTTGCAGGACGCGGGCGCCCGGTACTTTTTGCACGCATTCCTCGTCGAACGGCGACCACACCACTGCGGCATCCACGTTATTGGCCTTGAAAGCGTCGGCGGCTTCCACGGGCGACGGCACACCGACGATCTTTACGTCGTTGGTGGTCATGCCGGCGGCTCCGAGCAGCCAGATGAGGAAGGAATGGGAAGGCGACATTTCGGCCACGGCGATCTGTTTGCCGCGCAGGTCGCCGACCGAGGCGATACCACGCCGTACCACGATGGCGTCGCCGCCGCGCGACCAGTCGGCCTGAAACACCACGACCGGGTCGTAGGCGGCCAGCCCGGGCATTTCGGTGGGCAGGGCGTCGATGGTGGCCCACAGGAGCTGCACCTCGTCGTTTTTCCAGGCGTTGCGGCTGGCGGTCGGGTCGTCCAGGATCTTGAAGTCTACCTTGAAACCGTGGTCTTTGTAGTAGTTGCTTTCCGTATTGGGTTTAAAACCCTTGTTCCAGTACTGGCCGCCGGCATAGCCGCCCCAGGTGACGACGCCGACGCCGATGGTGTTCGGGTCGGACGCGCCTTCTCCGTCGGAGGAATCGTTCTGTTCGACCTGGGCTTTTTCCCGGAGCTCCTTACCGGTATCGGTGTTGTTCATAAAGTATTGTACACCGAAAAAAACAACCCCTACGATCAGCAGGGTAATGAGAAATTTGGAAAAGGATGTCAGCCGTGCCATGTTTGAATTGGTGATTGGTTGATTGGTGATTGGTTGATTGGTGGATTTGGTGATTTGGTGATTGGTGTACAGAAGATGTTGACAGCCAATCACCAATCAACCAGTCACCAGATTACTGTTCAAAAAAAGTATCGTACTGGTTGCCGCCGCGTTCGGATTTGCTGGGTACGGAAACGGGGGCGTTGAGGTCGAGTACGTCGGAAGGGTTGTTGGCTTTGGCCACGATCTTGTTCTTTTCGCCGCCCAACAGGAAGGAAACGCCTTCTTTTTCCCATTTTTCGAGCATGGCCAGGCCTTCCTCCTCGAACACACCGTTTTGCAGGTCGATGCTGTCCATGAAGTTTTTGGACATGTCCATGAAGCGTTCCATTTCGCCCACTTTCTGTCCCACGTCTTCGGCCATGGCTTCGAGGGCCATGTCGTACATGTATTTTTTGTCCGAATTGCCGCTCAGGATGGCCTGGGCGGAGCGGATGGCCGAATGGCTGGCCTTGATGGCTTTGTACTCCTGTTCCTTCACCACCACCTGGTCGGAGAGGTCTTCGAGCATGATCTCGGAGTTCTCATACATTTTCACCAGCACCCGGTAAAGTACTTCCATGCGTTTGTAGAGGTCTTCCAGCCGGACGTTGGAGTCCTGCAGGCGGCCGGCCTTACGGGCCTGGAGTACCATGAGCGCATCTTTGCCGGTTTCCCGGGCTTTGCCGGCCAGACTGAGGTTGTTCTGGATGTTGCGCTGGTTTTGCTTGATCATTTCGCCCAGTTTGTACATCTGCCCCTTCAGGTTGCTGATCTGGGAGTTCATTTTGCTCAGGTTGTCCTTCAGGTCCTCGATGTAACTTTTCAGGATGCCGATCGGGTCGAGCTGGACGAACATGCCGGTAACCCAGCGCATGATCGATTTGTACATGTACCAGACCAGGTTGCGCATTTTCGGGTCGAGCACCACGTAAATGATGGCGGCCAATGCGGCCAGCAGTCCGGCCAGATAGAGCGTATTGGAAGCCAGGGTGATCAGTGTCGGCAGGGCTTGGTAGAGCAAAAATCCGCCGCCGAGTACGAGCGCGGCCATGAACAGGCCGCCGGTAACGCCTTCGGGACGTTCCCAGAAACCTTTGGGTTTGATCGGTTGCAAGTCAGTCATTTATAAAGTTGTTGATTCGTTGAATTGTTGATTTGTTGATGAGGTTGATAAGGTTGATGAGGTTGATAAGGTTGATGAGGTTGATAAGGTTGATAGGGTTGATAAGGTTGATTTGTTGATAGGGTTGGGTGAACAAGAAGATGACGGTGTACTCTACGTTATCAACCCTATCAACCCTATCAACCCTATCAACCCCATCAACCCTATCAACCTTATCAATTCCGGTTGAACAGGCTGTTCAGGAACATCCGTACCGTGCGGCGGAAGCGGTCGTTGATGAAATACAGGATGACGAAAGCCAGTACGAACACCCAGAAAAAGCCGATGGTGAGGCGCAGGATGAAATAGAGCAGCCAAAGGATCAGCAATGCAGCGATGAAGGCGGTTACCGGATTTTTTGTTATGTCGTTCATGATGGACGGTTGATTTATTGATTTGCGGAATGGTGGCCGGCGGCTCACTTCAGGTACTGCCGGATCTTGCCGATGTCTTCCTGAAGTTGGGCGGTGACGGAATTGAAGGTAGCCTCGAAATCGGCTTTGGTCGTTTCGATTTTTACGGTGCTGTCACTGACTTCCTTGCGGATTTGTTCGCTGCGCTGCCGGTGTTCCTCGATCTGCTGGGTGAGTTGCCGGATCTGTTCGGCTTTGTTTTCCATCATCGCCTCCAGGTTTTTTACCTCCTCTTCCCGGTTGCCGATCAGCCGGGCGCGTTGTTGCGCATGGGCCTCGTTGAATTTGGACTGTTCCTTCTGCAGCACATCGAGGTAGAACTGGGCGGATTCGACCAGTTTTTCCGGCGTGATGCCCATTGTCTGCGCCATGGCGTAGGCCGAGTGGAAGCGTGTTTGCTCGTCCATCGGCATTTTGGCGAGATTTTTCAGGGCCTGACGGAATTCGAAGTAATCGAAGCCGGGCTGATTGTTCTTTTCCAGCGCCGAAGCCAGTATTTCCACGAATTTATCGCTTATGGAGCCGGTCCCTCCGGTTTCGACGCGGGTGACGGCCGGGGGAGGCGCGGTCATTTCGGCCGGGTGCTGGGCGCTGGTGGAGGGTGTTTGCTTCGTATTCTGATCGCTGCCGCTTTCATCTTCGACGATGAAAACGGACTTGAATTTTTTGAAAATATCGCTCATTGAACGGTTGACGATTGTTGTCCGCCCGGGGCGGTGAATAACGGTTGACGGTTGTAAGGCTGTTGCCCCGGTTTGCAGGGTCAAATGTGGGGGCGTAAAAAACCGCATACCCAATTCGTCGGCGACAATCCGGGAATTTCGGACAAAGTAAGGCAAAACAACCGATAAAATGTAGCAAAGCGCGGAGATTCGGAAACGCAAAATTCAGGATCGCGCGGAGTTCGCCAAATCGCTTTTCCTTTGCGCTCGAATGACGCAATTACTTTTACTTATCGCTCGAATTACCCAACGATGACCTTCGACGTCACTATCCCCGTCCTGAACGAGGAAGCAACCCTCGACCGGCAGGTGCGTATCCTGCGCGGCTTCCTGCTGCAACACTTCCCCCAACCCGGTCAGTGGCGTATCGTGATCGCCGACAACGGCAGTACCGACCATACCCGGCACATCGCCGCGGCCCTGTGCGACGAGTTTGCCGACGTGCAACTGGTCAAAGTCCCGGAAAAGGGGGTCGGCCTGGCCCTCAAGACTTCCTGGCAGCAAAGCCGGGCCGATATCGTCGGCTACATGGACCTGGACCTCGCCACCGACCTGAAGCACTTTATCCAGGCCTACAACGCCCTGGCCACCGAGGGATTCGACCTGGTATACGGCACGCGGCTGCACCGCAAGTCCCGCGTCGTCGGGCGTACGCTGAAGCGGGAGATCACCTCCCGGGTGTTCAACTTCATTGCCAAAAACTACCTGGGAACGCGTTTCTCCGACGGCATGTGCGGCTTCAAATGGCTGCTGCGCCGCCATGTTCAGCCGCTTATGGACGGCGGCGCCGTGTCCGACGGCTGGTTCTTCAGCACCGAACTGCTGGCCGTCGCCGAGTGGCAGGGGTTGAAAACCTGCGAATTGCCGGTCCACTGGACCGACGATACCACGGGCAGCAAGGTGAACATCCCCCGGCTGGCCAAACAGTATTTGCGGGCGATGCGGGTGTTGAAAGAAAAAAGGTTGATGGGGGTTGATAAAAGTTGATGGGGGTTGATAAAGGTTGATAGAGGTTGATAGGGGTTGATAAAGGTTGATAAAGGTTGATAAAGGTTGATAAAGGTTGATAAAGGTTGATAGAGGTTGATAGGGGTTGATGAGGGTTGATAGGGGCACGCCTGTCAACCATCCTTACAGTTCGTACTTATACCGCGGTCCTACTTTAAAAAAGCCTTCCCGTTCGTAGAACCGCAACGTCGCCGCGTACTGGTCGCCGGGGGTGGTCACTTCCAGCCGCATCCAGCCGCGGCTTTCGGCCAGTTCCTTGGCCGCATCGAGCAGGATTTTACCGACGCCTTCCGAGCGGTAGGGCGGCACGACGTACAGTTCGTTGATGACGCCGATACGCCCGCCGGCATACAGCGCCAGCGATTCCACGATGGTCAGAATGCCCACTGCCTCGTCGTCTTCGTTGAAAGCCAGCAGGGTGGAGTGCAGCGGATCTTCGTCCGTCTCGGCGAAGATCTTGGCGATCTGCGGTGCCGTAAGGGTGTGGCCTACCTCTTCGAACAGGTTGGCCAGCATTTCGGCTACGATGTTCGTATGCGTATCGTCGGCAATGACCAGGTTTATCATAACGTGATTTTGATGGTGGCACAGCCTTCAGGCTGTCGGTTCAGGAGCCATTTATGGCTCTGAAAAATTTCAAATATGGCTCTGAAAATTTCAAAACAAATTGCGGCTGAAATGTATAGCCCTGAATAATGCGAATCAAGGGTTTCGATTCCTGCTTCAAATGTTGAAGATTCAGCGATTCTACCCAATGATTACCTCGAAAACCCGGGCGAACGTGTCATGCAGAG
>WBZQ01000533.1_pt1 | contig 29981 bp, 20 predicted proteins | sample 5204251 | NCBI WGS metagenome assembly WBZQ01 (sample SAMN12412402, study PRJNA552823) | activated sludge metagenome | isolation source: activated sludge from nitrification reactor of wastewater treatment plant... | place: USA: Virginia | collected 2017-09 | reverse complement strand
TTCCTGCCGGGTTGTTGTTCTCCCTCGGGGTCGTCGCGTATTGGACCCAGGTCTTCCCGTCTTCAGAAGACCACATATCGTCCAGAGGATCGCTAAATGGTTCAGTGAGGCCGCCGTAGAGCCATAGCCTGTCGCGGGGGCCGCCACACGCTGTGGCAGCGAACATACAGCGCGGCGTCCAGTTCGCATGGCCTACTTGCTTCCACGTGAGTTTGTTGTCGGTCCACGTTGCTTTCCACACGTCATTCACTGAAGTTCCGGTCTCGTCGTTGCCGCCGAACACCCAAAGCTCGTCCCTGAAGATGACGCAGGCATGTCCCATCCGTGGCGTCCACGGAGCTTGATCGTGCTGTTGCCATTTCCCCGTCCTGCCGTCATAACTCCAGACGTGATTGTTTCGAAGCTTAGGGTCGGCAGCGCCTCCGCCAACAAGCCAGAGTGTATTCTGCCGACACACGGCGGGACTCGTGAGCATTCCGTCAGGGACGTGTTCATGTTTAAGCTGCCACGTCGCATACGGATACGTGGACGAGTACAGGATCCCTTTTCCCTCCTTAACGAATATGCCGTAGAGTTCCTGATCATTCATGTTGCAGAGAACCGCTGGATATCCGTAGTCAAAAGAAACCGTATGCCAGCCTGGAGTCAGCACTGGCACGGAGAGTGCGACTCTTTCCGTCTTCTCTCCGTCAATGATTTCGAGCTCATAGGTGGTCGTGGGCGCCCATGGTCGCTCTTTGTCATAGACGTAGGGCTTTCCGCTGATGCACCCTGCACTTCCCGAATGGAACTCTTCCAACTTGGCCCTGTTAAAGCCGTACAGTGTGGCTCGCTGTGCGTTGACGGTATTCCATGTCAACCTGAAGTGTTTTTTGTCTGCATCGGTGATGAGATAGGGAGGGTCTGCCGTGAAGTAGAGGATCGAGAACTGTTCGGCTTTCTTGTCCACACGTAGCGGCGGCTCTTTGTATTCCGCATAGCCGGAGATCTTCGCGCTGATGGTAATCTTGGCTTGGCCAGGATCAACCTTGCTCTCAAACTTCGAGAGGGTGAGCTGCTGACACTCGTTCGCCTGAAACGCAGGCTTCGGGAGCCTAAAACTCCACGTGGCCTGCCCCTGCGTAGTCGTCAAGGGGTTGAGTTGCCAGAGTGTAGGGTACTCAATCTTAAGTTTGACGCTGTCCTCCAGTGTCGCTAAATTGTCCGGCCCGTTGCCGGTAGAGATGGAAAGAGTCAGTTCTCCCTTCGTACCCGGTCCGGAAAAGGTAATCGGTTGAGCCGTTGTGTTCGTGATGCGTAGGACAATGGTATTCGTGCCGGCGTAGCCTGGCCCCAGGTCGACCTTGGCGTCAACGACTGTACAGGTGAGCGGCAGCGATGGGAGCGGCGTCGCTTGGTCAGCCATGAATGGTTCCTTTCGAAAGGCGGATGCTGAGGCGTCGTTCCGCCCGGCTATTATCTTTGTTGAACAATAGTAAGGTGAACGTCGTGTCGGCTTGTATGTGCACGCCATACTGACCAGGAAGAGGCTGGCTTTCCCATACCTTGAGCGGCTCGTCTTCACGCTTGCCGGCCAGTAGTACCAAACGATCACCGCCCTGCAGTGCCCACGCCAAGGTGACGTTCGTATCCGGCGCAACGTCCTGCAGCCCTTCCTTCACCCAGAAACCAAGGATCGATACGGGATTCATCTTCAGCTTGAGCCAGCCCTCGGAAATCTCCTGCGGTCTTGGGGAAAAGCCCCCTCGATCAGTAGCGGCCGTCATCGTGTCGGTTTCTTTCCACATGGTGACCTGTGGGCGATAGGCCCAGGACCATTTACCAAAATCATCTGATGGGGTCGGCATGGTGACGTCGCCTCCAGGGCTCAGCAGCGGCGCCACCTGAAAGAAGGCCTCCTGCGCGGACTTGGCGGCAGAACGCACCTGTGAGGGTAATTCGATGACGCGCTTGGGCAGGATTCCGGTAGAGACATGGACCATGGCTCGCGGGTCCATGAGCACTGTCAATCTGACGGGAGTTTCACAATCTAGAACCGTGTGACTGTGTTTGTATTCAATGGTCCCAGCGATGGGTAGCCCTGGCAGCATCGGCGCGCCCGCAGCAGCATACAAAGGGGCCGAGATATGTGAGGCTGTATCGTGAACGAAGAAGCCGATGACGCCGTCTCGAGTCTCTGTGGCATCCCCGAGGCTCATAGGGAATGTGATTGTGGTGAAGCCATGAGAGTCGTAGGTTCCAATCTTCTCCAGGCGTTGGTCGGTAGCGGGCAGACCGTCCAGTTCCAATTGGACAGACGCTTTGGCCAATGCTAAAGGTCGTCCCAGGAGAACGGAAAGCAGCGGATCGTGCTCCGGTTCCCCAGGATCAGTCTTGGCCATGGCGTCGTCGAGGAGATTCCAGAACGCGGCGCCGTTGTCAGCACCAAGGCCTTCTAGCCATTGCACCACGAACTTGAGCTCAGGATTGTGAATGGTTTCCGGTCGATGTGAGGTTCCCGGCATGGGGACCCAGAAAAAGGCTTTCTCGTGTTGCGCCGCAGGTGTCCCTGTGGCGCGGAGTATTTTCTGGAGCACGCCTAGCGGGGTTCCGTTTGCATCGTAGAAGAGTACGTTGGCGTCGAGGTGATTGGGGATGATCCATCCACAGATCGGGCTGTTTGCCGGGAGCGTCTCGGGTGGATTCTCAGCGGGAATCCAATCAACGCGCAATCGTGCAGGCTGAGAGAACCGCGGACTCAACTGGATAAGCGGTTCCATGGGGGCGCCGGACGGTGTCAGGCTTGCCGTGCGCAGCAGTTGAGTGAGGGGTACGTTGACCCTTTGACCAAACGCGTCGATGATTCCGATTTGCAGTAGGTGTAGATGTCCCGCTCGTACCGGAAAGAAGGGTTTATTTGGGGTAGGCAGCGCAAAATTCCGCAGGCCGACAAGCATAGACGCAATTGGATCCAAGGGGTTTACAGTCGCATCGATAAAAAATTTGGGATTGATCGGTTGTGGCCGCAAGATCTGGTCGCGCATGAGGAACGCATCGTGTAATCCCCTGAGGGGTTGCGCGAGAATATGCATCTGGCCTACTAGCGCGAGAACTGCTTCCAATTCTTTCTTCTGTGTGTTTCCGCTGTACTGCTCGAGCCGCTCTTCCAGTACCGACGCGGCATTCGGCGAGACAATGCTGTAACCTTGGTAGATCTGTGGCGAATACGCTGCCTGACCGTCCCCGTTCGAACGGAACTCGTCTGTCTCCCTGACAAACTCCCACTTCTTTAAGACGTCCTCCACGCGTTGATACGAAGGGCGCCAGGAGACCTGCCACTCAAGAAAAAGCGGCAACCAGGGGTTCCCATCCCAATCTCGCAAGGCCAACAAGGCCGGAGCTGATCCGTTTAGACACGTGACGGGCTGATCGGGAGGCTTGCCGGTCAACGAAAGGGGCGTTCGTTGCCATTGCCGGACCTGTGCAAGCAGCTTCTCCTTGCCGAGACGAGTCTGGAGACCTGCGTTGCGATAGGCCTGGTCGGCAATGGCCTCGGCGTGAGTCGGGTCGAGCAGTAACGCTTCGTGCAAAAGACGCTGGATGCCTTGAGGGATGGCTAATGGCTCCGCAAAGAGGCCGGGGTCTCGCATTTCCAGAACTTGCTCCGCGCTCACGTTGACACCCGTCTGACCATTGGGAATATTCACGAGGAGCGTGGTGGCTTCCTGGCCAGTCACGCGGCAGAGAAGTGTCTCCTGCGCTCCGCGAGGTTGACCGCCTCTTTTCGCATTGGAGGGAGACAATCCCGGGGCCGAAACCAGGAGCGTGGGATCGTTCGGGCGCCACCATGGTGAAGTGAGGGTTTTGCCAAGTTCGAGATCAGGAAACTGTTGAAAGAGGAGGGTAGCAAGTGCCTCATACTGCCGATCCAGCGTGGTGTGTTTGTCCGCAAGAGCTTGCGCTGCGGCCTCCGTGTGACTCTTTTCCCGCTCTAGGATCGGTGTCAAGGCAACAGGCTCTGCTTGATCTTCTCGATATTGATGAGCCCATTTGTTCCACGTGGCTTGGAGCTCCCACCGCATCGATTCCAATTCACGTTCTTGACGATCACAGTCCCGCTGCAGCGCATTCAAGGATGTCAGCGCCTGTTCCAACGCCTGGGGGAGTGTGGCGTCGGTGGCAGGCGCGGGTGGATCCTGTGCGGCTCCGTTCTTTTGGATAGAAAACTGCGTGCCCCCGGCGGAAGAGGCAAAGCGGGATTGTTGCAACCGCGCCTCCATTGCCTTGTAGTTGGTCGTCGTCGGTAATGCGTCGTCGATGAACGCTGAGAGGAGAGGTTCTAACGATGGCTTGTTCAGTTTCTGGGCCAGCAGCGCCGCCAGCGCCTCGGACGAGGTGTTGCCGATAGCCACCGTGCAATGGTCTTTGGTAAGCCAAGGTCGCTTGGCCTTGTACGCTTCTCCGTTTCCGCCTTTTCGTTTCCATTGGATATCATAGATCGCCCCGTGGCAAAGCGTTCGCGTCGGATACGACTCGCCCTTTGGCGGCAGCGAACATGCCCAACCCAACTCTTCAAGGTCATAACCCTGGAGAATGTCTTTCGCTGGATTTGAGTACCACCCCACCACCAGGTAGCTGAGCGCCGTATTGGGCGTTACGCCATCGAGCGCATCGTAGAACCCGAACACGCTTTTGCAGGATGAATAGGAGGCAGTAAAGGCAGGGTCGCCGTATCCCAGAGCTGTCAGTTCCACCCGGTCGGCGGGCTCTTTTCCCTCGTACCAGCCGGGGTAATCAAAATGTTTGCCAATATAGTCAAACAGAGGTAGGGCACCGTAGAGGGGAACCGTAATGGCTCCCGAAACGGGTGATCCTCCATCGGTATGATAGCGATAGTCACTTTCCACGACCCAGGCTTTCTGCGACAGCATGCTCGCATTGGGTTCGCGCCAGATGCGCTGGACGAACCAGCGGTTGGGCAGCGCCGGAAATTGTGGCGCGCCGCCCGCTTCGTGTTCTAGAACGTCGGCGAGCTGTTGCCCGAGCCGGATCACTGTGTTCGCGACGTGCTTCCGGGCGCTCTCGTCGGTGGCTATGGCAAGCTGCTCGATCGCCGTCTTCTGTTCTGCGCCGAGTGTGGCGTCTCCCACGAGCGTCGTGAGGCGGCGGCCCAGGGCAAGCAATCGTTGGACGAGACGTGTTCGCTCCGTGTCATCCATGGCCGTGGCGGATCGATCGGCGAGGACACGCTGAGCCCTCGCCATGCTTCTCGCTTGGACGAGGTGATTGCCTCCGCGCCGCATGGCATCCGGCAAGGTCCAATGGAGGTGCACGCCCGGGTCATGCGGACATGTCCTGGGATTGAACAGCGCGGGCGTGAGTTGAGAGCCGAGAATGTCGCCTTGATACAAGCGGGAAAAATCAACGGTCAGGTCGCTCCACTCGTCTGGGTCTGCGTCCTCTACGACAAGCGCCTCGAGCCCGATAGGGACCAGCAGAGAATGTGAGGTTGTTGCACCGGCGCTCATCCCTGCTTCTCCTTAGGTGCCTCGAAGAGGGCTCGGCCTGGACTCTCCACCATCTGTACGGCAAACTCTGCCGATGTAAACGTGCCATCGAGCGCCTGTTCGTCGCGAAGGGACCGTTCTATCTGATTGGCGAGCGCCCCGACATTCACGACGCGCGAGCTGCCTGGGCGCATCGGAATGGTGATGTCGAATGTTTTTCCAATTTGATCTCCTATCTGTTCGGCGGGAATGATTGTTCGGAGGTGGATCTTCTTGTAGACATTGTTGCCCTGAGATTCAGCGCCAAAATGGAGCCCTTCCGGTGGCTGTGTGATTGCGATCTCAGTCACCTTGCCGTTGAAGAGGCACAACAGAATGTCCGGACTTAACCGGTCGATCCGCAAAGTCTGCAGCGGGTCCAAGCGGTGTCCTTCCCCATCCACACCGGCAGCTTGTATCTCAAGCCCTTGCCAGCCTTCTGCCAGGCCCGACCGCAAGAGAAATCCAGTCAGCGGCCAATGAAGTGGCTTGGGTGTACGGTCTTGGTCTTTTGGGTCTTTCTCTTTTGTGATCAGGGACTGTCGGACTTCCGTCGCATTCTCGCCTGCCAGGTCGAGAAATTTATTGCGCAGCCGCTGGTCGAACACCTCGTCCAGTGAACTGCTTTTTCCAATGCTGCTCGCGCCTTCGAGCAGACATTTCACCCAACCGGGATCCAGATAGAAAAAACGGATCGACTCCGGCGGCAGCATTCCTTCGTCGGGAACCAGATAGTTGAAAGGCACCCCGTATAGCAGGAGCAGCCGTCCCAGCCATTCTCCGATCGGTGCCGGCATCGACCAGGCTGTTCCGGTGAGCACTATCTCAATGTTCTTCAGAATGTCTTTTTGATAGGCGTCGTCCATGATCATCTATTCCTGCGTAAGCCCACGAGCGTATTCGTCGCGCTCATCAGTACAGTGCTACTTCAACTCGTTCGTGAGTTTTCCCATCTCCTGCGCGAGGTATTCACTCATCTCGTTCCCTGGTACATCATACTGTTGGCGCTGTGCGGCCTCCTCCATCTTCACGTGCACCCGTTGGCGTTCCTGATGCCGGGTTCTGTACATTGATTGTGCGAAGAGCGGGCTTTGTAACGCGAGGAGACGCCCCAGTTGCCAGGCAGCGGCATAGCTCACATCCAGGAGCCCGGTGTCGTAGTGATAGCGAAGTGCCGCATCAGGGCAGGGCAGGGAGCGATAGACATCGAGCTTACGGTAGAAAAGTGGAACCAGGGGACCCCGGTACCAGGAGACCGTCGTCTCACCATTGCGGATGCGATGGGTAAGTGCCGTGTAGCCAAGGCTATACGCATGTTTGACATCGTCCGAACCCTCTGCAGCCACCGTGTCCGTGGGAGGCGGCAACTGCAAAAGTCCGGTATCGAGTTGACTGATGAGGGTCTTGAACGTGGTTTGCCCTTGGGAACTAAAACCCCAGTGTGCCAACACCGCCAGACGCACCGTCTTTTCGCTGATGATTCCCGCTTCACCATGGAGATAGGTATGAAACCCTTCCAACGAGACCAACACGGCCAGGTTCCTGCCCTCGTCGTGCCCTTTTGCGGTTTCTGGAAAACGATTGGCGAGCACGACGGAAAAGCATCCCTCCGTGTGCAGCGAGGCGGTTTCTTTCTTATCCGTCTGCACCTGACGCACATGCGCAAGATAAGGAAGGTCGGCTTTTGCGGGCACGATACCCGTGAACACCGACGTTGGAAGATCGATGGTGTTGCACAAATCATCGACCGATTCGTACTCTTTGAGATCCGAAGGGGTGAGGGTCGGTCCTTGGATGCCCCGACCGGGGTGCAGCAGCTCCTGCACTTTACGGATGTCTACCTTCGGCAGCTCGGCAGTGGGAAAATCCGACGGGCTCAGCACGAGCAAGGCAATCCAGGGGCAAGGATGCTTCTCATCAGGGGCGCTGCCATCCAGGGTGCGTTCCCATGGAAGCGTGCGCCGGACTAAGACGATATGGGGTAGGGTGTTGCCATACGCACCGGCCTGATTCGCGGGAGGATACACCGAGTACACATCCGCAGGATTGAGCGCAAAGCGCGGCCCTGCGACCGAAAAGTCGAGTCCGGTGCGAAAAGGCTCTGGGCGCGCCTCCCGGACGGTCTGTTCGACGTCGATGCGGTACTCACCCGGTAGCAAGGGAGGCAAGCAGGCTTGAAAAAATTGAATGAGGCCGCGTTCGAGGTCTGCCATCGTTCGGTTCCGCCGTGATTCCCAGATCTGTCACCGCCATCTAGCGGTTCTGTGGCCCCTTCATTGCCTCGCCGAGACAGGCCATCTCGGGCATGGCTTGTAATATCCGTCCCGCGTTGACGGCAAAATTCTCCAGCATCACCGTCCCGCGGTCGTCGGTTTTTCCCAGAGCCTGGAGGATTGTGCGTCGTTTCTCGGAGACCGTGACGTTATTCCAGATCGTGTTCTGGAGCGTATTCTCCTTGGGCGCGGGAATCTCCGCTGTTGTGAGCTCCCTCCAGGGAATCGGTTTCTCAAAGTTGTCATAGCGGAACTTGGCCAGATCGATCGGACTGAGAGCGTGACACGGGTCCTGGAGCGTCATCGATATCCGGAGGCCGCTCGGAACCTCCTTGATCATCTTGGCACTTGGCGTTTGCAGGGCTGCGAGATCGTTACTCCAGAGCGCGGAGGGGACATTCTTTCGAAGCAGTTGGGAGGCGACGTATTTGGCCCCCCATTCCGTTTGATCCTTGCCGCGCCGCCGTATCACCACCTTCTGCTCTGACTGGAGCGCAGCTTCCCTCATCGGGCGGATGCCCAGTGCCGGGGCATCCGCCTGGCCGTCTACGACGCGTGTGTTATTGAGAAAGATGGTCGTCGATGGGATGACGGATTCGGTCACAAACGAGAAGGCATGCGCATTGACGACCCTGATGGCTTTTTTGTGCTCCTTCTCCCCGATGGTTCGTTCGCTAAGCAGGCCGCCGGTGATGCGGATGGTATTGAGCACTGGGTCTTGCCCTGGTTGCGACGGTGGAAGAAAGGATCGCTGAAACTCGCCCCAGGTCAACGGTTCGGGTTGTGTCGGTTCCTGCTTGCCCAAGGGAATATCGAAGGAGACGATCACCAGGGAGACTCGCGCCACGCCTCCGAACGGGGGGCCCCAGAGATGCACGGAGGCGCCGACTTCAAACGTGAAGGTCCCAATGTCGGTCTGAAACGCGATGCCGATCCGCACGGCGATGCCGATATCATAGGAGAAGGGTTGCCAGGCGATGAGGAAATCGGCGCGCGCGTGAAACCAGGCGCGGATCGGCCCGGCTTGAAACACGATGTCCAATCGTCCACCGGCCATGAGACAGGAGGGCGTCAACGCAAAATAGGCCTCTCCGGTAATCGTCAAGGCCGTGCTCAGTGGCCAGTGAATGCGTACGCGTGGTACGACGGGGTAATGGTCTGGCTTCTTGAAGAGCGCGTGGTACCCGCCCAGCGTGACGACGAAATCCCCCGCCTGGTCGCCCTGGAACCAAAGATAGAATGCGAACCCTCCTCTGAGTCGGCATTCTTTGGTGAAGAGAAACGAATTGTCCGTGAGGCGCGCTTCCGCGGCGAAGACGCCCTCCGCTGGGTTGAAGGCGACTTTGATCGCGAGTTCAGCCGAGGCGATGGGCGGAAGGGGGTTCGCTCCGATTTGCTTGGGTATCCGGATTGTCGCGAGGCCTAAGAGGCCGATCTGGAGTTGCGTCCCATACGAGACAGTCACCATGGCAAAGCCATCGATCAAACCGAAGGAAGTGAACTTCACCCCGGCGGCGCCCCAGTAGTTGCCCACTGACGGGTAGATATATTCGCCCAGTTTTTGGCTGATGCCGCGAAGGTCCAGATTTTCCCCTAGATAGGCAGGATCGGTGGCGGCTTTGATCAGGGGGAAATTCGCGACCTCTTCAATCGCCGGCAGCTTCAGGGCCCGGTTGATGCCGAAACCGAGCGCCAGCCCTGTGACAAAGAAGCAGGGCGGTCCACCGAGCTCTCGCTGTAAGGCGGCAAAGAGGAAGAGAGATGTCGTCCCGTTGATATTCGCGTACGAGCCCAGCGCCGTGATCGTGAAGAGTCCGGCGATGCCAACTAGTAAGGACCCGTCGAGCTGGAGGGCATCCGGTTTTCCGGGCACGTCCACTTTGATGAGGCCGCCGCCAATCGTCAGCGGGCCTCCCGAGAACATCACGGAGGCGCCATCAAGACCGAAGCGAAGATTGTCCCAGACGTCGGCCGCGCTTTTGGGTGCCTTTAGCGGATAGGTCAGTCCGACGCCCTCTAACGTGGCAGTCAAAAAACTGAGTTGGAGTCCAGCATCCAGCTTGATGCCGATCCGGGCAGGGTCTTCTTTCTTTGTTGAAGGGAGATAACTCAGACCGACTCGCCTCAACGACAATGGCCCGATCGTCTTCTGCGCCTCGATCCACACCGTCATGCCTGCGGAGATGGCTTGCGTAGCCGTTGCTGGAGACTCACCGGGACGGGCGGGTGGAGGTTCCGGTTCAGGGGTCGCTGTTCGTGGGGCGGCCAGCCTGTCGAGCAGGTTCAGGCCTCCGATGGAAATTTCCGAAATAACCTTGAGCCCCTGTGGAAACGTGACCTGCTTGCCTGCACTCCGGCCCGGGTTGAGCACCGAGGCGTTCTGAAAGTCGTTCCCGGAGAAAAAAGAGACCTTGTCGAAGGATTTGCTGGCGTAGTAGACCCCCAGCTTGCCGATAGAAATGTCACCCACTAACCCGGATAGAAAGTTTGTTGGCGCGTGAGTTGTATTCACAGCCATATCGAGGCCGACCAGATAGCCGGGGGCTCCGACGTTTTTGAGAAGCGCGAACTGCAGGCGATGGCCGCCGACGTTCAACAGCAAGCCGAGTTGGACGTGTTTCGCCGTGCCAGAATGGTACGCGATGCCCAACTCCTGCAGCACGACATCCAAGTCGGATGTCCCCAGCAACGCCGTCAGTGCCTTGGCGGCGTCAGTATAGGTCTCGCCAAGATCGGGTAGGAGTGAAGAGAGGGACTGCTGAATCTCGATACGTCCGGAGAGTTCGCTGAGGCCATGCTGATCAAGGACACCTCGCAGCGACACCGGGCGCCGCGCAACCCGCGCACGGAGCAGAAGTTCCGTTCTCTGAATAGTCTCGGCCGCTGCCATTACTGAGGGGTCCTAGCCAAAATGAGATGGGCACAACCGATCTCTGGGAAGAATTTCCTCCGCTCCTCACAGGCAATTACCTGCGAAACGAGTGCATGGGAGGACGACCGGTTCCTCCTCCCATGCAGGTCTGTCATGCCGTGGGGGGATAAGCGTGTGTGGCTCAGTCTTCTGCCAGTTGCGCCGCATACGCTTGCAGCTTGGGGAAATCCTCCTCCTTGCAACGCAGCAAGCGCACAGACGCCCCAGTAATGTCAAAGAGGTCTCCTAAGTCTTTGTCACCGGTGAGAGACTCAATCAATCCGTTTTTCAACTGGAGGTCAAACATCATGAGAAGGGGATTGTCTCCTGCGGTGAAGTAGAAGGCTTGACAGGAAATGGTGGCATCATCAATTAATCTGCCGTATGCTTCTTCAAGCTGCTTCTTGGGTTTGCCATCCGGTCCCTTGATCTCCTGGCCTTTGTCATCCTTCTCAGTATCTGCTTTCTCATGCAGGATGCCTTTTCCGATTAAAAACTTTCTCAAATTGTAGCCCTCGAGCCGAATCGGTTTGGCAATGTAGACCGGTTCACCTTTTGAAATCCTTGTGACGTCCGCAATTCTCAATGCCGACGAGCCGCTGCCACTTTTCACGCGCACCTCAACCCCGATGCGGAGTTTCCCATTCATGAGCGTGTCCGCGCCCGCCAGTACAGCTGGCAGTTGCCGTGTAACAGCAGGTGTGGTGGTAGGGGTGTTTGCTGCCTTTGTCTCTACCGTGGACTCTACCGTTCCCGTGGTGTCCCCCATTGTCTGTTCCTCCTTAATTGGTTTGATCGAATCTGAGTCAAATTGCTTGTGACCTCACGATGACAACGGCCCCGCTTGCACGAGTGAGCGACGCACGGGAGCGCAGAGCTGCGCATGGGCCACCGCTTCCCTATGAAGGCAACTTGAGAAGTCGGAGCCCGATTACGGGGCCATTGGGAGAAATGATATCGATCATTTTTTTCTTCAGGTCGTCGGTGAGCTCGGCCCGATAGAGTCCTTTTTCGTTATCGAAGAACTCCTTCTCCTTGGAGGCATAGCGATAGCCCATGGTATGGGTCTGCGTCCAAAAAATCGCCACGCCGGAAGCGGAGGCCTTGGTTTTGTTTATCACCTCGTCGATCGAGTGAATGCGTTGGTCGCTTCCGTCCGGTTTCAGCCCGACCAGTTCACACTGCTCGGCGGGCTGATTATCCAACTTGCGGAGCTTCGCCATTTGCGCGTTCATGGTATGGTAGTCGAGACCGAGTTCGCTATGCGAGTCCAAGCCGCTTCCCTTGAGGAGGGTCTTTCTGGCCCACACCAAAGCAATGCAGGTGCAAATGCCGCGTTCGGTCCCTTGAGAAAAGTTGTTCTGCAGCGAAAAAATTTGTCTCACTGGCATACCGTAATTCCTTTCTGTGAGCGTGAAGAGTATGGCTTCTTGGTCTTCCCGGCTGTGAGGGTCGTGCTCATGTGTGCTTTGCCTTGATGATCCAGTTTACATAGATATTCTTCGGTCGGGTTTCTTTGCCGCCGGTTGCGGTAGTTTGCGAGTGTTTAACGTTCCAATGGCTCCCACTCATATTGCCGCCGCTTTTTACGTAATGAGTCTCCGTGTATCCGTGCGTATGGCTCTTGAACTCGTCATCCTGCACGGACCCGACCTTATCGCCAGGGTTTCCGCCGGCTGGTTCTGCTCGACGGGATTCAGCGTCTGGATCTCTGCCGCTTTTTTGATTCGTGCCTCGCGGGAATCGCCCGCGCAGGTCAGGCACATTGAAGGTTGACTTCGTATCCCCCGCACCGAATGCCGTACCAAGCGCAGTAAAAAGGTCGCCGTAGTCTGTCCGTGAAACGGCGGCGCCGTCGCACGGCAGCCATCCCTGTGCTTTTAAGTTCTTGACAACATCCTGGTTGGTCGTATCTCCCCCGTAAGCCATCATCGTTCCCACCGGGACCAGAGAGTTCTGGAATGACACACCGTTCAAAGTGACCGGAGCCTGAAGCGAGATCGCATTGTTTGGAGCGTCAAACGTGGCCAACCTGCGCCAATTCGCTTGTCCATTGGTCGTTGTTCCGTACAGTTCCAACATGCCGCTATCCCGGAGCTCTAGCGTGAACGCTTTCTTTTGTGCGTCCTTGATCTGCCACTGCCCCCCGTCGTTCACGAAGGCATTATTGGTGATGCGAACCGTCCCGTTGTGGTTGTCGAGATAGAGGGCATTGTCGATGGAAAAAGGTGTTTTGGTGTCCTTACTGCGTATATCCACCACATGCTCTGGTGTTGTCGTGCCAATGCCAATGCGCCCCTGTTGGTCAATAAACAGCGCATCCATCGCGCCTGCGCCGTAGAGCGCGCTTACCGCGGCTAAGGTGATGCCGAAAGGTAGCCATATGAATCGGATACTTTTGAACACGCGCCGGCGTATATCAGTCGATGCGCGTGGCTGTTGCGCCATCAGCAGGGCCTGTACTTGCTGTTGGAGTACCGTGACCTCCGCTCTGAGCGATTGGCTGTCTTCTTTCCATGCTTCGTTCACGCGGCCCCCTTTTCTCCTCTGTGATGCGCACAAAGTTTCCTGCCTCCTAGCGGGAAGCAATCGCTAGGCCACAGACCTCAATGGGAAGAGCCTAGGTCGAAGTCCAGAGATAATGGCCCTTCTCACATATTTCCTCACGATTTTCGGCTGCGGCTGAGTAGGCAGAAGGTTGATGCCCGTCCCATGGGACGGGCCGCACCCACCCTTCGGGACGGGCGGGCGACTTGCCGCATGAATTTGGGGCATTGTACGCCTGGGGGAATCCTCCTAAACAGCGGCCGTTCACTATCTCGAACCATTACTCGCTACGCAGAGCTGATGGCCCATCATTTGCTCAGGCTTCATGCCACCGTGCGAACCGACTTCAATCGGGCACAGGAGGAGATGATGCGGACGCCATGGACAACCACGGCTCCGAACGCATTGCAGCGTGTTGTAGGGAAGTAGGGACGGCAGCAGGATAGGGTGGCGCCATTCATGCCTGGTAAGTGGCAGCGTCCACTCTTGAATCATACCCGCATAACAGGAGGTCTCGATGCCCGCAAACAACTTTGGGAACACCCAGGGGAATTTTACCGTTTCCGATGCACCATTCGCCGGTCGAGTCTCGGCTATGACGGGGCTCGGCTGGACCTTCGCTGACTTTGAGGCTCTGCATCGCGCTGCAGCCACCCTCAAGATGAACGATGTCCCGAGCGGGAGCCCTACGGTGCAGACCTATCGAACCTGGTTTCACAATTCCGGACTCTTTCTCTACACCAATCCCTAGCAAAGAGTCAGAGAGGGAGTAGAACACATCGAATCGAATACCCATGGGACTGTTTCTTTCACCGGACTTCACACGAATAAAGGGGGACACAAGATGCCAAGCCAACTACGCTGCAATGACTTACAATCGGGCGATATCATGGTGAAGGTCAACGACGGGTCGCTGGTCGCGAGATTGATCAAGACTGGGCAAACCTTGTTTAAGGAGAAAAACCCCGACATCACCCACGCGGGAGTGATGTTTGACTCGAACTTCATCATTGAAGCGCAGGGAAGCGGCATCATGGCCAATGATTTACGCGTCGGCAATGCTGCCTATAACTACTACGTCTATCGTTGTACAAATGCCAACCTGGCTCAAGGCGCCGGCACATGCGCCAAGATGATGTTCGATATTCATGCGCTGAATGGGAACCTCAAATACGGCCTGCTAGGGGCCATCAAGTCGATCCTGGGAAGCAGCGGAACGCCGTTGACTCCGGACGCGATGGACAAACTGTTGTCCAGAATTCTGGAAGGAAAAGGGAAGAGTTTCTTTTGTTCGCAGTTTGCCGTGTATGTCTATCAGTTTGTCGCCGAACAACTTGCCATTCCTGCCAAGGATGTCTTTGCTGTGAACGATGCCAAGGTGCCGACGTCGCAATTGCCGGAACTGTTGATGAGTAAGCCAGCTCTGTTCAATGAAATCGGCTGGCTCTTCGCCAATGAGCGATAACGGAGACCTGCTGCGCCTCCAAGGCACGTCGTGGGTATCCGGGATACGGGCATGGGCTTTGTCGGTCAATGTGTGCATCACTGGGAGGAAAAGGGGGGGGGCGAACCATAGGCGCGGGACAGCCAAGCGCTCTGGGCGGAGGTCACGGTACTCCAACAACAAGTGCAGGCGCTGCTGATGGCGCAATCTCTAGCCGTGAGTGCGTCGGCTCGCTGGCGTGTATCCAAAAATGTGAAATGGTTGTTGGCCTATGCATTCTGCGAGGCCGCAGGCAACGCTTGAAGAACATAAGAAAGCCTGGCAAGCCGAACGCGACCAGCGCTACATGGCGCTAACATCCACCAATGTCGGCGTCATCGCACAGGAAGTTGAAGCGGTGTTACCGAGGCGGTGAGCACGGACGAAAACGGATATAAGTCAGTCAAACCTCACTCTCTGACCGCTCTGCTGATCGCAGCATGTAGAGAGCAAGAGAATGCGGCGCAAGCACAAGCCCGCAGTGTGGAGCAGCATGAACAGGAAATCGCCCGATTAAGGGCTGCGACACGCACCGTGCATCAGTTTGACCCAGAGCGGGCTGGGCAGCTCCCCCATGCAGTGCATGCTCAGTAAAAGCCGCAATCAGGCGTCGACTTGAAACCTACGTAAAAATCTGTTAGGGTCCGCGCCGCAGAATTAGAGCGCGCGATGATTCCGCGAGATTTCCAGCCGTTCCACTCAGGGAGCCGATTCTCCTCACTGAGCTGTGAACCAGTAGGCGAGCCTACTGTCTCTATCCGCGGCCCTTCTCCTCGTGTCGAGGCGATCATCATACACGCGCCCTTCCCGGCTCACCGATTCTGGTCGGATGCCTTGCGCCACACACGGTTCCAAGATGCCATGTCGATCATCCGGACATTTCACTGTCGCATAGGTCGTGTTGCAGGCAGAAGATGCCGGACGGTTGCTCTTCTAATTGCGGTAGGAAGAACATGGATAGACAGCCTGAGTCCAGTGCAGAACAGCTGACCGCACAGATGGCCGGCAGCGCGTGCCTTGAAGCGGCTGTGATCGAACGCCCTCGCTTCGACGCTCTACTGTCCGAACTCTCGACTCAGTTCATGAACCTTCCGGCGTCGGCGCTAGATCATGAGATCACGTATGGGCTGCAACGCCTTGCGGAGTGTCTGGGCGTACAGCAGGGCATGCTGTTCGAGTTGTCAGAAGAAGTCAGCCGGATGCATGCCACTCACACCTGGATGGCCTCGGCGCGTGAGTGCATCGTGCCAGTGATAGTGGATCACTTGCCGTGGGTGTTCGATAAACTGCATCGCGGCGAAACAGTCCAGTTTTCGCACGACTGTGACGCACCTGCCGAGGCCGCAGGCACGAACGAGGAGATTCACCAATGCGGCATGTACTCAGCCGTCATTATCCCGCTGGCGGTGGCCGGTTTCACTACACGAGCGATTGCGCTGGCGACGCGTCGCACGGAATCTGTATGGCCTAATGGGGTCATTCAACAGATGCGACTGGTCGGGGAGATCTTCGCCAATGCGTTGAGCCGCACGCAGGCGTATGAGTTATTTCAGGCCGCTACTTCCCAGCTCTCTCTGTTGCAAGCATCACTTCATCGGAACCAACCTACTCCTCTGGACGCGGTCAGCGAAGCTGCCTGTCTCCCGGGGATGATTGGCCAAAGTGCCGTGCTCAGAGCGGTCCGTTTTCGCATGGAACAAGTCGCGCCCTCCGACACGACCGTGCTGCTGCTCGGGGAAACCGGCGTGGGCAAGGAGCTGTTGGCTCGCGCCCTTCACCAGCAAAGCCGCCGCTCCGTGCGACCCTTCGTCACCGTGAATTGCGCCGCCCTCTCGGCCACCCTTATCGAAAGCGAACTGTTTGGCCATGAAAAAGGTGCCTTTACCGGGGCTGTGGCCCGACGAGTGGGGCGCTTCGAAGCCGCCCATGGTGGTACGCTGTTTCTGGATGAGATGGGCGACCTGCCGTTGGAGCTGCAGGCCAAGTTGCTCCGTGTGCTTCAGCAGGGTGAATTCGAACGAGTCGGCAGCTCGCGGACACTTCGGGGCGACGTCCGAGTCATTGCCGCAACCAACCGAGACCTGGAGGCCGACATGCGCTGCGGGCGCTTTCGCTCCGATCTCTACTATCGATTGGCGGTGTTTCCGATCACGGTGCCCGCATTGAGAGAGCGCCGGGAAGACATCCCGCTATTGGTACGTTATTTTGTCATGCAATGTGCCCAGCATGCTGGCAAAGTCATTTCTGCCGTGCCGACCAGGGTGATGGATACCTTGCAGGCCTATGCATGGCCGGGCAACGTCCGCGAACTTCGGAATGTGATCGAACGGGCAGTGATCAATAGCCAGGGCCCGACGTTGTGCTTGATGGACCAGTTGCCGGCGTCCAACGAACCGAGGATAGAATGCCAGGCGGTGCGACCTCTCGCCGCAGCGGAAGCTGCGCACATCCTCCGAGCATTGGAGGTTAAACAGTGGAAAATCGAGGGGCACACAGGGGCTGCCGCTGCCTTGGGCCTTCCGGCCAGCACTCTCCGCAAGCGCATGCGCAAACTGGGCATTAGGCGCCCGACAGGCGGGTGATGAATGGGGGATCATCCGCTTGCCTGTCAAAGAGCGCGGAGTGGCGCCGTCGTATGGGGTAAGCCCGGAGCTTCACGCGGGAGCTCCAGGCACTGCACGTGGTGGGGAGCGTTAGAATCTGCACGCGCTCGCCCTTGGGCACCCGTTCCTGTCACCCAGGTGTCAGTGGCCTATTCGTGCTGTATCCGCAGCACGCAAAAGTGACGCATTTGGACTCCCAGCTCACCAACGGGGTCACACGGCGGATTGGGAGATGGGACTGAGGATCATGAGGATCTGATGGTTCTTCTTCTGATCACCATCGAGGCTCAACCGACCAAATGTAGGGAACTTGAGCAGACATTGCGATTGCTCGTAGGGCAGGTACGTGAGGAACCCGGGTGTCTCACGAGCCACGTCTATCGTGATGTGGAGCAATCTCAGATCTTGTGTCTCGTCGGGTTGTGGGCGACTCAGGCAGACGTGGATGCGCACATGCAAACAGATCATTGGAAGATATTGGGTGGAGCGACGGAGCTGCTGGGCAGAACGACGCAGATTCAGCGGTGTGGCGTCTTGTGAGCCGTTGGGGAAGCCGGAGCGAAGCGGGTCTCGAAGAATCACCACGCGGAAATGGTTGTTCGTGGATTCCTCGCTAGATTGTCACGGGCTGCAGAAGAGTGTTTGTGAAAAGCTGTAAGGCCTCGGGACCGGCTGGTGCTGGCTCGCTGGGCGCGGCGTTACAGGTACAGCGTGTGCCGGCGGGCCAATAGGTTGTCCAAGACGAACGACAGACTGGTGTCATGAAAGGAGTGGTGATGAAGGAACAGCCTGACAGTGAAGTGTCTGCGGAACTCGCCGCGTTGCGGCAACGGCTCAATAGCCTCGAAGCCTAGCGAGCAGCGGCACAGCGCCAAGCCTGCGGCGCACAACGGCCGACCTTTTTGCGCAAGTGTCTTTTCGGCCCGTTTCCTCTCGCACTCCTTGTCCTTGGTGACGGGCTGCTCTATGCGCAGAGCGATGCATTATTCATTGACCAGGCCGGCGACGTCAGTATTGCAAAGAACTTGAAGGTGACGGGAAATGTGACCACCAACGGCAACGTCGGCATCGGGACGGACAAGCCTACCGTTAGATTGGACGTCATGGGTGATGCGAAGGTCACCGGAAAACTCAATGCAGGAGATCTCACCACAACAAGTCTTACCACAGGAAGTCTTGCCACGACCGGCAAGAGCACGTTACAAGGGGCTGTTTCTATCGATGGTTCCAACTCGTCCCAGGCCTTAACGGTCACCGGGAATGCGAAGATTAACGGCGGCCTGACTTCTATGGGAGACTCTCAGAAAAACGATGAAATAGTGACGCGCTATGAGATGTCCCCACGGTTTCATCTGTCGCTAACCGCAGACCAATACAGTGGCTCGACACAAGCAATTCTCATGACAACCTTGTCTGAACTTTGCGGGGATCAAGATGGCTGTGAGGTTAGATTGGGGAGGCCCCGATGGACCGCTGATGCTCAGACTGCGACCGCATCTCTATCCTTTCTGTTCTACTTTTCGCCCAAGGATCTTCGTTGGCGTTCTTCTTTAAACAAGGAAGGAGTTATGAAGAACGGGATAGTGGAACCTGCGGCAGATGTGGGAGAGACTTGCTTTTTCACGGATGGAGCATACTCCCGCGGAGACGACCAAAGCGATAAGGGTACCGGTATGGCCCTGCTTGTCTGGCGTGGTCCAGACAAGGAGCCAACTAAAAATGCCAATCGCACCTGCGAGCTCACCTTGATCGATTGAGCGCATCAGGTACAACATCCTTACTTCAGCGCTCGCGGGGGGGACCAGTTGACATCAGCGGGAAGCGGCGATGCAAGCCCCTGTACTAGGAGCGCCGCACCCGCATTCGCAGCTAAAGTTCATCCAGGCGGTGCAACCGACGAGCTCGCCTTTCGGTTCCCCTCCAGCCCCCTTCATGCTCAATGGGGCCCCATCATCCCTGAGTGTGCGATTCTGCACGATTCGCTCATTGATATTGTGCACGACGGCAGATTGTTGTCGGGTTGGAGAGACCGTTCAGGATCTTCTTCCAAAAACCAATCGGGCGAATCTATTCTCGGTACGCTGAAAATTCGCGCAGTGTCCCCATCAAAATAGAGAAGCGCCTTCCAGGCAGGAAAATTGCTTATGTAGCAGCCCCAACAGACTCCCCATGACATTCCTCCTTGGTGATGATGATTCATCGTCGGTATCACGCTCTGCTGGAAGTGTCCAATGTGCTGAACTCACAGCGCGGAATGGACGGTCTGTGGCAAGCGTGCACGGAACGGATCAAAGATGTCGTGCCATGGGAGCGCGCCGGGGTTCTCCTCTATGTGCCGGAAGAAGACGGCTTTCGGTTTCATGCTCTGGAGACGACTGTGCCCAAACGCGTGCTTCAACGTGGCACCATCATTCCACGCTCGGGGAGTGCGGTGGGATGGGTGTATGAACATCGCGAAGTCCATGTGCGTCCCCATCTCCAGAACCAACAAGTGTTCTATGAAGATCGCTTATATGCCGAGGAAGGCCTCGGTCGAATGGTCAATCTCCCGTTGCTTGCGCGTGGAACCTGCCTCGGGACGCTCAATATCGGAAGTGTGGCGTCAGGGGAGCCTGAGGTCGAGACGTTGGAGTTTTTGCGCCAAATCGCGATTCAGGTTGCATTGGCCATCGAAAACGTCCAAGCGTATGAGCAGCTCGCGCACATGAGTCGACAACTTGCGCAGCACAACGCGTATCTGACACAGGAAATCAAACAAGGAAGTAACTTTGGATTGCTCGTCGGCAAGAGCGAGCCGCTGCGCAAGGTGCTTGCGCAAATTCAGGCCGTCGCGACCACTTCCACAACAGTATTGGTGACCGGAGAGACCGGCACCGGGAAAGAATTGGTGGCCCGCGCCATCCATGAGAGCAGTTTGCGACGACATAAACCCTTCATCCGGCTCAACTGCGCGGCATTGCCAAGCGGCCTGGTGGACAGTGAATTGTTTGGGCATGAGCGGGGAGCATTCACGGGAGCGGTCCATCGACATCAGGGACGGTTCGAACTGGCTCACGAGGGCACGCTGTTTTTGGATGAAATTGGGGAGATGCCGCTGGATGTCCAGGCGAAGCTTCTCCGCGTCCTGGAAGATCATCTCATCGATCGGGTGGGAGGCGTGCGATCGGTTCCTGTGGATGTGCGGCTCATCGCGGCAACCAATGTGGACCTGGCTGAGGCCGTTGAGCAGAGACGGTTCAGAGCCGATCTCTACTATCGCCTCAGGGTGTTTCCCATTGGTCTCCCTCCGCTGCGTGATCGGAAAGACGACATTCCGCTTCTGGCTGAGCATTTTCTCCAGATCTGCCGAGTCAAACTCAATCGCCCGGGTCTAATCTTCAGTGACATGGCATTGGCGCGGTTGGCCCAGTATGACTGGCCTGGAAATATTCGCGAGCTTCAGAATGTCATTGAGCGGGCCGCGATTCTCGCGCCGACACATGTGGTCGAGATCGATGAGCGTCTCGTCGCTTCCTCATCGAGGCCCACGCCGGACGTTGATCGGCCACTCACCCTATACGATGCAGAGCGTGGGCTCATTCTTCGGGTACTCGAGCAGGCGGGCTGGAGGATTTATGGTCCTCTTGGAGCCGCCTCTCGGCTAGGGATGAATCCCAGCACTCTGCGCAGTCGAATGAAAAAAATGGACCTGTCACGCCCGACGGTTCTTCCTTCGCTAGATCCTCTTCCCCTGTCCTAGTCACGGCTTCTTGTTGAATCCCTGCTGGTATCTGTACGGCGGCTCGATCCATTGTGCCGTGCGCTCAAAGCCTGTCTGGTCGCCTCCACGCAGTACACTGCACCGCTGAATTCACGTGGCTAGACATAACAGCGCCTGTTCATCTTCCTCGACCGTCGTGAATGATCGCGATTTTCCGTGAAGTCTCGCGGTGGACTCTTCACGGCCGGAGGCCCAACACGTGCCACTTCGAGCAGGGGGTATCTCGAAGTGGCAGGAATGGCGCGTCTTTTTCTGTGAAAAGTGCGTTGATCCCTGGTGGCATTTGGCTTGCTTATCCCTGTTGGCACTACGTATGGCGAGGGAGACGGGACTATGCGGCCAATTGGATGGCGTCGCAGACTCGGAACGGTTGGACTTCTCTGTGGGACGATCCTCATGGGGCTCAACGCCTGCCATGGATCCTGGCCGTTCACCGGATCGACGGTTCTTCTCAACAACAGTCAATTTATGGAGGGGTGGGCGACCTATCTCCACTGCAGATCAAGTGAGGAGCCGGATGACATCCGAAGAGATGTGCAGCAATTGACCCGTATTGCCTACGCGGTGGCCACGCAGAATCGGCCATCTGATTTCCTGCCTGCTTCGATGCGGGCGCTTGTCATGACCCCGCCAATGCGGTTGGCTGTCGACCCCCACGCCATGATGGTGGCATGCGCGCAGCATGGTGGTGAGATGGCGCAACGAGTCGGTCGACCTGAGCTGGCGGTGGAATTGTTCAGCGTGGTGTTGGCGGCGCTAAGAGAACGCGTCTCTGTCTACCGGCCGATCGATATCGGTCGTGCATTCAGCAACCGTGACTAGTGGTCAGAGGAGAGCAGTTGCATGAAGCCAGACTATGACTTTGATCTGTTGTGCATCGGTAGCGGTCCCGCACAGGGCAACGGGCGGCGATTCAGGCGGCCAAGCTTGGCAAACGTGCCGCTGTCGTGGAAAAGCGTCCTTCTCTCGGAGGCGTCTGCTTGGAGATGGGGACGATCCCGAGCAAGACGTTCCGAGAGGCCGTGTGGAGCCTGTCTCAGAGCGGAGGCGGATTCACCCGTGACTCGGTCTTTCGCGTCGACGGCGAGCCTCTGCGTCGACCGCCGATAGAGGCCCTCTTCCAGCGCGTCGGGATGGTCGGCCATCGTGAATCGCAGGTAGTCGAACAGCAGTTGTTCCGGAACGAGGTGCAGATCATCAGAGGAGAGGCCTCATTTGTTCATCCGCATACTCTGCTGGTGGCATCCGGCGAAGGGCAGCGCACGGTGACGGCGGAGAACATCGTGATTGCCGTCGGAACCTATCCGGCTTCGCCTCCCGGCGTGCCGGCGGATGGTGACCTTATCCTCACCAGCGATGATCTCGTGCGGTTGCGGAGACTGCCCAAGAAGCTCGTGATTGTCGGCGGGGGCATCATTGGCATCGAGTATGCGTCGATGTTCGCTGCGCTCCACATCCCGGTGATTCTGGTGGATAAGCGCGACCAACTCCTAGAGTTTTTGGACCGCGAATGTGTCGACGAACTCATACAGCAGATGAGACGGCAACGGGTCACGTTTCGCTTGGGAGAAGCAGTGGACCGGTTGGAGGTGACGAACGGAAGCCCACAACAGGCGATCGTCCATCTGGAGTCCGGGAAAAAGATCGTCGCCGATCAAATCCTCTTTTCGGTTGGGCGAGTCGGCGCGACGAGTCGCCTGAATGTGGATGCCGTGGGGCTGAAGCCTGATGAGCGTGGGCGGTTGGCTGTGGACCGAGAGTTCAGAACGGCGGTGCCGCACATTTTCGCGGTCGGCGACGTGATCGGTTACCCGAGCTTGGCGTCGACCTCATTTCTGCAGGGACGGCTGGCGGCGTCCTATGCCTTCGGAGTGGATCCGGGACCCATGATTGAGCATCTGCCGATCGGAATCTATTCCATGCCGGAGGTTTCCGCCATTGGCCCGCCGGAGCAGGAATTGACCAGGAAGAAGGTGCCCTATGAAACCGGCATCGCGCGGTATGGAGAGATCGCACGAGGACAGATTCTCGGAGACGACAGCGGGTTTCTCAAGTTGCTCTTCCATCGCGAGGACCAGCGACTGCTCGGGATCCATGCCGTGGGGGTCGGCGCCACAGAACTGATCCATATTGGTCAAGCAGTCCTGGAGTTAGGCGGTGGCCTCCAATACTTCTTACGGACGGTGTTCAATTATCCGACGTTGGCAGAATGCTACAAAGTCGCGGCTCTAAATGCTTTCAATAAGTTGTCCGCCTGTCGGTAAAGAACCTGCAGGTGAAGAAGGCGATCTGACGGTCGGAGCACTCATGGATCGGCACGGTTCCCTTTTCCACTGCAGAGCGTCTTCCACGGAACAAATGATGAAAGAAGGACAGATATGAATCACATCACACTACGTGCGCTCGTGTTCATTTCGTTGGTTGCCGGTCCTTGCATGGCGCAAGACCAGCCTCTTGGATCGGAGCAAAGTTTTTCTGCTCCCTCCACATCCTCCGATGTGACGAAGATGCCAAGGGGGTCCTGGGAAAGTTGGCTGAATCATGGAGAACGTGGCAGGACGTCGAAGTCGTACATGCCGCCACGGAGCCCTGCTCTCGGAATGCCGACGCCCCCACTTTCCCCCTCCACGGGACCGGGTTTCAGCCCTGCGGGGCCAGAAGGAGGGCGCAGTCCTTCGCGCCTCAAGTCGAACAGAGAAACGGAACGGAATGAGTGAGGGCCTGCCTGTGGGACGACTGGCCATCAGCCAGTATTGAGGAAATACACGCACGCTATCCCTGGATACGCAAACAATTCACGACCAAGGAGATGCCATGATGCACGTCACGCAAGTCAGGATCAACAATCCCGTGTGTGCGCTTCAGGTATATGGCCAATCGGTGTGGTTGGACTATATTCGACGCAGTTTCATCACCAGCGGAGCCTTGCAACGTCTCATCCTCGACGAGGGAGTGGTCGGCGTGACGTCAAACCCCGCGATCTTTGAGAAAGCGATCACCGGAAGTTCGGACTATACCGATGCGTTGCGCAGGCTCCAGAAGGAGCCGAGACTGGATGCGCAGGCGCGCTTTGAACGGCTGGCCATTGAGGATGTTCAGTCTGCGGCCGACCTCCTGCAGCCGGTGTATGCCCGCACGAAGCGACGGGACGGCTATGTAAGCTTGGAGGTGTCGCCTCATGTGGCGCATGATACGCCGGGGACGCTCGACGAAGCGAAGCGGCTGTGGGAAGCCGTTGAGCGCGATAACGTGATGATTAAAGTCCCAGCCACTCCCGCCGGGATCTCGGCGATCGAACAACTGATTGGCATGGGCATCAACGTCAACGTGACCCTTCTCTTCTCGCAGGAGACCTATGCGGATGTCGCCGAGGCCTACCTCACCGGGCTGGAACAGTTCGCTAAGCGAGGCGGTGACCTGGGGAGCGTTGCGAGTGTGGCCAGTTTTTTCGTCAGCCGCATTGATACAGCGGCGGATGCTGAAATTTCTGCCTACCTGAAACAGTCAACTCATGAACGCGAACAGGGACGTCCCACAAGTCTCTTGGGAAAGCTTGCGGTGGCGAATGCCAAGCTGGCCTATCAACGGTATCAGACCCTCTTTTCCGGACCTCGCTGGGAAGCCCTTGCGAAGCAGGGGGCCACGACCCAACGCTTGCTTTGGGCGAGTACGGGCACCAAAAATCCTCAATACCGCGACGTGCAGTACGTGGAAGAACTGATCGGTCCGGAGACGGTCAACACGATGCCGTTAGCGACACTGGATGCGTTTCGTGATCATGGCCGCCCCGAGAGTCGACTGACGAAGGACCTCGATGAGGCAAAAGCCGTGCTGCTTGCGGCGGAGCAGATAGGAATCTCAATGAAAGCGATAACCGACCGGCTGTTGGAAGAAGGGTTGCAGTTGTTCAGGGACGCTTTCGACCAACTGCTTGTCGTCGTCGAGTCGCACTCCAGAAAAGACCAGGGTGTTCGACTCAATGACTGTTTCTACCGGCTCCCTGCGGAGGTGGCTGCCGAGGTTCAGGCGTCCCTCAAGGAATGGGACGATACTCACCGAGTTCGACGTCTCTGGAATCGCGATCCGTCTCTCTGGACTAATGAGAGCGAGCATCGGTGGCTCGGGTGGTTAGATATTACGGACCAACAGTTGGCTCAGGTGCCCTTGCTCGTCAACTTGGCGGAAGAAATCTGGCACAGAGGGTTCATGCACGTTCTCTTGCTGGGAATGGGTGGATCGAGCCTGTGCCCGGAAGTCCTGAGGCGGACGTTTGGAAGGCAAAGTGGGTATCCGGAATTCCATGTGCTCGATTCAACCGATCCGGCCCAGATTCGGTCTATTGAAAAACGAATCCAGATCGGCAGCACGCTCTTCATCGTGTCGAGCAAATCGGGAAGTACCCTTGAGCCCATGATTTTGAAGCACTACTTTTTTGAGCGGGTTCAACGGCATGTGGGAGCCAAGGCTGCCGTCCGACATTTCATCGCGATCACGGATCCTGGTTCACCACTCCAGCAGATCGCCGAAGCCGATGATTTTCAGCATCTCTACTTTGGGGTGCCCACGATCGGAGGGCGATATTCGGCGCTATCGAATTTCGGGATGGTGCCTGCGGCAGTGATGGGGCTCGATATCGCCCAGTTGCTCGAACGCGCGGAAGAAATGGTGGAGGCCTGTTTTCCTTCTGTACCGGTCGAGGAGAATCCCGGCGTGATGCTAGGTACGATTCTCGGAGTATTTGCCAAACACGGCCGCGATAAGGTGACGATTGTATCCTCGCCAGGTGTGGCCTCCTTCGGCGCCTGGCTCGAACAACTCCTGGCCGAATCGACCGGCAAGGAGGGCAAAGGCATTATTCCGGTCGATTGTGAGACGGTGGGATATCCTACCGTCTATGGGACAGACCGTGTGTTTGTGTATATCCGATTGGAGACTGCTCCGGAGAAAAATCAAGACATTGCCGTCAACCGGCTTGAGCGGGCAGGGCATCCGATCATCCGCATTGCCGTGAACGACCTGTATGACCTGGGGCAGGAATTTTTCCGTTGGGAATTTGCCACGGCAGTGGCGGGAGCGATCCTGGATCTCAATCCGTTCGACCAGCCGGATGTCGAGACAAGCAAAGTCGCCACCAAGCAGTTGACGGCTCAGTATGAACGAACCGGAGCGCTTCCTCCCGAATCTGCATTTTTCGAAGAAGGTGGGATCAAGCTATTTGCCGATCCGACCTATGCCCAAGCGCTTCAGGCAGCGGCAGGTCCGACCTCGTCTCTTGAGCAGTATCTCGCAGCCCATCTGAATCGGCTCACAGCCGGTGATTACTTTGCCTTGCTGGCGTATCTTGAGATGGACCCCACGCATGAGGCGGACCTCCAAGCCATGCGCGTGAGAGTGCGGGACGTCAAGCATGTCGCCACCTGCATGGGGTTTGGCCCGCGATTCCTCCATTCCACGGGACAGGCCTACAAAGGAGGGCCGAATACCGGTCTCTTTCTTCAGATCACCAGCGAGGATGCCGTCGACCTGCCGGTACCGGGCCAGCATTACTCGTTCGGGGTCGTCAAAGCGGCGCAGGCCCGCGGAGATTTTCAGGTGTTGGTGGAACGAGGCCGACGGCTATTACGGGTGCATCTGGGGACCGACGTCCGGGCGGGGCTGGTCAGATTGAGGTCGGTGATTGAGGAGGCGTTGGTATGAAGGACGTACAGGGCTCCGTCCATTCGGCGATCGCGCCGCACGGCCGCGGGCAGACACCATCACGGGGAACGGATGCCTGTGATGTCATCGGGAGGTCATCATGATGGAGCCACAGACAGATGCGCTCGTGCTGTTCGGGGCCACGGGGGATTTGGCGTTCAAGAAGATCTTTCCCGCTCTGCAGGCCATGATCAAGCGGGGGCATCTGACGGTGCCCGTGATCGGAGTGGCCAAAGCGAATAGACATGAGGCGGAACTGCGAGATCGCATTCGGGAAAGTCTGACACAATTCGGTGGAGGCATCGATGAAGCGGCCTTTGCCAGACTTATACAGAGTGTTCGGTTTGTGGATGGCGACTACCGGGAAGATGAGCTGTTTACCCGTCTCCGCCGGGAACTCGGCCGCGCTCAGCGGCCGCTCTATTACCTGGCCATTCCACCCAGTATGTTTCGGACGGTAGTCGAGGGGCTCGGCAAGTCTGGCTGTGCGTGTGGTGCACGGGTGGTGGTCGAAAAACCGTTTGGACGGGATTTGGCCTCGGCGCAGGCCTTGAACCGGACCCTGCACAGTGTCTTCGACGAGTCGGCGATCTTTCGCATCGACCACTACCTAGGAAAAGAATCAATCCAAAACCTGCTGTACTTTCGATTCGCCAATTCCTTCCTCGAGCCGATTTGGAATCGTGAGTACGTGGACAGCGTGCAGATCACGATGGCGGAACAGTTCGGGATGTCCGGTCGGGGGAGTTTTTATGAGGAAACTGGGGCGCTTCGCGATGTGGTCCAGAACCACCTGCTCCAAGTCGTGGCCAATTTAGCGATGGAACCACCCATCAGCGGGTCCGGCGAAGCCTTGCGTGACGAACGGATCAAGATCTTTAAGCGCATGCGGCCGCTGACCGAACACACCCTGGTCCGTGGGCAGTTTCGTGGGTACAGAACGGAGGCAGGGGTGGCATCTGACTCGCAAGTGGAAACGTTCGCGTCGCTCCAGATCGCCCTGGATTCCTGGCGATGGGCGGGGGTGCCGTTCTTTATCCGTGCCGGGAAGCATCTCCCGGTTACGGCCACGGAAGTGTTTGTGACGTTGAAGCGTCCACCTCAAGATGTGTTCGGTGAGGCAGCCGGGGAGCCGCGCAACTATGTTCGATTCCGGCTTGGCCCCGATCGGGTGGCGGTTGCGATTGGGGCCCGTGCCAAAGTCCCAGGAGAAAAGATGCTCGGGCGCGAGACGGAACTCTTCGTGAGTCATCAGCGAGGAGATGAGATGGAAGCCTATGAACGGCTGATAGGCGACGCCATGATCGGTGATGCATCGCTCTTCGCGCGGCAGGATGGGGTCGAAGCCTCTTGGCGTGTGGTCGACCAGATTCTCACCACACCGACGCCGGTCTATGAATATGAACCAGGCACGTGGGGACCCGGTGAGTCTCAGACGTTGATTGCTCCGTTTGGTGGGTGGCAGTGTCCAAAGGAACATGAATAAGGGAGAACAACTTATGCAATTGGGGATGGTTGGACTGGGACGAATGGGGGCCAACATGGTGCGGCGGTTGATGCGTGGAGGGCACCAATGCGTGGTGTTTGACCGGAATACGGAACAGACACATCGACTGGCCGCTGAAGGGGCCGTGGGAGCTGATTCTCTGGACGATCTGATCAGCCGATTGACCCCGCCGCGGGCTGTGTGGGTGATGGTGCCGGCAGGAGAGGCGACAGAAACGACCCTCGATGCTCTGGCGCAAAAGCTACAGGCGGATGACATTCTCATCGATGGCGGGAACTCGTATTTCAAAGATGATGTTCGACGTGCCACAACGCTTAGGGCACAGGGGCTCCACTATGTGGATGTCGGAACAAGCGGAGGAACCTGGGGACTGGAGCGAGGGTATTGTTTGATGATCGGCGGCCTCGTGCCGGTGGTAACGCGTCTTGATCCGATCTTTAAAACCCTGGCGCCCGGTCGAGGTGACATTGAACGGACCAAGGGACGGGGCCGCATGGAGGGAACGGCTGAAGAGGGGTATCTGCACTGCGGGCCTGCCGGAGCAGGGCACTTCGTCAAGATGATTCATAATGGTATCGAGTATGGTTTGATGCAAGCCTATGCCGAAGGGTTCGAGATCTGTCGTCATGCTAACGCGAAAAGCCTTCCCGCTGACATGCGGTACGACTTGAACCTTGCGGATATCGCTGAGGTGTGGCGCCGGGGCAGTGTGGTCGGATCGTGGCTCCTTGATTTGACCGCTGCCGCGTTGGCTGACAATCAAGACCTGTCCAACTTTACCGGCTCCGTCCAAGATTCCGGAGAAGGTCGCTGGACGGTGATGGCTGCAATAGAGGAAGGAGTTTCTGCAGACGTCCTGTCTGCATCGCTCTTTACCAGGTTCCGTTCACGTCAAGACCATACCTTTGCCGAAAAAGTGCTCTCGGCGATGCGCTACCAATTCGGCGGCCACGTCGAGGCACGAGGGGATGATTGCCATTCATGAGTTCGGCAGACGGAACCGAGGCAAAAGTATCTCATCCGTTGCGATCACGTTGGTCCTGGTCATGATGACCGAATAGAGGCGCGTTTCGCACAGACCACACGATGCGACACGACGGTTGTCTCGGCAGGGTCCTCTCGTTGCCGCACAATTGGTTGAGATTTCAGTCGACCCCACTCGACAAAGAATATGCTCTCCCAGTATCTACGTAAACTCACAGGGAGGATGCCTTTCTCGCAATCGATGGGTTGCAGCTCCGCATGCGCGTCCGGAGATGGAGCACATTGCGCGACATCGTGGACCAGCGCCCCTACTCACGGGCCCAGCCGAGCGCTGGAGCATGGATTTTGTCCATGATACCCTGGCCGACGGGCGACCGTTTCGGATCTTGACGGTGGTGGATAACTGGAGTCGCTGGAGTCCGGTTCTAGAAGCGGGATTGCGGATGTCCGGAGAGGCGGTGAGTTGACCTGCCCCCTGTAGTTGTACCAACATGAATGTGAGTTACGCACAACGTGAGACCTCCCCAGAAACTAGACCGCTGGAAGCTGGAAATTCGGTGCCTCTTGAGACCTCCCCAGAAACTAGACCGCTGGAAGCTGGAAATTCGGTGCCTCCTGCAGCCCGGTTTGAGCCGCCTGTTCGACAAACTCCTGTGGTGTTAAGTTCCCGAGCGACCCATGCGGCCGACGC
>WBZQ01000532.1_pt1 | contig 29998 bp, 29 predicted proteins | sample 5204251 | NCBI WGS metagenome assembly WBZQ01 (sample SAMN12412402, study PRJNA552823) | activated sludge metagenome | isolation source: activated sludge from nitrification reactor of wastewater treatment plant... | place: USA: Virginia | collected 2017-09 | reverse complement strand
GGGACGCGATCACGCTACTTGTCCAGCCATACGTCCTCGAACCGCCAGCCATTGTAGATGCTGTTCACCATGATCCCGTAGTTCTTCACATAGGGATGCCAGCACCCGGCCTGCTGGCCGTGATAGGTGACGGGACGGGCGACATCCTCCAGCAGGCGGCGCTCGATCTCCCACACCATCTTCTTGCGCTTCTCGACATCCAGCTCCTGCGACTGGGCGTCGAACATGGCCTGAATCTCGCGGTTGCAGTAGTTGGTGTAGTTGCGCAGCGACCCACAGCCGTAGTTCTCGTAGAACACCTGGTCCGGGTCATCCAGGGAATGCCCCGTGGCGTTCATGCCGACCTGGTAGTCCTTCTTGAACACCCGATTGTAGAACTGCGGCGTTTCCACCGCATCGAGTTCGGCGTCGATATAGATCTCCTTCAGGTGGTCCGCCAGGATCAGCGCCGGATCACGAAACGTCGAGACGTTGCGCGTGAAGATCTTTACCGGCAGGCGCTTGTCGGGACCGTACCCCGCCTTGCGCATCAACGCCCGTGCCTCGTCGCGCGCCTTGCCGATGTCGGAGCCGAAACCGGGGAAGGTCGCCAGCATTTCGGGCGGCACCGCCCAGACGCCATCAGGCGGCGGCAGCAGGGACGTTCCGATCCCGGTCGGCAGCCCCTCGTTCATGATGCGATTGAACGCCTGCCGGTCGATCGTCAACGCCAGCGCCTGGCGGATGTCGGGATTGTCGAAGGGCGGTGCTTCCCGGTTGATGATCAGATTGGACGTGCCGATCGCGCGAATCTTGCACTGCACCTGCGGCGCCTGCTTCTTCAGGTCGCTCACCAAGGCGACAGTGACGTCGGTCGGAAAGCTCAGATCGAACTTGCCGGCCGTCAGGCCCAGGATACGGGTCGCGCGGTTCGGCACGATCGAAACCTCGACCCCGTCCAGATACGGCAGGCCCGGCTTCCAGTAGTTCGGATTGCGCGCCAGCCGGACGATTTCGTTCATCCGGTATTCGACAAAGCGGAACGGACCGGTGCCGATCGGCTTGGTCCGCATCTGCGCCGAACTGACATGGCAGGGATAGACCGGGGAATAGCCCCATGCCAGCATCGCGATCATCGACGGTTGCGGCCGTTTCAGATGAAACGTCACCTCGCGGTCGCCGCTGACCGTGATCTCCTTCAGGTTCTGGTACCATTCCTGCCGTGGGCTTTTGCGGATCTTCCCGGGCGCGAGACCCGAGACCATGTCCCAGGTGCATTTCACATCCGCCGACGTGAACGGCTTGCCGTCATGCCAGTTGACGCCATCACGCAGGGTGAAGGTCAGCTTCGTGCGCGTGTCGTCCCATTTCCACGCGGTCGCCAGGTCACCCACGATCGTGTCGTCGCGGTTCTGCATCTGGCGCTGGTCGTATTGCACCAGGTTGTTGAACATCGACATGAACGGCACCACGACGGACACCGTTGCTTCCTCGTGCAGCGACGGGCTGGGTGGCGTGTCGATCAGTGACATCGTCAAGATCCCGCCCCGCTTCTGGGCCTGGACCGGCCCGATCCAGGCCATGGCCAGTGCGAGCGCCACACCAGCGATTCTGTATGCGTGCAGACGCATCCTGGGTTCCTCCTGTTCGCGGCCATTGCCCGTGGCCTGCCGTCTTGAAGCAGACGCTGCTTGGTTTTCGGCGGGGATGCAACAGCCAGCCGGACGGGATTCCGGTCGATCGCGGGAAAACCATGCCGGACAGCCGGCGGACGTGGTGGATCAACCCGGGTCGAATGGAACCGGACGCGATCGCGATCGGCCCGTCTGCCAGCACACCGAACCCTGGTGACCGCACACCCCTGGCCCGGGATGCGCGCTTATGCCTCCGCCAGTTCGTATCGCTCCGGCTGCGCGACTGTCGGGCCCACGTCGCCCACCGTCGTGCGCTGCATCAATCGCTTGTGGCGCGTCGTGTCATACGCGGTGGCCCGGTGCAGCGTCGAACGGTTGTCCCAGATTACCAAATCCCCGTCCCGCCATGCGTGCGAATAGCAGAAGCGCGGCTGGGTCGCGAAGTCGTTCAACCACGCAATGAACGCGCGCCCTTCCTCCAGCGGCCAGCCGATCACATGCGAACAATGCGCGCCGGCATAGATCGACTTGCGCCCATTCACCGGATTGACCCGTACCATCGCCTGCCATGCGCCAGGCAGTTCGGCCTTCATCTCCGGCGTCAGGACACCGGGCGTGACCGTCGTGCGCGAGTAGACCAGGCTGTGTTCGGCAACCAGGCCTTCCAGCTTCGCCTTGGCGTCGTCGGGCAACGCGTCATACGCGGCCCACATGCAGGCGAACTCGGTGTTGCCACCGTCGGGTGGAACGATCCGCGCCGACAACAACGAACACAGGGACGGCACGGCCTTGAACGAACTGTCGGAGTGCCAGAGGTAGTTGCCCTTCTGATACAGCATCCGCCGATCCTCGGCCGGAATGACCGCGCCGGTCCGGATATCCAGGTTCGACTGGCGCGCGAATGGCGTGCCCATGCCGGGATTGGCCTTGCCGGCGACCTCCAACTTGCCGAAACGCCGGCTGAAGGCGATCTGGCGTTCGTCGTCCAAAGTCTGGTCCCGTAGGATCAGGACGCCATGTTCGTCCAGCGCCGCACGGATTTCGGCGAAGGTGGCGTCGTCCATTGGCTGGCCGGCGTCAACGCCACCGATCTCGGCGCAGAACAACGGATGCAGGGGTCGGATCGTGATCGTCATGAACGCGCCTCCTTCGAGCTTTCTGGCCCCAGTCCTCACGCCCCGGGGACACTCGCGGATTCGGGGGCGGGTTCGACCATGGCCGCACCGCCGCGTTCGATCCGGTAGACCGCCAGACCGCGGCGGACGCGCCCATCCGGCATCAGGACGAGCCAGCCATCCACCCCGGCAAAGCCGCCCGACTGGGTCAGCGCCCCGATCGCGTAGCCACCACGACTGGCCAGCACCCGCGCGATCGATGCCGCGTCGAACGCCAGGCCGGCCAGTGGCGGCGGCTGTGTGCCGTATTTGTCGGTATAGGCCGCCTCTAGCGGCGCCCGCATCGCGGTATCGGGCGCCGCGAACCACCCCCTTTGCATCACGCCCGCTCTGCTGGCCGGCGATCCCCACAAGGTCGGCCCGAGGAACTGCACGGTCGGCGCCTCGACGTCGTAATAGGGCAGGATCGTGGCCAGCAATTGCAGGTCTTCCCCCACCGCGCCCAGCAGCAGAGTGTCGAAGGGCGGCGGCGGCACGCTGTTGCGAGCCAGATCGGCGGCCTGGCGGCGGCCCTCGGGCGTGCCTTCCGCCCGCGCGGCCTTGATGCGCGCGTCCAACGGGCCGCGCCGGCTGGCATAGCCCGAAATGTCACGGGTCGCTGCCGTGATCGCCCCCATGCCGCCGCCGTGATAGCGGATCGACGGCGCCGGCAACCCGGCCTGGGCGCAGGCTGCTTCCAACGCCGCCCCCAATGAGTGCCCGAACTCGGTTTCCGGCAGCAGCCCGGCGAAGCTGGACTTACCCTGGGCCTGCGCCGCGGCCACCAGCCGGCGCACCTGCTGGTCGGGTGTGATCCCCAGCGTCCAGACGCCGGGCTGAGCCTGGCTGGATGCGTTGGTGAACGCCAGAACCGGCACCCCTGCTTCCCGCGCGATCGGCGCGACGGCGGCGGTTTCGGCCGCGGTCAACGGACCTAGGATCATCCGGGCACCCTGGGCGATGGCGTCGCGTGCGGCGGCAGCGGCGGCTTCCGGGGCACCACCCGTGTCCTTGGCAATCAGCGACGGGCTACCGCCATCCGGCAAGGCGACGCGCGCGGCGCGCAGCATCGGCTCCCCCACATTGGCCAGCGGACCCGACAGCGGCAGCAGGATCGCCACGCCTCCACCGGCGCCACGCGTCGGCTGCCCGGTGCGCGAGGGCGATTGGTAGGCGTCGCCAAATGGGGCACCCTGCCCGGCGCACGCCGCGAGTCCCAGGGCGCCCAATAGGATCACGCATGCCCGACGCAGCATCAAACAGGCCTCCCGCCCAGGATTCGGACCGTGAACCGGCCCTCTGGACCGGACTTGTGCTGGTTTCCACGCCGATCGGCAACCTTGGGGATGTTTCAACACGTGTGGCGGAAACCCTGCGTTCGGCCGACCTGATCCTGTGCGAGGACACGCGCCATTCCGCCCGCCTGCTGGGCCTGATCGGCGCCCGCGCGCCCACCCAGCCGCTGCACGAGCACAACGAGGACGCACGGATCGAGCCGGTGCTGGCGATGCTGCGGGCCGAGCGACGGATCGCGCTGATCTCGGATGCCGGCACACCGCTGGTGTCCGACCCTGGCTATCGGCTGGTGCGGGCGGTGATCGACGCGGGGTTGCCGGTCACCGCGATCCCGGGTCCAAGCGCGGCGGTGACGGCCCTGGTGCTGTCCGGCCTGCCGCCCCTGCCCTTCCTGTTCCTGGGTTTCCCCCCACCGCGTCAGGCAGCGCGCCGCACCGCGTTCGGATCCTTGCGCGCCGCCGAACGGGCCGGGTTGGCGGCGACGCTGATCTGGCACGAGGCGCCGCACCGGCTGGCCGAAACGCTGGCCGATCTGCGCGACGCCTTCGGCGACCGGGCCGCGGCGGTGGCGCGCGAATTGACCAAGCATTTCGAGGAAGTCCGGCGCGGCACGCTGGATGCGCTGGCCGCCTGGTACGCGGTTCACGAGGCGCGGGGGGAAATCACCGTGCTGGTCGGCCCGCCCGAATCCGAAGACCCCGAGGACCTCGACGCCCGCTTGCGGGAGGCGTTGCGCGATCACAGCGTCAAGGACGCGGCGGCGCTGGTGACGGCGGCCACGGGCCTACCCCGCAAGGTGGTCTATGCGCGGGCGCTTGAACTTTCCAGGTGATCCGCGGCGCCCTCGGCCAGGCGTTGCAGGCCCACGAACGCCGGCAGCGGGCGGGTGATCAAGGCGGTCGGGATCGCCTCGACATAGGGGCGCATCCGCCCTTTCGCCTCGAACCGGGCGCGGAACGGCGACGCGGCGAGGAAGTCGGGAAACCGCGGCGCGACGCCGCCGCCGATGAAGACGCCGCCCATTGCACCGAAGGACAGCGCGGCGTTGCCGGCAACCGAGCCGAGGAAGGCGCAGAACGTGGCCAGGGTCGCAACGCTCGCCTCACAGGTTCCAGCCACGGCGTGCGCCACGATATCGGCATTCGTGCGTTCGCGAAGCACCAGGCCATCGACCAGCCCGACCGCGTGATACAGGTTCACAAGGCCCCAGCCGGTCAGGATGTGCTCGATCGAGACATAGCCGAACTGCTCGCGCAGGACCCGGATGATGGCTTCGTCGCGCTTGTCCTCGGCTGGGATGGAGGCGTGGCCGCCTTCCGTCGCGAAGGCGACGTCCCCCCCCGGACGGCGGATCAGCGCGGTGGTGCCGAAGCCGGTGCCCGGGCCGACGACGGCGAGGGTGCCCTCCCCGGGGATCGGGAGTGGGCCGAGCGGGCGGAGGTCGGATGGGGCGAGGGCGGGGAGGGCCCAGGCGAGGGCCTCGAAGTCATTGACGAGGCGGATGGAGCGGAAGCCGAAGGTGGCGCGTAGTTCGGCGGCGTCGACGATGCGGCCGGCGTTCAGCATGGTGACGCGGTCACCGCGCACCGGGCCAGCCGCGCCGATGACGGCGGCATCCGGGCGCCGGTCGCCGAGGAAGGCGCCGACGGCAGCCGTGATGGTGGGGTGATCGGCGACCGGCAGGACCGAGACGGGGCCGATGACCCCGTCGGCCAGCAAGGCGAAGCGGGCGTTGGTGCCGCCGATATCAGCGAGAAGCGTGGTGGTCATGGGGCTGGCGACCATTGGATGAAGGCGATGGACGGGCGAGGCGCCTGGTTCAGTATGCCAAAGGCCCCAAGCGCGCCGCCGCCGTCATGGGTCCTGTGCTAGTGCCGCGCGTCGCCGGCAGGGCCGGTAGGACGCCCCCCTCCGTCATCCCCGCGCTTGTCCCGGGGACCAATCCCACCGCCGTGCCGCGAACGGTCCCCGGGACAAGTCCAGGGATGACGGGGCGAGGAGATGACGGGGCGAGGGGATAACGGGGGAGAGACGAGGCGACCCCCCGACCGTTCAATGCCGCGTTCCGCTAATAGGCCGCCGCCGGGGTGGCCTTGGCCTTTGCCTTGCCACGCTTGGGCGCCTTCTTGCCCGCGGCGGCCAGCAGTTCGCGCATGCCGCCGCCCTGTTCGCGCCACCAGTTGTACAGGATGCGCACGTCCCAGCCGATGCAGAAATGCTTGACGCCCATTTCGAGGTAGGGTTCGGCGCCAGAGATCTCCTGCAACTCGATACGCGGATGCAGGCCCTTCTTCAGCGCCATTTCGATGGTCTTCATCTCGGCCTTCTTGATGTCCGGATGACTGCGATTGCCGGTGAGACCCATGCTCATGGAATAGTCGGAGGCGCCGAACTGCACCATGTCGAGCCCCGGGGTGGACAGAATGGCGTCGAGGTCTTCGACGCATTCGCGCTTTTCCACCATGATCGCGATCACGACCTCATTCAGCGCCTCGACATAGGCGGGTGAGCCGCCTTCGAGCACGGTGCCGACGTCACGGCGCATGCCGACGCCAAGGCGACCCTGACCGCGGGTGCCGGGCGATTCGGCGCGGACGGCGCGCACGGCTTCGATCGCGTCCTCCCGGGTGCGGATATCGGCGAACAGCACGCTTTGGAAGCCCGAGCCGATCGCGCGCATTGCCTGGTGCGTGTACTGCGTCTGCTCGATCTTGATCATGCCGCCGAGCTTCGCGACCTCGAAGGCGCGCCCGAGATTGTCGAGATCGTGCATCGAGAACGGCGCGTATTCGGCCGTGAACTCGACATAGTCATACTGGCCGGTGGCACCGATCAGTTCGATCTGGGTGGGCCAGGCGGACAGGACGTGGGTGCCCAGCGTGGGTTCGCCGGCGAGGAGTTTCTGGCGGAGTTGGTTTGCGCGCATGTCAGGGGGCCTTCGGGTTGGTGGCGTGGGTCCCGCGACGGGCTCTGTTGATTGTTCTGGTGGGCAAGGGACGGTTCCTGCGGCGGGGTCGGAGCATTATAGGCGATCAGGCGTGGCGGCCAAGCGCGCGGGGTACCGGGTTCTCTGGCACATGCCCTTGAATATCTTTCGGATATACATTAAGTGACCAGGGTCAGTTTGGACCCAACGACATGCAAACAACACTCTCGCGCTGGGGTAACAGCCTCGGCCTGCGCATTCCCAAACAACTGGCCGTGACGCTGGGACTGGCCGAGGGCGCGCGCGTCGAACTCACGGCTGATGAAGATCGGATCATCATCACCCTGCCGCGCGCGCATTACCGGCTGGATGATCTGCTGATCGGCATGACGCCCGAGGCGATGCACAAGGCCTATGACTGGGGGCCAGATCGCGGACGCGAAATCGTTGATGGAAAATAATGATACGCTCAACGCGGGCGATCTGATCTGGACCGATTTCGATCCCAATATCGGCCGAGAGCAAGGCGGCCGCCGCCCGGCCCTGGTGATATCCCTGGCTGCCTTCTGGCATGCGAGCCGATTTGTGATCGCCTGCCCAATCACAAGCCGTGTTCGCCCCTTCGCGAGCAGCGTCGTGTTGCCACCTGGGCTGCCTGTCGCGGGTGAGATCCTCACCAGCCATGTCCGCAGCATCGACACCCTGGCACGCCCGGTGCGCCGGATCGGCGCGTCCGTCCCCGCGGTGGTGTTGGAGGACGTACGCGCCAAGCTCGCGGCGCTGACCGGAATTTCGTAGCCGGTTAGCCGGCCCCGACCAGCGAATTCGCCACCGCGAACGGCGCCTCGGTCTTCTCCCGCACTTCCTCAAGCGTCACGTCGGGCGCCAGTTCCAGCAGGCGAATGCCGTCCTGGCCCTTCTGCGCGATCTCGAACACACCGAGTTCGGTGATCACCATGTCGACCACGCCGGCGCCGGTCAGCGGCAGGTTGCACCGCTTCAGCAGCTTGGGCTTGCCGCCGGCGGTGTGCTCCATCAGCACGACGACGCGGCGGACGCCGGCGACGAGGTCCATCGCGCCGCCCATCCCCTTGACCATCTTGCCGGGGATCATCCAGTTCGCGAGGTCGCCATTCTCGGCCACCTGCAACGCGCCCAGGATCGAGATGTCGATATGCCCGCCGCGCACCATGGCGAAGCTCGCGGCGCTGTCGAAGAAGCTGGTCGTCGGCAGTTCCGTCACCGTCTGCTTGCCGGCGTTGATCAGGTCGGCGTCCTCTTCCCCTTCCCACGGGAACGGGCCCATGCCGAGCATGCCGTTTTCGGAGTGGAATTGGACGGACATGCCGTCGGGGACGTGGTTGGCCACCAGCGTCGGGATGCCGATGCCGAGGTTGGCGTAGAAGCCGTCGCGCAGTTCCTTGGCGGCGCGGGCGGCCATCTGGTCACGGGTCCAGGCCATGATGCGTTCCTTTCCGTTCAGGCGCGCTTGCGCACGGTACGTTGCTCGATGCGCTTGTCGATGACCGACAGGGGCACCATGCGGTTGACGAAGATGCCGGGGGTGATGATGTGGTCGGGGTCGATCTGCCCGGCCTCCACCACATGCTCGACCTGGGCCACGACCATTTCGCCCGCGGTCGCCATGATCGGATTGAAGTTCCGCGCGGTCTTCCGGTAGACGAGGTTGCCTTCGGTGTCCGCCTTCCAGGCATGGATGATGGACAGGTCGGCGCGCAGCCCGCGCTCCATCACATAGGTGCGGCCGTCGAAGACCTGCGTGGGCTTGCCCTCGGCGATCTGGGTGCCGACGCCGGTCGCGGTGAAGAAGGCCGGCACCCCTGCCCCGCCGGCGCGGATGCGTTCGGCCAGCGTGCCCTGCGGGTTGAACTCGATTTCCAGCTCGCCAGCCAGGAACTGCTTGGCGAAGGTCGCGTTCTCCCCGACATAGGAGCTGATCATCCGCTTGACCTGCCGCGTCACCAGCAGCACGCCCAGCCCGCAATCATCGATGCCGGCGTTGTTGGAGATGATGGTCAGGTCCTTGACGCCGCTTTCCCGGATCGCCTCGATCAGGGCCGAGGGGATGCCGCACAGGCCGAACCCGCCGGACATGATGGTCATGCCGTCGCGCAGCACGCCGGCCAGTGCTGTTTTCGCGTCGGGATAGAGTTTGTTGACCGCCATATGGACGCTCCTGCTGATCGGACACGAAAGTGCCCGGTGGACGGGTCGGATGCAAGGCGGCAGGCGCGGTTTGCCGCACGACCGCGACGGTGGCGGTTAAACCGATCTTTCATCCATTCGTCATAGAACAGTCGAAGCAACGACACGGATCGTTGCGAAGGAGGGCACCCTGATCACGCGCGGAGTCTCTCCCATGCCCATGCCCATACCCTGTCGCCCCACACTTCTCGTCGCCGCCGCCATGGCGCTCGCCGCGCCCGCTTTCGCCGACCAGAGTTTTCCCGCCACGCTCGCCGGCCATGCGATCATGCCGGCCGCGAGCTTCATCGATGTGCCCGCGGACGCGCCGGAGGATCTGAAGGTTTCGGGCAAGTTCACCACCGGCACGCGGGTCGCGGCGCTGGGCACGATCGAGGGCCGTTCGGCGGGTCGTCCCACCGGTGTCTCCGTCCCGTTCAAGGGCCAGCCGATCCAGGGCCACTCAGGCATCAAGACGATGCCGGACGGCACGTTCTGGCTGCTGACCGACAATGGCTTCGGATCGAAGGCGAACTCCCCCGATTCCGCGTTGTACCTGAACCGCTATCGGATCAATTTCGACCAAGGCACGTTCGAGCGGGTGGAAACGATCTTCCTGCGTGATCCCGACAGGAAGGTGCCGTTCCGCATCGTCCATGAAGGCACCGAGGCGCGCTACCTCACCGGCTCGGACTTCGACACCGAGGGATTCCAGATCATCGGCGAGGCGCTGTGGATCGGCGATGAGTTCGGGCCGTTCCTGATCAAGGCGGACCTCAAGGGCAAGGTACTGGCGGTGTTCGAGACGATGTCCGACGGCAAGCCCGTCCGATCCCCCGACCATCCCGCCGTCACCACGCCCGCCATGCCGGGTGCGACGGTCGCGTTCAACGCCCGCCGCTCGAAGGGCTATGAGGGCCTGGCCGCGTCGAAGGACGGCAAGTTCGTCTACGGCCTGCTGGAAGGCCCGCTCTGGGATGCCGAGAAGAAGGACTGGGAACGGACCGCCGACGGTCGCGCCTATCTGCGCATCCTGGAATTCGATGTGGCGGCCGAGAAATGGACCGGCCGGCACTGGAAATACGTGCTGGAGTCGGACAAGCATTCGATCGGTGACTTCAACATGATCGACGCGACGACCGGGCTGGTGATCGAACGCGATGACGGCGAGGGGACCGCCGACAAGGCCTGCCCTGCCGGCCAGCGCGCGCCGACCTGCTTCCACGACCTCGCCGGGTTCAAGCGCATCTACAAGATCGAGATGACCGACGCCAACGCGAACGGCCCGGTGCGCAAGATCGGCCATATCGACCTGATGAAGATCGCCGACCCAAACAAGAAGGCCCGCAAGCCCTTGAACGACGGCGTGCTGACCTTTCCGTTCTTCACGATCGAGAACGTGGATGTCGTGGACGCGCGTCACATCGTCGTCGGCAACGACAACAACCTGCCATTCTCCTCCAGCCGCGATCCCAACAAGGCCGACGACAACGAAATGGTGCTTCTGGAGGTCGAGGCCTTCCTGAAGGCCAAGTAGACCTCGTGCGTGCCGATCGGGGGGCGCCCGCCGCGGCGCCCCCTTGTCGTTCACGACCCCGCGAACACCGCTTCGTCGCTCGGGGCCGGTTCCGTCAACGAGGATCCCGCCAGTCGGGGTTCAGCGATCGGTGATTGCACCTGGGCAGGCGTCCCGACGGCCTTTTCATGGGCGGGGACATAGGCCTCCACCAGATACAACGGCCGCCGCTTCGTTTCGTTGAAGATGCGCCCCAGATATTCGCCGATGATGCCCAGCATGACGAACTGCGCCCCGCCCATGAACAGCAGCACGGCCAGCAGGCTGGGATAGCCGGCGACCGGATTGCCAAAGACCAGTGTACGAAACAGCAACTGCGCCAGATACACCCCCGCCAGCAGGGCAATCAGCAACCCGGTATAGGTCGCGAGCTTCAACGGCATCACGGTGAAGCTCGTGATCCCTTCCAGCGCGAAGTTCCACAGCTTCCAGTAGTTCCACTTGGTGTGCCCGGCATGGCGCGGTGCGCGGTCATACAGTACCCGGGTCGCCGGAAACCCGACCCAGGCGAACAGCCCCTTCATGAAGCGATGGCGTTCGCGCACCTGGCCCAGAGCCTCCACCACGCGGCGGCTGATCAGGCGGAAATCCCCGGCATCGGGCGGCATGTCCAGGTTTCCAACCCGGCGCATCACCCGATAGAACGCGTGCGCGGTGGCGCGTTTCAGCCAGCTCTCGCCATCCCGTCGACGGCGCTGCGCATAGACCGTGTCGAAGCCCTGCCGCCAGGCGGCTATCATGTCGGGGATCACTTCGGGCGGGTCTTGCAGGTCGGCGTCGATCACCACGATCGCCTGGCCGAGCGCATGGTCCAACCCGGCGGTCAATGCGATTTCCTTGCCGAAATTGCGCGACAGGTTGACGATCGCCACATGCGGATCGATCCGCCGCAATTCCTGCATCACTATCAGCGTGCCGTCGCGGCTGCCGTCATTGACGAACACCACCTCCCACGTCTCCCCCAGCTTGCGCATCACCCGCGCCAGGCGGCTGTGGAAGTTGGGCAGCACCTCCGCCTCGTTGAAAGCGGGGACAACGATCGAGATCGTGGGATCCGGCATGCCGGCAGTGTCGCGACAAAGGCTTAACATCCCGTGAACACGTGCTGGCATTGGCGATCCGCGGCGGATCGGCCATGCTGACCCCAAACAAGATCCTGGGAGACAAGACATGAGACGCCGTACCCTACTGGCCACGGCCGCGGCTGCCGCCGCCCTGCCCCGTGTCGCCATCGGCCAGAATACCCGCGCCCGCACGCTGCGCTTCGTGCCGCAGGCGAACCTGACCTTGCTCGATCCGATCTTCACGACGGCGCTGGTCACCATCAATCATGGCTGGGCGATCTTCGACACGTTGTTCGGCGCCGACACCGCGCAGAACATCAAGCCGCAGATGGCCGATGGCTACACCGTGTCCGATGACGGCCGCACCTATCTGATCAAGTTGCGCGACGGGCTGAAATTCCACAACGGCGAACCCGTGCGCGCGCAGGACTGTGCCCCCAGCCTTGTCCGCTGGGCCGCGCGCGAAACGATCGGCCAGACGGTCTGGAAATTCGTCGAGGAATGCACCGCCCAGGACGATCGCACGATCCGGATCAAGCTGACCCGCAAGCTGCCGATCCTGATGGACGCGATCGCCAAGGGCGGCGCCTCGGTGCCCTTCATCATGCCCGAGCACATGGCCAGGACCGACCCGTTCAAGCAGGTGTTGGAAACGATCGGCTCAGGCCCGCTGAAATTCGTCAAGGGCGAGTTCGTTCCGGGATCATCCGTGGTCTATGAACGTAACGCCGACTACGTGACGCGGCAGGAGCCGGCGGAGTGGACCGCGGGCGGCAAGATGATGCATTTCGACCGGGTGGAATGGAAGGTCATTCCCGACTCCGCCACCGCGTCGGCGGCACTGCAATCGGGTGAGGTCGACTGGTACGAGCAGGTCCAGGCCGATCTGGTGCCCCTGCTGCGCAAGGACCCGAACATCGCGCTGGGCACCGCCAATCCGACCGGGTTCAACGGCATTCTGCGCTTCAATCACCTGCACCCGCCCTTTGACAATGTCGCGATGCGCCGAGCGATCATGATGGCGGTGAACCAGGACGACTACATGGCCGCGATCACGGGAGCCGATCCCAGCGCCCATCGCCAGTGCAAGACCATCCTGCCCTGCGGTACGACCTGGGGGCGGGAACTCGGCGCCGCGCTGATGCCGGGCGACCTCGACAAGGCCAAGGCCGCACTGAAGGCGGCTGGCTACAAGGGGGAAAAGGTCGTCATCATCAACCCGACCGATTTCGTGACGATCGGCCCGATGGGCGACGTGACCTACGACCTGCTGAAGCGCCTCGGGATGAACGTGGAAATCGTGCAGACCGATTGGGGCACCGTGACACAGCGGCGCATGAGCCGGGAAACAGCCGACAAGGGCGGCTGGAACATCCTGCACACCTGGGCGCCATCGATCGTGATCGGCGACCCGGTGGTGAATTTCTTCGCCCGCGGCCTGGGCCCGACCGGCTGGTTCGGCTGGTACAAGGATGACGAGATCGAAAAACACACCCAGGACTGGCTGCTGGGCGAAACCCGGGCGGCGCAGGACGCCGCGGCGGATGCGTTCCAGCGACGAGCGCTGGACAACGTTCCCTACGTCCCCATCGGCCAATTCCAAATCCGCACCGCTCGGCGCAAGAACATCGTCGGGCAGATCGAGGCGACCGGCGCGTATTTCTGGAACATGCGGCGGGTCTGAGGCGCAGGGGCGACGGCGATCGGGATCGCGGCGTTCAACGGCGGCCCGTTGGACGCCCATCGCCGTCAATAACCTTCCCCCCGCACGCGCTTTCCCCTACACCCCCCGGCGACCGCCGCCGCCAAAGCCGAAGATGGACATCCATACCCCGACCAATCAGCCCACCCAGGGGCCGCTCGCCGCGTACCAGTCCCGTCTCGCCACGGGGGATATCCAGCCCGATCCGGTCCAGGCGGCCACGATCGCCCTGCTGCACGACCTGTGGACGCGGCTGCGCAACTATGACCCCGCGCCACCAGAACCGACCAATGGCGGCGGGCTGTTCAGCCGCCTGCTGCGCCGCACCGCCACACCGCCACCGGCCCCGCCACTGGGCCTGTACCTGGTCGGGGAGGTCGGACGCGGCAAGTCCATGATGATGGACCTGTTCTTCGACTCGGCCGAGGTCGCCCGCAAGCGACGCATCCATTTCCATCGCTTCATGCAAGAAGCCCATGCCCGCGTGCATGCCTGGCGGCAGGCCAATCCCAACGGCACCGACCCGATCCCGCCGCTGGCGGACACGATCGTGGCCGAGGCCGCCCTGCTGTGCTTCGATGAGTTTCAGGTGACCAACATCGCCGACGCGATCATCCTGGGCCGCCTGTTCCAGGCCCTGTTCGCCCGCGGCGTGGTCGTCGTCGCGACGTCCAACGTCCCGCCCGATGACCTGTTCAAGGGACAGCCCGGGCGCGACGCGTTCCTGCCCTTCATCGCGATCCTGAAACAGCACGTCTCAGTGGTGCGCGTCGACGCCGACCGCGACTACCGCCGCCAACGGATGCGCGGCATGCCGACCTGGCACGTGCCCGCGGATGGGCGAGCGGACCGCGCCCTGGATGAGGCGTTTGCTCTGCTGACCGACAACGCCGCCCCCGAGCCGTCAAGTCTGACCATCATGGGCCGCACACTGAAAGTGCCGATCGCCGCCAAGGGTGTCGCTCGGTTCGACTTCTCTGCCCTGTGCGGCACCGCCTTGGGCGCGGGCGACTACCTGGCCATCGCGACGGCGTTCCACACCCTGATCCTCGACGCCATTCCCCGCCTCTCCCCCGACAATTACGACGAGGCTCGGCGCTTCATCACCCTGGTCGACACCCTCTATGACCAGCGCGTGAAGCTGATCGCCTCGGCCGACGCCCAGCCCGACCAATTGTATCGCCGCGGCGAGAACGCCAAGATGTTCGAGCGTACCGCGTCCCGCCTGGACGAAATGCAGAGCGAGGATTGGTGGGAGCAGCCGCATCTGAACGCCTGAGCGACCCCAGGCCCGCCCAGCGCTCGGCGTGCCGTCAGGCGCGACCAAGTCCGGTCATGAACCGGACCAGCAGCGGCCCCAGCCAGTCGAGCGCATAGCCACCCTCCTGGATCACCGCGATCGGCCCCATGAAACCGCCGATCGCCGCCCCGGCGCGGGCGAAGCCGTCGGCGGTGACCGACAGCGCGTTCAGCGGCTCGTGTTCCGAGGCGTCGAAACCCAGGCTGACCACCAGCGCATCGGCCCGGAAGTCCCGGATCGCGGCCAGGCCGGTTCCGATCGCCGCCAGCCAGGCGTCGTCGCCGCTGCCCAGAGCCAGCGGCAGGTTCATTGTCGCGCCCAGCCCCGCCCCGCCGCCCCGTTCATGCGCGAAGCCCGTGAACCAGGGATAATAGCCGCCCGGGTCGCCGTGGACCGAAATGAACAGCACGTCGTCGCGGTCCCAGAATATGCCCTGCGTGCCGTTGCCGTGATGGCTGTCGATGTCCAGCACCGCCACCCGGGCGGCGCCATGGTCGCGCAGGCGCTGGGCTGCGATAGCCGCGTTGTTCAGATAGCAATGGCCCCCGGCTCGGGCGCGATAGGCGTGATGTCCGGGTGGGCGGGCCAACGCATAGGCCGTCCCGCCCGCCGCAACCGCGTCCGCTGCAGCGACGGCACAGGCAGCGGCGGCGGAAACCGCCGGCCAGGTCCCCGCGCCGATCGGACAGGCGCAGTCGGCGGTGTACCAGCCAAGCTGGGCGATGACATGGTCGGGCGGACGCGCATGCGCCAGCGCCTCGGGCGCGGGATGGGCGTTGGCCACCATCTCGGGACCTCGATCCGGCAGTTTCTCCCACGCTGCGAACCCATCCCGCAGGAAGGCGACGAAGCCGGGGTCATGCACAAGCGTGACCGCCGCGAGGTCCAAGGGCGGCGGTGCTTCGCGGGTCAGGCCCAGCTCATGGCACGAGGCCAACAGGGCTTCGGCCCGTTCCGGCACCTCGAAATTGCGGCGGACCTGGCCGCGGACCAGGAAGAAGTGTGGATCATGCCCGCGCTGGGCATCGTCCCAGAATGTCCGCATCACGCCAGACCCCTCGAATTCCAGTGCGCCGACTCTGGCGCGGTGCCACTATGCGCCCACGGCTTCGCCACGGAAAAGCCGCGGCGCGCCAGGAACAGGGGACCATGGCAAACGCGCTCGCGGCGGCGGTGGGGATCGAGACGATCGGTCGGACGGCTGGGTTCGTTGCCGGCGGCGCGGGCGGCGTGCGGGCATGACCCTGCCCGCCGCGCTGGTCCCGCTGCGGAACGCCACGTTCCGCTGGATTTGGCTTGCCAGCGTCGTCGCTTGGCTAGGCACCTGGTTGCAGAACACCGGGGCCGGGTGGCTGATGACGTCGCTCGCGCCCGACCCGCTGATGGTGTCGATGGTCCAGGCCGCGACCATCATGCCCGTGTTCCTGCTCGCCCTGCCCGGCGGCGCGATGGCTGATATCCTCGACCGCCGCGTGTTCCTGATCGGCGCCCAGATCTGGACCCTTCTCGCGGCGGCCATGCTGGCGGTCCTGATGCTCTCGGGCGGCATGAGCGCGCCCTGGCTGCTGTTGCTGACCTTCGCGATCGGCATTGGAGCAGCCCTGACCGGCCCGGCCTGGAGCGCCATCATCCCCGAACTGGTGCCGCGCGACGACCTGGTCCAGTCGATCGCGCTGAACGGCATTGGCTACAACCTGACCCGCGCGATCGGGCCGGCACTCGCCGGGTTCCTGATCGTCCTCGGCGGTTCCAGCCTGGCCTTTTCCCTGTATGCGCTGTCGATCCTGCCGGTGATCGCCGTTCTGCTGCTATGGCGGCGCAGCCAGCGCTTCACCGGCCTGCGGCGGGAGCATTTCCTGTCCGCCATGCGCGCCGGCGTGCGCTTCGTGCGCTATACCCCTGCCGTACAGTCAGCGATGGCGCGAACGATCGCCTACTCCGTGCCCGCTGCCGCACCCTGGGCGATGCTGCCCTTGTATGTGCGGGTCGAACTGGACCTGGGCGCCGGCTGGTTCGGCCTGATCCTGGGACTGATGGGCATCGGCGGGGTCACGTCCGGCATGCTGCTGCCCGTGCTGCGTGCGCGTCTGACCCGGGGCACCACGGTCCTGCTGTGTTCCGCATCATCCGCCGCGGGCACGCTGATCCTGGCGCTCTCACCCCATTGGGCGCCGGCGGCGTTCGGGATGTTCCTGTTCGGCCTGGGCTGGACGGCCGCCTACGCGACCATGCAGGCCGCCGCGCAACTCGCCTGCCCCGCCTGGGTGCGGGCGCGGTCGCTGTCGATCTATCAGCTCGCTCAGAACGGGGCCCTGACGCTGGGATCCTTCGCCTGGGGCGCGCTGGGCGGCGTGATCGGCATGCGCCCAGCCCTGATCACCGCCGCGGTGGTCGGGATCGTCCTGGCCCTGATCGCACGGGTGTTCCGGATCGAGGCGATTGCCCCAGCCGCTTTGCCCGAACCCGACATGCCCCTGCCGGCCCGCCCCGAAGCGCCGGCCGCGGAGCTGGTGCCCCTGCTGCGCAACGCGCGCGGTCGGGTGATGGAAACCGTGCATTACCGCGTCCGACCCGAGGAGCGGGCGGCGTTCCTGGCCGCGATGGCCGATGTCCGGCTGGTACGAGGGCGTTCCGGCGCCGCGTTCTGGCAGGTCTACGAGAACGTCGCCCACCCCGAGGGCTGGCTGGAAATCTGGTCGATGGAAAGCTGGGCCGACCATCTGCGTGAGGGGTCACGTCTGTCCGAGGTCGACCGCGCGGTGCTGGCGCGCGCCGCCGTCTACCAGACCGACGCCCGTCGCCCGGCCCGTTACCTGGCCGTCGATCCCCAAGACGACGACGGCCTTGGGGCTGCCATGAGCGGTATGCGCGGCCCCGAACACAGGCGGGGGGTTCATCCACAGCCCTGACACCCCACTTGTCCATAGGGACAACAAGGGAACCTGCACATGCGGATGCACCGTACAAAGAATGACCTGCAATCCAATGCTAAGACAGCATCAATTGGCTTGCTGAACGCCTGCGTCGCCAACGGCATCGACCTCGCGCTGCTGACCAAGCAGGCGCATTGGAACGTGAAGGGCCCGCAGTTCATCGCGGTGCATGAAATGCTGGACGGGTTCCGCACCGAACTTGATGCCGCGGTCGACACCATGGCCGAGAGGGTCGTTCAGTTGGGCGGCACGGCGCTGGGCACGACCCAAGTCGTGGCCGGTGCGTCGCAGCTTCCCGCCTACCCGACCGATATCTACGCGACGAGCGACCATATCAACGCGCTGGTCGACCGCTATGCGATCATGGCCAATCAGGTCCGGGCCGGGATCGACCAGGCCTCGGACGTGGGCGACGCGGATACCGCGGATATCCTGACCGGCGTGTCACGCGCGCTGGACAAGGCGCTGTGGTTCCTGGAAGCGCATATCCAGGAAAGCCACTGACCAATCAGAGACCAGCCGACCGGATGATCGCCCGCAGGCGCTCCAGTTCGGCCAGCGTCTCGGTCAGCAGGGCGCGCAGGCGCACGACCTCGGGGTCCAGGCGGGGCCTTGGGGTGGTGCGAGGGGAGGCTGGCGACGGCGCCTCAAGCTCCAGCATCGGCAGTTCAGCCTGATCCTCGGGGTCGTCCGCGGACCGTTCACCGGCGCTGGGCGGCGGGATGTCATCGGATAGCTGGCCGCCGCCCTCACGCAGCAGCCGCTGGACGCCCTTGATCGTGTAGCCCTGGGTGTAGAGCAGGTCGGAGATGCGCCGCAGAAGCAGGATGTCGTCCGGCCGGTAATACCGCCGGCCGCCGCCGCGCTTCAGCGGCTTGATCTGCGGAAACCGGCCTTCCCAGAACCGCAGAACGTGCTGCGGGATATGAAGCTCATCCGCTACTTCGCTGATGGTCCGAAAAGCGTTCGGCGCCTTCTTGGGTTTTGCCCGAATGGATGGCACCTGCTCCTCGGCGTCCGGACCGTCCATCGCGTCCGGCTCCGGCCGGTGGGCCATGTCGCTCATGGTCCGCAGTCCACACCGTCAGCGGTGCCCCGACCGTTCATGCGTCGTCGTCGGTTTCGGGTCCCGGCTGCTTCCCATTGATCCGAGCCTTCAACACATGGCTCGGCCGGAATACCAGGACCCGGCGGGGCAGGATCGGCACTTCCTCCCCGGTTTTCGGGTTGCGGCCGATCCGGCGGCCCTTCTGACGTACGGAAAAGGTTCCGAACCCACTGATTTTAACGGATTGTCCGGCTTCCAATTCAGCCGTCATCCGCTCCAGCACCGCCTCGAGCAGGTCGGCGGACTCGTTCCTGGACAGGCCGACTTCCGTGTAGATCGTTTCAGCGAGATGGGCGCGGGTGATCGTAAGCATGGCCGGACGCTACGGACAGCGATCGGCCACGTCAAGCATTTGTGCCAGGAAAATCGCTCAGGATCAGCGGCTTGTCACAGAATGACAGGGTTTGGCGGATGTTCCTACATCCGAACCAACGCCGACCCCCAGGTCAGGCCGCCACCCAAGGCTTCCAGCAGGACCAGGTGACCGGGCTTGATCCGCCCGTCGGCGCAGGCCTCGGCCAGGGCCAGCGGCACCGACGCGGCCGAGGTGTTGGCGTGCCGATCGACCGTTACGACCACCCGCTCGGGCGGCAGGCCGAGGCGCTTGCCCATGGCGTCGATGATGCGGCGATTGGCCTGGTGGGGAACCAGCCAGTCGATGTCGCCGTGACCCAGGTTGTTGGCGGCCAGAGCTTCCTCCACCGCCTCGGCCAGGTGGACGACGGCGTGGCGGAAGACCTCCCGCCCGTTCATCACCAGATGGCCGGGCTTGTCCGGCTGGCCCACGGCACCGTCGACATACAGGATGTCGCCAAGGCTGCCCTTGGCATGGATATGGGTGGACAGAATGCCCCGGTCGGTCGCCCCGCCTTGGGTTGCCCGCAGGAACACCGCGCCGGCGCCATCGCCGAACAGCACGCAGGTGCCGCGGTCCTGCCAGTTCAGGATGCGCGAATAGACCTCGCTGCCGATGACAAGCACGCCGCTGGCCTGGCCCGCCCGGATCATCCCGTCGGCCACGGACAGGCCATAGATGAAACCCGAGCACGCCGCCGCCAGGTCGAACCCGAAGCCGCGTTTCACGCCCAGTTCGGCCTGCACCCGCACCGCGGTCGCGGGAAACGCCTGGTCGGGCGTGCTGGTGGCCAGGATGATCGCATCGACGTCATCCGTGCTCGCGCCCGCATGCGCCAAGGCCGCCGCCGCCGCCCGTGTCCCCATGAACGCCGCGGTTTCGTGCGGCCCGGCGAAGTGCCGCTGGCGGATCCCGGTCCGCTCCTGAATCCAGCTATCCGTGGTATCGACCGTGCGCGCGAGTTCGTCATTGGTCACAACGCGTTCCGGCAGATAGCCGCCAACGCCAGACAGAATGGAGCGGGCCGACATCAGCGTTTCTGGTCCATCAGCATTCCCGGTCCATCAGCGTTCCTGGTGCGACTAAGCGAGGCTGGCCCGGTCAAGAGCCTCCTGCCCCCCGTTGTTGCCATCCGGTGGAGTCTTGTCCAGTGGGGGCGTCGTGTCGCTGGCGCGCAAGGCGGCGATCCGCGCCATATCTTCACGAATATGGTCGTTGAACCGGTGCACGACCATGTCGATCGCCACGTCCACGGCATGCGCGAAGCCCTGTGCGTCGGTGCCGCCATGCGACTTCACCACGACGCCATTCAACCCCACCATCACCGCGCCATTGTACCGGCGCGGATCAAGCCATTCCCGCAGCCGATCCAGGCCCGGCTTGGCCAGCAGATAGGCGATCCGGGACGCCAGGCTCTGGTTGAAGACCTGGCGCAGCAGGTCGCCGATCAGCTTCAGCGCGCCTTCCCCGGTCTTCAGCGCGACATTGCCGGTGAAGCCGTCGGTCACGATCACGTCGGTCGTGCCGGCGGTGATGTCGTGGCCTTCGACGAAGCCATGGAACTGCGGGCCGATATGGCTCTTGCGCAGGATCTCGGCGGCGTCGCGCACGGTGTCGTCGCCCTTCAGCTCCTCCGATCCGACATTCAGCAACCCGATGGTCGGCTTGGTCAGCCCTAGCACGGTCCGGGCGAACACATCCCCCATCACCGCGAATTCCACCAGGTTGCGGACATCGCACTGCACATTGGCGCCCAGGTCCAACAGCACCACGTCGCCGCGCGCCGACGGCCCGATCGCCGCCATCGCCGGCCGGTCGATCCCCGGCAGCGACTTGATCACGACCTTGGACAGCGTCAGCAGCGCGCCCGTATTGCCAGCCGAGACGATGCCCGACGCCTCACCGCTCGCGACCGCGTCGATCGCCAGGCGCATGGACGCGCGCCGCACCCGCAGCGCCGCGGTCGGCTTCATGTCTGCTGTGATCACATCCGGCGTGTGCCGGATCGTGGAGATCGCATGCGCACGCTTATGCCGAGCGAGTAACGGCGCCAGGGTGTTTTCGTCGCCGAGCAGCAGGAAACGCGCGTTGGGGTGGCGTTCCGCCGCGATTTCAAGCCCGTCGATCACCATGGCCGGCGCGTGATCGCCGCCCATGGCATCGATCGCCAGCGTGTACGGGCCGCTCAACGCCGCGCGTGGGCTTGATCAGGCCCGGACAGAGGACCGGAGCGCCTTGCCCGCTTCGGCGACCTCTCGCCCATCATAATGGCCGCAATGGCTGCACACGTGGTGCGGGCGCTTGAGTTCGCCGCAATTCTTGCATTCGGTGTAGGCCTCGGCGCCGAGTGCATGGTGGCTGCGCCGCATCCCCTGGCGGGACGGCGACGTCTTTCTCTTGGGTACGGCCATGGGACAAGGCCCCTTCCTGGTATGATGCGCCCCCGCGCCGTGGTGCGCGCCTGCGCGTCCATGACAAAGGGAGCGGTGACATGCGGGTCATCGCGTGAGCGGGGGCGTCTAGCAGAGGGGGCGGCGCGTCGCAAGGCGGACGTGCGGATTGCGCACGGACAATCAGGGGAAGGAAGCGCCGGGGCGTTGCCCCGGACCCCACGAGGGCTTCGCCCTTCGAACCCACCAGGGGCCACGGCCCCTGGACCGCGATCAGTTGGGTTGGGGAGTACAGGGGGCCAACAACGAGGTTGCGACCGACGAGTTGGCCCCCTGTCTTCCCCAACCCAAAACATCTGGCATCCAAGGCCCTGCCTTGGTGGGGGTCGAGGGGGCAAAGCCCCTCGTGGGGTCCGGGGCAACGCCCCGGCGCTTCTTTCACCCGATTGCCCTGGCGGATTGCGTGACCGGCGCGTGTCCGGCAGGGTACCCGGCAGGTGAGGAACGGACAATCCCAGGGGACTCCATGGATTTTGACTATATCATTGTCGGCGGTGGCTCCGCCGGCTCGGTTCTCGGCAGCCGGCTGTCGGCGCGCAGCGGCAACAGGGTCCTGATCTGCGAGGCCGGCCAGGATACGCCGCCGGGCGCGGTGCCGAAGGAAATCCTCGATTCGTATTCGGGCACCGCCTATCTTGACCCGCGCTTCCACTGGACCGAACTGAAGGTCAGCACCGAGGTCGTGTCGCACAACAACCCCGACGCGCCGAAGCCGCGCCTGCGCAAGTATGAGCAGGCGCGCGTGCTGGGCGGCGGGTCCTCGATCAACGGGCAGATGGCCAATCGCGGCGCGCCCACCGATTACGACGAGTGGGACGCGCGCGGCGCCACGGGCTGGAAGTGGGAGGACTGCCTGCCCTATTTCCGCAAGCTGGAACGCGACCTGGATTTCGATGACGAATGGCACGGCAAGGACGGCCCGATCCCCATCCGCCGCGTGCCGGAACACCAATGGCCGGGCCACGCCAAGGCGCTGGCGCAGGCCTTCCGCGAAGCCGGCTACAAATACCTGCCCGATCAGAACGGCCATTTCGAGGACGGATACTTCCCCGTCACCATCTCCAACGCCCAGGAACAGCGTGTCTCGGCCGCCATCGGCTACCTCAACGCCGAGGTCCGCAAGCGGGAGAACCTGACGATCTCCACCAACACCCAGGTCACAGAACTGCTGTTCGAGGGCCTGCAATGCGTCGGCGTCAAGGCGCTGGTGAACGGGCAGGCGCGGGAATTCCGCGGGCGGGAGGTGATCCTGTCATCCGGTGCCATCCACTCCCCCGCGCATCTGCTGCGCGCCGGCATCGGCCCCGTCGGACACCTGCGCGACATGGGGATCGAGGTGCGCCACGCCCTGCCGGGGGTTGGGCAGCGGCTGATGGACCATCCGTCGATCGCGCTCGCGTCCTTCCTGAAACCCGGCGCCCGCGTCACCAACAAGGAGACACGGCGGCATCTGTTCCTGGCGATGCGCTACTCCTCCAACATGGGCGGCGCCCCACCCGGGGACATGTTCGTCGTCGGTGCCTCCAAGACCTCCTGGCACGCGGTGGGGGAGCAGATCGCGTCCTTCATCCTGTTCGTGAACAAGACGTTCTCGGAAACCGGGCAGGTCCGCCTGCGGTCGCGCACCTGGTCGGACGAACCCGAGGTCGAGTTCAACCTGCTGTCCGACAAGCGCGACCTGGACCGGATCGCGGATGGCATCAAGCGCCTGACGCCGCTGTACAACACACCGGCGATGCGGGCGGTGGCGACCGATCCGTTCCCGGCCAGCTATTCGGACAAGGTGCGCCAGGTCGGAGAGATCAATACGAAGAACCGCATCCTGACCGGCATCATGGCCAAGCTGCTGGACGGGCCGGGGTTCCTGCGGCGCATGCTGATCCAGAACCTGATCATGGAAGGCTTCACCCAGGACGACGTGGTGAACGACGAGGAAGCGGCCGAGGCGTTCATCCGCAAGGCCGCTGTCGGGGTCTGGCATGCGTCGTGCACCTGCCGCATGGGCGCCGATGGCGACCCGATGGCGGTGACCGATCCATCCGGCCGGGTGCGTGGGGTTGGGGGGCTGCGGGTCTGCGATGCCTCGATCTTCCCCGTGGTGCCGTGTGCCAATACGAACATCCCGACGATCATGACGGCCGAGAAGGTGGCGGACGCGATCCTGGCGGGGGCGTAAGGGGGGGAATTGGCGCGGGGGGGAGTGGCGTAAGGGGCGTGACGCCGCGCTCTGCTGCGATGGACCCGAGGGCCGCGGCTCCCCGGTCATGACGGGCGCAGGCTCGCCATCCACGGCTGGCCAGTGTGGAGCGTCGGGAATCGCTGCTCCCGCGGCGTCGGCCGCCGACACCGAAATCCCATCGCCGCGGCCGGTGCGTGGCGGCTGACCCGCAAGGGCTGAACACGGAGGCAGCGAAGGGCCACCAAGGGCCGCGGAGGATTGGTTCGGGTTCCGGCGTCGGGACAGTATCGCGGCATCCCGCGGCTGAGCCGCCCATGCTGCGATGCCGGGCAGTCTCAATGAGCGGCGTCGGGCGCGATCACGTCACCTCCGCCCGTTCGGCAAGGACATTGGCCATTGCGCCCGCCACTGGGGGAGCGCCGCCACCCAAGCCAAACGTGCCAACCCGCAATCCGATCGCATTGACCGCCACGCGGCTGACCCACCCCACCGTGGCCTTCGGTGGCCCTCCCCTGCCTCCGTGTTCAGCCCTTGTGGGCCAACCGCCATGCACCGACCCACCGCAAGGAAACGGTCGACTCAACAACCAATCCCACAAGGGCCGAAACCATCGAATCGGAACGGCGGGACCGCCGAACGACGGCCCCGTTGCGCGGAGTCTGGCGCCGGGTGGGCGCGTCAGGGGGGAGGTGTGGCGAGCGCCGGGGGCGCGAACCCAGGCTTGGCATGGCGCGGTCGGCCATGCGCCCGTTGGGCGCGCAGCAACAACCCGCGCATCGGCCGGACGACCAAGGGCGGCTCGGGTTCGGCCAGCATTGGGTGTCCGGCCAGGGCAGCCGATGCATCCTCCCACGACGGGAGCGGCGGCAGGCCGAGTTCCGTCGCCCTCGCATGGCGGCGCTGCATGGCATCGAGCAGCTTGCATCGATCCCCGCCATAACAGGTGATCGCCGCCAGTACCGCACCCCACCGGGCGTGGTGGCTGTCGATGCCGAGGTCCTGGCAGATATCCACGATCACCGCGCCGAGGGGCCGGCGACGAATGCGCGCCGCGATATCCCGCGCGGATGGCAGCTTGCCCAACTCCACCGGATCCTCCTCCGCCAGGCGCGCGGGCGCGCGTGGGCGGGGACCGGTGGGCGACGACCCGGGCGGGCGGGATGGGATTGTTTCGGGCGCGTCAATGTAACGCCGGGTGCGGATCACACGGCGATGCATGGCCGTGGCGAGCATCAGGCCGCGGGTAATACGCGCGATGATCACCGCCAGGCTGATGGCGCCGAAGCGATGCGCGATGGCGAGTGGCGCGTCGGGCGTGTTGCGCTGTTGCAGCGCCGCCAGCAGATCGCGGCCACAGCTCATCAACTGTCCCAACAACCCCAGCAGCCCGTCCGCTCGGCTTTGCGTCCGGTCCTGGGGACCGGCCGGGCTGGCGGCTGCTTGGGTGGGTGGGGCGTCGAACATGAACATATCAAGAACACATCGGGCGTGCGATGTCAAGGAAATTTTTCTTGTCTCTTATCACGCTTTCTGCTGGGAGCAGGCGGTTTGCATCAGGTTCGCGACCAAAGCCATGGGTCGCACGGCCGCAACCTCGCTTCTTCGTGCCCTTCGTGACTTTGTGGTGGAAAACCGCGGACTTCACCAAGGACTCCTTGCCGGTTCGGGAGCGTCCCATTGGGTAAGGCCACCACGAACGGCCGTTCCGCGATTTTCCACCACAAAATCACGCAGGGCACGAAGAAGCGGCTGGCGGACCAGCACCGCCGATGCATGCCGTCGGGCCGAGGGCGAAAGCCAAGCGGCCACGGATAAGCAAGCCCCGACTTATAAAACTGAACGACGCGTAACCACCCAGCTACCCCGTCGAAGCTCACGCCACGCGTGATCGTCCAATTGGGCTGACGCGCCGAGGCGGGTACGCGGCCACGGTGTCCCGCTCTGACACATGTTGCCATCCCCCGACGCCCATGATCTCGTGATCACTCGCGAGCGGGTGTCCTGGCATCCAGCACCCAGATGGCCGCGGCCAATGCAACACGAGCAGGAGGACGACCATGACCGACGGACCAACGGCCGATCCGATCAATGCCGCAACGCTCGAACTGCTGGAACGGCGCATCGGCGAGCGCGTGACCGAGAAGGCGCGCGGACAGATTTTCAAATACTACGCCGTCGTCGGTACCACGGTGATGGGCGTCCTGGGCCTGGTGGGCGTCAATGCGGTCGAGTGGGTCAAGGCCACGGCAAATGCCAAGGTTGACGAACAGGTCAGGGTACTGACCCGGGACGTAACCGCGAAATCCCAGGAACTGGCCAAACAGCAGGCGGAGATGGAACGCCGGGTGGAACGGCTTGAAGCGCTGCGCGAAACCGCCGGAAAATCTCTCGATCGAGTTGATCAGACCCTGACATCGGTCGCCCCGCAGGTCCGCCGCCTTGAGAAACTCATCGAGCAGATCAACGACGCGACGAAGGACATCGAGGAGATCGAGACCCGCCTGCGCCAGGCGCGCAGCACGGACCAGGCGGTCGAGCAAAGCCGAGCGGATATCGCGAAGGTGAGTAATGAACTGAAGGCGCTGGCGGCGCAGGTCAGCAGCCTGAGCGATGCCGCCCAGAAATCCGGCGGCACACCCTCCCCCGCCTCCGGCCAGACCTTCGCCGCGATCACCGAAGCGACGAAGCGGGTCATCGCAAGCAGCGAGGCGATTACCCGCGATGTCGAGAGCGCGGTCCGATCGGAAGACCGCAAGGTCGTCTATGTCCAGTTTGCCGGATCTTTCACTCGCGAAAAGATCGACGAGCTGCGCTCCGCCATGGCGGGATCCGGCTTTGCCGTGCCACCCGCCGAAAGGATCGGGACCGCGATATCCCGGTTCGAGGTCCGGTACTTCTATGACGAAGACAAGGCAGAAGCGGAACGTCTGGCAAAGCTCGCAACCGAGCTGGCGAGAACCCGTATTCCCGGTGAGACGCGGGCGGCAGCCGTCGTGCCGCTCACGAATTTCAAGTCGCTACCGAAACGGGGAACGCTGGAACTTTGGTACGGTACCCGGTCCTGACCCGATCGGCGTGGCTCGCGCGATGATGCTGCCAGGCCCGTCGGCAACAGCCACGAGAACGAGACGAGCCACGTGTCGGGCCGACGATTCACTTGCATGCCTTGAAGTGGGTCGGGCGCGCGTGGCAACTCATCGGACGATTGCAGGATGCCATCCGCCCGTGATCCCTTGATCCCCACCCCAGCCATGGCAAGTTGCGCCGTCGTCCCATCGCCGGAGCCTGTGCCATGCCGTCCCAGCAAGCCCTCACCACCGTCCTGAGCCACGTGGATGCCGGCCTGGCGCAATCGCGCGACCGGCTGTTCGACCTGCTGCGCATCCCATCGATCAGCGCGCAGCCCGCACACAAGGAAGACTGCCTGCGCGCCGCTGCATGGTGCCGCGATCAGTTCGCCGCCCTGGGCTTTCGCGCCAGCCTGCGCGACACGCCCGGTCATCCCGTGATGGTCGCGCATCACGACGGCCCCGCCGGCTATGCCGGGCCGCATATCCTGTTCTACGGCCATTACGACGTGCAGCCAGCCGATCCGCTGGACCTGTGGACCAGCCCCCCCTTCGAGCCGAGCCTGGTGGACGGCCCACGCGGCCCGCGCTTCGTTGCCCGCGGCGCGGTGGACGACAAGGGCCAGTGGATGATGTTCCTGGAAGCCCTGCGCGCCTGGCACGACGTGGGCGGCGGCGTCCCCGCCCGCATCACCGTGGTGCTGGAAGGGGAAGAAGAAGTCGGCTCGGTCAACCTGGAACCGTTCCTGCGCGCCAACAAGGACGAGTTGAAGGCCGATCTGGGTCTGATCAGCGATACCGGCATGTGGGATGTCGCCACCCCCGCCATCACGACGCGGCTGCGTGGCATGTGCTATGTCGAGCTGACGCTGAAGGCCTCGAAGCGCGACCTGCATTCCGGCCTGTATGGCGGGTCGGCCCTGAACCCGATCAACGCGCTGGCGAAGATCCTGGGCGACCTGCACGACCCGAACGGCCGCATCCAACTGCCCGGCTTCTATGACAAGGTCCGCCCCGTTTCCAACGCGCAACGGGCGCAATGGGACGCGCTGGGCTTCGACGAGGCGGCGTATCTGCAGGATATCGGCCTGACGCAGCCGGCCGGCGAACGTGGCTACTCGGCGCTGGAACGGTTATGGGCTCGGCCGACCGCCGATGTGAACGGCATCTGGGGCGGCTATACCGGTGCCGGCAGCAAGACCGTGATCGCGTCCGAAGCCTCCGCCAAGGTGTCGTTCCGCCTGGTGTCCGAACAGGACCCGCGCGAGATCTTCGCTCAGTTCCAGTCCTTCGTGAATGACCGCCTGCCCCCGGGCGCGTCGGTGCATTTCGACCTGCACAGCGGCGCCCCGGCGACCGAGGTGAACAGCGACTCTCCCTGGGTGAAGGCCGCGCTGGACGTGCTGACCGAGGAATACGGCAAGCCGGCGATCCTGATCGGCAGCGGCGGCTCGATCCCCGTCGTGACATCGCTTAAGACGGTGCTGGGCATCGACACGCTGCTGATGGGCTTCGGACTGGACGACGACCAGATCCACAGCCCAAACGAGAAGTTCGAGCAAGTGTGTTTCCATCACGGCATCCGTTCCCACGCCCGCCTGCTGGCGAAGTTCGCCAAGGGGACGACCAACGGCTGAAAGGACAGTTCCATGAACGCATCCGATGTGATGACCCGCGGCGTCGTCTCGGTCACCCCTGACACCACGGTGGAGGAGACCGCTCGGCTGATGCTGGAACGCGGCATCTCCGGCCTGTTCGTCGTCGACGACAAGGGCGACCTGGCCGGCATTGTTACCGAGGGCGACCTGCTGCGCCGGGATGAGATCGGCACCCAGCGCCACCGCCCCTGGTGGCTGCGCGTGTTCGTTTCCCCGGGGCGGCAGGCGGCGGATTTCACCCGGTCGCATGGCCGGCGCGTGCGCGATGTGATGACGACCGAGGTGATCGCCGTCCCCGCTGACGCGCCGCTTGAATCGGTCGTGGAGTTGATGGAGGAAAACCGGATCAAGCGCGTCGCCGTGACCGAGAACGGGCGCGTCGCCGGCGTGATCAGCCGAGCGGACTTGTTGCGAGCGTTGTTGGGCAGAAGCCGGGGGTCGGCGCCGATCGCCGCCGATGACCGTGCGCTGCGATCGGCGATCCTGGACGCGCTGGAACAGCAAAGCTGGGCGCCGATGACGACCGTGAACGTGGTCGTCAAGGACGGCGTCGCCGATCTGTGGGGCACGATCACCAACGAGAACGAGCGGCGGGCGATCGCTGTGCTGGCGGAAAACACCCCTGGCGTGAAAGCCGTGCACGACCACCTAGTGTTCGTGGAGCCGTATTCCGGCACCATCCTGGAGTCACCCGAGGACAGGAGATAGCGCCATGCGCGGCATGGTCTCGGTTGCCATCGTTGGCGTGGTCCTGGTCGGCTGCGCGCCTGTCCGGCAGGACGACGCTGAACTCTCGCGACTGAACTACTCGACACAATGTGACGCTCGGTTGCCATTTTTTGGCTATTATCGCTACACGCGTGATGAGATGACGCAATACGTCGCGCCGGATGGGCGTATCGCCATGGCGAATGACGGATCGTGGTGCGCCATCCACTACCAGGCGTTGAGTATCAATGGCGGGTTCACCGTGACGCAATCCGAGGTTTCGGTGCCTCCGGCGCATGGCAGCGCGCTGGTCGGAACCGTGGACGGTCTGCTGCGGATCGCCTACAGACCCAATACATCATTTACAGGTAACGACAATTTTGAGGTCCGGCTGACCAGCCCGTTTCCCTACACCGTGCCGGTAAGGGTATCGGTCGTGCCGTCGCGCACCAGATCCTGAGGGTTGGGTTGATAAAAAAATACATGTATCGTCGAAAATTATAGCGAATCCCCTTGCCATCGCCTACTGGGTTATGTAATCCTGGGTTGTGTTGATGGTTGACGCCGTTTTCGGGCGGGGAGTTTCGTTTTATGTCGATTGCAAAATGCGCGGTCAGGCACCTGGGTGCCGCGGTCATTGTCGCGGCCACGCTGCTCGGCTCCGCGGGCGGGGCGGAGGCGTTTGTCCTGGGTCCGACAACGC
>WBZQ01000478.1_pt1 | contig 30007 bp, 30 predicted proteins | sample 5204251 | NCBI WGS metagenome assembly WBZQ01 (sample SAMN12412402, study PRJNA552823) | activated sludge metagenome | isolation source: activated sludge from nitrification reactor of wastewater treatment plant... | place: USA: Virginia | collected 2017-09 | reverse complement strand
TGGTTCGAGCCAATCAGGTACTCCAGGAACTGCGAGCCAGCGAGGCGACCCTGACGCAGGCCCGCGATGCGGCCATGGAGGGCGCTCGGCTCAAATCCGAATTTCTGGCCACGATGAGTCATGAAATCCGCACCCCCATGAACGGTGTACTCGGCATGACCGACTGGCTCCTGGAAACCGACCTCACACCAGAACAGCTGGATTGCGCGCAAACCATTCGTTCCTCGGGCGATTCCTTGATGGTCATCATCAATGACATTCTCGATTTTTCTAAAATTGAGTCTGGCAAACTGTCTCTCGAACTATTGGACTTTGACCTGCCGAAGTTTATTGATCGAGTCCTGGCGTTGTTCGCGGAACGAGCGCAGCGAAAAGGTCTCCTCCTTCACTCGCACGTCGCGGATAATGTACCGGCCGCCTTATGTGGAGATCCGACCAGACTGCAGCAGGTGCTCAGCAATTTGCTGGCGAACGCCATCAAATTCAGTGAGCACGGAACGGTTTCGCTTCTGGTGGATCTGGACCAACGACACCCGGAACGGCGGCTGGAGTTTCCCGCCACCACCTATGGCGAAACGTCATCGAATGCCGAGCACATTACTCATGTGCGATTCTCCGTCGTCGATAACGGTATCGGGATTGCGCCGAGCGCGTTTGCGAAGTTATTTCAGCCCTTCGTGCAGGCAGACGGATCCACGACCAGGAAGTATGGAGGAACGGGATTGGGACTCGCCATTTGCAAGCAACTGGTGGAACTGATGGGAGGACACATCGGAGCGGAAAGTGCGCCGGGATCAGGATCCGTTTTCCGGTTCACCGTACCTCTCCAGCAACGAATCGCAGACAGTGAAGGAAACCGAGCCGCCGCCTGACAGCCCTGATAAACTTCCCATCGTCTCCTGCCACCGTGTTGCGCGTCGATGCGCTTGCCGAACAGACACAGCTGTATCTTTTAAGATACTTCCTGTAAGAGTTCTCTGATACACCTTTCCGTGCGGCGATCCGGAAAACTTGCTTATCCAATTGAAATACCTACTTAAAACCAATGGCTCAAACTTTGCTTTACTTCATTGCGTACACATAGTATACAAAGCGGGTCGAAAGGGACGCCTCTCCAACGTCAGCATGCAAACCCTTACCCATCCCAGCTGGTAGGCAAATCCATACACTCAAGGATGACATCTGTGCATTGCCTGACATTCGACATCGAAGAACATTTTCAGGTCTCACGATTTGATTCGCCCATTCGCCGGCGACACTGGGGGGCCTTTGAAAGCCGGGTGTCGGCCAATACCTGCAAAGTGCTGGATCTTCTCTCGCGGTATGAAACCAAGGCCACATTTTTTGTACTGGGGTGGGTCGCCGAGCGCCACCCCGGTCTGATCAAGCAGATCGCCGAATGCGGACATGAAATTGCGTCTCACGGCTATGGACATGAATTGGTCACGGCCCAAACACCGGAATTATTCCGCGCGGATGTACGGCAAGCCAAACAGGTCCTAGAAGACCTCACGGGGTCCCCAGTCCTGGGATATCGCGCGCCCGGTTTCACCATTACACGTGAGACGCTGTGGGCGTTACCAATCCTGGCTGAAGAAGGTTATACCTACGACTCCAGCGTCGTCCCTATCCGCCACGATCATTGTGGTTTGCCCGGATCAGATCCCTGGCACCATCTCAAGCAAACTTCGTCGGGCCCCATCTGGGAAGTGCCTCCATCCACGGTCAATCTCGGAGGAGTTCGGATTCCCATCGCGGGAGGGAGCTATTTTCGGCTGTTGCCATTCCCGGCCCTGTGCGGGCTGATGCGGCGGATCGAACAAAAAGGCCGGCCTCTCGTCATGTATTTCCATCCATGGGAACTCGACCCGTACCAGCCGCACATGGAAGGCCCGTTCCTTTCCAAAATGTTCCACTATTTGAACCTGGACAAGATGGAGTTTCGCATCTCCACCGTTATGAACACCTTCCGGTTCGGCTCCATCGCTGAACAAATCGATCTTTCGCCGATTTTACCCATCGACCACGCTGTGTTCCCGTCTACGCCGGCCGAAATCGCTCAAGACGTCGTGTGAGCTTCACCTCCGTACAATTTCAGCGGCATGAGAGAATTGCTGCCTGAGCGTGGCACGAGCGGTCCCATGCTGTGCAAAAGTAAGGATTGCGCTGCGCGGGCCGGTTCAGTACGGTACGCGCATCGGGGACAAGGTTATTCCAAGGGACAAGGGAGATGGACCATGCAGAAGAGACAGGCGAATTTATGGGACGGAGGGCTCACGAGGGTCTGTCTGGCCATGGCATTGACCTGTGGCGCGCTCTTCCCAACCGCAGGCTTCGGTCAAACCATCGAAGACACGGTGCAGTTCATCAGCGACATGGCCAATACACACGGCTTCGTGCGAAGCCTCAGTTGCCGAAATCCCAAAGCCGTCAAACCGACGAAGGTGACCGAAGTCTATAGTGTCATTCCCACGGGAGCCAGACTCGGCACGATCGAGTTGAGCCACGGGCACGATGAGGTCAACACCGGCTTCACGCATTTCAATCTGCAGGACATCGACAGCATTGCGTACCAAGGCCAGGACACTCGAGAGAACAACCTGGTTCTTTACGGAGTCCGCATCTCGTGTAACAGCAATGGCCCCTGCATTTTGAAAACCAGCTTCTGTACGGGAGCAGTCACGGAAGTGAAAGGCCAATTTGCTGAGGACACCTTGCTCTTTCGCTCCGCCTCCCATGCAGAGCGCATGACCAAAGCCCTCTCCCACTTCCTGACGCTGGTCCGCGCCCAGCAACAGAATCAACCCTTCTAATCAGAATCGCCGGCACCGGGCTGATCCAGTAAAGAAGATCGGCCCGAGTGCTCTCGCCTCGCCGCTCACTCGATAATCGTCACCGTCATCTCGACGCGATCGATCGGATTATCGCAGGGTCCCTTATCGGCAGGACTGGGGACACCGGTTTGGCACATGACTCTCGGGAGTGCCACGAGCTTGTCCGCGACGCCGATGCCTTTCACCACTTCACCAAAAATGGTGTATTTGCGGTCCAGGAACCGCGACTCCTCGACGACGATAAAAAACTGCGACCCCGCGCTATCGGGATCCTGCGCTCGCGCCATCGAGACAACGCCTCGCTTGTGCGGTAAGTCGCTGAATTCAGCTTTGACGTTGTGGCCGGGACCGCCCTGACCATAGGCGTCCTTTTTCAACGAGTCCTTGGTATTGGGGTCGCCACCCTGAATCATAAACCCGGGGATGACCCGATGAAAAATTGTGCCGTTATAAAAGCCGGACTTGACCAGCTTGATGAAGTTTTCGACGTGCTTCGGCGCCACGTCCGGCAAGAATTTGATCTCAATGTCACCAAGCTTGGTTTTGATGACCGCTCGCACATTACTCGCATTGACGCTCTCGCCCGCCTTGGCAGGGGCATCAGCCGCCAGACCGGTTGCAGCCATGCCGAGGGCCAGGACCAGGCTTAGCACTCCCGCGCACCCCAATCGATTGTGCCATCGTGATTGTGTCATCGTGCCTCCTTCTTGTCGGTTCACTGAAGAGCTCATGTCGTTAATTGTGTCAGCGCTTCCCGCGCGGCCATCTGCTCTGCCTCTTTCTTGCTGTGACCGCATCCGACACCCCGCATCACGCCCTGAATCGTCAGTTCGACTTCAAACACCTTTTCATGATCCGGGCCGGATTCTCGAACCGTCGCATACTGCGGCAAACTTTCGAACCGCTTCTGGCAAAGTTCCTGTAACTGGGTCTTGTAATCGTCCATCCCGGGTCTGGCCCGTTCTGCACGCGCCGCCAGCAATTCCTCATCGAGCACCCGCAAGGTAAAAGTCCGGCTCGCCTCAAGGCCGCCATCCAGATACACCGCGGCGATCAACGCTTCGAGCGCATCCGCCAACAACGAATGTTTCTCACGCCCTTTCGAAAGTTCCTCGCCCTTTCCCAACCGCAGCAGACGGCCGAGTTTCATCCGACGCGCAGCCTTGGCCAGGGACGCCTCACTCACCAAATGCGCTTTCAGTTTAGACAACCCGCCTTCGTTGCTGCCGGGGAATTCCGCTGCAAGGTACTCACTCATGACCAGCGACAGGACCGCGTCGCCAAGAAATTCCAGGCGCTCGTTTTGGGTACGGTCTTTGGTCCGTCGCTCGTTAGAGTAGGATTTGTGGGTCAGGGCTTCTTCGAGCAGACGCGGCTGACGAAAACGGTAGCCCAAAAGGCGCTGGACCGCCTCGATTGACGTTGCCGACGTCATACCACCTGACTCGTGCTCTGAGGAGGATTATTGGTCACACCGGCGAAAAAGCAGGCAGGCGTTGACCCCACCGAAGCCGAACGAATTCGAAAGGACCACCTGAGTCTTGGTTGCACGAGCCTTATTCGGCACATAATCCAGGTCGCAGGCGGGATCAGGGTGATCAAGGTTGATCGTTGGAGGAAGGATGCCATGGTGCAACGCAAGGATGCTGAACACAGCCTCAATCCCGCCGGCGGCGCCCAAAAGATGGCCGGTCATCGATTTCGTCGAACTGACCGGAATCTTGTAGGCTTGCTCCCCGAACACATGTTTAATGGCCTTGGTTTCGATGGCATCGGCCATCGTCGAGGTGCCGTGGGCGTTGATATAGCCGATGGCGGTCTTGGCGACACCGGCGTCCTTGAGCGCCATTTCCATACAACGCACCGCACCTTCCCCCTCTTCAGGCGGCGCCGTAATATGGTACGCATCGCTATTCATCGCGTACCCGATGACCTCGGCGTAGATGCGTGCGCCCCTCGCACGGGCGTGCTCCAATTCTTCAAGTACCACCACGCCAGCGCCTTCGCCCAACACGAATCCATCGCGATCCTTATCGAAAGGACGGCTGGCCTTCGTGGGTTCGGTATTCCTGAATGAAAGGGCTTTAGCTGACGCGAATCCAGCCACGCCAAGCGGAGTGATCGCCGCTTCGGCACCTCCGGCAATCATCACATCCGCGTCATCCCGTTGAATGAGCCGATACGCGTCGCCGATGCAATGGTTCCCGGTCGCGCAGGCCGTGACTGCGCAGGAATTCGGGCCCTTCGCGCCGACGCGGATCGCCACCTGCCCTGAAGCCAGGTTGATGATGGTCATTGGAATGAAAAAGGGCGAGACCCGACCAGGCCCCTTTTCCTTCAGCACGTCATGATAATGTTCGATCGACCCCAGCCCGCCGATCCCAGACCCAATGTAGACCCCGACCCTCGTCGCCTCTTCAGGGGAAACTTTCAGGCCGGCATCGTCCACCGCCAGTTGGCTCGCTCCCACCGCATAGTGGATGAAGGTGTCCATCTTCTTGATTTCTTTTTTCTCGACGAACTGCGCTGGATCGAAATCCTTGACCTCTGCGGCAATCTGCGCATCGTATCCGCTCGGATCGAACCGCGTGATCCGGCCGACGCCGGACTCGCCGGCGCAAAGGGCTTTCCAGGTCTTGTCTACGCCGGTTCCAAGTGGCGTCACCAGGCCAAGGCCGGTCACTACCACACGTCTGACGGGTCGATCGTGCATACTCTCGTCCGTTACGCTTTCTCTTTAATATAATCCAGCGCCTTCCCAACGGTGAGGATCTTTTCTGCATCCTCATCGGGGATTTCAATTTCGAACTCTTCTTCGAGGGCCATCACCAACTCGACCGTATCGAGCGAATCCGCGCCCAAATCCTCAACGAAATGCGCCTCCAGCGTGACTTCTTCTTCCTCCACCCCCAACTGTTCGGCAATAATTTTCTTCACCCGTTCATCTACTGTTGCCATGGACTTGCCCACCTCCTTTCTATCTTATCTCATCCGCCACATTCATTGCCGGTTCGACCGGAATCGATCGAGACACAGGCCCGACTCACTTATACCATGAGCATGCCGCCGTTCACGTGCAACACCTGCCCCGTAATATACGACGCTGCATCCGACACCAGAAACCGCACCGCCGCGGCAATATCGGAAGGAAGCCCCAGCCGTCCCAGCGGGATCTGCTTCTGCAACGCTTCCTTCACTTCCGGCGACAACCCCTGCGTCATGGCCGTATCGATGAAGCCCGGCGCCACCGCATTAACTGTCACTGCACGACTGGCATACTCGCGCGCGGCCGTTTTCGTAAACCCGATGACCGCGGCTTTTGACGCCGCATAGTTCGCCTGCCCCACGTTCCCCATCGCGCCGACGATCGACGCGATATTGACGATGCGGCCAAACCGTTGCTTCGTCATGGGGAGCAACACGGCCTTGGTGCAATGGAACGTCCCGTTCAAATTGACCTGCAGAACCAGGTTCCAATCCTCTTCCTTCATCCGAAGCAGCAACCCGTCGCGCGTGATCCCGGCGTTATTCACCAGAATATCGATCCGCCCCCATTCCTGCATGACCTGATCGGCCATGGCCTTGGCATCATTCCAATCGGACACGTTCACTTTGACACTGAGCGCCCGTCGCCCCAGTTTTTGAATCGCCGCAACGGCATCCTGCGAACGCGCCGGATCGAGGTCCGCCACCGCGATATCCGCGCCATCCTCAGCCAACCCTTCTGCAATCGCACGCCCGATTCCCTGGGCTCCGCCGGTGACAATCGCTACTTTTCCCTGTAATGACATCAGTCTACTCCCACGCAATCTCGAAGCTGCTTATCCCTGCCTGTTCACGCCCACAGTGGCGAGGGCCGCATCCAAGGACTTTTGATCATGGACATTGGCCGTGACCGCACCGGGAAGTATTCGCTTAACCAAGCCCGTCAACACCGTTCCCGGTCCGATTTCCACAAAGGTCGTCACACCCATGTTCGCCATCGTGTGCACCGATTCTTCCCATCGCACCGACGACGGTAACTGCCGAACCAGCGATGCCCGAATGTCGGCTGATCGCTGCAGGGCCACCGCCTCCGCATTATTGATCAAGGGTACCGTCAAATCCCGCCAAGTCACTCCGCCGAATTCCGCTGCCAGCCGGTCCGCAGCGTCCTGCATCAAGGGCGTGTGAACCGGCACACTCACCGGGAGCGGAATGGCTTTTTTGCAACCCTTCGACTTGGCAATTTCGATCGCTCGTTCGACCGCGGCCTTCTCTCCGGCAATGACGACCTGCCCAGGAGAATTGAAATTCGCCGCGGCGACCACACCGACGGAAGCGGCTTCCTGACAAACCGTCTTGACGATCTCCGCCGACAGACCCAACAATGCGGCAACCAATCCGCTTCCTGGTGGTACGGCTTCGGACATGTACCGACCCCGCTTCTGCACAAGAGCTACCGCATCCCGAAACGACAGACCGCCGGCGGCAAACACCGCCGAATATTCTCCGAGACTATGGCCGGCCACGGCCCGAGGTGTCAGTCCGGCCGGTTCCAGTGCCCTCAGGGCCGCGGCACTGCTGACCAGTAAGGCCGGTTGCGTATGTTCCGTGAGGTTCAGTCGTTCGACCGGCCCCTCAAAACAGAGCTGCGCCACATCGTAGCCGAGGATGGAGGAGGCTTCTTCATACACGGCCCTCACGGCCGGGAACGCATCATAGAACCCGCGTCCCATCCCCACTGACTGCGACCCCTGTCCGGGGAACAAAAATCCGATCACTGAAGCTGTCATAGCCGCGTAAGGTATCGTAGAAACCATGCTCAATGTCAACGGGAAAAAGCCGGACACCTGCGGCACAGCCGGGGCGTTAATCCCGGCTACCGCTCAGGGCCTCCGCTTCACCAGCGAATCAACGTTGACGCCCACGTCAGCCCGGCGCCGAATGCTCCGAACATCACCAATTGTCCATCCTTGACACGTCCATCCCGCACCGCTTCATCCAGGGCGATCGGAATGGAGGCCGCCGAGGTGTTGCCGTACCGATCCATATTCAAGACGACCTTTTCCAACGGAAGGCTGAGACGTTCGGTTACCGCTTTGATAATGCGCAGGTTCGCCTGATGAGGGATATAGAGATCAAGGTCATCGACCGACAGCTGATGCGCCGCGAGCGTTTCGCGCGCCACTTCCTCCAGGGTCCGTACCGCGACCTTGAACGTTTCGTTCCCCTTCATCTTGATGTACTGCGACCGTTCGCCCACCATCGCTTCAGAAGGAGGAATTCGCGTCCCACCCCCAGGCACCACAATCAAATCGGACAAACTCCCGTCCGAATGGAGATGGGTGGAGAGAATTCCGCGGTCACCCTCGGCAGCGCTCACCACGGCAGCGCCGGCGCCATCCCCGAATAAAATGCAGGTATTGCGATCCGTCCAATCCGTAATCGTGGACATCACTTCCGAGCCCACGACGAGGACGTGGCGCATCCCCGTTCGAACATAGGCATCGGCGACCCCTAAGGCGTAGACGAATCCGCAGCACGCGGCCGAGATGTCGCAGGCTGCCGCTCGAGTCGCGCCCAGCCGGTGTTGGAGCAAACAGGCGGTCGACGGCAACGGCATGTCGCCTGTACACGTGGCCAGGAGAATCAGGTCGAGATCCCTTCCGGAGAGGCCAGCGGCTTTTAATGCCCGTTCTGCGGCAATGAGCCCTAAGTCTGAACAGGCCTGTCCTGGCGCGGCAATGCGTCGTTCCCGGATCCCTGTCCGCTCGCGAATCCATTCGTCCGAGGTCGCCACCAGCTGCTCTAGATCACCATTGGTCATCACCCGCTCGGGGGCATACGACCCGGTTCCTATGATCCGCCCCCGCCTCACGCTTGCTTGCCCTCCAACCGCTCGTCTTGATGTCGTCTCAGGCTCTCCTCGATATCACGTTGAATCAGCTCATCCAAACGGGTTTCGGCCAAGCCCTTTGCTCGACGAATGGCATTCTTGATCGCCTTGGCGGACGAGCGGCCATGACAGATCATGGTCGTTCCGTTCACCCCCAGCAACGGTGCCCCACCGAATTCCGCATAGTCGATTTTTCGCTTCAGGTTCAGTAACGGCTTTGCAATCAACGGGTACGCCAACCGCCCGAGCCAGGAACCCGAAAGTTCCTTCATCAGCAGCTTTTTAATGACGTCCGCAACACCTTCCGAAATCTTGAGGGCCACATTGCCGATAAACCCGTCGCACACCACCACATCCGCGCTCCCGCTATAGACTTCGCGCCCTTCGATATTGCCGATAAAATTGAGTGGGCTGGCCTTCAGGAGTTTGAACGCCTCCTTGGTGACTTCATTCCCTTTACTGTCTTCCTCGCCGATGCTCAAGAGGCCCACGCGCGGATTCGGCTTGGCGTAGACATGCCGGGCAAACTCATTGCCCATCAGGGCAAACTGTTCGAGATGCTGAGCTGAACAATCGACGTTCGCGCCCACGTCGAGCATCACCGCGCTCCCGGTCAACGTGGGCAACATGGTGGCAATGGCCGGCCGCTCGACCCCTTTGATCAATCCCAGGACGAAAAATGACGCCACCATGCTCGCGCCGGTATTCCCGGGACTGACCACGGCATCAGCTTCACCGGATTTGACGAGTTCCGTCGCCACCCAGATGGACGAGTCCCGCTTCTTCCGGGCCACGGCGGCAGGCGACTCGTGCATCTCCACCACTTGCGGCGCGTGGCGGATCGTAATCCGCGTATCGTTGCAGTTGAGTTTGCGGCATGCGGCGGTCAGCTCGTCTTCCTTGCCGACCAGAATGATACCGACACCCAGGTCCTGCGCGGCTTGCATCGCGCCTTCAATGACCGGGGCCGGTCCGTGGTCTCCGCCCATCGCATCGACGGCAATCTTCATGTGCGGTTAGCGGTCCACGGATAGAGACGTGAAGAGTCGTGTAGAGACGCCCTGCCGGCTAGGACCTGAACGGCCTCACGCATGACATAGCGTCGGATCGTGATCACGGTAGGCAATTGTACCCGAATCACGTCGAAAAAATAAAACGCGACTAGGATTCCTCGACGACGATGACGGCCTTGCCTTTGTAGGTTCCGCAATTCATGCACGTATAGTGCGGCAGCTTCAATTCGTGGCACTGCGGGCACAGCGAAAATCCTGGGGGCACCAGCCGGGTCTTTGCCGTTCGCCGCATGTCGCGCCGGGATCGTGAATGTTTGTGTTTTGGATTTGCCATGACAACTCCTTCAACGGGCACATGACCCGGTTAACAGACTATGCGTTTTCACCTTTGGACCCGCGCCCTCGCAACACACGGAACGGACTCGGCGCTTGCGCCGGAGGACAGCCGCATCGGCGCTCATTGAGATTCTGTCCGCACTGAGGACAGAGCCCCAAGCAGTCCTCGCGACATATCGGCTGCATCGGCGCGGCTAGAATCACCTGCTCCCGCAACATCGGAACCAGATCAAGGTGGTCGCCTTGATACCAGTACAGTTCATCCTCCTCGTCCGCCTCTTCCTCCAGCTCGGCCGGTTGAGCGCCGCGTCTGGCATTTCGCCGGCCCTGTTCCGCCGGAGCAGATTTCGCCGTTCCACTGGCCTGCGGAAGATATTCCGCGTAGATGGAGACCAGCAGCGGATCGGCATATTCCGCGAGACAACGAACGCATTGACGGATGGCGGCACCTTCCAATGTTCCGGTGACCGAGATCCGCCCCTCGAGTTGCGAGAGCTCAAGCTGGATTGCCAGCGGGCCGTCAAACTTATCTCCCGGTTCGTCCAAGCCAAGCTGAGGCCCCGAAGCCGAACACGACAGAGATAGGCCTTCCGGACCGATATCAACAATTGCTGGGTTGAGCATATCCATGGGCACCGTCATGACGAGACGATCGTCCTCTGCATCACTGAGGAGACAGGCTGCCCGGCCACGTAACTCAACACTCACCAAAACCTATCCCAGCCCCTATCGTTCTTCGGCGAAACTCACCAAGGCGATCTGACGAGCCCGCTTCACCGCAACCGTCAACACCCGTTGATGCTGCAGGCAATTGCCGGAAATGCGACGGGGGACGATACGTCCACGCTCAGTCAGAAAATTCCGCAACAGGCCGACATCTTTGAAATCAATCGGTGCCTTATCTACGCAAAACCGGCAGGGCTTGCGACGCTGAAAAAACCGGCCACCGCCCCCTCCGCTGTTTCCACGATCTCCTCGTTCCATGATCGCCTCCGTCTCCTAGAACTGTTCGTCTTCGTATGAAGGTGGTTCGTCGTGCAAGCCGCCGCTTTCTGCTCCCGCTCCGGCTTCGCCCCGCTTCGGCAAAAAGGTCACGCCTTGCGCCACGACTTCATGCTTGCTACGTTTCTGGCCGTCTTCGGTCTCCCAGCGGCGCTGCTGAAGCCGCCCATCGATGATCACTCCGTTGCCCTTGCTCAAATACTGCCCGCAGTGTTCTGCTTGCTTGCCGAACACCACGATATCGATGAAGCAGACTTCTTCCTTGAGTTCATCACCCTGCTTAAAACGCCGGCTCGTCGCCAAGCCGAAGCTGGCGACCGGCGTCCCGCTGGGTGTATACCGCAGTTCCGGATTCCGGGTCAGATTGCCGACCAGAATGACTTTATTGAACCCCGCCAACGGTCGCTCCTTGTGCGGCTGGTGCGGCCACAGGCGCGCCCCTGGGCGGAGCAGGCTCTTGTTCCAATTTCACGGTGAGGAACTTGATGATCGAATCCTCAAGCCGATACGCCCGCTCCAGGTCGGCGATCGTCGTGCCGGGGCCCTGAAAATAAAAGTAGACGTAGGTGCCCTTCCGCTCGCGCTTGATTTCATAGGCGAGCTTCTTGCGGCCCCAATTCTCGGCCCGCACAATCGTGGCGCCGTTCTTGGTGACGGTGCCCTTCATTTTCTCAATCAACGCCGTCGTTTCTTCGTCGCTTAAAGTCGGACGAATAATGAACAGGGACTCGTAGAGCTCCATGCAGATTCCTCCTGGACATTGGCCCCCATCATAGACGGGAGCGAGGTGTAGGCATGCCGGACCAGCCGACATGAGCTGGGAAAAATAGCACAGGGCCAGAAAGACTGTCAAACATATCCGTAGCCAGCCTCAACCTCCCTTTGTCTCTCGCCGCTATTGCAGAGCTTTTCGCTGCTCCCACGGTGCTACGATCACCTGCCTACGGCGACTCATATCGTCATGGGCATTGGAGAGCGTAAGCCCACTTTCCAACACGATGGAAGACTGACCAGACACACCGCCTGGATGTTCTTCTCCGATCTTCGCCAGCAGTGCACACCCTGCTTCAGCCCAAGCTTCTAAAGGACTGCGCCATCGCCCGGTTCGGGTGTTGACGGGCACGTATGGATAAGCAATCTGCCAGGTGATTCCCGGCATTTGCTTCTCGATCCGGCGTGCCGCCGCAGGATCAAAAAACATGGCTGGCACAAGAGCCGTTCGATTAACTTTATGCCTCACGTTGCGCAGCTGCTTTGCCACGTTGTCCAACGGAGCCAGTATCAACCACAGAGCCCCTTTTTCGATTGAATGGGAACGTTCAAGTGTGACTTCGTCGAGACGTACGTTGCGCATCCTCGCCTCGCGTCGGACGACTTTCAACATTTCCCGCGAGAGTAGATCGCCCTCGGATCTCACGACGGTCAGGACGTCATATCGGCCAGAAACACCTCGCTCGAGCAGCGAGACGACCTGACTTCTCAGCCCGGGAAGTGAAAAGGTGAAGTTCGGATGGGCGGGAGAATCAAGTGGAGTGACAGGAAGCAGGGAGGGAACCGGCCAATCACGAGCAGCCTCGAAATATTGATCCTCCCATCCCGCGATGTAAGGGGCCAGGATGTACGACACACGGCCCTCTGAAATTTTAGCTGCCAGCTTGGTCAAGGCATCCGGAGGATCTGTATAGGGGATGATTTCGAGTGGCGGAAAACCGGCAAGGGAATCAGACGACGGACAGGAATGTAATCGATCACCCAGCTCTTGAGCCCATCGCTCAGATTGAGAAGCCGGTAAGAGCCCCAGCACAACCTTGGACGAGACCTCGCCGTCTGGCAACCATTCCCCAGTTTGCAAATGACGAACGAGTGCCGCGGTTTCATCCTGACTCAGGTCAAACCGGGGCATTGCGGGTTCCAGTTGCACACCATTCGACGCAATGCCCTGCTGAATCGCGCGTGCAAAGGTCGTCTGGTCATAAGAAGGCCGCGGCAGACCGGCGCGGCGTGGGGCAAACGGCTTATTCAGTGTATGCCAGCGGATATCCGGAGCTCGGACAAACGCCTCCCCCCCACCACGTGCGTCTTTCCCATGACAAGCGGCACACGCAACAGCTTGTCCTCGCATAAAAACATTGCCATGAATACGTCCTCCGATCTGTCTGCCGTCACGCCCAATGCCTTGTTCAAAAATACGACGACCGAGTGCCGACTCAGGTGTTTCGGCGCTTGCATAGGAAACCAGGCCCCCAATGACAAAACACATAGCGAGCAGTGTACGATGCAACATGGCACTGCAGGAAAAGCTACGGTGTCGCAGCCAAACGTTGCAGTTCCGCGTAGATAAAGTCCGGAGTGGCATCAGGCCGAATTTTGACCCAGTGAGATCGAGAGGCGTTCCCGGCAAGCAGGAGGGACTGGTGGTCAGCTGGATCATCGGCCCACTGTCCAAGCCGGCTCAGGAGCGGCTTCATCACATCCATTTCAGCAGAAAGAAAGCGCCAGCCAGAGTGATCGGCCTGGTGCTTCTTCGCAAAGGCCTTCAGAGTACCCGGCGTATCCCGGAACGGATCGGATGAAAGCGATAAGAATAGCACTTCACGACCAAACGTATCACCAAAACGGTCCTTCACCTGCCCCAACAATTTCGTGATCAGAGGGCAGGCATCTCTGCACTCGGTGAATACGACATTAATGAGCACCACATGAGGATGCAGCAGGTCGCTGAAGAAGCGATGTCGAACACCGTCCTGGTCGAACAGTTCACCGTCACCGAAGTAGGTGCGAGCCCGTTCGACGCGTGACTCGTCCTGAGAGGTCGGTTGTTCGACCCCTTGCGCAACGTCAGCAAGAGGAAGAACCACGCAGACGGCTATCCCTGCCAGACAGAACCCCAACCAGCGTCTCAACATACTCGATCGATACATAAGCGCATTACTCGCTCGAAAGGTTCTGTGCCGCCCTGGCAACGACATCCGGATCGGGAATACCGATCCAACGCTGCCATTTCCCAGTACGAACATTACCGGCCAGGATCACCGGAGCATGATCTTCCGGCCTGCCGACCACTGGAATACCAAACGCCCGAAGGGCTTGTTTCACATCCGGCATCGATCCGGTCAGCCAATGCCAATGCGGCGTGGCAGAAAATTTTGCCGCATACTCTTTCAGCTGGGCCGGCGTATCATGAGCAGGATCAACCGTCAGAGATACCAGCAAAAGGTGGTCGCCCAGTCGATCGCGCACCCGCTGCTCGACTTGTCCCATGATCGCACTCAGAATCGAACAACTCGTTTTGCAGCTGGTATACACAAAATCAATCACCACCGTTCGTCCCTCTAACAAACGATCCATCCGCTGTGCCTGACTGTCCTGATCAACGAGCGGTACGGTTGGTAACGTCACTTTGTCTGTATCGCTGGACAGCCCGGAGGGCCGGCCAAGGACCGACCCTTCGCGGGACTCTGCCGTGGCTACCGGCCAGGTCACACCGGCGATATTCAGACAGCCGGCAAGAAGACACACCGATGCGAAAACATGTGCGCTCGGCATCATGGCGGGCCACCGGGGCGAGCAGTCGCTGAGGATGCAGATTCAACCACCAGCGTTGAAAACGTCGCCTCCACGGCTTGGGACCCGAGAATGTGGACATAATACCCTCCCGGTTCCGAGAGTGTCCCCTCACCAATCAACTGGCCTGCGGTATGTTCATCAGTCCGGAGAGGCCACCGGGCACTGCGCCCTCCCCTGGCCGGGACGACGAACAGTTCAAACCGATTCAGCACGTGATCGTCCGGTTGTGCCCCCTCTTTCAGGCGCACCCGTAGTGTAATGGGTTGTCCGACCAGGGCACGGGCCACGGGACCGCCCAGCCACTCGAACGCCACTCGTTGCGAGACTAGGGTAGCGGGTGCCCGCTCGATGTGTAAGCCGATGCACTCCCGTAGTTGCGGGGCGTCACTCGCGATCGCCAAGACCATGCGTCCTGCCGAAGGCAGTTTGACGATAGCGGAATATTCGCCAGGGCCAACTTGCCGCAGGCCTCTCTGAATGGCAAGGGCCGCCATCGGAGTATGACCGTAGGCGCGCAGACCGGAGTCCGGGGCATTCATCCCTTCCATATAGTGATAGACCGTACGCTCTGTGGGAGAGGCCAGGAAGGCCCCGCCTTTGTTCAGCGTGAGTCCCATCGTTGACGCGATCGGCAATCCTTCTTTGGCCTGGGCGAGGATACCTGACCCAGCAGGAATGTATTGAGGCATGGGGTTGGGCCGCTCGAGCGCTGCGATCGAAATGAGCGCCACCTGCTCGCTCTCAAGATTGCGCACGTACACATATTGGCCGGAAAATATGATGTCATATGGCTTTCCCGATACCGTGATGGCATGCACCGGCCGACCGGTCGCCGCGTTCAGTACACTGACACGATGTTGGCTCGGATTGGCCACAAGCACATAGCGTCCATCCGGCGAGAGCTTCGCGGGTCCGATCCCGGGCTGGAGGGCGATGCTATCGATCGGCAAGCCTTGTGCGGAATACCGATGTACCCGTCCATGCTTGCCGTCAACGACCCAGAGGAGACCGTTGGAGGGAATACTCACCATACTCATCGGCTCGCCCGGAACCGTCATCGTGCGGACGATGGAGAACATCGCCGCATCGAGTACGGTGACAGTGCCGGCACGCCGGCTGGTCGCATACACGTACCGCCCATCTTCACTGAAAGCGAATTCGTGATGGCCGCCCGGGAGAGGCAGGCTCGTCACCACGTGATTCGTCACCGTATCGATAACGGTGGCCCCATCCTGCTGCCCGGTCTTCGTGGCCGCGATGTGCCCCACCCATAGCAACCGTTCATCGGGAGCAAGGGCTAATCGCGTGGGAAGCCCGGGAAGAGCGACATGCGTCAGAACCTGGAAGGTTTGGAGATCAGCAATCGCAACGGCAGGCTCCTCCGCCAAGCCCACGAACAACTTCGCGTCGTCGGACGTCTTCACCCAATCGAACCCTCGGCCTTTGAGCTTGAGGGCCCCATACAGACTGCTGCGACCGGCGAAACTCACGGCGGGATCGAGCACTGAGACACTGGGCTCGGCATCCAAGGTCAACACATAGTACCCGGTGAGGTCCAACAACGGGCGTTGTAACAGATCACCGCCCAGGTAACCGGCAACACGTTGGGCACAGGCCGGCATGGCCCCGGAGGCGGCGGACATCGCTCGATCCAACCATGCGCCGACATTCCAATTATTCAGCGGGTGGCCATCGGCCTCACGCGTAATGGCCATCCGAATCCGGACCAGCTGATCGGCGTAGAGCGCGTCCCGAGCATACTGCTCCGCCACGGGATCGATCGAAAACTGAATCCGAAGCCCGTCCCGCTCGATCGTTTTATTGAGATAGCTCGCGTGCAGGACCGAGGGCCCTGCTCCGAAAAGCAGGGCTACGCCCGTCGCACAACAGATGGCGTACCTCACGACGCTGGACATGACGATCGAAGTCCCGTAGGTTTGAAGAAGGGATTGTGCGAGCGTGCGCTGGGCTCGACCCGTACGATGCTCCAAGCCCCACTTGTGATCCCAAAGCCTCCGTGGTCTTGCCACAGGTAGTCGCCCGTCACCGCATGTCGCCCCCCTGCCGACTTCAGCACCTCGTCGAAATGCGCCATCGGGGTGAGGCTTTCCTGGCCACCCAAGCCCATCTGCAATGCATTGTCGCCGATACATTTCGAGGGTACGCCCCACTCAGCAGGACGAAATCCGACAGGATGTTTCCCAGAGGTATGCTCAGCGAGATATGGATCACGTGGCCAGTTATGACCATGGAGTGAGAATACGGTTGCCCGCCCGATACCCGTGGGGAGCAATGCTCGTAGCCGTAGCTCATGGCCAGCAGGAACAGAGACGGTGGGAACGTAGGCAGACCCCACCGGATGGGCGGCTGTGGTCGCCGTCCCACCGTTAGCACAACAGTGCTCACTAAACCCTTGCCAGGCATGCTCGACTCCTCCGAACCCCTCTCTGCCGAATGGGGCATCAGGAGGTAATCCGAAGCGGAACCATTTCGGTTCAGTGCCATAATTGACGGCCATATGTCCCGAGTCATGCGCATCCTCTGGCGCGGTGTTCGAGAGGTGTTCACCAGCGCGCTCTTTCTCCGCTGCGAGAGTGGCGACAGCGGAACCATCTTTATAGCGATGGTTCAGTCCTTTCTGATGCACCAGGACGACATCACGGAAGAAGCGAGTTATTCCATCTACCGGGTAAAACACGAATGCGGTCGCGCGGCTGTCTCGATCATTGGCGCTGTTCATCGGCAATGTTTGTCGGTCACTGGCCGAATCATCGATGTGTTCGATCCAGAAAGAGCGTTCTGGCTCGACCACCAATGCCCCAACCGCAGCTTTCTGGCCCTGTTTGATGCGGTCCGGCGGCGTGAGGTTCGTCCCGCCGAATTCGACTGGTATATACCGGCAGGCTGCCCCGGACAATTGGACGACACGAATGACGTCCGGAGAGAGGTTGAGATCAAGATCTGAGAAGATCTGCTCCCACCAGCGATAGCTCGCTTGTGTGGGATACTCCAGCGATTCAAAGAAAAGACTTTCGGCCAGCCGCCTGGGCATCTCTGGACTTACATTGAGCTTGAACGGTTCACTGATCCGGCTAAACAGCGTCGTCAGGTCCTTGATCCGCTTCGCGACGTGCTCGTCTATGAGCGCGATATTCGTCGTGGTCATTTCTTCAAAGATGGAGACGGTATCGAGATACGCGTCGCGACCCAGCAACGGCACCCCGTCCGCCAACGCCTGCCGTTCCTTGTCGGTGAAGTTGGGGCGTTCGAGCTTGTTCATGAGTGTACTGAAACGATCCCGCCCCGTGGCTGCCGCAGCCGGAGACGTGATGGACTGGCGCCCGAACAGTCCGCTCAGTCTGGATCCGCCCGGTCTCGAATCGTGGCTTACAGCCTGCTGCGGCCTATCCACCACCTGCTCCGCGACAAACAATTTGGCACCTTCGGCCGCTTTGGTGAGCGCATGCACCACTTCAGTCACGTTCGCAATCTTCACAGCCCCGCTTTCGAGATAGTCGGGATCGAGTGCGGCCAGCACCCGTTCATGGAAAGCAGCCTTCGTCAGCACTTGCGCCGGCGACCGAGTGGGCCGTTCGCCCTTCAGCGCCAGCCGCGGAAACAATTTGAGCCACTCATATGCGCGCGGGAGCATGCGGGGAGAGACGGGAGTCGGACAGGGATCAGACATCGACGGCGGTTCGAGCACCCCCGCATACCACTGATACACATGGTGCTCGCCGGGACGAATCGTACTGATCTTATTCACCCCGATATTATTGCCGTCTGAGGTGTGGACATTGTAGTGGAGCAATTGGGGATGCAGCCCAATTCGATTGGAGGGGCGAATCAGGTTGTTGTTGAAGGTCGTAACAGATCCACTCGAATCGTGATCGTCCCGGTGAATGATGCCGGACAGTGAGGTGAGGCCATCCAAGTCCGGCATATTGCGGCGACCTTTCGGCAAGCGATTGTGCAAGACGACTTGGACACAGTCCCCCGCTGCCGCCCGCAACACCAGCGGCTCCAGCGGCATCCCAGACTTGAGTTTCCCCTGCGGGTCCAGATCAGATTCGCGCACGAATACAATCGCCGTTGGATCATGGAGCGGCCCAGTCCCGAATGACTCGGTACGAACGACCTTTCCGTCCTCATCTTTCACGACGATCGTAATCGAGGTCGGCCGCGGGTTATACACCAGCGTCCCACCGCCCTGATCCAAGCGGGACAATTCAGAGGGATACGCTGAGTTCCTCGCAGAAGGGATCGTCACTCCCAATGAGTTCGTCAGCGCACGGTTCGCCAAAACCGCCGCAATGTGATATTCGCGAACCTCGGCATGTTTGGGGCAGACATTGTCTTTCCCCAGACCTGCTTCCGGTTGCAGCACGGTGGGAACGGGATTATTGGGGAGTCTGACCAACATATCGTTGGCATCCAATTTGGACTTGCTCCGGAGGATGCCCCAGACACCATTCCACAGCCCATCCTGGCTCGTATCGATGGCATACATCCGATCATTCAGGAACGTATCGCTCCAGTAGTCGGTAATGTGCGTCAAAAACGTAAACTGCTCGGACAGACCCGTATTCTGGGCGTTTCGCCAGCCGGAATGCGGCGCCTGCCCAAATCCAGACCCGCCTTGGATCCACCCGATGGCATTGATCGATCCATTGTGCTCGTGCTCATGTGAACCGGCCTGGACCTTGACGCGAATGAGATCCCCCGAATAGGCGCGCATGATCGGCGTATACGGATCTCCCTTGAGTCGATGCCGGTTCACATCACGCGGATAGTGCGGGGGCGTGCCCGGCACACTCGGGTCTTCTCCTCCGATCCCGTTGAGCACGCCGAGCGCCCGATCCGTCCTGGTGGTCATGGCCAGGTCAAGATCACCAGCCTGCCCCAGGGCTTGTGCGCCCTTCTTACGGTCATGTCCGATCGCGTTCGAGTCATACACCCTGGCCCCAATCGGTTCGTTCCGATAATTCACGACCATCATGCCGACATCGTCCGCCGAGATCGCTTCGGGGCAGGGGCGAGTGGGCGCAGTTTTTCTTTCGTACGCCACCTGAGGAGCTCTTGGCTCATCCTCATTCGCCGCGCCCCCAGGGCAGGCGGGTCGATAGCTGAAGATGTCGACGGCCACCTCAGACGGATCCGCTGAATTCCTTTTCTCCGCGGGCTTCCTATACGAGGGGTTGATCGCGTGCCGGAACGCTTCGCGCAGAGGAAGCCGCGAGTGAACAGCCGCTGAGTCGACTTTGACGAACTCCAACTTCTCCTCCGTGGTGCCCTGTTCATTGACAGGTTTGCCTCCATCGTCTACTCCGACGAACACCCCCTTTTCATACGCATGCTGAAAATCGCCAAACTGCAGAAAAAATTCACGGTGCGAATCATCGTGCTTATCACGATCGACATCGATGGCTCGGCCATTCTTCCCTGTAATGACGGCTTGCCACGATGTGGGGCCCCCATCCTTCCGGGCGGCCGGGTCATAGAGGACTTGACCGGTTTCATTGTGCCGCCAGTGGGAGCCAGGCGGCTCGGTCAGCATCGTCGCATAGAGCCCCAGCTGCTGATGCGTCGATGGTCCGAGGTGGTCATGCGTAAAGGTGATGCCGAGACCCCGGTGGATCGCCTCCCGATTCACGACTGGATCTGAAAACCACCGCTGAATAGTCGTCCGGGCACCGAACCAGTCGCATTTCCCGGGAATGCCCCACTCTCGCTCAAACTCTTTAAACGATGCCGCGCTCGCCCAGGCTTCTGCACATTCCTTCTCGGTGAGCTGCAGCACCACCGCCCCGCCGTGAAAGACCGGATCTTTTCCAAAGTATGGATGAGCGGCCGGCACCAGTGGGGCCGTAGTCCCGTCAAGCGGATGAACCGGCATCTTCTTATCGTCAACTTGTTTCTTGTTCCATGCATTGATGGCATGAATCCGCTCGCGGACCGCTCCAGGAGCGAAGGTTCCGTCCTCATAATTGAACCCATTGGCGCCCCCATCGGCCGCCGTGAGATCCCATTTGGGCAGATGTATATGCTGCCCGATCACATCGGTGGGTGTCGTGATCTGATAGTCATCCAGATAGAATTCCTTGGGGACCAAATTGGTATGTTCATACTTTGCACAATCATAGGTATTCATGCGCAACACGAGCGGCTCGGGAGGCCGCGTCCTCATCAGCAGAGCCGGAACGTCTTCCCAGAGCGTCAGGATGCGCTGCTGCGGATAGTGATACCCGAGCTTATTGAAGACGACATCCAACTGTAGATTCGCGCCTTTATATACACGAGGGTGATCGCCGCCGAATTCGATTCCATCTGGGAGGTCCTGACCCGATGAAAAATACTTTCCGTATCGTCCTCCAAAGAACAGCCCATGTCGCCCACTGCGCAGAGGCGTGCCTTCGTCGTCGATACAGGGATCATTGAAGGGAGCGCCAGGTGTCGGAGGAGCTCCATTGGTCAGGAACTCACCGGGCGATGGCACACCATTGAGGTCGAACTTGCTGGTTGGATGAATGCGTTGCGCGTGAAACTGCATCGCCACGCGCTCGAGCGCCGTGCCGCGTTCTTCATAATACACGGGTTTCGCGTGGTCGATCTCCTTGGCCGCCGTGAGCCTGGTGATCTCCGAGTGATCGTGCCCTCCCGCCGAATAGCCGGCCAAGGCATGTCGAGGAAGTCCTCCGTTGTGTCCTCCGGCTGATGGCTCCATATCCAACGGCGGAGTCGTCGGGCGGGATCCCATGGAGACGAGATCGTCGGTATGTCCATCTCGCTGAGAAACCCCGGCCACCCAGAACGGGAATCCCGGATTCTCGTGCGGCCCCAATGTCGTCTCTTGGCACTTCCCTGTCACGCGATCAATCACACCAGGACACACTTTCGCGAATGAGCCATGCGTTTTACCGTCATCTCCCTGGCGCGGTTCAACCCTAACGGGTAAGGGCATGGGAGCCAAGCCCTTCCCTGGGAGCGGCACGATCGCAGGAATGGGGGTGCCCGCGACGATCTCGCCATCCGGTAACGCCCGGGCCCCTGGAGACGGCAGGCCGCGCATCAGCCCGAAAGGTTTCTTATGATACTGCTTCTCTTTTGGGGCCTTCTCGTCCCCCGCATCACTGACGGCGAGGCGTGTGCCTGCTTCAAACACATCGTGATTGCGCCACATGTACCACATGCCTTGGGCGAAATGCGGATAGAAGTGGCAGTGAAAAATGGCATCGCCGACGGTCTTGTTCCGATTGCCGGAGCCGCCGAACGCGATCTCATAGGTATAGCCGGACCCTGGGCCGATGCCCTGCGCGTCGATGTAATTCGAGTTGTCGTCATTGGGGTTGAACAGCCACTGATGATTGTGAAGATGGAAGATGTGCTGCTCCTTTCCGGAGTGGACGTTCCGGAATTTGACGAAATCACCGATATAACTGTGGTGGAGATTCGCCGGATCGTGGGGATAGTAAGCTTCGGTCGCCCACGTCTTCTGCACACAGAACGCGTCGAATTTGGCTTTATTGGGCCATGTACCGGCTGCCTTTTCCTCCGGGGTGGGGAGAAATTCCGGCTGACATTGGTACGTTTCCATGTTCGCCGGCTGGTCTACGATCATGGCCGCATCACCCACGGCGAACGAACTCAAGAAGAACTCCTCATAGGCACAATCCAAGCAGTCGTGCATGGGTCCTGAATGGAGCCGGTTTGCAATGATCTCCGCGCCAATCCCTCCTGATCCGTAGTTGATCATAAACGCGTCGCGGACGCCGTGCAGCGTATGCCCCAATTCCGGATGCTCGAAGAAGTAGGGATACGATTGAGTCGCTGCGTTTTCATCGTGAAAGACCGACACAAACTCTCGAAACGGCTCCAGCCGATTCGGAAGAGTCGGATTGCGCGCAGGGATCGGGTTCGTCGGAGTATCGTCTCTTTCGATGGGATACGTGTCGCGTGGGAACGATCCATCTGCGTTGGGCCCGACGATAATGGCATTGATGTCTCCATGGACGATCCGGTTGTTCTGGACCATGTTGAGTATCGGAGCCCCGGCCTTCCCCTCTTGGCACCACACCCCGTTGGTCACGCAATCATTCGGATAGGTCGCCTCGTAATTGAGAATAGGCTGCCCCGTGGACGTGTGGCCCCGAGTGGCCAATCTCATTTCTTCCTCGGTCACTTGCGCGCGATAGGCTTTCCCTCGTTGAGGCTCCACCGCGACGACAGCAAACAGTCCCACGCCACTATCGCCTGCAGTACCTTCTCCACCAAATACCGCGCCTGAATTGGTGACAAGATAGCCGCCTTCTGTGGGAGCAAAATAGCAATAGTCCGTGGAATGCCCCGGCTTGACCATACTGTCTGCATTGTGTCCCACGTAGGAAGAATCACTGTGCATGCCTTCGTGACTTCCTGTGAGATCCGTTATGGGAACCAACTCCAGCCCTTGCGGGTGGAATCCCACAACCCGGCTGGCAACCTGATCGTCAATTTTTATGGGAGGTCTCTTCGCCATGGGGTGGTCCTGCGGAAACCCTGTCAGATCTTTATCAAAGGGATTTCCTGGATGTTTGTGCGGCGGCACAGCAAGCTGTTCCAGCAGGTTGGTAAAATGGACTCGCAAGTACCCGCCGGCCGGCACTCGCAACACCAACGGTCGCGGTCTCAAGTCAGGCCGGAGTATCAGCTGTGCACTGCCCCAGCGAGCGGATTGGTCAAGGAAGCCCGAGCGGTCACGCCGCAGGTCCCGCAAAAGCGTGTGCCACTTCGGATCATCGTCCGACGTGCCTAACGACTCGTAGACCTCTTCCCCTCTGTCGTTTTTTGAAACACGTCTTACATCATGCCGAAGTGCGTACATCATCCAGTTGACGTTCTGCGCACCGAGACGGTTGAATACCATGGGATGATCGATCGCCACGACATCCGCGTGAAGCGCGTTGGCTGGGCAAGACGTCACCGGCAGAGTGATTCCAGGCTTGACCCTTGCTACATCCGGCTTCTTCCGAACAGAGACCGGCGGGCGAACGACACGATGCGATGCCTGCTGCTCTTTTGCGACAGATGGAGAGGTCGCCTGGGGTTGAGCACCAGCCGGCCCGGTGATCGCGAGTGCTGCCAGAAGCGCGCTGCCCACTGCCATTCGACAATGCCTCACCATAATGAATCCTCCTCCACCGCGAAATCTCGATAAGCCCGAACACGGCATCGTCGGGGACGCTTACATCACAGGCTTTGCAGATAATCTTCACGATGCATCATCGACGGTGACCTACTCGACTCAATTCCCCCCTGCCATCCCAGAACGTATCGCATCGCGAAATTGGAAAAACACCCACCACTGAATCGCTGCACAGTTGGCAGAGATCAGAACACGAAAAGAGTTAATGCAGGAGGCTTGCCAAGCAGATGCGTATCAGTCAACCAAGACACAACGCCAATGAATGGTCCAAACTCGTGTCTGTACGTATTACGTAGATCGACGCGCCGTCCGGTTGCTTGGTGCGGCCTAGAATCTCCTGGCCTCTCGCATTCCGAGAAGAGGGGGAAGAGGCAATGGTGTCGATGTGGAGGGCAATGAATGTGATGGCCGGCAGAATTACAACCTTTTCAAAGCAGATACAGCAGTATTGAATCGGATACACAGAGCCTGCAGGAGCAATCGTGCTCACTTATGCGAAAATCAATGACGGCTCTCAAGGCTATGTAGTGTATAAGAATTGATGCGTGCCACATCGTCCGTGCATGTTCGGGCACAAGAATGCTCCTCAGTACTTCTTCCTGAATTGCGGGGGCGCGTGAGGCGGCGGTGTCGGACGTGGCCCCGAGACAGCGCCTGGTGAACGTCCTGCCCCGAAGCCCCCATAACCACCGTACCAGCCAAATCCCAGCGGGCCGTACGGTCCACCGTACCCATAGTATCCCAGCGGCCCGCCCCAATACCCGGCCCCGTATCCAAGGCCATATCCGTACCCAGGCCCAGACCAATAGGAGTACTGTTGGGCGCCCGCATATCCGGGATCGAGCATGAAGTCTTGCTGGGCCAGCCGTTGCGTTTGATGCACTGATTGGGCGCAGGCCGACATCAAGGCCATCACACAGAACGCTATGGCGCATGCGCTGAGGCGCATACTGGCTGCTCCATGCGGAATTACATTTCGTCTGTGCATCACGTTGATCGCCTCTCCAAGTCAATACTGCTTCTGAAACTGGGGCGGCGCGTTATCCGGCGGCGTTGGACGATGCGCCGACCCACTCGTCGATTGTCGGCTTCCGCCGTAGCCGCCTCCATACCACCCGTAACCAGGGCCATAGTAGCCGAAGGGGTACCACCAATATCCTGCGCCCCCGTAGGCTGATCCGTCTGCATATCCGGTATTCGACCGGTGACTCCATCCTGCATGTCGCTGCCCCTGATGCAACGACTCCGCACATCCCGCCGTGAAGAGCAGGATGCCCGCCAGACAAAACCAGACGATGGACCGCGTCATGACACGCCTCTTAAAAGTGGTAGGACAGGCCCATGAACAGCTGATGGGCTCGATAGGTCCCGTCGAATCCCCCAACCGGCCCGAACGCGCCGCCGAAACGAAACGTCGAATCGGTATACTTATATTCGGTAAACAGCGCCACCCTGGGCGTGACGAACGCCCGCACACCGACCAGCACATTGGCCCCAAACGACACTTGGGTATCACGTTCCGTGGTTGAAGATCGGCCAAGATGCGCGACCAGGATGGCCGGCCCGCCTCCGAGATAGGGTTGCCAGGTCATGCCTGGATACCGCAAGACCACGCTGGGGCCGATGTTGGTCACGGAGAGATGAATGCCCGGGATATCGTCCAGATTTTTGATGTGCGGAGTGCTGTGGGAAACATCCAATTCGATTCCCAGGATCCCGTGATTGGGAAACAGCCCCACTTTGCCGCCGAACGCAGGACTGGTTTTCAGATTGAAATTTGGCGCCTCCAACCCGGCGAGGGAACCGCTGCCGCGAACATTGCGGAGGGGATCGGCGAAATTCACGCCGAGCTGAGCAGCCGCATACCATTCAGCCCGGGTTGCGACAGGAGCGAGAAGGAGCAGTGACAATGAGGCGACTATCGGGACCCAGCTGCGCGTACAAATCGTCCATACCATGGTGACGTACTCCATGGGCGAGGCTTATCTCGATCATAACAGGCGCTCGGCGCGCAGAAGACTGGACAACTTTGCTGTTCTGACTTCCGTGATGTCGAATTACAAGTACGGTCAGTGCGGGGTTCTCGGGCGAGAGACAGGATCAATGTAGAATAGATCGATTCGATTCAGCCACACTGCCGTGCAAGCGGAGGAGAGTCCTCCTGACTGCTAGGGCTCGTTTCTGGCAGAAGAATTATAGAGGAGGTACAGCGCAATGCCACCCGCAACGGCAATCGCGATCCCCGCCAGCGCGCGGGTACCGAAGCTGAGAGGGCCGAGAAAAAACTCCGCTGCCCGAGGCAGCGCCACCGTGGCGAGCAGGACCAACGCCAACGCGATCAGGTGGACTCGAAGGTAAATGGGTTCGCCGGGTTTGCGCATACGTCGAATGACATCGGCACGCACGCAGTGTACGGAGTCTGTTGCCGTTATTCCAGCCTGAAACAACGGCACGTAGACTGTACCATCGCACTCAGTCCTGGATGAGGTGCTTGGTCTCCTCGAGATGTTTATTCAGATAAGGCATGAACGGCGTCCCACCTGTGCCCACTGAGGTCGGATTGCTGGCATGCGACTGATGCTGGCGGAAGATATACCGTTCGGCATAGCCGACATGAATGTCGCGGAATTGGGCCAGCAGGTCCACGCAGGCGCAGAACGCCTTCCATAATCGGGGATTCGTCGCTTTACGATCGCGAGCATATCCATAGAGCAATGGGCGCTGTTGCCCGTCTATACGGGCTTCCAGCGCGGACACAAACGCGCGATGGCGCGGCGGCATATAGTCACGCATCTCCACCAGGTATTGCGTCAGCGGATCGTCGGCATGGACAACACCAAGGCCGGCATCCAGCGCCGGCACGATGGAACTTTGCGAGCCGGTTTCTCCGCGGAATTGTTGCGGCCGTTCAGCGTAGTCCGTGACCCCTTCGTAGATCACCCCCTGTGGCAATGACGGACTGTTTTTCCATCCATGGATATAGGGTCGCACGCGACTGTAATAAATGTAGGGGTCGCATCGTTCCGGCATCCGAAGAAGCGTCTCCCGCATCGCCTCTTGCGCGACGGCGAGCGCCTGTAACCCGGCCAACACGGCTTCCGCATCATCCGCCTGTGCGGCATTCTGCGCATGAACCAATCCCTGCAACCCCAGGCCGACCTTCGCCTCGATATCAATGTGGATCAACACAAACCATTCTTCATCGAGCCCGCCGAGAAAATTCTGGAGGAGCACGATGTTGCCCAGCGCAATCGGCTTGTGCACATCGAGCCGGCGCCAGTTGTGCAACGCATAGGAGGCGTACGACAGGACGGGCGGACGACCGAGTTGCTGCGCAATGCGGTACCAAGGGACAGCGATACTAGCCGGCAATCTGTCAGCCGGAGAGTCTGGGTTCTCCCACACATAGGCATGGCCGGCAAACGACAGCGTCCGCATGGCAGAACGAAAGACATCGAGCCCCCAATCGTCCGGCACCGCGCCCATGATTTCCGACCGATCCTGGATACAATTGCGGAATTGTCGGGCGGTGAGCAACTTCGGCAGCTCCGTCCCGATCCGATTGACGATCGGCTCGTCAGGAAGCTGGTCCAGCGGGTCGGTCGCAGGCAGAAAGCCGCGATCAGGAGATAGGTCAAACGCTGCGAGTGAGAGAGGCAATCGAAGTGGCGTCGTCATGATGGCTCCCAAAGTGCCGCGAATAATTCACTCTACCATAGGGAGATCATGCACTGCTGCCGACGGACAGATGGCGATGGAGACGGCAAGTGATCCGAACAGCAGAGAGGATACCGGTCACGGCTCACTTGTCGTCGAGCTTTTCCCGCACGTTGAACTGGTTCATCGCCGTGGCGACATCACGATTCAAGAGTAATTCAAGCGCATCGACGGCTCGATCAAGGCAGGGGGCATACAGGGCCCGCTCTTCCGGCGAGACAGGCTCCAGGACATAGTCGGCGGAGTCCTGCCGCGGCGCGGGGCGCCCCACACCAACCTTCAAGCGGACAAACCTGGGAGTGCCCAAGGCTTCGATGATCGATTTGATTCCATTGTGACCGCCGCTACCGCCGTCCTGCCTGATCCGCAATCGACCTGGTTCCAGATCCAGATCGTCATGCACGACCACCACGGACTCGGGCGTCAGACCAAGTTCGCGAAGGAGACCTTTGAGGGGGGGACCGCTGAGATTCATCCAGTCGAGCGTTTCGGCCAGCTCGACGAGTTTGGAACCGGCGCGACCCGAGCCTCGCTGGGCCGCGCCTTTCCTAGTGAGACGTATCGACCATCGCGCCGCCGCCCGTTCGATCACCCAGCAGCCGATATTGTGCCGCGTCTCGGCATACTCGGGTCCGGGATTGCCTAATCCAACGAGAAGGCGCAACGCGACTACTTCTTCTTCTCTGGTTCCTTCTTGGCTGGAGCCGCCCCGGCTTTGGGCGCTGCCGCCCCGGCCTTGGCATCACCCGCCTTGCCTGCTTCCGCTCCAGCCGCACCTTCCGCCGCTGCCTTGCCTTTGGCCGCCACTTCCGGTTCCTTAGCGCCTTCAGCCCCGGCTGCACCGGTGGCGAGCAAGGATTCCAACTTCGCATCGGTCATCGGCGCCGCCACACTCACGACCATGTGATCGGGATCATCGAGGAAGCGCAAGCCTTCCGTCTTCGGAATATCCTTGAGATGGATGCCTTCATTGATCTGCAATTGCGAGGCATCGATGCCGATGAAATCCGGCAAGACAGAGGGCAGACATTCGACGTGCAGTTCACGCAACGCCTGATGCAACACGCCGCCTTCTTTCAGGCCGATCGGCTGACCGCCGGTCAAATGGATCGGAACCTTCACGCGAATCGGCTTATCCATGGCGACTTCAAAGAAGTCTGCGTGCAGCACGCTTCCGGCGATCGGATCCACCTGGAAGTCCCGCAACAGAGCCGTCCGGTTGGGCTTGCTTTTCGCTCCGTTGATCGTGAGAGAGATGAGCGCCGTGGATCCGGCTTGGGAGCGTAAAACTTTGACCAGTTCATCCGGCTTGACGGACAGCAGGAGACATTCCCCCTGCCCATACAGGACCGCCGGAACGCGACCGGCCCGACGAAGTTGACGCGCTGGGCCTTTGCCTCCACCTTCTCTGCTTTCAACGGTTAATTCGAATTTCATGATGCTCCTCCTCGACCTGTCGCTCCACGCGGACGGCCTACACGAATAACGAACTCACTGATTCATCCTCATGGATACGCCTGATGGCTTCACCGAATAGCGGCGCCACAGACAACAATTTCAACTTCGGACACGTCAACTCCTTGCCGCGCAAGGGGATCGAATCGGTCACCAGCACGTCCGTCAGTCCGGATTGCTGGAGACGCTCCAACGCGGGCCCCGACAAGACTCCGTGCGAACAACCGGCCCACACTTCTCGCGCGCCTTTATCCAGACAAGCCTGAGCCCCTTGCACAATGGTGCCGGCGGTATCGATCATATCGTCGAGCAGCAAGGCGCTCTTTCCCTGCACATCACCGATAATATTCATCACCTGGGCCTGGTTCGGTCCTTCCCGCCGTTTGTCGATAATGGCGAGATTGGCTTGAAGACGTTTGGCAAAGGCCCGGGCACGTTCCACGCCGCCTGCGTCAGGCGACACCACGACCAAATCTTCTATTCTCCGTTTGGTGATGTAATCCAACAGCACCGGTAAGGCGTAGAGATTATCCACGGGAATATTGAAAAAACCCTGTATCTGGCTGGCATGGAGATCCATCGTCAGCACCCGGTCTGAGCCGGCGGTGGTAATGAGGTCTGCCACCAGTTTGGCGGAGATCGGCACGCGCGGCTGATCCTTACGATCCTGTCGGGCATACCCGAAATACGGGATGACTGCGGTAATGCGGTTGGCCGACGAACGCTTGAGGGCATCGATCATGATGAGCATTTCCATGATCGAATCATTGACCGGCGCGCAACAGGACTGGATGAGAAACACGTCCGCCCCGCGTACATTCTCTTCGATGCGTACCCGAATTTCCCCGTCACTGAACGAAGAAACCGTGGCCGCGCCGATGGGCAAGTCGAGATACGTGCCGATCGCGCGCGCAAGCGCAGGATTGGCGTTGCCCGAAAAGAGCTTGAGTTCCCTGTTCATTCCACCCCTTCGATGCGGTACGTGGCGATGCCGATGCTGTAACGGTGCGTATCGAGTTCGTCT
>WBZQ01000531.1_pt1 | contig 30044 bp, 38 predicted proteins | sample 5204251 | NCBI WGS metagenome assembly WBZQ01 (sample SAMN12412402, study PRJNA552823) | activated sludge metagenome | isolation source: activated sludge from nitrification reactor of wastewater treatment plant... | place: USA: Virginia | collected 2017-09 | reverse complement strand
TTTCCCGTGACCATCGAAGATGAGGCGTTGCCGAAGATGGGGGACCGTCTCCCGCAAGCCCTCGAGGTCGCGACACGTATCAGCCGGTACGGCGGCTCCGTCGTGGTGCTCATTCATCCGAATATTCTGGATCATAAGCTCGCTTTCGAGAAGGGGTTCGTCGAGGGCGTGCGCCCTTACGCCTGGTTCGGCTCGGTGGGGGAGTTCGGCCGATGGTGGGCGGCACGGAATCGGGTAGAGGTCGATGTCGCGCGCGAGCAGACCGGCATGCGGGTGACGTTGAAGGTGCCCGCCGCTGCAGCCGGATTGACGCTCGAGGTGCCGGCCGGGTGGGAAGTGGCGCGCCCGGGCAACTCGCAGCAAACGGTGGAACAACGTGGAAGGGTGGTGACCTTCCCCGAAATGCAGGGTACGTACACCGTCTTATTCACGCCGCTTTCAGCCGGACCCGGCAATCAAGGGGCTCCCTCTGCGGGCCATCGCACATAAGTGAGTCTTTCCTGTCATGAATGACCGAACGGTGCACGGCTCCGCAGAGGGCGCAAAGGTGCTAAGCGGTGCGCGTTTGTGGCGGAGCGAGAGGGAACGAGTCAGGATTTTTCATCTTCGATTGAGCGATGAAGGACACCAGCTGCTCCTGCGATTCGACCGTGTTCAGCCTGTCGTAGAGTGTGGTCAGCCGTTGCTCGGTCATCCAGGGAAGATTCGAGAGCGCTTCGGCAGCCCGGTAGCGCACCCACCAATGCTCATCATCCAGCAGGGCGATAAGTTGCGCTTCATCCTCTTCCGTTCCCACCTTGCCCAATGCCGATGCCGCTTGGAGCCTCACGTACCAGGTCGGATGGGAAAGGTGTGCCCGGATCGTGACGACATCTCGGGGATCGCTGCATTCCCCGAACAGAAACAGGCAGGCCGAGAGCACGTCATCCGGCGGCGAACCCTTCTGAAGCAAGGCCCGCAGCGGGGGCAAGGCGTGCTGGCTTTGGGTGGCCGCCAGGTGACGAATGAGACGCGAACCGATTTCCGGGCTGGCCAGGCAGGCGGCTTCGGCAATGGCTTTGGCCGCAATGTCCGCGCCCGCGGGTTCGAAAATCGCGACGACTTTGAGTGGCGACCAGTCCTTTCGCGTGCTGATCACGGGGACGATCAACGGCACGGCGGCCGTCGCGTCGATATGCAGCAGGGCTTTGGCTGCGACCAATGAGACAAATGCATTGTCGGCCTGCAGCATCGCGGCCAGTTCGTTCCAGATAGACCGTTCTTGAAGGTGCCCAAGCGTCACGATCGCCAGCAGCCGTCGGCGGAGCAGTCTGGTGTGGAGCAGGTCCTTCGCAAACCGGTCGGTGCCTGTTCTGCGCGCCAGCTCCTTCAGATTCTCGCGGGCGTCTCCACGAATCGACTCATAACAATGATTCCAGAGATACAGCAGGACGAGGTGGTCGCGAGTGGTGAGTGGCGGAAGCGTATCAGGCACCTCCACCACACATTCCGCGAGGATGGGCCGCCAGATCTCGGTGACGGCGCGCCGCCGCCGGTCTTTGTGGTGGCGGATGTATCGAAGCAGGAGAATGCCCAGCAGGAGTAGGCCAACAGCGGAGTAGATGGAAATGGCGGCGATGGTGCCGATGCGAAGCGTCAGGTCTGACTGATCGAGGCCCAGCACGCCATTCCTCTCGGGGGCGGCTCAGGCCGCATGCGCGATGAAGCGCTTCAGCCGACTGGTCAGTTCCCGCGGGTTGAACGGCTTAATCATGTAATCGCTGGCGCCGCTTTCCAATGCGCGCTTGATATCATGCTCGCTCCCGTCCGCCGTCAACATGACGATGGGCACCTTTTTCCAGCCCTCGCGTTTTCTGATCACGGTGAGCACCTGCAGCCCGCTCAAGAACGGCAACATCACGTCCAACAGCACGATATCCGGAGGCGCCATGGTATTGACGAGTTCCTGCGCCTGCCGGCCATCCTTGGCGTGAACCACGTCATAACTTGCCCGCTCCAAAAGGAATTTTAACAGGCTCGCCGTATCTTCCTCATCCTCAACCATGAGCACCTTGAGTTTGGGACTTCCTGGGCTGTCCATATATCGCTCCTTACGTGTTGATGAGTGAAGGGCCTGAACGTTGGATTTGGACCATGTCACTCAGTTTGTAGCACGTATTCCTACAAACGCACGCATACTTCTTCATTTTCAGCTTCGCACGGCCTAGGCTTGCCGCCTCGACGCGGAGAATGCTCGAGCCATCCATCGATGAATACCAGCCGGCTGACCAGTCGGGCGCCGTCATTCGTATGTGATTTCAACTCGTTTCAGGTATGACGCCAGCTCGACCAGGTCCTGGTGGATCGAGACGCCATCGGCGGCCTTGGCCGCGTCCTCCATTCGCCCTGCGATGGTGGTCATGCCGTGAAAGCCATAACTGCCGCTCACCCCCTTCATGCCGTGGGCCACTTGCCTGATGGTCTCGAAGTCGCGCTTGGCAATGGCCTCGCTCATGGCCGTCACTTCTTTGTTCCGGTTGGCCATGAATTTGGGAATCAGTGGCTCGAAGGCGGAGTCGACGAGGACGATCACGGGTCCGGTACCGCCATCCGACAGGGCGGGCATCATGTCACTCATGAGGCCAACTCCTTCAGCGACGGATTGACCGCATACCGTTGGATCGCCTCCAGCAGCGTGTTTTTTTTCAGCGGTTTGGTCACGTGGGCGGTGAACCCGGCCGCCCGGGTCTTTTCCATGTCTTCTTCACGGGTATTGCCGGTCAGGGCGATAATCGGCGTGGTGCCGCGCTGCTGCGTCTCTTCCCAGAGTCTGATGAGACGGACCGCTTCGTAGCCGTCCATGACCGGCATCTGAATATCCATGAGGACCAGGTCGTAGTGCCCGGATTGAAATGTTTCGACGCCTGCGGCGCCGTGTTCAGCCAGCTCCAGTTGATAGGGCAAGGCTTTCAGAAAGACCGAGACCAGCACGCGATTGTCTTCCATATCTTCCACGAGGAGGATGCGCAGGCGCGCGGGCTGAGAGGGCTTGGGCTGAGCGGGAGACGGAGCCGGCTCGGGGACCGGTCTGGCGGCTGGCACGACAGCGGCTGCAGGCGGCGTCTTCGGGTCGTGGCAGATCCACAGGAGCCAGTCGCTCGATTGTGCTGAGCCCGGAAACACGGCCAAAGACACGTTGGCGGCAAGAGGGTTGCCGTTTTTCTGTCGCCCCGCTATATCGCCGGTCCAGCGTCCCTCCTTCAGCAGGAGGGGAAACACCTTCGTGTCGAGGGTGTCGACGCAGGGGGCGGTATGGAAATCTTTCCAGGATTTCCCGATGAGCTCGGCCGCTTCATACCCGTACATTGCGGCATGGGCGCAGTTTACATAGGTATAGCGGCCGGTGTGATCGAGAAAGGCGATGGCGCTGTGTGTGTGTTTGAGGGCAAACAGACATTTTGCCCGCATCGCCTCGGCCTGTTTCCCAATTGCCAGGCGTTGCGTCAGTTGTCGGTTCCGCAGACGAAGCTCGAGTTGCGCCACCACCTGCCGGCCAAGCATCGTGAGCGTCTGCTTCTGCTGCCACGACAACCGCCTTGGGACCCGGTCGATGAGGCACAGCGTTCCGAGGGCAAAATTCTCCCGGTCGACGAGGGGCACGCCGGCATAAAACCGGATGTGCGGTTCTCCCGTCACCAAGGGATTAGTGGCAAACCGATCGTTTCCCAGTGCGTCGGGTATTTCAAAAATGTCCCGTTGAAGGATCGCATGGGCACAAAACGCGATATCGCGGGAGGTCTGGCAGACGCCCACTCCCGTTTTGGCTTTGAACCATTGCCGCAGGGGATCAATGAGGCTGATGAGTGCGATCGGCACCTGGCAGGCTTGAGCGGCCAACTGCACCAGATCGTCAAACGGCGCTTCAGGTTCGGTATCGAGGATCTCATACTGTCGTAACGCTTCGACACGTGCTTGTTCGTTTTCTGGGTGTGGTGCGATCACCTGGATCTCCCGAGTTGCATGTGGAGTGTCCCCTTGGCCGTGCTTCAATCCCGAGGAGCCACGTCAGCCCAAGGCAATACCTTGGCTCATCGGCTCGGCGCAGATTTTTCCTGCATATTCCTTATCGGCTGAGGGCGGCTGACCTTGAGATATCCGCATGATTGGCGACTTCTCACGTACTTAGGACTGAAATCCTGGCAGGCGTCGGTATGTCACCTTCGACTGGCTACTCAGCCACAGGTGGTGGATATGAGCAAAAATTGATCGTACTCTTGAGCACATGGGATACGCATGGTATGTAACGTATTGCCCTAGAACATGCAGGGGAGTGAAACATCAGGATGTACACCATGAAGTTGAATCGAGGGTCTTTGTTCGTAGTAGGTCTGAGCCTGTTGAGCCTACAGGCCTGCAGTCATGCGCCGCAGCCTCAAGAAACCACCTGGTCTGAACCCATGGCGGGGGAAATTTCGTTGCCTCGCGGGGAACATTCCGTCCTCGCCGGTGAATGGGAATATGAGGAAGGCGGGATGGTGGTGCCCTTGAGATTAGACCGATTCGGAAACGGATCGTACGATTTTAAGGATGGGCGATTCAGAACGGATCTGTTGTCCGATCACCAATGGGCCGGGGCCTGGGCTCAACGGGAGAATGATCGGGAAGGGGGGTTTGAGATTACCCTGTCCCCCGACTACTCCGAGGGTGAAGGGCGCTGGTGGTATACGCGCATTGAAGGCGACAGTGCTCCGACCAAGGCGGGCGGACGGTTCCATGTGATGAAGGTACAATCCTTCGTCGATAATCAGCCCTGGCCGGCCGCGCACTAAGGTTCCGACCGCTCCGAGGCGGGAGGATCGATCCGGTCGTAGATCGCCGAGTAGTCCACCTCTCCCAGTCCCGCGGCTATGGTGTCGATGAGCAGTGATCGTACTCCCTCAAGACCAACCGTTGACAGCTGGGCCGTTCCCGCCGCGCTGAGCGCGAGTTCCACATCCTTGAGCAGATGGCGGGTGGAAAAGTTCGGCTGCGCATAGTGCCGTTTCTCCAGGCGAGGCAGCTTCTTCTCGAACATCGGCGCGTAGAGCGCGCTTTTTCGTACCACTCCCATAAAGTCTTCCACATCCACGCCGCCTCGGCGGACCAGCCCCAGACTGAAGGCGAACGCGGCCATTTCCGCCGCAATGAGCTGATTGAGCGCCAGCTTCATCACGGCCGCTTTTCCGACCGGCCCGATCAGACGCACCTCTTCCCCCAGATGGCGCAGAAGCGGAGCCCATGTGTCATAGTGCTCTCGCGTCGCGCCGACCATGATCAGCAGCGTGCCTGCTTTCGCTTCGGCAATGCTGCCGAGCACTGGCGCTTCAAGATATCGCCCGCCGAGACGTAGGACTTCGTTCTCGATCGAGCAGCTCTCCGCTGGTCCGATCGTACCCATTTGGATGATCGTACGCCCGTCAATCGCGCGACTGGTTGCCGGATCGAAGAGTACTGCGCGGATGGCCTTGGCATCCGACAGCAGCAGGAGCACGACGTTAGCTGCCGACATGGCCTCTGCGGCAGTCGGAGCGATGCGAATCCCTTGGTGTCGGAGTCCATGAGTCTTTTCGATGGAACGGTTATAGACGGTCAGGGTATGGCCGGTCGCATGCAGCCGTTCCGCCACGCCCTGGCCTAATAATCCTGTGCCCAATAAGGCCACGTTCATGAGAATACCTCTCGGATGTATACGATGCGGCCATCGTACAGAGAAGCGGGAGCGTTGAAAAGAGTCATCGTGGATGGGATGCGGCGGCCACGCTCTGTTGGATCAGGTGGGTGCGGGTTGGGTCTGGCAGGTCAGCTCCGATGGCGAGCGTTCCCGGCAGTCGTGGGTCGGCGCGGTTGAAGGTGACGGGATGGCCAGCGGCGGTTGTGGCGTTCCCTCCGCTTTCTTCGACCAAGAGCACTCCCGCGGCAATGTCCCATTCATTCCCGCCGGCCAGGGTGATCACCGCATCCGCTTGGCCGGCTGCCACGAGCGCGAGCGCGTAGGCGATGGACCCGATCGGGCGGCAGTGGAGATGGGGCCGGAGGGCGTCAAGCCGGCCGACACGCAGTTCCCACGGATTAACGAGCGCGACCGGACGTTCGGGTGACATGAAGGATGGTTGATCAGAGTTCAGCAGGCGCTCGACACGGACGCCCCGCCCGCGAATGGCGGAAAAAAACTCGCCGGTCGCCGGATTGAAAATGGCGGCCACGGCTGGCACCCCGTTCTCGACCAGTGCGACCGAGAGGCAAAATTCCGGCAAGCCTCGCACGAAGGAACGAGTGCCATCAATCGGATCGACGATCCAGACGCGTGTTCTGCTCAAACGTGCTTCGTTGTCCGCTGTCTCTTCGGAGAGCCAGCCGTCCTTGGGAAAGGCCGCTGTCAACCTGTCCTGGAGCATGCGATTCACGGCCAGGTCCGCAGAGGTCACCGGCGACTGATCGGCTTTGATAAAGGTTTCAAAGCCTGCGGCTGCCAACCGGAGGGTTTCACGTCCCGCTTCGGACATGACTTCGGACAGGATGGTGAGTTCATGATCCATGGTCGTAGGCTCCTGAGGAAGGGTGATTCACCCTGTCTTCAACACTACCAGGTCTTGCGACCGGAACAAAGCCCGGAGTCGCTTCATGCGGGTGCCGCGGCTCTTGACCCTCTTGCAGGTTCCGCGTACAAGCTGGCAGTACGATGAAACTGAAGCACAAACGTTCCCGCAAAGCAGGCCTGCCGCCCGGCACGCTGGTCCATATCGGCGAAAAGAAGTCGGAGACGGTCACCATTACCGTCTACGAATACGGTGAAGGCCAGTACCAGGAACGCACGGTGTCCAAGCCGGAAGAGGTGGTCGTGACGGCGGAGCCGACCGTTCGATGGGTGGATGTCGGCGGCATCCACAAGATGGAGGTGTTGGAAGGCTTCGGGAAAATGTTTGGCCTCCATCCCCTGTTGCTGGAGGATATCGCCAACACCGACCAACGTCCGAAGCTCGACGATTACGGCACGTACGGCTATCTGGTGTTGAAGATGTTGTACGAAGGCCAGAGCGAGGGCGACATCAACGTCGAACAGGTCAGCCTGGTGTTCGGGGAAAATTTTGTGCTCTCGTTTCAGGAAAACGGTGGGGATGTGTTTCAGGGGGTGAAGGAGCGGTTGCGCAACGGGAAGGGTCGTTTGCGCCATGCGGGCGCGGATTACCTGCTCTACGCCTTGATGGATTCGATCGTGGACCGGTACTTCGTCATTTTGGAAACGCTGGGGGAAAAGATCGAAGCGCTACAGGATCTCTGTGTCACGAATCCCGGACCGGAAACGCTGCGAGATATCCATGCGCTCAAACGGCAATTGCTTTTTTTTCGTCGCTCCGTCTGGCCCCTCCGGGACGTGATGAACAACCTGTCGCGGTCGGATGGGCAATTTCTGCAGGGATCCACGAAGGTCTTTTTCCGCGACGTCTATGACCACATCATTCAGATCGGCGACACGATTGAAACCCTGCGGGAAATGGTCTCGTCGATGATGGAAGTGTATCTGTCCAGCGTGAGTTACCGCTTGAACGGTGTGATGAAGGTCTTGACGATCATCACCACGATTTTTATGCCGCTCAGTTTTATCGCCAGCATCTATGGGATGAATTTCGAGCACATGCCGGAGTTGAAATCGCCCTGGGGCTATCCGGCGGTGCTAGGCCTCATGGCGCTGACCGGGTTGGCGATGCTGTACTTCTTCAAACAAAAGAAGTGGCTCTGAAACGGAGTCAGTCCAAGACCTCGACACGATCCACGAAGTAGGGCGTTTCGCCGAAACAGGTGGTGGGGATGTAGCGAAACTCCTTGTAGTGCAGGACGACGCGCTTGCCCATCTGCCCATCGAGTTTCTTGGCCACGTTCTCATCCCACACCGTGAAGCTCCAGAGCACCGGGGCGACGCCCGGCACGGTCGTCATCGCCAGCTCACCTTCCTGCGTCTTGCAAAACCATCCTTTCCGGGACAATTTCTGCAGATACCCCGCGCGGTCGCCGTCCGAGTAGCTCCAGTTAAAGACGATCAGCAAGTAGGCCGCACCGCCGAAGAACAACAACGTGAAGAGAAGTTTGGGTCGCCAGAGCCAGGCTACAGGAAACAGAAGGGTTTCCCACCACGTCATAGAACTCCTTTTCTGACGGTTACCTCACGTCTTGAAACAGCCAGGGGGCTTGGGTACGGCGGCGTTGCTCATATTCGCCGATTTGCGCGGCGTGTTGGAGTGTCAGGCCGATTGCGTCCAATCCGCGATACAGGCAGTCCTTTCGGAACGGATCGATGTCGAAGTGATAGGCCGTGCCCTCGGGTGTTTTGACCTGCTGGGCCGCCAAATCGACGGTCAGCTTGTAGCCCTCATGTGCGGTCACGCCCTCAAACAGCGCTTGAATTTCGGAAGTCTTCAAGACCACCGGAAGAATGCCGTTCTGGAAACAGTTGTTGTAAAAAATGTCGGCGAAACTCGGCGCGAGAATGCATCGGAATCCCTGGTCGAGCAGCGCCCAGGGGGCATGTTCGCGCGAGGAGCCGCACCCGAAGTTGTCCCGCGTGAGGAGGATCGAGGCCTGCTGATAGCGTGGCTGGTTGAGGAAGAAGGCGGGATCCTGCGATCCATCCTTCTGCCGCCGCCAGTCATAAAACAATCCTTCCCGCAGACCGGTGCGCTTGATCGTTTTCAAAAACTGCTTCGGAATGATCTGATCGGTGTCGACGTCGAGCCGGTCCAGTGGGGCGACCAAGCCGGTGAGTGTTGTGAATGCGTCCATGGTATGTCCTTTTGTGCTTCGTATCTGCCGACCGCTGTCCTCAACGGGCTCGGCCTCAGGATCGAACTGCCTTTCCGCTTATGACCACTGACGGATATCGACGAAATGACCCTCGATGGCCGCGGCTACCGCCATGGCCGGTGACACCAGATGGGTGCGTCCCCCGGCGCCCTGACGGCCTTCGAAGTTCCTGTTGCTGGTCGAGGCGCAGCGTTCGCCCGGCTGTAACACGTCGGCGTTCATGGCCAGGCACATGCTGCAGCCTGCCTCCCGCCATTCGAATCCAGACTCTTTGAAGATGCGATCCAGGCCCTCTTGTTCCGCCTGCTGCTTGACGAGGCCGGAACCGGGGACCACCATGGCGTGCACGCTGCCGGCGACTTTCTTGCCTTTGGCGAACGACGCAGCCAGGCGCAGGTCTTCGATTCGAGAATTGGTGCAAGACCCGATAAACACCTTGTCGATTTTGATGTCGCGAATCGGCATGCCGGGCGTGAGCGCCATGTACTCGATGGCGCGCTCTGTCGCCTGGCGGAGTTTTTCATCTCCCATGGTACGGGGGTCCGGCACAGTGCCGTCCACGCCGGTCACCATGCCGGGGCTGGTGCCCCAGGTGACTTGCGGCGCAATCGTCTCGGCGCGTAATTCCACGACCGCATCGTACTTCGCGCCCGCATCGGTGTGGAGCTGCCGCCAGGCTGCCACGGCCCGGTCCCACAGGGCGCCTTTCGGGGCCATCGGGCGACCTTTGATGTAGTTGAATGTGGTCTCGTCCGGGGCGACCATGCCGGCCCGCGCGCCACCTTCGATCGACATGTTGCAGAGCGTCATGCGCCCTTCCATGCTGAGTGCGCGAATGGCTGAGCCGGTGTATTCAATGACGTAGCCCGTTCCGCCTGCTGTCCCGATCTTGCCGATGATGGCGAGGATGACATCCTTCGCGGAGCAGCGCGGCGAGAGTTGGCCCTCTACCCGGACCTCCATCGTTTTGGGACGTTTCTGGACGAGACATTGCGTCGCCAGGACATGCTCGACTTCACTGGTGCCGATCCCGAACGCCAGTGCACCGAATGCGCCATGGGTCGAGGTATGGGAGTCGCCGCAGACGATGGTCATTCCCGGAAGGGTGAATCCTTGCTCGGGGCCGATGACATGCACCACACCCTGTCGGATGTCGTTCATGCCGAAGAGGGTAATGCCAAACGTCTTGCAGTTATCATCCAACGTTTGAATTTGTTTGGCGCTGATCGGATCGGCAATGGCGACGCGCCGGTCCGTCGTCGGGACATTGTGATCGGGGACCGCGAGTGCGGCGGCCGATCGGCGCGGGGTGCGACCCGCGACCGTCAGTCCTTCGAAGGCCTGCGGTGAGGTGACTTCGTGCACCAAATGGCGGTCGATATAGAGCAACGTGGTTCCATCCGGTTCCGCCCGAACCACGTGGTCGTTCCAAATTTTTCCGAACAGTGTCTGTGCAGCCATGGCCATGCTCCTTATAAACCCGCGCCTTTGCGGGAGATTGAGGCGCGGTACTCACGCGGGGCTATTATATATGCGACCAGGCCTGTTGCATCAAGGGCAAAGGGACTCCGGAAAAAAATGCCTCTTCAGGTTTCAGCAGGCCGGACCGATAACGTTGCCATGGAACGGGAACCCATCGACGCCGGACACATCACGATCCCTCGCTGGACGATCAAGCGCGATCCCCGGGCGCTGGGCTGCTCCATCTGCGGTTCGGCGATCGTCAAAATTACGGCTGAATGGCGACAGGTCTCGTTCTGCACCTGCAGACTGATCGAGTATCGTGTGCTGCCGCGCGCTCCCAAGGCCCTGCCTGCTCCGTCCCCCGCCGCAGATTCACGCAAAGATCCTTGATCTCGTCTGAGACGGAGGTTCACATGGCACGATGGCAGTGGGCGCTTCTGACGGCGTGCTGTGCGATGATCCTCACATCGGAATCGACCGAGGCAACGGATCGGTCGCATGCGAAGTCGCTGACGAGACCAGGCTTGAGCGCTCAAGCATCCTCGCGGTCCTGCACCGGCGAGGATCTTCCCGGCACCTGGAGTCTGGTCACCTTCGATTCGTCGTACCGTTTCAAAAACCTGCAGGCCCCGTACCTGTTTCCCTATCAACTGTTCCACTACTCCCGTGAGCAGGGCGCCAAGTCGGCTCACTCTCGGACGCCGATTCTCGAGAACTCAGAGCGGGTGTTCGACGCGGTACCGCTGGATCTGACATATCGGGTCGAGCCGGGAGGCCGCGTCGTGCTCAAGACGAAGGAACAAGACGCGGTGGTGGAAGTATGGTCCTGTTCGGTTGTCGGGCAAAACTCACGGACAAAGGATGACCGAACGGCTCTGCGACGCGGCGACGTAGTCATGACTCTCCTCGGTAGCCACGGACAGACACTGTTCGTGCGCCATCTGCGAAAAAACCCGGCCTAACCCGGTTTGCCAGGCGGCAAGCCGCCGTGCTACTACCCACAGCCTGCGGAGTGCCGACCCTCTGGCGTCGGTTCCTTCCGCCGGGGAGGCTGTGGACGATTCAATTCAAGTATGGCGGCGACCGGAGGTGGTCGAATGGTCTCAATGGTTGCTCGACAGCTATCGCCATTGCCTCGGCCGAGAGCTGATCGAGCGGGTAGGTGGGACTGAGGCCCAGGCTCATGCGCTGTTCACCGCCCCGATGGTGGTGGTGTCCCATGGGACGCAAGCCGATCCGATCCTGAATTATGGATCGCAACTCGCGCTCACGCTCTGGGAGATGACCTGGGAGCAGCTGGTGCAAGCCCCGTCCCGGCTGACGGCGGAACCCGTGAACCGTGAAGAGCGCGAGCGGATGCTGGAACGCGCTCGCGCCAAAGGGTATCTCGATGATTATCGGGGGGTCAGAATCTCGCGTACCGGACGCCGGTTTCTGATTGAGCAGGCCGTCGTGTGGAATGTGATCGACCCAGCTGGGCATCGTCAGGGGCAAGCCGCGACGTTCTCACGCTGGACCTTCCTCTAGCTGCCGGAATCGTGGCACGAGCTCCCCGCCGACGGAGACTGACTCTGAAAACATGGTCATCGGTCTGATCCACAACCCGCCTGCTCCATAGAGCTGACGATAGACGACGTATTCTTCCTCGGTTTCTGAATGCCGGGCCACGCCGAGCACTTCGTAGTCGTTCCCTTTATAGTGACGATAGCGACCGGGTTTAATCATGGTGTATCCTTGCGGTGTCGAACCTGCGAGTGAGTCTATCGAATCAGGCATGCCATCACAACTCTCTCAACAGAATGAGCGCCGGCACGATGTCGTGGTCATCGGCGGCGGATCGGCGGGTTATGCCGCTGCACGGACGGCCTGCGACGCCGGAGCCGATGTCGCGATCGTCGACCAGGGACCGCTGGGCGGGCTCTGTATCTTGCGCGGCTGCATGCCGACCAAAACCATTCTCCGGTCGGCCGAAATCATGGCGCTCATGAAACGCGCGCGCGAGTTCGGGTTGACGCCTGTCACCGCGCGGGCTGATCTCTCGGCCATCGTCGATCGGAAGAACCGGCTGGTGCAGGAGTTTGCCGATTATCGCATCGCCGCCTTGCGCGACCCGCGTTTTACCCTGTACGAATCGCACGCCGAATTCGTCTCTCCCCATGAGATTTCTGCCGGAGGGTTGCGCATTCGCGGCGAGGCCTTTGTCATTGCCACGGGATCGAGAGTGTCGGAGGTCGGCATCCCTGGACTGTCGGAGGCGCGATACGTGACGAGCGACGAAATGCTCGATGTGCGCCAGGCGCCGGCCTCGCTGCTGGTGTTGGGCGGCGGACTGGTTGCAGTGGAGTTCGCGCAATTTTTTGCTCGAATCGGCACGAAGGTGACCATGTTGCAGCGCGGTGCGACGCTGTTGTCCGATATGGATCAGGATGTCGGTCGGGCGTTGGCCTCTGCTTTTCGGGACGAGGGCATCGAGATACTCACCGGCGTCTCCTTCGAGCGAGTGACTTCGTCGCCCAGCGGTAAAACCATGCACTTCCGGCAGAATGGTGTCTCGCAAACCCGGTCGGCCGAGGTCATCTTTCACGCGCTGGGACGTCGTCCCAACCTGCAGGGGCTCAATGTGGAAGCGGCGGGAGTGAAGGTCATTGATGGCCGCCTGGTCGTCGGCCCCGATATGCGGACGTCGCAACCGCATATTTTTGCCGTCGGCGATGTGAACGATCTCACGCCCATTGTGCATTTGGCGATTCAACAAGGTGAAACGGCAGCCTTCAACGCGACCCATCCGGATGTGCCCGCGCGGATCATCGATCACCGGTTGGATAGCGAAATGGTCTTTACGGACCCGCAAGTGGCCGTTGCCGGTCTCAGTGAACGTCAGTGCCGGGAACAGTCGATTCCTTACTTCACAGCCTCGTATCCGTTCGCCGATCACGGGAAGGCGATGTGCCTGGGGGCTCTCGCAGGATTTGTGAAGCTCTTGTGTCGTCCGGACAACGGCGAGCTGATCGGGGCGCAGATTGTAGGGCCTGAAGCGGCGGAACTCATTCACGAACTCATCGCCGTCATGTATTTTCACGGGACGGCGCAGGACCTGTTGCGCATCCCGCATTACCATCCGACGCTGGCCGAGATCGTGACCTATCCAGCCGAATCCATCCTCGAACAAATGGGGCGAGTATGAGGCGGAATATGCTCGGCGGGATCTGGGCTCTGGTACTGTGCGTGGCCTGGTCTTGCGGGCAACAAACGTGGGAGGCGGCCATGCAGGCCGGGGAAGCCGCCGTGCAACGGGGACAATTGGTGGAAGCCGAACAGATTTATGCTGCGGCGGTGAAGAAGGCGGAGGAGTTCGGTGCGCATGATCGGCGGGTTGCCGTCACCTTGGCGCATCTGGCTCAAGTCTATAGCACCCAAGGGAAATTCGTCGAGGCCGAACCGGTCTATCTGGAGGCGCTCAAGATCTATCAGGAGGTTCACGGCGAGAACCATCTCGATGTCGCGGCCATGTTGAACAATCTCGGGGTGTTGCATCGCAAGCATGGCCAATTTGCCGATGCACAGCGCCTTCTGACCCGGGCGCTCGCGATCAAAGAAAAACTGTTGGGCCCGGATCATCTCGAAGTGGCGCTGGCCGTCAGTAATCTGGCGGCGATGTATGCGGCACAGGGGGATAGCGCTCAGGCGGCGGCGCTTTTCGCGCGTGCGCTGGCGATCAGGGAACAACAATTAGGCCCGGATCATCCGGATGTGGCCAAGACCGTGAGGGATTATGCGGGAACATTACGAAAGATCGGTCGGGCTCCTGAGGCGGATGCACTCGAGGGGAGAGCTGCTGCGATTCGTTCGAAGACGAAGTCGTAGGTAACGGGAAGAGTTGAACCGGCCTTATGCGCCGGTGTAGCGTAATAGATTCGTGAGAAGCGAGGGGGACCATGTCTGATTTGCGGACCAATGCACTCATTGCGCGTGGAATGGGCATCGTCTTCATTGCCGGAGGCTTTATGCTCGGCATTTACGGGCTGGAGTTTCCGAATACCATGTGGCTGCAAACGGCATTGGGCCTGCTGATTACCGGAATGATGGCGCAGGGATATGCGATGTATTGTTCGATTCGCTGGGTTCGGGAACAACGTGATTCGGAACGGTAACCGCTTGAGACATGAGAGGCCCCGCCTGCCGTTGTCTTCATTTCGATGGAGATACGTGGCTATCCTGTGGTGCCTTGTCCTCCTGGCAGGCTGCGGCGGACCGTGGCGGGACACCTATCTGAACAAGGGGGTGCACAAGCTGACTCAGGCCGATATCGAAGAAAAATTCGGCCCGCCGAGCACCGCCAAGACGCCGGTGCTTGGGGGCGATACTGTTTGGACCTACCGCGTGCCGATGGGGGATCGAGAAGTTCATCCCTGGGATCCGAGTAGTTTGGCCGCCGGGAAAAAAACGAAAGCTCCACCTTCGCCGTCACCCTTCGGGAAAAGTCTAGCCGGCAATGAGGAACCCTATCGGGAACCGCTCTATTGCTACCGATACACCTTGTCGTTTGACGAGGAAAAACGGTTGAAAGATTGGAAAAGAGAAGAATGCGTGCCACGCACGAGTGAGGATGGTACCGTAGTGCAGTGACCACGACGGAAAAAACCATGCAAGATATGCTGCCGGTGATCGGCTCCAGTGTCTTCTTCGATCTGCTCAAGTCCATTCTTCTCCTCCTCATCCTCCTCATTGCGCGAACGGTGCTGGTTCGATGGATTAAGGGCAACCAAGCCCTGACCATCGACGCCAGGCGCCGTTGGATTGTGACCACCCGCAACAGCATGGTGCTGGGCCTCTTCGTGGGGCTCGTGGTGATTTGGGCGCATGAGCTGGAAGCCTTCGCCGTCTCGCTGGTCGCCTTGGCAGCGACGGTCGTCCTCGCAACAAAGGAGCTGATTCTGTGTTGGAGCGGCGCCGCGTTGCGTGTCGGCGGCGGCGTGTACGGAGTCGGGGATCGGATTCAGCTGGGTACGTACCGAGGTGTCGTCCTTGAATACGATGTGTTTGCCACGAAGCTTCTGGAGATCGGGCCCGGACAGACTTCACACTTGTACACCGGTCGAACCGTCGTCTTTCCCAACAGTCTTCTCTTCGGGAATTCTCTGATCAAGGAGAGTCCGTCGCAAGAATATGGTTTGTACGTCCTGTCGGTTCCGCTGTTGAGCACCGACAATTGGCAGGCCGCCGAACAAGCCCTCCTCAGCGCGGCAAAGGCCGAGTGCGCACCCTTTATGGATCAAATGGGCCGGCAGATGAAGTTGCTGGAACAGCGCAATTTATTGGAAGCGCCTTCTCCTGAACCACGTATCACCATCCAGCTGCCTGAGGCGGGGCGTATTCAGCTTGTCCTGCGATTTCCTGCACCGGACCGCGGCCGGTCGCGGGTGGAACAAGCCATTCTCCGACGATATCTCACGACCGTTCGTCAGGGCTGATAGGGCGGTGTCTCATCTCAGTGAGCAGCGCTCCGTCCCACAGAATCAGCTCCGTAAAAAACGGTAAAAAAATTGGCAAACGAAACTCTTCGGGGTATTGATGGATATTGCATGCCCGTCGGTTTGCCCGGGATGCCTGATACCATATTTCAATCACGAGGGGGGTTGTGGATGAGAAGGTTAATTGCTGTGATGGTCGCTGCTGCATTTGTGGGCATGAGCTCATTCGCCGCTGCTGACGATCTGGGCATGGGGAAGATGTCCGAGGGGATGAAGCAGGATATGGGTGCCCTGTCCGACGAGGTGAACGCCCATAAAGAAGAGCTGAAGAGTGATCTCAAGGCCAAGAAAGATTCCATCAAGAGCGAACTCAAGGCGAAGCGCGACGAAGCAAAGGCCAAGAAGAAACAAGCTAAGGCCGATGCGAAGGCGAAGAAAGAACACGTCAAAGCGAAGGTAAAAGCGAAGAAAGATGCGGCCCGTGCGAAAGCGGCCGACATGAAAGGCGCAGCGGACGATGCCGCCCAAGAGATGGGCGCCATGAAAAATGAGCTGAAGGACACGACCCGGTATTAGCGTATATAGAGCGGCGGGTTTTTCTCGCCGGTGTTCACAGCTACGGCCTGTGATTGGGAGGGACCCGGTCACAGGCCGTAGTATTGTGAAGGTCTCAGTTGTTGCGAGGGGTGGGCTCTGGTAGAATCCGCGCCCACGATGAAAGTCGCCACCTTTAATGTCAACTCACTCCGCAAACGCCTGCCCATCGTTTTGCAGTGGCTGGAGCGTCATCAGCCCGATGTGCTGTGTCTGCAGGAAACCAAAGTTCAGGATAGCGAGTTTCCTCTCTCAGCGCTTGCGACCTCTGGATATGAGATCACCTTCCGAGGCATGAAAGCCTACAACGGCGTCGCCATCCTCAGTCGTATTAAGCCGGAATCAGTCTGTTACGGGTTTGACGACGGAGGAGATGTTGAGGATGCTCGCCTGCTGCGGGTGGTGATTCGGGGCATTCCCATCGTCAACACGTATGTGCCGCAGGGGTTTGAGATCGATTCGCCGAAATATCACTATAAACTGGGGTGGTACGAGCGCTTAGTGAAGCATTTTGACATGCATCTCTCCCCGAAGGAGCCGGCGATCTGGTGTGGAGACATGAATGTGGCCCCAAGACCCATTGATGTCCACAGCCCGGAGAAACATCTGAAACATGTCTGCTATCACGAAGACGCGCGCAAAGCCTATGGGAAGACGATTGCGTGGGGCTTCGAAGATGTCTTCTGCAAACTGTATCCAGATCGCCAGCAATTCACGTTTTTTGACTACCGCGCCCCCGGTGCCCTCGCGGCGAATAAAGGGTGGCGCATCGATCATATTCTTGCGACCGCGCCTCTGGCTCAGGCCTGTCAGCGGGTCGAGGTCGATTTAGAGCCTCGTCGCGCAACGGATGCTTCGGATCACACGGTGCTCTGGGCCGACTTCGCCATTTAGTTCCGCCTTACTGTATCTGGCTCGTTGCAGGACAGGAGCCCCAAGCGCCCCTGCCCCGCGAGGTTCGGCCTACTGCAATACCTCGACCGGTTCCAACAATAGTTGCTCGGCCATCCGGGTGCGCCGATTCTGTTCGATCAACGGATCGACGATCGATCCACAATTAATACACCGCCAGACAAACGTTTCCGGCGAAAAGTCGGGCCGCCACTCATCCACCATCAATCCTTGGCATCGTCCGCATGTCATGATGTCTACCTCCTTCGGATTGGACCCTCAAAGCGTGAAGGTCATGCCCATCTGAGGGATAGACTAACAATGCGAGATTAAAGAGGTGTTAGTGCGACGTTAAAATGAATTAATCAAAATTTCTTCGCGATTTCATCACGTTCACCTGGTCAGCTTGGATAAATTTAGCAACCGCGAGGAACATTCTGTCAAAAATCTGATGTGCAATGAGAGTCGGATTGAGGCGGTGGATGAGACAATCAGTCGAATTCTTCCTTCCTTCAGATGAAGACCGCACAGGTTCCCGCATGCTTGGTCGCGCGGAACCGTTGAGTTTCTTGACAGAACTTCGACCATCCTTTATCGATTGAACTGGCGGCGGACGTACGCGCACGTGAACAGTATTGGAAGCAGATGCAGCGGGGGACGTGCCGCATTACGTCTGCACAAGATGAATAAATCGTCGCGCGAGCCATTTCCTATGGCCTGCGCGTGTGAAGGAGAGCGGCACTGAGAGGCGCCGATCATTGAATATGGCACAACCTTTGACCTGCCCGCAGTGCGGTCAAGATAACGTGTTCCGTTCCCGCTGCTCGACCTTCGTGGAACGTTTGCAGTCGCTTGCCTGGATGTCGCCGTTTCATTGCCAGTCGTGCAGCTTTCGTTTCTCGGCGTCCCGCTTCGGATATCGTTATCCGGCTCGCATACTTGATCGTCGCGAGCATCTGCGTATTCCTGTCCGGCTTTTTCTATCGTTTTCCGGGGGAAAAGTGCGCGGGGAGGGGACGGTACGGGATATTTCCATGGGCGGATGCATCATTGAAAGCCAGGCGTCGGTGCATGTGGACGATATCTTTTACCTGCAGATCGTGCTGGAACATGAACAGGCGCCTATTGAGGTCGCTGCCATGGTGCGATCGGTGAGTTCTCGCGGTATTGCCTTCAAATTTCTGCGGTCGGCCCAAGAGAATAAGCGGTTGCTGGCGTTCGTGCAGGGCAAGACGGACCAGCTCGGACCTTGCTCCCCGGCTTAGCCGCCCTGATCTACGCAAATCTCGCGCTGCGACCCCTGCCAGGCTTTAGGAGTCCTCCCGACAGCCATCCAGTCGGACATTCTGCTAGAGTGGGGTTTCCCAGGCAGAAGCTTGGGGATATTCCGTCGTGAGACGCTCGTGTTCCGCGTGGTCGAAATCTTCGACGGTGAGATCCGCCCGGCTCAAGGGTTCCGGGCACGCCGATGAAGACAGGAAATCGACATAGTTCTGAGCCTTTTCCCGGGTGGCGAAGCGGCAGAGTCCATATTCCGGCATATGGGAAGAAGGGTGCCAGAAGGCCAGCCCGATCGAGCTGCCTTGAAAGATTCCCAGGGAACGGTGCCGAACCTGAAACCCTCCAGGACTATCGGTGGAACGATCGAGTGCCATAGGATTCCGTTGAGGAGGACATATCACCTTCCAGCCGTGAAGTATAACAAGGTTGTGAATGAAGCGACATCCCGAGAGGAGAGGCGGTAGAGGGAATGATTGACTTCGTTTACAACAGCCTTAGGTCTTCTTGAAGAAGCGCTGTCGCATGGTCGGCGCGGAGGAGGAACGATGATGTCTCTTGCACGATGGATGGGCGCGAACTTTATGCTTGCCGGTCTCCTTGCCTTGTCCGGCTGCGGCTATAACGATCTCCAAGGTCTCGATGAAGATACAAAGGCCGCGTGGAGCGAAGTGATCAACCAGTATCAACGCCGCGCCGATCTAATCCCGAATCTGGTGAACACGGTCAAGGGATATGCGGCGCATGAAAAAGACACGTTGGAAGGAGTGGTGCAGGCGCGCGCCAAGGCCACCAGCGTGCAGGTTACCCCAGAGCTGCTCAAGGACGAAGCCGCTTTCAAGAGGTTCCAAGACGCGCAGCAGAGCCTGTCGAGTGCCCTGGGACGGCTACTGGCGCTGGCCGAGAATTATCCCAATCTCAAAGCGGATCAAGGATTCCGTGACCTTCAAAGCCAACTCGAAGGGACGGAGAATCGCATCACCGTCGCGCGCAAGCGATACATCGACAAGGTGGCGGAGTTCAACAAGATGGTCCGCTACTTCCCCACGAGCCTGACCGCCAAGTTTCTCCTCCATATGGATGAGAAGGCCAACTTCACTGTGGCCGACGAAAAAGCTGTGGCCAAGCCACCGGAAGTGAAATTCTAACATCGGCTTCGTGCGGCAGGAGCGATTGCAATGTGGCTGATGCGCCGAGCAGGGTGGGCTGTCCTTGCCGGATGGCTGTGGGTCACGCTAGTGCCGAGCCTTCCGGCTAGGGCGCTGAACGTGCCGCCGCTCAGCGGCCGCGTGGTCGATCTCGCGCATGTCCTGCCGCCGGCCACCACGACTCAATTGTCCGAGACACTCCAGGCGCATGAAACCAAGACCTCCAATCAGGTCGCGGTGCTGATAGTTCCTTCATTAGAGGACGAGCCGCTCTTCGATTTCTCCCACCGCGTCGCGACAACCTGGAAGTTAGGCGCCAAAGGCACCGACAACGGCGTTCTGCTCCTCATCGCGATCAAAGAACGCAAAATTCGCTTGGAAGTCGGATACGGATTGGAAGGGGTGCTGACGGATGCGCGTTCAGCGCAGATCATCCGCAATGACATCGCGCCAAAATTTCGCGCCGGCGATGTGCCGGGCGGCGTCACGGCCGGTGTGCTGGCCGTCTTGCACACCATCGAGGGAACCTACCAGGCGCCAGAGCCGCCGCCGGCGTTTCATTCCAAGGGTGAGGTCATCGCCAATACGATTTTTGCCGTGATTCTGGGCTTAGGCATTGGTCTCTTCTTCTCTCGTGCGCATCGTGTAGTGGGTCCCGTGGTAGGAGGGGGTCTCTCGTTTCTCGTCGCACCCTGGGTGGTGCCGGCCCTCATCGCCGGAGCGGTCAGCCTAGTACTGATCAGCCTGATGGGTGGGATGGGGAACGCGATGGGAGGAGGACGGCGAAGCCGCAGCGGGCCCTTCGATGACACCTGGTTCAGTTCCCGGCACGGAGGCTGGGGATCGGGCGGGCTGGGCGAATCGTTTGGAGGATCGGGCGGTTTCTCCGGCGGCGGCGGTGATTTCGGAGGAGGAGGCGCCAGTGGCGACTGGTAGGAAGCCGGCTCTCACCGAAGGTGAACGGGCGCAGGTTGAGGCGGCGGTACAGGCAGCCGAACAGCAGACAAGCGCGGAGATCGTCCCTATGCTCGTTGGGCGGTCAGGGCTTTACCGCGAGGCGCACCATCGCGCCGGACTTTTGAGTGCCGTGCTCGCCTTGACGGCGTTGCTGACGATCGACATCGCGTGGTTTCCCTGGGGATGGCACGCGTCGAATGCCGTGTGGTTGCTGGGGATCACAGTGCTGGCCTATTTCACCGGAGCCTGGCTCGGAACCTGGCCGGCTGTCCTCCGCCTATTCACGTCCCGGGAACGCATGTGCCACAAAGTGCAGATGCGCGCTGAACGGGCCTTTGCCCAGCAGGGCCTCGCACACACCCGTTCACGAACCGGGTTGTTGCTGATGGTGTCATTGCTTGAGCGGCAAGTTTATGTGTTGCCGGATCACGCCTTGCAGGCGCGCATTTCAGGTGACCAGTGGCAAGAGGTTGTTTCGGTCGTGGTTGGGCGGCTGAAGGCCGGTGATCTCGCCGGTGGGCTGTGTCGTGGAATTGAAGCCAGCGGCGTGCTTCTCGCACGTGCCTGTCCCTCCCGTGATGGCGACAATCCCAATGAGTTGCCGAATGCCGTGATCCAGGATCTGTGACGACTGGATTGTGCCGGACAATAGACGGCCTCGCTTCGTTCCGCTACAATCCCGGCAATGTCCGAGCCCGCCGCGCCTCCTGAACCATCTCAACCAGCTGTGGATGAAACCCATTCCGTCGTCAAGGCGGCGGGTCTGATCGGCATCGCCACGTTTTCCAGCCGCATCCTCGGGTTTGTTCGGGACATGGTGCTGGCGAGGCTCTTCGGCGCGACTCCGGCGGCGGACGCGTTTTTTGTCGCCTACCGTGTGCCCAATCTGCTTCGAGAATTGTTCGCAGAAGGCTCAATGTCCGCGGCCTTTATCCCGGTCTTTACCGAATACCACACCCTGAAAGCCAAGCGTGATGCCTGGGAGTTGGCCAGCGCGACCTTCACGACGCTGCTCACCCTCGTGACCGCCGTGACGCTGATCGGTATATTGGCTGCCCCCGGCATCGTATGGCTTCTTGCGCCGGGGTTCCGCGAGAGTGTGGACAAGCTAGCCCTCACGACGCTCCTGACCCAGCTGATGTTCCCCTATCTCATCTTCATCAGTCTGGCGGCTCTGGCGATGGGGATTCTCAATTCGTTGCGTGACTTTGCGGCCCCGGCCTTCTCTCCGGTCTTTTTCAATATTTTTACGATCGCCTGCATGCTGCTCCTCTCGCCGTGGCTCTCCGAGCCGATCATCGCGGTGGCGATCGGTATCGTCGTCGGCGGATTGGCGCAATTTGCCATGCAGCTACCCGGGTTAAAGAGGCGCGGCATGTTGTTCGGCCTGCGCTTCAATCCCGGCCATCCTGGCGTCAAACGCATCGGACTTTTGATGGTGCCCTCACTGCTGGGATTGTCGGTGACGCAAATCAATATTACGGTGAGCACAATCCTCGCATCCTATTTCGCGGGAGGACCGACCTATTTGTTTTACGGCATGCGGTTGATCCAGTTTCCACTCGGCATTTTCGGCGTGGCGCTCGCCACGGCTATTCTCCCGACGCTGTCGGCGCAGGCCGCGCGCGGAGCACTGGATGAACTACGGACGACGATTGGGTTCGGCCTCAGAATGATTTTTTTCATCATCCTGCCGGCAATGCTGGGATTGATTCTCTTGCGGCAACCGATCGTACATCTGATCTTCGAGCATGGTTCGTTCACCAAAGCCGATACGCTGGCGACGGCGACCGCGCTCCTTTGTTATGCCGTCGGCTTGTGGGCCTTTGCCGGGGTGCGTATCATCGTGTCCGCCTTTTACTCGCTCCAGGATACGCGGACTCCGGCGGTGACGGCGGGGATTGCGGTCGGAGCCAATATTTTCTTGTCATTGTGGTTGATGACGCTGTTGGATGCGGCGGGGCTGGCCCTGGCCACGGCCCTGGCCTCTATGCTCAATGGGAGTATTCTCGTCGCGGTATTGCACCGGCGACTGGGGAGTGTTGATTGGGGCTCCATCGTGCGATCGGCCTGTCGGGTGCTGGGAGCCTGCATTCCGATGGCCTTGATTTGTCTGTGGGTAGCGGGCGCGTCAATGTGGACAGAGAGCGGCAATTGGATGGTGAAGTCCGCCGCTCTGTTTGGTGGTATCGGGCTCAGCATCACCACGTATCTCGGGGTGCATATCATGCTTGGGTCGGAGGAGTTGGACGTGGTATTAGGGATGGTGAAACGGAAACTCGGACGGGTGGCGCGCAAATTCGGAGCGAAATGACATGGCGCACGCGAGTACATTCAAGACGCCCTGGGGCTGGGTAAAGATCACGGCCTCTGAAAAGGGTGTAACCTCCATCGATTTGTCCGCTTCGGACCGCGCCGCTCGGGAGTCGCAAGCAGGAAACGATGCCGCTGCGTCCTTCGTCACGGAGGCGCAAGCGCAGCTCCTGGCTTATTTCGACGGCACACGTCGCGAATTTTCGCTTCCGGTGGATTGGTCGGCAGGCACGACGTTTCAGCGGAAGGTCTGGAAAGCGATCCGGCGGATTCCTTATGGCCGGGTGCGGTCCTATCAATGGGTTGCCATGCGTGTCGGAGGAAAGCAATATGCCAGGGCCGTGGGCATGGCGCTTGGGGCCAACCCGGTTCCCATCGTCGTACCGTGTCATCGCATCATCGCACAGGATGGCTCCTTGGGCGGGTTTTCATGCGGGTTGCCGATGAAGCGGCGGCTGTTGAGTTTGGAAGGCACATTGACGCAATTGCGCAATGCCCGATAGCCCAAAACGATGGTGGCGCAGATAAAATGAAGGCGGTTCTCCAGCGTGTCACACGGGCTTCGGTCGAGGTGGAAGGGCAGGTCGTCGGTCGCATTGGCCTCGGACTTCTCGTCTTGTTGGGCGTGGCCAAAGGCGATGACGAGCGCGATCTCTCCTATCTTGTGGAGAAGGTGCAAACCTTGCGGATGTTTAGCGACGATCAGGGCAAGATGAACCGCTCGCTGCGTGATGTCGGCGGAGCGCTCTTGGTCGTCTCGCAATTTACACTGTTGGGTGATACCGCGAAGGGACGACGGCCGGGGTTTGACCTAGCTGCTCCGCCGGAGGCCGCACGGGCATTGTATGAGGAGGCTGTCAGGAGACTACGTCACGAGGGATTGAAGGTGGAGACCGGCCTCTTCGGGGCGCACATGCAGGTGGAACTACTCAATGACGGACCGGTGACGTTTGTTGTGGATAGCCGACGGCTGGGAGAAAACCCGGATCTCAAGTCTTGATCAGCGATGCCGATAAGGAGTCAGAGAGAAAGTCCCCAGGGATTGAGCATGGTCTGCTATACTACTGTCACAGGGCAAGGATTGCCCGGGAGGTCGAGATGGGAAGTCCCGTGTCTCGCAGCCATCCGCTCCGGCAGCTCTTCGGAGCATTGACGGAGAAAAGTTTCACCGAACACCTCGGGTGGCCCGATCTGAACGTCACCGAGTACGTCTCCAACCTGCTCGTCGAATTCGCGCACACCGATCAACTCTATAAAATCCGGAATACCCAGGGCTGCCCGATCGATTCGGTCGTCGAGATGTTGTTCGAGTCCGAGGTCTTATTGGAGGCGCAGTCGTTCGAGCGGGAGCGTGAGGTGCACCGGCATATCGGCGACTTTACCCTCTTTATGACCGGCCTGTTTCCGGAATATCTCCGCCGCCTCAAGAGAGTGGGCCAAATTTATCACAAGGATTTTCTGGTCGATTACGTCAAAACCGGGAAGCGGTCTTATGGCCTGGTGGCCGAATTCGGTCATTACGATCCCGAGCAGGATACCCCCTTGTTCCGCAAGCTATCGGAGAACTTTGAGCTCTGTGTGACCGGACTGGGATTTGTCCGGTCTGACTTGGACCGTATGCAAGATCCTGCCTGCCGTCGCGTGAAAGATCTGCTGCTCAATTGAAACGCCTACGACCGGTTCTCCTCATTCACGGGGGCGCGGGACGCCGCGCCATGACCGACGCCCAACATGCCTGCGTTGAGGCTGCCTTGGCCGAGGGGCATCGTCTGCTCATGGACGGGAGACCTTCATTATCGGTGGTCGAGGAAGCGATCCGCCGCCTGGAAGACTCCGGCCTGTTTAACGCAGGGCGCGGGTCCAACCATCAACTCGACGGCGTGTGCCGGATGGATGCCTCAATCATGGAGGGTCACGAACTTCGAGCCGGAGCCGTGGCGTCCATCGAGGGCATCATTCACCCCGTCACCGCCGCCAGGCTCGTCATGGAAAAAACCGCGCATGTGCTGCTCGTCGGGAAGTCAGCCACACGTTTTGCCGACTATTTTGGATTGGAGCGCGCTCCGCGTCCGAGGCGAAGCCTGGCGGCCCACCCCAAACAACTGAGATCAGCGGCCGGAGTGAGCCGCACGGTGCGTCTGCACCGTGCGATCATGACCAGCGGCCGCCTGCGAGCCAGGAGTCTGGGAAAAGAAACGGTCGGAGCGGTGGCCTTGGATTTGACGGGAACCGTGGCGGCCGGCGCATCGACCGGGGGTGTCGATGTGATGTTGCCCGGTCGCGTCGGCGATACGCCGCTGATTGGTTGCGGGGTCTATGCCGACAATGACGCGGGAGCCGTGTCCATGACCGGATTGGGGGAGAGCATCATTCGGGTCGCGGTCGCGAAAGAAATTGCGGATGGGTTGGCGAACGGCCTCAGTCCGGTCGCGGCGGCCAACCGGGTGCTGCGAAAAGTCGTTGAGCGTGTTCAGGGCGCTGCCGGCGTCTTGGTCCTCTTGCCGGATGGCCGGTGCACGATTCGCCACAGCACCCCGCATATGATCGCCGGGATTGTCGGTCCGGATGGACGCGCCATTGTGCGCGACCGGTTTGCCTAGCGCTGTCAGTGGCTGATAGAGTGACACGAGGTCTCAGCCTATGCCGGCGCTTTTTCATCTTGCCTTTCCCGTCCACGATTTGGCGGCTGCCAAACAATTCTACGCTGAGGGGCTCGGTTGTGTCCTGGGCCGGGAATCTTCTACGGCCGTGACCTTCGGTCTTGCCGGGCATCAACTCGTTGCCCACCTTTCTGAGGACGACATCGATCGGCAGAAGGGTATTTATCCCCGCCATTTCGGGCTTGTCTTGACGCGGGAGGAAGAATGGCAGGCGCTGGCCGATCGTGCGCAGGCCCATCATCTCGTGTTTTATCAGCAGCCACGCCGACGATTCCCCGGCACACGGATCGAACATCGCACGTTTTTCCTGGAAGACCCGTCAGGCAATCTGCTCGAATTTAAATATTACGTACACGAGTCGGCGATTTTCGGCGAGCGGGACTACTCCTCAGTCGGCGAATCCACGTAGTGCAGGAGTCGTGTGTGGTGAGTGATCACTACTCCACTGGAACCACTTCGAGGCTCTCCGGAGGGAGTCGGTTAATCGAGGCCGCTTTCCGGCCGTTCCCTTTCTCCAGCCAGCGGACGATGTGCCGTTGCCGTCGAGTGAGATAGGCGGTGTGCCGAATCGGGTCATAACGACGCGGGGAAGGAAGAATCGCAGCTAGCAGGGCCGCCTCCTCGATGGTGAGATCTTCCGCCGACTTCCCGAAATGGTGCCGCGCCGCCGCTTCTGCTCCAAAGACGCCCTGCCCCCATTCGGCGACATTCAAGTACAGTTCGAGAATCTGCTTCTTCGTCAAATGGTGCTCCAGGGAACGAGTGATCAAGGCTTCCCGGGCTTTGCGCAACAGGGAGCGTTCGGAAGAGAGGTACAGATTTTTTGCCAGCTGTTGAGTGATGGTACTACCCCCGCGTTTGAATTCGCCGACCTCCAGATTATAGAGCGCCGCCTCCTTGATGCCTTCCCAGTCGAACCCTTCATGAGCGAAGAACGAGGCGTCTTCAGCGGCGACGACCGCACGCTGGAGCGCGGGTGCGATGCGGGAGAGGGGTACCCAGGCGAATTTGATGTGCAGCGGATGGCCTTGTTCCTTGGCCTGAGCCCGCCGGGCTTCCATAACCGCCGTTTCGGTGGGGTGGTGTTTCGCGAGGCGCTCGACGTCGGGCAGTGTGGCCAACCAGTACAACGCCAAGGCGGCCGCGGGCAAACCGATCAGCACGGTCATCCACAACAGTATCCGGCCGAACCGACTGCCTGTTGACTTGCTCATTCCCTACACTCTATCTATGAGCGTACGAGATGGCTCACCTGTTCGCCTGTGGGTCCAAGGGTGCCGCGCATCCCGCATTGCGTCCGTTGCGATCATTATGAAACTCCTCAGCGCCGAGTTTATCAAAAGTTCCGTGTCCCCAGAACAGTTTCCTGCCGACCACTTGCCAGAAATTGCCTTCGTGGGACGATCGAATGTCGGCAAGTCGTCGCTGATCAATTCGCTTCTGCATCGGAAGAAATTGGCCAAGGTCAGCAAGACGCCGGGAAAAACACGCGCCGTCAACTTTTTTACCGTTCGGACGTCTGACCAGAAACTCCCGCTCTTATCACTCGTCGATCTGCCGGGATATGGCTATGCCAAGGTCTCCAAAACGATGCGCGCCCAATGGGGGCCGATGATCGAACAGTATCTGGAGCAGCGGCAATCGCTCGGCGCCGTGGTGTTGCTGATCGAGTCGCGCGTCTGGATGCCGCAAGATGTCATGACGATCCAGTGGGTACAGTCGCTTGGCTGCGGCCTTATTGTCGTGCTGACGAAAGCCGATAAGTTGCGGCAGAGCGAGCGAAAGCCGACCCTGAGCGAAGTGCGCATCGCCTGCGGATTGCCGGCGGAGGTGCCGGTCCTTCTGTATTCGGCCGAAACCCATGAGGGACGGGACGCGTTATGGGGCGAGATTCGCGCGCAGTTTAAAACTTGATCTCGATGTAGGCCTTGTTTTTCAGATCGGCCATCCAGATCTGGTATTGATCTTCGGTCTTCTGCTGAAACACGAGGGACTGGATTTCCGCCTTCACTTGCTGGAAAGGGCGAAACTGGCGCGGCTTTTTGTCGTCGACGCGCACGATATGCAGCCCCTCCGCCGTTTCGACGATGCCCGTGACCTGCCCCACCGGCACTGAGGCCAGTGCCTGCTCCAACGCCGGAATCAGTTCTCCCTGCCGGACCAGTCCTAAGCGTCCACCGCGCGAGGCGTCCGCTCCATCGGAGAAACGCAGCGCCAGATCCTCAAAAGGTTCGCCTTGCTTGAGCGTCGCCAGGAGGGCTTCGGCCCGTCCGTGCGCGACGGAGAGGCCGTCCGGTGTCCGCGGTTTGATGAGAATTTGGCTCAACTGGTACTCCTCGGGATAGGCAAACCGATCCTGGTGCTCCTCGTAGTACCGCTTCATTTCCGAATCGGCGACCATAATCAGGCCGCGGACTTCCCGGTCGACGACACGCATCAACGTCAACTGCTCGCGTATGCTCCTGGCGGTGTTGGGATCGGCGGTGTTGAGGCTTTCGCCCTGCTTCTTCATTTCCTGCACTGCCTGCGTGACTTCCTGGTCGGACACTTCCACGCCCTTGTTCTTCGCGGCTTGGAGTTGCAACTTGCGCTCGATCATCTTTGTGACGGCCATCGCCTCCGCGGTCTTGAGACGACGTTCGAGATCCTCGCCGCTGTACAACTTGCGAAGGCGTTCCTGATCGGGAAGCAAATCGCGCTTGAGCTCAGAAAGCATGATCAGGTCGGTATTCACGACGGCGACGATGCGGTCCTCTAGCTTGGCGGCGTCGACGGGACCGGCAGGGAGAAAGCCCATCCAGAGGCACAGGCAGGCGACGCCCATGGCTCGTCGGCGGATGGAGTCAAGAGCGTATGGTCTCACGGCGCGGGCACAATGAGAAAGAAAAGACAATCGGGCGTTCATCACGGTAAGGGGATTGTACACAATCGAGACTTCAGAAAGGGAGCGATCTTGCGATGAAAACGATGGAGGTGTGAAGCCGGAACGCGGGCAGGAATCGGCTGCGGAGGGGGTTAGGGACGTCCTGGTTCATCGGTCACATAACGGGCCGCATCAGCCATGCGAATCGTCGCGCCGGTGCGGAGTTCGGCGAACACGTCGTCCAGTCGCTTCCGTCGCTTTTCGGCCAGCAGCTCTTGGCGCAGGCGTTCGCGGGTGGCCTGGTCGGCCTGTAAAATTTCCGGCTCGAGGGGGCTGACTTTCATCAGATAGTACCCCTTGTCGGTCTTGATCGGGTCGCTGACGAAGCCGGGATGCAATGAAGGAATCAATGCGTCCAGTTCCGGCTCCAGCAGGCCTTTTCGATACGGGCCCAGGTCGCCGCCCTTGGCGCGGCTGCGCTCGTCGATCGAATAGCGCAGGGCGAAGCGGGTGAAGTTTCCACCGGCTTCCACCTGGCGCTTGAGATCCTTGGCCGCATAGACATTGGGTAACAGCATGACCGAGACCTGCACCTTGGGATTCGCCAGAAGCTGGTTAGCATGTCGTTCGAGATACGCATCCAGCTCTTCTTTGGACACTTCGACCTTGGTCTTGATCCGGTCTTTGAGGAGTTCATCCAGAATCAGTTGTTCGCGGTACCGCAGGGTTTTCTCGCGGATGTCATCCGATTGATCGATCCCCTGTTTGCGCGCTTCCTGCATCAGCAACTCGCGCATAATCAATTCATCAAGGAAGCGGCGTTTGCCGCCTTCTTTTTCATATCGGGCGCGGGTCGCCTGGGAGAGTTCTTCCCACCGGATATCGAACTCAGCTTGGGTGATGGAGCGGCCGTTGATCATGGCGATCACCGGTTCCTCCTGCGGAGGTTCGGTGCAGCCGGCCAGCGAGGCCAGTGCACACAACCCCAGCGCAGCGCCGGTCAGTCGTGCTCGCCAGTCGGATATGTCTGGTGTCTGCGGTCGCGTCATGCGGTCGGGGCGGAGCATCCTCTGGGAAGATCAGGTAGAGCCGGTCCGTGGCTCTTGATTGTTGGTACCACAGACGTGAAGGGTTTGCAAGGTTGCGTTGAGTTCTGGAAAGACCAAACTCCAGTCGTCATGCGGCATCTGGAGTTCAAATGACAAGGGCGAGAGAAAGCGCAGCCGTTTTTTGTAGCGATCCATGAGGGCCTGCACGGCGGTTTCCGAGACTTTCGCCTTGGGGTCGAACGTGATGACCACCGCGTGCGTCTGCTCGACAACCGAGCTCAACCGGAGTTGTTTGGCCAATAAACGAATCTGCATCAGTTCGAATAATCGCTCGACGGGATCCGGCGGCGGTCCATACCGGTCTTCAATTTCGCCATGCATGAGCGCGAGGTCCCCGAGTTGCCCGCAGGAGGACAGCCGCTTGTACAACGACAGGCGTTGGTGGCTGTCGACCACGTAGTCTTCTGAAATGTAGGCCGAGACGCTCAGACGCAGCTCAGGGTCCGGCTCTTCCTCCACGACCTGACCTCTCAGGCGCTGGA
>WBZQ01000530.1_pt1 | contig 30048 bp, 23 predicted proteins | sample 5204251 | NCBI WGS metagenome assembly WBZQ01 (sample SAMN12412402, study PRJNA552823) | activated sludge metagenome | isolation source: activated sludge from nitrification reactor of wastewater treatment plant... | place: USA: Virginia | collected 2017-09 | reverse complement strand
GTGGGGGCCGCCGACACAAGTAGCTGTATTCACCCGAATTGACTGTGGAGACAAGCAATGACGACCATCGAGATACCGCAGCTGTGCCTGGTGGTGCTTGTCGGCGTCACCGGCTCGGGTAAATCGTCGTTCGCGCGCACGCACTTCCGGGACACCGAGGTACTGTCCTCGGATGCGTTCCGGGCGCTGGTGTCCGACGACCAGACCGACCAGGACGCCACCGTCGACGCGTTCGACGCTCTGCACGATATCGCCGGGCGGCGACTGCGTCGTGGCCTGCTGACCGTCGTCGACGCCACCTCACTGCGGCCCGAGGACCGGAAGGGGCTGCTGGATCTGGCGAAGGAGCACGACGTCTTCGCCGTGGCCGTCGTGCTCGATGTGCCGCTCGCCGAGCTCAAGCGCCGCGCTGAGGGCCGCGCGGGCATCGACGCAGCTGTTGTTGTGCGGCAGCACAAACTGCTCAAACAGCATGGCCGGAATCTGCGTAAGGCGGGGTTCCGGTTCGTGCATGTCCTCGACGGTGTCGAGACGATCGATGCTGCCCGGATCACCCGGACACGGTTGTTCAGCGACGTCGGCGATGTACACGGCCCGTTCGACCTCATCGGTGATATTCACGGTTGCCGCGCCGAACTCGACACCTTGCTGGGGCGTCTCGGCTGGGTGGGCAACACCCATCCGGACGGCCGGAAACTGATCTTCGTCGGCGATCTCGTCGACCGTGGCCCGGACACCCCGGGAGTGTTGCGTCGGGTGATGGGTCTGGTGGCAGCCGGTAACGCGTGGTGTGTGCGCGGCAACCACGAGGAGAAACTGCTCAAGACGCTGCAACGACGCCGTGGCTCCGGCCGTCCGGGTGAGGCTCCCGCCTTGACCCACGGACTCGCCGAGTCGGTGGCGCAATTGGAGGCCCAGTCGCCGGAGTTCGTCGACGAGGCCATCGCATTCCTCGATTCGCTGGTCTCGCACTACGTGTTCGATGACGGGAAACTGGTTGTGGCGCACGCCGGTCTGGCACAGCGCTACCACAACCGGTCGTCCGGGCAGGTCCGGAACCTGGCGATGTACGGCGAGACGACGGGGGAGAAGGACCGCTGGGGTTACCCGGTGCGCGGCGACTGGGCGCGGGACTACCGCGGCGCGGCGCGAGTCGTCTACGGGCACACCCCCGTCACCGACGTCGGGTGGGTCAACAACACCCTGTGCATCGACACCGGTTGCGTGTTCGGAGGCCGGCTGACGGCACTGCGGTATCCGGAACTGGAGACCGTCGACGTGCCGGCCGAGACGGTGCACTGGCCTGGCGGACGGCCGATGGGATACGGCGACACCGACATCGACGTGCTGATGCGTACCGAACTGCGTCTCGATGACGTCACCGGAAAGCGGGTTATACGCACCAGATTCGGTCCGGCGGTGACTGTGCGGGAGGAGTTTTCGGCGTCGGCGCTGGAGGTCATGTCGCGCTTCGCCATCGACCCCCGCTGGGTGCGCTACCTGCCGCCGACGATGAGTCCCGTCGGGTCGGCCCGCGATGACCTTTTGGAGGATCCGCGCGCCGCGTTCGAGTTCTACGCCGAACTCGGCGTCGGGGAGGTGATCTGCGAGCAGAAGCACATGGGGTCGCGGGCGGTCCTGGTTCTCACTCGTGGTGACGCCGCCCGGCGGGTGTTCGGGGTGAGCGACGGTACCCGGGGCGCCCTGTACACGCGCACCGGCCGCCCGTTCTTCGATGCCGCCACGACGGACAGCATCGTCTCACGGGCCCTTGACGCCGCACACGGCGTGCTCGACGGCCTGGGAAGTGACTGGCTGATCCTCGACGCCGAACTTCTCCCATGGAACATCAAGGGTGAGAGGCTGATCCGTGAGCAGTTCGCCGAGGTCGCGGCGGCGGGGGGGTCGGAGGCCGACGTGCTGGCCACGGAACTGGCGCGCGCGACCGCACGCGGTCTGGACCTCGGCGCGCTCTCCGATCGGTGCGAGCGCGATCGTCGGAATCGGGCGGCCTTCACCGCCGCGTATAGCCGGTACGTCGATGCCGACGCCGGTATCGACGATGTGCGGATCGCCCCGTTCGAGGTACTGGCGGCCGGAAGCACCGACGGCGGCACGACATTCGCGAACCGCCCGCACACCTGGCATCTCGATACCGCTGACGGCCTCGCCCTCGCCGGGCCCGGCATCTTCGCGTCCACACAGCGACTGCTGGTATCGACGGGCGAGGCGTCATCGTGTGCCGAAGGCATCCGCTGGTGGGAGGACCTCACCACCGCCGGCGGGGAAGGGATGGTGGTCAAACCCGCCGGCAACCTGACGCGCGACGACAAGCACCGTCTCATCCCGCCGGGTGTGAAGGTGCGCGGCCCCGAGTACCTGCGCATCATCTACAGCCAGTCCTACCGTGATGACCTCGCCCGCCTGCGCAAGCGGGACCTGAGACACAAACGGTCGATGGCGATGCGTGAGTACCAGCTCGGCCGCGAAGCCCTCGCCCGCCACATCGACGGCGCCCCGCTCTGGCAGATCCACGAGGCCGTCTTCGCCGTCCTCGCCCTCGAGTCCGAGCCTGTCGATTCACGCCTCTAGCAGCCGATTTGCGTTCTGCCGTCCCACCCCCGTAGTCTTCTTCAAGTCAACGCGGGGTGGAGCAGCTCGGTAGCTCGCTGGGCTCATAACCCAGAGGTCGCAGGTTCAAATCCTGTCCCCGCTACCACGCACCGGCCCTGACCGATCTTCGGTCAGGGCCGGTTTGCATTCCGTAGTATCGAATCAAATTATGATGACGCTCGTACTAGCTGTAGCTACCATACCATTTGGGATGGTATGATGAGTGCTGGCCAAAATGTTCAGGGGGGCAGGTGAGTATTCGATTAGGTGGCCTGTCGATGGATGTGGTGAAAGGATGCCGGTTGAGGCGTTGACCCGCTCCAGTGGGCGGGTTCTATCGGATAACGCTATTGCAGATATTTAGTTATTCGAAACCGTACGCATGGTGTCATGCGTAGCTGCTGGGATCGCGCGACATGGCATTGATTCGCACGCGTCGAGATAAACTTAGCTAGCATGAAATGCAAGGGGAGTAATGAAGATTCGTCCTACGTATTTACTGGTTGGTATTGGAGTTGCCGTACTGTTAGTGGGAGGCACGGGGATTACTGTTAGTGGTATAGGTTCTGAATCGGAGGCAAAGCCTGCCATGTTAGATCTAGAATCAGCGGCTTTGGCTCTTCCGCAACCGCTGGACTCATCTACCCCACAATCAAATGAATCGAAGTCAACCTCATTGTCAGGTCCGATTCTCATGACTGCATCCGGCTCTAAGCGGTGTGGCACCTATACCTATTCGTCAACAGGAACTGTTGGAACTGTCGTCGCACGGGGTGATGTGTCGTGTAAGACTGCGCGATCAGTATTACATGGATATTTTTCGCTGCCCGATAGTGCCCTTGGTGGTAACGCGCAGCATGGCGATGTGGGAGTTTGGCATTGTTCGTCACCTACTGCTGGTACGAGTCAGATGACCGGGGTGGGAACTCAGTGCACCAGGCCTAACGGTGATCAGATAGTTATTCGCGTCCACTAGCCTCAAAATTTCGTGAGGTTGCTGTTGTCTGTTGAGTGGGCCCAGGTGGTGGTCTGAGGACCGAATTCTGGGCCGGGGCCGTGACGGTGTGCCCGAGCGTCGGTGGGCGTCGGGGTTCACGGCCCCGAAAAGTGCTGTCCTTCCTGGTGGTTGGTTATGGTCGGCGGCAGTGTCAGCCGGGGTTGGGAAGTTCTGTCAGGGTATGCATCCCGTTCAGGAGTAGTTGTAAGTGTGGTGCGGCGGCGAGTTTGAGGCGTCGTCTTCGGGCATGTCGGGTCAGTCGTGCTGCGATCGAAAACAGTCGTAGCCGTAGCGCTTTGGGTTCCCAACGGCGGGCCGGGCTTCCGGTGAGGGCGAGCATCTGGGTCCAGGCCAACAGCTCGCAGGCCAGTTCGACGATGGTGCACCAGATGCGGTTCTGGTCGAACCCGTGCAGTGGCAGGTTACGCAGACCGCAGTCTTTGGCAGAGCGGATGCGGTCCTCGCAACGGGCCCTACGTCGATGACGCAACTCCAGGGCGGCCAGTTGCCCACCACGGGTATTGGTCGCGAACGCTGTCAGCCGCAGCCCGTCGCGGTCGGTGAACCGCAACTGTGCGCCGGGGTGCGGGCGCTCCTTACGCACGATGACCCGCATACCGGCAGGCCAGGACGATAGATCGAGCATCCCGGTCAGCTCAGCGACCCACGCCCCCTCGCGTTCGGTCCCGTCAGGGTCGTAGGCGCGAGTCCACGCCTGCGGGAGCAGCCGGTCGATCGCCTGGGCGGCGATAGTTGAGAGTCCGAAACCGACCGAGTACCCCAGTCCGTGGTCGGTGAGGTAGTTCAGGAACTCGTGGGTGCCACCGGCCGAGTCGGTACGGATCAGCACCGTCCGGGCTGGTGTACGTATCTGGGTCAGGACCTGTTCGGTGACCGCGATGTGGTCGGCGGCGGTGTTGGCTCCGGCGTTGCCGGGGCGCAGCATGATCGCACCGGCTCACCGGTCCCGCCGGGCCTGTGATCTACGAACGCGCACAGTGGGTGAAATCCGAACCCCCGCTTATAGGTTGGCGCAGCTGACTGTTTCTCCGAATGTGCGGTCAGCAGACTCGCATCCAGATCCACGACCACCAGCCCACCCTCATCGCAATGCGCATCGGGGGCCCCGGACCCGGCCGCCTGCCATGCGTTCGCGCGGGAGTGGGCGCGGGCGGTGTTGATCGCCGCCACAGCGGGCCCCGCATCAGCGGCCAGGCTGGAGATCAATCGTGAGACCGTCGGATCGGAGGCCACCGGCCCGAACACATCCCGATCACCACGTAACTGCGCGATGTCGGCCAGGCAGTCCCCGCCGATCGCGACCGACACTGCCAGATCGAACACGATCTTGCCTGGGTCATGGATGGCAAGGGGTTTACGCCACGGCGACAACGCCCGCGATAGCTCATCGAGCAGGCCGGTCTTCTCCCCGGCCCGCAGCAACAACGCTGTCCCCGCATGCGACACGATCCCGGTTCCGCCGCCCTCTACAGACAGCGACGGGTACTTCGACGTAGACTTACTCACCAGATTGGTGCTCCTCGAACCGGGCGTATTCGGACTGTGGTAAGTCGAATTATCCCAGGTCAGGGCACCAATCTTCGTATGACACGCAATCAGCGTGAAAGGCTGAAACTAGTTTGTAATCTTCCTCCCGGGACCAGGGCTGCACTCAAGGTACGATCAGATTTGCACCATCGGTCGGTTGAGGCCGAGGTGCGTGAGATCCTGTCCCGTGAATTGGAACGTGAGCCGGTGGCGCTTGTAGATCTGCTTACCGGTGACGTAGGTTCCGATGTCGACTTCTAGCCTGAGCGACTCGGCCTGAAAGTTTGCCCCGCCGACGTGTGACGGGTCGGAAGCAGTATGTCCCTCAACACCAATGTCGTATCGACACTCCGGGCGCGTGGACGTAGCCGCGCCGTCGAGACTTGGGTGGCTTTCGTGACGGCAACGACGATCGCTAGATTGAGCGAGGTGTCGTGGCAAAGGAACGAACCGATCTGCACAGGGGGGTGGTTCTGCGTCGCAGGTTCGAGGACCGCATTCGATATGCTTTCGGAGGCCGTGGTCTTGCGTTTGATCTGTCGGCAGCCTGTGTCCTCGCCACCTATTGAGTGCCCGAACACGTCCCGCTCGATGACGCACTCATCGGTACTGTGGCCCAAGCGACGGGGCGGACGGTCGTGACGCGAAGCGAACGGCACTTCGAGCCACTCGGAGTGCCGTTCATCAATCCGTGGTCTGCGGGTTCGTAGTTCGGCATCGCGACGGTAGTGTGCGGCGGCGGTTCTGTGGGGGACCACGGGACTGGCCGCGGCGTACGCGCCGACGGTCAATCCGCTGGTGATCGGGGCGGTCGTGATGGGCGGGTGCGGGCTACTTCAGGCGGTCGTCGATGCCGAGGTATTGCGGTCGCATCGGGATACGTTGCGGCGCAGCGTCGGTGTCGTCGCGTTCGGTGCGGTGTGTGTCGCGATCTATCCGCTGGCGTTCTATACGTCGATGCGGGTGGGTGGGGTTGCGCTGGGGACGGTGTGGTGTTGTTGGCGTCGGTGCCGGCGGGTGTCGCGTTGGGGTTGGTCGCCGGAGCGACCTATGCCGGATACTCGTGGGCGTTGCGGCGCGTCATCAACCGGCGCATACCGCGCGGGGCCGCTGCCGGCGCGGTTCTCGGTGCGGGTGGGATGTTGCTCGCACCGATCGCCGGCGTCGGACTTGTTCTCACGGAAAGCACTCCCGCAGACGCGTGGCTGGTGCTCGCGTATCTGTCGCTGGTGCCGATGTTCGTCGGCTATGTGCTGTTCAGTCGTGGGCTGGCAGGGATCGATGCCACCACAGCCACCACCGTCACCCTCGTCGAACCCGCTGTCGCAACTGTGTTGGCCGTGCTGATCCTGGGTGAGCATCTCGGCGCGATCGGTTGGTCCGGGATGGCGCTTCTCGGTGCCGCGTTGCTGATTCTCGTCGCGCCGAAACTCCGACAGTGAGCGGTCGTGGTTGTGCCGGGAGGTGATCCCGGCACAACCACGCACCCGCTACCAGCCCCAGTGCCGGCGCTGGGCGTCGACGGCCCACTCGCCGATCCTGTTCGCGTCGGCGAACTCGGGGAGCGGTGACCGATTGTCGTCGAGCAGAGCACGTACCTGCGACTCCAGGTCGGTGATCTGGGCCGACACCTCCTCGCGTGGCACCTCACCGCGCTTGACCGACAGCACCCGTTCGCGCTGGTCGTCGGGCATCGGCAGGGTGAGATGACCCGAGCCGGCCAACTCGTGACCCTGATACGCCAGCCGTAGCGCGTGCGAACCGTACTTCACATCCCAGCCGTATTGCGCGATCAACTCGGGCCGGTTCGGCACGTTGCGTTTGGACTGCCCGAGCATCCGCTCATGCTGCGAATGCATGTAGCCGAGGAAGCGCTCGGCGGCCGCCCTCGACAGGAACGACGAACGCAACGAACGCAGTTCCTCGCCGAGTGGCGTCACCAGAACAACCGACTCCGCAGGTGCGAACAGCGGCAGCAGTGCCGTCGGATTGCCCTTGATCGCCAGGCGCAGGTACTTGCGCAGCGAATACAACACCAGATCGGTGTCACCGTGTCCGCTGCGCACGCCCTCCGGCTGCGTCCGCCAGACATAGTCCTGACGGTGCTCGACGACGCCCAGCACATACTCGGGCGGCTCGACGTATACACCCATCTCGTCGTGGTCGTCGGTGCCGGGGATAGCGATGCCGTGCACACCGCTGCCCACCACCGAACGCAGGATCTCGTTCGGCAGGGCGACGGCGGGGTCGCCGTATTCGACATTCGGACGCAGTTCAGACAGGTCCATCGGATTGCTCCTTCCGGAGGTGGTCACAGGGAAATGGTGGTGCGCCGGGCAGGACTCGAACCTGCGATGCTCGAAAGCCACGGATTTACAGTCCGCTGGAATAGCCGCTATCCGACCGACGCGTGATGATAAAGCCCGGGGCTGATCTGCCATGACGGCACCAGGCCCCGATGGAAACCCGAACGGGTTCTAGGCGTGGATGATCCGCGAACCGGGATACGGGAAACAACGGAGCGCAACAGTGCAGGCGTTGATGGTCATGGTCCCCCTTCGGTCGCAGTGGCAGTAGATTCAGAGGCTAGACGACGACCCCGACGAACGCCACAGCTATTCTTCGAAGGGCGGTATCGGGGTCGTGCGTCGTCAATCGGTGGTCTTATCGGCGTACACCCGTGCGATCAGCTCACTCAGAGCCGCCGAATCGACGTCGGCGAGCTTGTTCAGGTAGATGCAGCCCTTGCCGATGGTGTATTTGCCGATCGCGTCGAGTTGCGGGGTGAGGCTTCCGGCGTCACTCGTGATGTACAGCGAGATCTTGGTCTTGCGGGGGCTGAACGCCAAGAGTGGCCATGCCGATTCGCCGGAATCATCGACACCGAAACCGATGATTGCACTACCCCACATCACCGCCGGTTCACCGGTGATCTCGTTCATTGTCGCGATCAGCGCACGCGATTCGGTCCGGCGTTGCTCACCGACAGTCGACAGAAAGTCATCGACCGAGGCCTCGGGATCTGCGACGGTCCTGCGGTTGCCCATGACGGGCAGCGTACGCGCAGTGAGCGGAATTGAGTAACGTTACGCATATCCTGACCTGGGCGGACGGCTTAGCGTCTATCCATGTCACAAGGCAAAGACGTTCCCCAGTCCGCGACCACCTCGGCCTTCCAGATCCAGGCGGTCATCGCATTCGCCGTCAGCCTGAGCGCGTCGGTCATCGGTGTATGGAATCTGCCGCTCGACTCGTGGCAGCGCGGCTTCTTCGGCGTCACCCTGCTGTTCCTGGTGTCGAGTACGTTCACCCTCGCGAAGGTGGTGCGTGACCGGCAGGAGCAGACGACGATCCGGTCCCGTCTCGACGAGGCGCGCGTGGAGAAGCTGATCGCCGAACACGATCCGTTCAAGGGCGTCGCCTGACCCTTACAGGACGGAGAAGCCGGTCGGGAGGGCGCTGCGTCCGGTAAACGCGAACAGCACACAGGGGCCATCCCCGCGGCGCACCGCCAACGACGTTGCCAGCTCGAGGGTCCTTCGTAGCGCCGGCTCCGGCGGATCTGCCGGAAGACCGGCGGCCGCGCAGATGTCGAGACCATGGACCACCAGCTCGAACGTGCGGGTCGGCAGATAGTTGCGCAGCCACATGCCGCCGGCGATGGTCCGGATCAGCGCATCGGGGTGACCGGTCAGTAGTTTCGGGACCCTGTCGGCGATGTCGGCGAAGGCAGCCGCGGGATCGTCACCGAGAGCGACCCCCGCATCGATACCGCGTTGCAGTACCGCGGCCTCGTCAGCGGCGACCATCTGGGCGGCCGCCTCGTAGTACGCCTCGGCGCGGTCGGCCGACTCCGATTCCGCCGGAATGGTGATGTACTGCTCGACGGTCAGTAGTGCGCGGCTGGTATGGCCGACCAGGGCACGCATATCCCAGTCACCCAGGCCCGGCACGTCCCACCGGGTGATGGAGCCGATGCGGTCCGCAGCCCATCCCGCGGCGACCGTGAACGCCGCGGCCTCGTCCTCCAGCACGGTCATGGGGCATGACGTTACGCCCGCTCCGTGCGCCGTGCAGTCCGGCGGATCCGATCGGAGGCCGACAGCAGGTGAATCTGTTGATCGTTCGTATTCAGGAAGCTGAACCCGACTCACGGTTCGGTGTGAACGGGCATGCCGCACTGGACATTCTGTACACCTCCCGTACGGACATTTGGCCGGTACGGCACTTGACTCAACATATGGCGCGAGCCGGGTTGATCTCTTCAAAGAACCCGGTTTCCGATACAAAAGCGGATCTTTACCAATCGCATGAACCGACATTCACGTTGAGTTGAGGAAGTATTCATTTTGCACTGCGACGTGGTTCACACTGTGGTACTCCTAGGGCACCGACCAGCGGATCTTGCTGGAATAGCAGAGTCGAGGTGATTCTAGTGAGTGGTGCGTCCCCCGAACTGGCGAAGGCGCTCAGCCAACGCCAGTTGACGATGATCGCGATCGGCGGTGTCATCGGTGCCGGCCTCTTCGTGGGATCCGGTGTGGTCATCAAGGATACCGGTCCGGGCACATTCATAACCTATGGCCTGGCAGGCGTTCTGATCATCATGGTGATGCGGATGCTCGCCGAGATGGCGGTGGCCAATCCGGCCACCGGATCATTCGCCGACTACGCCCGGCAATCACTGGGCGACTGGGCCGGCTTCTCTGTGGGCTGGCTGTATTGGTATTTCTGGGTGATCGTCGTGGGTTTCGAGGCGATCGCCGGGGCCAAGATCATCGAATACTGGTACGACGGAATCCCCCTGTGGATCACCGCTCTTGTTCTTCTCATTCTCATGACCGCGACCAATTTGTTCTCGGTGTCCTCGTTCGGTGAGTTCGAGTTCTGGTTTGCCGGCATCAAGGTCGCGGCGATCATCGCCTTTCTTGTTCTCGGCACGATTTATGTGATCGGCCTCTGGCCAGACAAAGAGCTGGATTTCTCCAATCTCACCGCGCACGGCGGCTTCTTCCCGAACGGCATCAGTGCGGTGACCGTGGGCGTCGTCACGGTCATCTTCTCGATGGTCGGTGCCGAAGTCGCGACGATCGCCGCCGCGGAGTCGGAGGATCCCGAGCATGCCGTGGCCAAGGCGGCCAACTCGGTGATCGTGCGTATCGCGGTGTTCTTCGTCGGCTCGGCATTCCTGCTGGTCACCATCCTCCCGTGGAACACGATGGGCGGTGAAGGCCACGACGCGTCCCCCTTCGTCGCGGCATTTGACGAGATGGGTATCCCAGGGGCGGAACACATCATGAACGCGGTGGTGCTCACCGCGGTGCTCAGCTGCCTGAACTCCGGCATGTACACGGCATCACGCATGCTGTTCGTTCTCGCCGCCCGACGAGAAGCTCCGGCGGCACTGGTCGAGGTGACCAAGCGCGGTGTGCCCGCGGCGGCCATCCTGAGTTCCTCGGTCATCGGATTTCTCTGCATCATCGCCGCATCCGTCGCCGAGGACACGATCTTCAGCTTCCTGCTGAACTCCTCCGGCGCGATCATTTTGTTCGTCTACCTGCTCATCTCGATCTCGCAACTGGTGCTGCGGTTCCGGAACGGTTCCGAGCACCTCACGGTCAAGATGTGGGGGTTCCCGGTGCTGTCGATTCTGACGGCGGTCGCGATTCTGGCGATCCTCCTTCAGATGGGCATCGAGTCGGGCAGCCGGTCCCAGCTGCTGCTGAGTTTGCTGTCGTGGGCGGTGGTGATTGTTCTCTTCTTCATCAACCGCGCCTACGTCAACAGACGTCCGGTCGCGCCCAAGATCGAGGCCGAGGCCCCGCCGGAGCGGGTACTGGTACTCGCCAACGAGACGGTTGATTCCGCTGCGCTGCTCGGTGAACTCGCCCGTATGGGTGCCGACCACCAGTGCGTCTTCCATGTCGTAGTACCGGCCAGCCCCGTCGAGACCGGAACAGCCGCCACCCACGGTCCACGGGATGTGTGGGCGGCGACCCTGAAGGCCGCGCAACAACGCCTCGACGTCACCCTGAACACGTTGCGGGAGGCGGGATTCACCGCCGACGGCGAGTTGGGGGAGAACCGGCCGCTACGGGCACTCGCCGCCGGTGTGGAGTCATTCAACCCCGACCAGATCGTGATCTCCACCAAGCCGCCGGAGGATTCGGTGTGGTTGCGGTTCGATGTGATCGACAGGGCCCGAGAGCAGTTCCAGATTCCGGTGACCAACGTCGTCGCCAAGCCCGTCGCTTCGGGGTCGGTATGACCATCGTCGTAGGTTTCTCGGCGAGTCGGCAGTCGCGGGCGCCGCTGAATCTGGCCGTGCAGATCGCGGCGTCGTCAGGCCATTCGATCGTGGCCGTCGCGGTGGTCGAGGACTCCGGCGCGCGAGCCGGGGATCCCTTCCAGCAGGAGTTCATCGATCACCTCACCGGACTCACCGAGGCCGCACTGCGCAGCGTGCTCGACGAAATGCCGGGAGGGGCCGGGATTCCGGCGATCGTGACCCCAGGGCCGTCGACGGCTGCGGGTCTCCTACAGGTGGCCTACGACCATGACGCCGCGCTGGTGGTGGTCGGGTCGTCGTCGTCGGGATTGATGGGGCGGCTGGCGCTGGGCAGCGTCACCGATCGCATCGTGCACACCGCGCGGATACCGGTCGCCATCGCCCCCCGTGGCTACGAACTGGAACCGGGCCGGATCACCCGGATCACCGCGGGATACGGTGGCGCCGCCGACGAGAGCGGCTTGATCGCCGCGACAGCCGAGCTGACCCGCCGGTGGTCGTTGCCGTTGCGCGTGGTGTCGTTCACCGTCCGGCCCCTGGCGGCATTCGCCGCCACGGCCACACCGGGCTCGGAGCAGGCGATGATCGATCGCTGGATCGACCAGACCCGCGATGCGGTGACCGCCGAACTCGCGGAGGTACGCACCCGGATCCATGTTCCCGACACCGAGGTCGTGGTGGGAACCGGACCCGATTGGGCGACGGCGATGGACAAGGTGACCTGGCGGCCCGGTGAGATCCTGGCGCTGGGATCGGGTGCCGCGGGTGTGGTGTCCCAGGTGTTCCCGGGCACAGTCGCCAACCGGATCCTGCGCAACAGTCCGGTGCCGGTGATCCTGATGCCGAAGACCTGACCGTACGGCTCTGAAACACAGCGGCCTCAACACAGGTGGGTGCCGTCCGACGTCGGACGGCACCCACCTGTGTTGTGTTGCTGTCAGTCGGCCGGAAGGTGTGATGCCGCCGCCTCGTCGAGGAACCAGACGGTTTCGGCGGTGCCGTGGGCTCCGGCGCACGGCCAGTCGGCGGGATCGGCGCCGCCATGGGCGGCGGCGACGGCCTCGGCCTTGTCGGCACCCGCGACCAGGAACCACACCGCTCGGCTGCGGTTGACCACCGGCAGCGTCAGCGTGATGCGGCGGGGCGGAGGCTTGGGGGAGTCAGTCACGGCCACAACGGTTTTCGATATTTCCGCGGTGGCTTCGGTGTGCGGGAAGAGGGAATTGATGTGGCCCTCACCGCCCATACCGAGCAAATGCAGGTCGAACTCGGGAGCCACCCCGCCGGTGGACAGCTCGGACAGAATCCGGGCGTAATCCTCGGCTGCGGCGTCGATATCGTCCCCGAACGGACCGTCCGATGCGGCCATCGCGTGCACCTTGGCCGGGTCGACCGGAACATGGGCGAGCAGCGCGTCACGGGCCTGACCCACGTTACGTTCGGGATCTTCATCGGGGACGAAACGATCATCGCCCCAATACAATTCGACGTTCGACCAGTCGATCTCACCGCTGTTGGCTGCCAGTGCGGCCAGGATCGCGATGCCATTGCTGCCGCCGGTGAGCACCACATGCGCGACACCGCGCTCACGTTGGGCGGCGGTCACGACGTCGACGAACCGCTGCGCCGCAGTGGACACCAGCTCCGACTTGTCATCGAAGACCAGCGTCTCCGTCATCGGCTCCAGGTGGGGATTGTCTGATGCGATCACGCCGAAACCCTTTCCACTGTCTCCACCTCGGCGGCACCGGCAAGTGCCATCTCGTAGATCTCGTCGGCGTCGAGCCTACGCAGTTCCTCGGCCAGACACATCGGCAGGTTCCGCCGGATCAACGCAATCCGGCCGTCGGGTTTACCGGGGGCGGTCAGCACGGCATTGCTGTTCTCGTCGATGGCCAGCACCGTCGGCCCGCCCTCCCGGTGCAGACGGACCTCGAAACTGCCGATGCTGCGGTGCGTGGGAACCCGCAGCGCCGCCCGCAGCCACCCTGCCAGCAGGTCGATGGCAGGGGAGTTGGTGGGCCCGCTCACCTCGACCGCGGTGATCGGCTCATGCGGGGGCCGATCGACAGCCGAGGCCAGAATGCCCCGCCACGGGGTGATCTGCGTCCAGGCGATGTCCGAATCACCGTCGGAGTAGCTCGACAGGCGGCGCGCGAGCACCGTGCCGCCGTCGGGGTCCTTGGTGGCGTCGAGGATACGGCGCTTGCCGAGTTTGCCCATCGGGTCGGCCGCCGGGTGCTCCGGAGCGGTGCCCGGCCACCACGTGACGACCGGAGTGTCCGGCAGCAGGAACGGAATGACCACCGAATGCGGGTGTGCTGCCAGCTCGCCGTGCAATGTCAGGACCACCACCTCGGAGGCACCGGCGTCACCACCGACCCGGATCTGTGCGTCGAGACGGGTCGGATCGTTCTCGTCGCCCCGCGACACCGCGATCACCCGGCTCGGATGCTCACGGCTGGCATCGATCGCCGCCGAGATTGCGCCCTCGGTGGGTTCGTTGCGTTCGGCGACCACCACCAGCGTCAGCACGCGGCCCAGGCTGATGGCGCCGCCGGACTCGCGGACCTCCACGATCCGTTTGGCCACCGCGCTGGTGGAGGTGTCCGGAAGATCGACGATCATCGTTACTCCTTACGGCCGGCGCCAGCTGCGACCGGTACGGGTCATCATCTCCTCGGCCGATGCCGGACCCCACGTACCGGACTCGTAGGTATCCGGCTTACCGTCGGCGGCCCAGTGGTCGAGTACGGGATCGAGGATCTGCCACGACAATTCGACTTCCTCGTTCACCGGGAACAGCGACGGCTCGCCGAGCAGCACGTCGAGGATCAGCCGTTCGTACGCCTCCGGGGAGGCCTCGGTGAAGGCGGTGCCGTAGCTGAAGTCCATGTTCACGTCGCGGACCTCCATGCTGGAAGCGGGCACCTTGGACCCGAACCGCAGCGTGATGCCCTCATCCGGTTGCACCCGGATCACCAGCGCGTTCTGGCTCAGTTCCTCGGTCATGGTCTTGTCGAACGGCAGGTGAGGGGCCCGCTTGAACACCAGGGCGATCTCGGTGACCCTGCGGCCCAGGCGTTTTCCGGTCCGCAAGTAAAATGGCACACCGGCCCAGCGGCGCGAATCCACTTCGAGCGCGATGGCCGCGTACGTCTCGGTGATCGAGTCGGCGGCGAAACCGTCCTCGTCGATGAGGCCGGGAACCTTGTCGCTGCCCTGCCAGCCGGGACCGTACTGGCCCCGCGCCGAGTTCTCCGCGAGCGGTTCGATGTTGCGGGTGGCGGCAAGGACTTTGATCTTCTCGGCCTGCAACTGCTTCGGCTCGAACGAGATCGGCTCCTCCATCGCCACCAGCGCCATCAACTGCAGCAGATGGTTCTGGATCACATCCCGGGCGGCACCGATACCGTCGTAGTAGCCGGCCCGGCCGCCGAGGCCGATGTCCTCGGCCATGGTGATCTGCACATGATCGATGTAGTGCGAACTCCACAGCGGATCGAACAACTGATTGGCGAACCGCAGCGCCAGGATGTTCTGGACCGTCTCCTTGCCCAGATAGTGGTCGATCCGGAACACCGACGACTCGGGGAAGACCCGGTTGACGATGGCGTTCAGTTCTTTCGCCGACTGCAGGTCGTGGCCGAACGGCTTCTCGATGACCACCCGGCGCCAATGCTCGTCGTCGCCGGCGGCAAGCCCCACCCGGTGCAGCTGCTCGAGGACGGTCGGGAAGGCCTTCGGCGGGATCGACAGGTAGAAGGCGTGATTACCGTCGGTGCCGCGTTCGGTGTCAAGGCGGGCCAGGGTGTCCTTGAGCCGGTCGAAGGCATCGTCGTCGTCGAAGGCGCCCTGCACGAACCGGAAACCCTCGCTCAGGCGTTCCCACACCTCTTCACGGAAGCCGGTGCGCGCGTGATCGCGGACGGCGTCGTGGACGATCTTGGCGAAGTCCTCGTGATCCCAGTCGCGCCGGGCGAACCCGACGAGTGCGAACGACGGGGGCAGGAGCCCGCGGTTGGCCAGGTCGTACACCGCGGGCATCAGTTTCTTACGCGCGAGATCGCCGGTGACCCCGAAGATGATCAGACTGCAGGGACCGGCGATCCGGGCCAACCTCTTGTCCCGGGGATCGCGCAGCGGATTGGTCCAGTCGGTGCCGTCGTGCTGCGGGTTCCGGGATGTCACCAGGTTTCAGCCTTTCGCTGCGGTGAGCTGCTCTGCGGTCGCGGTGAGGAGCTCGTTCCATGCGTCCTCGAACTTACTCACTCCCTCGCTTTCCAGCACCTCGAAGACGTCGGTGAAATCGACACCGAGGGCGGCGATCTTGTCGAAGACCTCCTGCGAGGCGCCGCCCAGACCGATGATCGAGGAGGTGTTGACCCAGCCGTGGTCGGCGAAGGCGTCCATCGTCTTGCCCGGCATCGTGTTCACCGTGTTGGGGGCAACCAGCTCGCTCACGTACAGGGTGTCGGGGTAGTCGGGGTTCTTCACACCCGTCGACGCCCACAGCGGACGCTGCGACCGGCCGCCCTTGGCGACGAGCGCGTCGAAACGGTCGCCGCTGAACACGTCCTCGTACGCGGCATATGCCAGCCGGGCATTGGCCAGTGCCGCCTTGCCCTGCAACTCGGTCGCCTCGGGCGAGCCGATGGCGGCCAGGCGCTTGTCCACCTCGGTGTCGACGCGGGAGACGAAGAACGAGGCCACCGAATGGATCTTCGACAGATCGTGTCCGGCGGTGGCCGCGGCCTCCAGGCCGGCGAGGTAGGCGTCCATCACGCCCAGGTAGCGCTCCACCGAGAAGATCAGCGTCACGTTCACGCTGATGCCCTCGGCGATCACCTTGCTGATCGCGGGCAGACCGGCGACGGTCGCGGGGATCTTGATCAGCAGGTTGGGCCGATCGACGATCTTCCACAGTTCGATGGCCTGGGCCACGGTGGCGTCGGTGTCGTGCGCCAGACGCGGATCGACCTCGATCGACACCCGGCCGTCGACGCCGTCGGTGGCCTCGTACACGCCGGCGAGCACGTCGCAGGCGTTGCGGACGTCGTCGGTGGTGACGGTGCGGATGGTGGCGTCCACGTCGGCGCCGCGCGCGGCCAGCTCACTGACCTGGGCGTCGTAGCTGGTGCCTTTGGACAGCGCGGCCTGGAAGATCGACGGGTTGGTGGTCACCCCGGTCACCGACTTGGTGTCGATGAGGGCAGCCAGGTCACCCGAGGAGATCAGGTCACGCGAGAGGTCATCGAGCCACACCGATACCCCGGCGGCGGACAGTTCTGCGAGCTTCTCATTCTGGGTCACGGCGGTTCTCCCTGATTTCGTGTGATTACTTGGCGACTGCGCGTTCCGCGGCGGCGACGACGGCCTCAGCGGTGATACCGAACTCCTCGTAGAGCACCTTGTACCCGGCCGACGCGCCGTAGTGCTCGAGGGAGACGATCTGGTCGGCGGACGGCACGAACCGGAACCACGGCATCGCGATGCCGGCCTCGACCACCACGCGCGGGGTGGCCGGCGGAAGCACCGAATCCCGGTACTCCTGGGTCTGCTCGTCGAACCATTCGATGCTGGGCATCGACACGACGCGGGCGGCGATGCCCTTGCCCTTGAGGGTCTCCTGCGCGGCGACAGCCAACTCGACCTCGGAACCGGTCGCGATCAGCACCACCTGGGCCTCGCCCTCGGCGTCGCTGAGCACGTAACCGCCGGCGGCCACACCTTCGGCGGACGTGCCTTCCAGGACCGCGACGTTCTGGCGCGTCAGGGCCAGGCCTGCCGGGTTCTTGTGGCGGGTCAGGATATGCGCCCAGGCGTAGGCGGTCTCGTTGGCGTCGGCCGGGCGCACCACGTCCAGGTGCGGGATGGCGCGCAGCGCGGCCAGGTGCTCGATCGGCTGGTGGGTCGGCCCGTCCTCGCCGAGGCCGATCGAGTCGTGCGTCCACACGTAGACCGGGGCGATCTCCATCAGTGCGGCCAGGCGCACAGCCGGGCGCATGTAGTCGGCGAACTGCAGGAATGTGCCGCCGTAGGCGCGGGTCGGGCCGTGCAGGACGATGCCCGACAGGATCGAGCCCATAGCGTGCTCGCGGATGCCGAAGTGCAGGGTGCGGCCGTAAGGGTCTGCGGTCCAGGTCGATGTGGAGATCGACGCCGGGCCGAACGACGCGGCGCCGTCGATGGTGGTGTTGTTGGAGCCGGCGAGGTCGGCCGAGCCGCCCCACAGTTCGGGCAGCACCGGGCCGAGCGCCGAGAGCACCTTGCCGGAGGCCGAACGCGTGGCCACGGCCTTGTCGCCGGGCTCCCAGGTGGGCAGCGCATCGGTCCACCCCGCGGGCAGCTCACCGGCATGCAGCCGGTCGAACAGCGCCTTGGCGTCGGTGTTCGCGGCGGCCCAGGCATTGAACGCGGTGGTCCACTCGGCCTTGGCGGCGGCGCCGCGCTCCAGCAGTGCACGGGTGTGGCCGATGACCTCGTCGGACACCTCGAAGGACTTCTCCGGGTCGAAGCCGAGGATTTCCTTGGTGGCGGCCACCTCGTCGGAGCCCAGTGCCGAACCGTGCGAGGCACCGGTGTTCATCTTGGTGGGGGCGGGGAAGGCGATCACTGTCTTGAGGCAGATGATCGACGGCTTGTCGGTGACGGCCCTGGCCGCCTCGATTGCCGCCTCGATGCCGGCGACGTTCTCACCGCCGTCGACGGTCTGCACATGCCAGCCGTAGGCCTCGTAGCGCTTGGCGACGTCCTCGGACAGGGCGATGTCGGTGTCGTCCTCGATGGAGATCTGGTTCTGGTCGTAGAAGACGATCAGATTGCCGAGCTGCTGTGTACCGGCGAGCGAACTGGCCTCGGAGGTCACGCCCTCCTCGATGTCACCGTCGGAGGCGATCACGTAGATGAAATGGTCGAACGGGCTGGTGCCGGGGGCGGCCTCCGGGTCGAACAGGCCGCGCTCGTAGCGGGATGCCATGCTCATGCCCACCGCCGACGCCAGACCCTGGCCGAGCGGGCCGGTGGTGATCTCCACACCGTTGGTGTGCCGGTACTCGGGGTGGCCGGGGGTCAGCGAACCCCAGGTGCGCAGCGCTTCGAGGTCGGACAGTTCGAGACCGAAACCGGCCAGGTACAGCTGGATGTACAGGGTCAGGCTCGAGTGGCCGCAGGACAGCACGAAGCGGTCACGGCCCACCCACTCCGGGTCGGCCGGATCGTGCCGCATCGTCCGCTGGAACAGGGTGTAGGCGAGCGGCGCCAGGCTCATCGCCGTGCCCGGATGCCCGCTGCCGCACTTCTGCACCGCGTCGGCGGCCAGCAGCCGGGCGGTGTCGACGGCCCGGGTGTCGACGTCGGTCCAGTCAGCCGGATGAGAGGCGACGGTCAGCGCGCGGATCTCGTCGGTGATGACGGCGGGACTGTTTGAGGTGCTGGCCACGATGCGGTGTCTCCTGTTGATGATGGGCTGCTGTGCTGATCTGCTGCGGGCAGTTACGAGGATTTGCGGGCACTTGCTGCTTTCCAGACTAAACGCCGGGCCCCGCGGCGGTTCGGTCACGGGGCCTAACTCGCCGGTAGCTTCGGCAACGTGACCAATTCCTCTTGATCCCGGTCACAGAATCGACGGCTCGGGCGTCCAGTGGCCGAGGCGATTCCTTGATTCACCGGCCCACCGTCTACCATTCCCTGTAGTAGTCGGCCGAGGCGAAGGCCCGCCCGTGGGTCGTCAGAGATGCAAACGCCGTCCAGTGGAATGCCGAAGCAGGACATCGGTGTCCGCCGGCAGACGAGGAGTGCCAGTGAGGATTGGGGAACACGTGAGCGGATCGTCCTCCGCCGCCCCCCGAGATACCTCGGTACCGCAGGGCTCGGCCCGGCCGTCGGTGCCGCGGCGAGTGCGCGACACGGTTCTCGCCTACATCGCGCTCACCAAACCCCGGGTGATCGAGCTACTGCTGGTGGCGACCATCCCGGTCATGCTGCAGGCAGACCGTGGTGAGGTCGACCTCGCGCTGATCGCGTTCACGCTGATCGGCGGCTGGCTCGGAGCCGGCAGCGCCAACACGCTGAACATGGTCGCCGACGCGGACATCGACCAGAAGATGAAGCGAACTGCGCGCAGGCCGATCGCCCGGCATGCCGTGTCGACGCGGGCCGCGCTGATCTTCGGGATCGTGCTCGGCGTTGCCTCGTTCGCGGTGCTGTGGACGGCCGCCAACCTGCTCAGCGCGTTGCTGGTCCTCGCGACCATCGCGTTCTACGTCGGCGTCTACACGATGATCCTCAAACGCCGCACCTGGCAGAACGTGGTCTGGGGCGGCGCCGCCGGCTGTATGCCCACCCTGGTGGGCTGGGCCGCGGTCACCGGCTCACTGAGCTGGGAACCGATCGTGCTGTTCCTGGTGATCTTCTTCTGGACACCGCCGCACACCTGGGCGCTCGCGATGCGCTACAAGGAGGACTACAAGGCGGCGGGCGTGCCGATGCTCCCGGTCATCGCGACCGAGGAACGCGTCACCAGGCAGATGCTGTTCTACACCTGGGCCACCGTCATCACCTCGCTGGTGTTGATCCCGGCGACAAGCTGGATCTACCTCGCGGTGTCCGTCCTCGGCGGCGGATGGTTCCTGAGCCGGGTGCACAAGCTCTACAGCGAGACCCGAGCGGGTGCCGAGGTCGCCCCGCTCAAGGTGTTCCTGCAGTCCAACGAATACCTGGCCATCCTGTTCTGCGGTCTGGCCATCGACGCCGTCGTCAACATGAAGACGATCGCCGACCTTATTTGATTCAAACGTCAGGGGATCAGGACCGTGCTGCCCGTGGTGATGCGGGCCTCCAGATCGCGATGGGCCTGTGCCGCATCCGCGAGGGCGTAGCTCTGGCCCACCCGAACCTTGACATCCCCGTCGGCGACAGCCCCGAACAGCTCACCGGCACGCCACGACAGTTCGTCGGGGCGGGCGATGAAGTGCGCCAGCGTCGGGCGTGTCACCGACAGTGAACCCAGCCCGTTGAGCCGCTGCAGATCGAACGGGGGCACCGGTCCGCTCGCGGCGCCGTAGAGGACCACGGTGCCGCGGACCGCCGTGGAGGTCAGGGACTGCTCGAAAGTGTCGGCGCCGACCCCGTCGTAGACCACCGTCACGCCATCGCCCGCGGTCAGGTCACGGACCTGCGCGGTCAGGTCGTCGCTGTAGCGCAGCACGTGATCGGCCCCGGCCTCCCGCGACAACACCTCCTTGTCGTCGGAGGAGACCGTGGTGATGACCCGCAGCCCACGGAGCTTGGCGAGCTGGGTGAGGATCAGCCCGACACCGCCCGCACCGGCGTGCACGAGCACCGTGTCGCCCGCCGCGGGATGCGCGCTGCCGTCGAGGAGGTAGTGGGCGGTCAGGCCGCGCAGCATCGAGGAGCCGGCGACGTCGTCGGTCACCGCGTCGGGCAGCACGACGGTGCGGCCGGCGGGCACGGCCACCAGTTCGGCGTAGCCGCCGGGGGCGTTCACGGTGGCCACCCGGTCGCCCACGGACCGATCGGTGACCGACGAGCCGACTGCCACCACGGTGCCGGCGATCTCCGAGCCCGGGATGTAGGGAGGCGCGGACGGATACATGCCGCGGCGCAGGTAGGTGTCGATGAAGTTCACGCCCGCGGCGCCGGTGCGCACCAGCACCTCGTCCGCGGCGGTCACCGGATCGTCGACGGTGGTGAGGGACAGAACGTCGGGACCGCCGTGGGCCGTGACCTGTATCGCACGCATGCCACTGTTGTACACGGTCCCGTGAGGGTGGCCGGTATGCTGGCCCGCATGACTGACGCGCCCTCAACCGATACCGAAGCCCCTCAGCAGGCCACGCCGAAGTTGACCGTACCCAAGGATGTTCTCGTCGCCGTGCGCGGTTTCGTGGCGCGGGAGGGCGGATCGGCCAAGGCCGTGCTGCAGCCGATCGGCGCCGCCGGTGTCCGGATCACCCTCGTCGGTGAGGCGGGCGGCATCCTCGGTGACCGTGTGGTGGCCGACGTGGCCACCGCCAAGGCCGTCGTCGACGCGGTGAACGGCCTGGAGGTGGCCGAAGAATGGGACCGGGAACTCATCTCCACGGTGACCCCGAAGAAGGGGCACTACGCGAAGATGGCCGGCTGGGTCGCCAACCAGAAGCGGTTCCCCAAGGCGCGCAACACCGCGATCGTCAAGCCCAGGCTTCGCGACCCCGGCCTCGGCTGACCGCATCGTATTCACTCGAATGGCCGCATCCCCGGCGTGGGGATGCGGCCATTCGCATGCCGTTGGGGTGGCCGGCGTCAGCGCGCGGCTTGCTCGCTGACGTTCTCGGCAGCCGAGTCGTCGTTGCTGCGTGAGAACGAGATGACCAGCCAGGTGGCTCCCGCGACGAGTAAGGCGCTCCCGGTCATGTGCGCGATCACCAGGGCGATCGGCAGATCGGTCGCGTACTGGATCGCCCCGATGAGACCCTGCAACAACAACAGCCCCAGGAACATGACCGACGTGCGGTACTGGCCCAGCTTCGCGGCCCGGGCACCGATGACGAGCGCGACAGTGGCGCCGAGCAGGATGAACACGGCGTCAGCGTGCAACTGGGTGGCGTTGGCCGGATCGAGCCCGTTACGGGGCGCGTTCTCGTCACCGGCGTGCGGTCCGGAACCGGTCACCACGGTGCCCAGATAGGTCGCCGCCCAGGTTGTCACGTAGATCAGCCAGGACAGATCCCGGCCCAGCCGGGCGACCAGGCCGGCGGAGCCGGGCGTATCGGAGCTTCCCCGCGGGTAGCGCAGCCGGTAGACCAGCCACGCCGCGCCCGAGACCAGCGCCATCGACAGCAGGAAGTGCAGGGCCACCACCCACGGGTTGAGATCGGTGAGCACCGTGATGCCGCCGATCACACCTTGGAACGGGATACCAAGACCAAGGAGCACCGACAGCCGGCGGTTGAACCGTTCGACAGGCCTGCGGCGCCAGATCGCGACGACCGTGGCGATCGCGATCACCGTGAGTACCCAGGTGAGCATCCGGTTGCCGAACTCGATGACGCCGTGGATACCGAGTTCGGCGTGCGGGACCACCGATTCGGCGGTGCAGCGCGGCCAGGTCGGGCAGCCGAGTCCGGACTTGGTCAGCCGGACCGCGCCGCCGGTGGCGACGATCCCGATGTTGGCCACCAGCAGTGCGATCGCCCAGCCGAAGACGAACCGGTCGGTCGGGTGGGCGAAGCCGGGAACCCTGTCGAGAATCGACGGCCTGCCGGCGGGAGGTCCGGCGGGTGCCGAGTCCGCCCGGGCGTCCGTGGCGGGTGAGTTGTGGGCTGTTACTGAACTCATTCGAACTTGAACCACCTCACGGCAAGGGCGCCGGCGACGGCCGCCCAGACCAGCAATACACAGATCCCGAATACGTCGAAACTCCCGGACGTCGCCTGGGTGAGAGCTTCGGTCAGCGCACCCGACGGAACGCAGCGGGCTGCCCAGCGAACCGCGTCGGGCACACCCGAGTCGACGATGGTGAGGCTGCCGATTCCGATCAGCACAAACCACAGGAGATTGGCGAGCGCCAGCACGATCTCGGCCTTGAGGGTGCCGCCGAGCAACAGTCCCAGCGCGGCGAAGGTCACGGTGCCCAGCGCGATGACCACCGCACCGAGGGCGAGTCCGGCGATGTCCGGACGCCAGCCGAGGGCGAGACCGATCGCGGCGATGATCACCGCCTGCAGTGCGACGACGATCGCGACAGCCATGGATTTGCCCGCGATGATGCCCCACCGGGGTATAGGGGTGGCACCGAGGCGTTTGAGGGCGCCGTAGCGGCGGTCGAAACCGACCGCGATGGCCTGGCCGGTGAAGGCGGTCGACATGATGGCCATCGTCATGATCGCGGGGACCACGGAGTCGGCACGTTCGCTGACTCCGGCGCCGAGCCCGGCGTCGATGGGGAGCAGGCACAGGCCGATCAGCACGGTGATCGGGATGAACATGGTCAGCAGCAACTGCTCGCCGTTGCGCAGCAGCAGTTTGAGTTCGAGCCGGGCCTGTGCGGTCAGGATCTTGCCGATCGGCGCGGGCCGCGGTGACGGGGTGAACGCCCCGGCGGGGAACCTGTTGGCGGCGCCGTCTGTGGAACCGGGCGTGCCGATGTCAGAGATGCTCATCCGCGCAATCCTTTTCCGGTGAGCCCGAGGAACACGTCTTCGAGGCTGCGGCTCTCCACGCGCAGATCGGTGGCCAGGACATTGATGCGGGCACACCAGGCGGTGACCGTGGCGAGCACCTGCGGCGTCATCGGACCCACCACGAGGTAGCTGCCGGGCGACGGTTCGGAGCTGGTGTAGCCCTCGGGCAAGGCCAGTTCGAGCAGGCTCAGGTCCAGGCCGCGGGGTGCGGTGAAGCGCAGTTCGTTCTCGGCGCCCTTGCGGGTCAGATCCGCGGGACTGCCCTCGGCGACCTTGCGTCCGTGATCGATGATCACCACGCGGTCGGACAGTTCCTCGGCCTCGTCCATCATGTGGGTGGTCAGGAGCACCGACACACCGTCGGCGCGGAGCCGGTCGATCAACTCCCACACCATGATCCGCGCGTGGGCGTCGAGGCCGGCGGTCGGTTCGTCGAGGAAGACGAGTTCGGGGCGGCCGACGATGGCGCAACCGAGGGCCAGGCGTTGCTGCTGGCCGCCGGACAGCCGCCGCACCGAGGTGCGGGCCGCATCGCGCAGTCCGAGCACGTCGAGCAGCCACCGCGGGTCGATGGGGTCGACGTAGTAGGAGGCGCACAGCCGGAGCATCTCCTCGGCGCGCGCACCGGTGTAGGCGCCGCCGCCCTGCAGCATCACGCCGATCCGGGAACGCAGGGCGTCGCTGTCGGCGACCGGGTCGAGACCGAGTACCCGGACCTGTCCCTGGTCGGGTCGCCGGAAGCCTTCGCAGATCTCCACGGTGGTGGTCTTGCCGGCGCCGTTGGGGCCGAGCAGGGCCACGACAGATCCGTGCGGGACGGTGAGATCGAGACCGTCGACGGCCGCTGTGGACCCCCAGTGCTTGACCAGTCCGGTGACGGTCAACGCATGCTCCCCGACGGGACCCGCCGGTGCCTGCTGCCGACGGTCGGGCGACCGATCGCCGGTGGTGGCGCCCGAGCGGGCGGTCGTGGAACGCACGGCTGTCAGCCTATTCCTCGTTGCGTCTCCGGGACAAAAAGCGGCCCCGCCGCGGAGGTCGGATGCCGGGGCGAGCGAAGCGACGGGGGATATCGACGTTCTCGAAGAAGATCGCGGTGAGCACGCCGACGACGATGACACCCGCCAGCACACCCGAGGCGATGAACACCGCGCCGGTATTGGCACCCGTCGGCAGCGCGACCACCCCGATCAGGGCACTGACGAGGATCGTGAGCAGCCGGAACCACGGACCGGTGGCCCACGCGGCGAGCGGGATCACCGCCCACAGCAGGTACCACGGCTGCACGAACGGGAAGAACGCGATGAACGTGGCCATCGACACACCGAGCGCGCCGAGCGGATGGATCCGTCCGCTGAGGGTGGCCAGCATCCACCGCAGAATGAATACACCCGCCACGCCCTGCGCCAACGGCCGGGCGGTGTCGAGGATGGTCTGGGTGTGATCGCCGAGTCCTAGCGATTTCCCGATGTTTCCGGTGAGCACCGACACCGAGGTGGGCAGCGACATCCAGGACCGCACCACACCGCCCGTGGTGACGGTGTGGATCCAGCCGAAGCCGAGGCCGGTGATCAGCCCGATCACGGCCATCACCGCTGCCAGCACGGCGACGTGGAAACCCGCTGACAGCGTGATCGCGATCACCGACCGTCGCGAACGCCGCCACCATTGGCTGACGGGCGCGTGCCGGAGGGCGGGCAGGGTGGCGCCCCACCGCTGGGCCAGCGCCAGGCCGAGGAAACCCATCGCGAGCAGCGATGTGATCTTCACCATGCACGAGGCGGCGATGATGGCTCCGCCGGCGATGAGCAGCCAGCCGGCCGGACTGGGCAGCCAGGTGCCGGGGCGGCGTAATCGGGCGGTGCCGTAGATCGCCCGGAAACCGAGTTCCAGCCCGACGAGCATCAGCCCGAGCATCAGCGCCTCGTTATGGATGCCGCCGACGAGGTGGATGATCACCAGCGGATTCATCGCACCGAGCCAGATCGCGGCGACGCTCGACACGCCGCATCGGCGGGCGAGCCGGGGCAGTGCCCACACGATCAGCGCGATGCCGAGCAGGGCGACCAGCCGGTGCAGGAACACGGCGGCGGTGATGTTGTTGCCGGTGATCGCGGTAATGCCCTCACCGATCCACAGGAACAGCGGCCCGTACGGCGCGGGGGTGTCGCGCCACAGGTTGGGCACCGACCGGGTGAGCACATGATCGACGCCCAGACCGCGGAGCGGGCTGACGACGTACGGGTCCATGCCCCGGTGCGCGATGGCGCTCTGGGCGAGGTAGGAGTAGACGTCCTTGCTGATGATGGGCGGTGCCACGACCAGCGGAATGCTCCACAGCAGCAGGGTGCGATCGGCCTGTCTGCGGGTCATCCGCCGCGCGGGGCTGCGTCCGGTGAGGACCTCGACGCTGAGCCTGCCGACGGCGAAGCGTCCGATCAGCAGCCAGGCGAGCACCAGCATGATGGTCCCGGCGACGGTGAGCGTCAGTGACGTACTCCACATCCGGGACGGGAGTGACAGCACGCGGGTGCCCGCGACGGGGTTCTGCAGTACCGGGATCTGGCCGGTGCCAAGCGATCCGATGAGCAGCAGGATGGACCCGGTGGCGCCGAAGATCTTGATCCGGCCCAGGAGCTGATTCTCCCGCGGATTGAGCGGCCCGACCTCGCGCTCGTCGTCGTGAAGCCTGGCCACGGCCTTGCCGTAGTCGCCGATGGTGTCGGCGTCGGGTTCCCGCCGTTCGCGGCTCAGCCCCAGATAGTCGGCGACGCGCCGCCCGGCTCGCGGCCTGGGCGGCGTCTGCTCCGGGGGCTGCGTCGCGTGCACAGCGAGAACTCTAGTTGCCCTTATCGGAAATCCTGGGACCGGCTGGGTAAGGCCACCCTTGCTGGCAGATGGGAATCAATTACGACACACTTGTGTTGTGAAAACCGTGGGCGACGTTACCGAAGTGCCGGTGAAGGACGCCCGTCGACGCCGTAATCGCAGTTCAGGACGTTCCGAAGAGGATTTGACCGACCTGGCCGCACCTACCGCGCACGACGGGCAGACCCGCGCTGCTGTGGTGTCGCTGCTCGTCGAGGACGGTCCGCTGACCGCCGGGGAGATCGCTGAGCGTCTCGGTATCAGCGCGGCCGGTGTGCGCAGGCATCTCGACGCACTCGCCTCCGCTGGCGACGTCGAGGCCTCGTCGTCGGGATACGGGCAACGCGGCCGTGGCCGTCCGGCCAAATGGTTCCAGCTCACCCCGACCGGCCGTGGCAAGTTGCGTCACGCCTACGACGACCTGGCCGGTGCCGCCCTGCGGGCACTGCGCAATGTCGGTGGGCAGCAGGCGGTCGAGGACTTCGCCCGGGACCGCATCACCCGCATCGTCGCCGATGTTGCGCCGGCCGAGGCGGGTTCGGTGGCGGGCACGGTCGAGGGCATCGCGGATGCGCTGACGAGTGCCGGCTTCTCCGCGAACACCCGGCAGGTGGGCAACGGCGTCCAGATCTGCCAGCATCACTGCCCGGTGGCCCATGTCGCCGAAGACTTTCCGGAGTTGTGCGAGGCCGAGACCGCGGTGTTCACCGAGCTGCTGGGCACCCACGTGCAGCGGCTGGCCACCATCGCCAACGGTGACTGCGCGTGCACCACGCACGTGCCGCTCGCCGCGGTCGGCGGACTCGGCACCGCCGGAACGCCCGGATCCACCGCAGACCCGCCACGCCGACAACCAGGACCGACCAAGACTTTCACTGCCGAGCGACAGACCGCGCAGCCCGCGGCCGCTCACCAACCGTCACCTCGAAAGGCAACGTCATGACAGTCACCGATCCCGTCCCATCGGGGATGACGCAGGAAGAGACCATCGCGTCCCTGGGCAACTACGGTTACGGCTGGTCCGACTCCGATGCCGCGGGCGCCGTCGCGCAGCGTGGCCTGTCGGAGGCAATCGTCGCCGACATCTCGGGCAAGAAGAACGAGCCGGCCTGGATGCTGGAGGCCCGCCTGAAGGCGCTGCGGATCTTCGACCGCAAGCCGATGCCGCACTGGGGCGCGGGCCTCGACGACATCGACTTCGACAACATCAAGTACTTCGTGCGCTCGACCGAGAAGCAGGCCACCTCGTGGGAGGAACTGCCCGAGGACATCAAGAACACCTACGACAGGCTCGGCATCCCCGAGGCCGAGAAGCAGCGTCTGGTGGCAGGTGTCGCCGCGCAGTACGAGTCCGAGGTGGTCTACCACCAGATCCGTGAGGACCTCGAACAGCAGGGCGTCATCTTCCTCGACACCGATTCGGGCCTGCGTGAGCACCCGGAGCTGTTCCGCGAGTACTTCGGCTCGGTCATCCCGGCCGGCGACAACAAGTTCTCCGCCCTCAACACCGCGGTGTGGTCGGGTGGCTCGTTCATCTACGTGCCGCCTGGCGTGCACGTCGACATCCCGCTGCAGGCCTACTTCCGGATCAACACCGAGAACATGGGCCAGTTCGAGCGCACCCTGATCATCGTCGACGAGGGCGCCTACGTGCACTACGTCGAGGGCTGCACCGCGCCGATCTACAAGACCGACTCGCTGCACTCGGCGGTGGTGGAGATCATCGTCAAAAAGGGTGGCCGGTGCCGCTACACCACCATCCAGAACTGGTCGAACAACGTCTACAACTTGGTCACAAAGCGCGCCAAGGCCGAGGCCGGCGCCACCATGGAGTGGATCGACGGCAACATCGGTTCCAAGGTCACGATGAAGTACCCGGCGGTGTGGCTGACCGGTGAGCACGCCAAGGGTGAGGTGCTCTCGGTGGCGTTCGCCGGCGAGGGGCAGCACCAGGACACCGGTTCCAAGATGGTGCACCTGGCCCCGCACACCTCCAGCAACATCGTCTCCAAGTCGGTGGCGCGCGGCGGTGGCCGGGCCTCTTACCGCGGCCTGATCAAGATCAACAGCGGCGCCTACGGCAGTCGCTCGACGGTCAAATGTGATGCGCTGCTGGTCGATACGATCTCACGCAGCGACACCTACCCGTACGTCGACATCCGTGAGGACGACGTCACGATGGGCCACGAGGCCACCGTGTCCAAGGTGAGCGACGACCAGCTGTTCTATCTGATGAGCCGCGGTCTCACCGAGGACGAGGCGATGGCCATGGTGGTGCGCGGCTTCGTCGAGCCCATCGCCAAGGAACTGCCGATGGAATACGCACTCGAACTCAACCGACTCATCGAACTGCAGATGGAAGGAGCCGTCGGCTGATGGCAGACCCCACGCTTCCGGTCGCCGGCCAGGTCCCTGGTACAGCCGCTGTGCCGGGCACCACCGTCACTCAGGTCAATAAGGGACAACAGTTCACCTCATTCGACGTGAACGCATTCGAGATCCCCCATCAGCGTGAAGAGGTGTGGCGGTTCACCCCGTTCCGCCGCCTGCGCGGCCTGCACGACGGCACCGCCGTTCGCACGGCAGACCCGGCGATCACCGTCGACGGAGTGACCGACGGGGTCACCGTCGAGACCGTCGGCCGTGACGACGCCCGCCTGGCCGAGGGCGGCGCGCCGTTCGACCGGGTTGCCGCACAGGCCTTCTCGTCGGTCACCGACGCCACCGTCATCACCGTGGCCAAGGAGACCGAACTCGCTGATCCGGTGATCGTCAAGGTCATCGGGCCGGGCGAGGGCCAGGTGGGCTTCGGGCACATCCAGATCCGTCTGGAGGCCTTCGCCCGGGCCGTGGTCGTCCTCGACCAGCAGGGCAGCGGCACCTATGCCGAGAACATCCAGTTCGTCGTCGGCGACCAGGCACACCTCACCGTCGTGAACGTGCACGACTGGGAGGACGACGCGGTGCACGTGGCCGCCCACCACATCGGGGTGGGCCGCGACGCCATCGTCCGGCATTTCGCGGTCAGCCTCGGCGGAAACCTGGTCCGGCTCTCGCCGGTGGTGCACTACAACGCACCCGGCGGCGACGTCGAGCTGTGGGGCCTGTACTTCGCCGACGCCGGCCAGCACCTCGAACAGCGCCTGCTGGTCGACCACAGCCAGCCCAACTGCCGCTCCAACGTCGTGTACAAGGGCGCGCTGCAGAGCGACGGCTCCGGCGACCGGCTGCGTGAGGCGCACACCGTGTGGATCGGCGACGTACTGATCCGGCCCGAGGCCGAGGGCACCGACACCTTCGAGCTCAACCGCAACCTGGTGCTCACCGATGGCGCCCGCGCGGACTCGGTGCCCAACCTGGAGATCGAGACCGGCGAGATCGTCGGCGCCGGACATGCCAGCGCCACCGGCCGTTTCGACGACGAGCAGCTGTTCTACCTGCAGTCGCGTGGTATCTCCGAGGCCGAGGCCCGCCGTCTGGTGATCCTCGGGTTCTTCGGCGAGATCATCCTCAAGATCGGTGTCAAGGAGATCCGTCAGCGCCTGGCC